>JGI24422J19971_10000262_pt1 | contig 27899 bp, 37 predicted proteins | sample DeeMarSWOR152_54_FD_19971 | JGI IMG/M metagenome (IMG submission 19971) | reverse complement strand
AGAATGAAAAAATAAGTTGGTGGCAAAAATTTACTTTTCATATTCTCATTATTATCATTTTAGAAGTTTTAAATTAATAAGGTGCAGGGGGCAGGATTCGAAATCATATTAATCTTCTGCTAAAACCACAATTCCAGGACCATAGTTTTCTGCTAATTCTGTGGTTTTCTTAACAATTTCTGCTGGTACTTTTCCCAGGTCTCCATATAAACCCATAAAAAATGCACTAACATCTGTTCTAGCATACATTAAATCTGGGTGTATGGTTTCAAAATCTTTTTTTCTTTCTTCCAGTTCTTTTGCAAACGTATTAAACGCTTTGTCACTGTGTTCTTTTGCATATCCAAGAATTGAAAGAGTATCCAATTGCCTTCCTCTATAATTATTAAGAACTGTTCTTGTTCTTTCTGTTTGTTCGAGACTAAATCCTAGTTCTTTCATATAATCTTCAACAACAGATTCATCTAAATCTTCTTGAACTGGAATTTGACCAACGTCTTTAGGTATTATTGGTAATAGATAAACTTTCATACCATCTTGAGCATTAATGTATCTATATTCTAGTCCGTTTTTTTCTTCTGTAATTACAACCATTTTGTCACTAATTCCTAATAGAACAGAAAAGGATTTAAGTGCAGGGGGCAGGATTCGAACCTGCGAACCCACTAAGGGACAAGATCTTGAGTCTTGCGCCTTTGACCAGACTTGGCTACCCCTGCTCTATGAATTGTAAAATTTAGAAGAATATAAAAATAATTGTTAAAGCTTTATTAACTTGCTTTTTCATTATTTTTACATGAAAATGCCATTCAAACTACAAGAAGGGGAAAAAATAATTGAAGATATAAAACCATTACCAGTTCTAAAATGGTATTTCTTCTTACCTGGAGTTATATTTATATTCTTTTTCTTGTTTATATTGGGATTTCCAATACTACTCTTCGGTTTTTTGGGAGTTCCTTTCTTTATTTTCTTCCTATTTCTTATAATAATACTCTATCTAGTTGCTAACAACCAGTATAACTATCAACATTATTGGATAACTGACAAGAGGATTTTATACAGAAGGGGAATTTTAGGATATAAAATAAGTTCTATACCATTCGAAAGAGTATCAGATGTGATAGTATCAAGAACCTTTTTAGAAAGGATTTTTGGATTTGGAAGCGTTCATGTGCAAAGCCTAGCCGGGCAGATAACTTATGGTTCAAGAATGGGAGCAGAAGGCTCTTTACTAGCTGTACCGGATCCAGAAGAATTGCAAAAGCTGATATTCGAATTGATAAAGAAGAAAAGAAAAAGTGAAAAACTAACAATGTAGATTATAAATCTTGTGCTCTTACTGTTGCTCGCCCATTACTCTTGGCTCTTACAGAAGCCTTCTTCAAGATTTCTTCAACTTTCTTATCTAGAGCATCATAAAGATCTCCAGAGGCTCTCATTCCTTTAATTGTAGCCTTTACTTTTGAACGTACAACCAAACTCATCATATCACCTTGTAAATTGATAATTTTTATCATTTTTAAATCTTTTGAAAAACGCCAAAAAACAGACGTTTTGAAGCAAATTTTTATATATTAAATATAAAGGTGCCCCCAGCGGGATTTGAACCCACATTACAGACTTGCTTCATTCATCTTTATATCATGTCTTTCGAAAATGAATTCGAAAGGCCTGTGTCCTTAACCGGATTAGACGATGGGGGCCTGTTACAAATTGCTATTTATAAAATATATAAATCTTTTGAGTGGGCCTACTCAGAATTGAACTGAGTTCTCCACCGTGTGAGGGTGGTGTCATACCATTAGACTATAGGCCCGATAATTCTATTTGTTGTTTATTAAACTTTAAATCTTTCTAGAATAAAGTTAGAAACATGAAAGCCCTGATACTGGCAGCTGGAATAGGAAAGAGATTAAAACCTTTAACTTTAGAAAAACCAAAACACATGCTTCCTGTTGGAGGAAAACCAATTCTAGAACATATAATACAAGCATTATCAAAAGTTGGAGTTAAGAACATTTTCGTTGTTGTAAATTATAAGAAAAGAATGATAATAGATTACTTTGGTAGTGGTTCAAAGTTTGGTGTTAACATAAATTACCTAACACAGGAGAACCCAGAAGGTGGAACCGGCGATGCTGTTAAAGCTGCTATGGGGAAGATAAATGAAAGCTTTATTCTACTTAACGGTGATGTTCTTTTCGATCATAATATTCTGGGGAAGATGATCGAAAATTATAAAAATTGTGATGGCTTGCTGGTTTGTAAGAAAGTCCCAGACCCAGAAAATTATGGAATTATTGAAGTAGAGGGTGATCAAGTTTTAAAAATAATTGAGAAGCCAAAGAAGCCTAAAACAAACCTATCAAACATTGGCATGTACATAATGCCAGAAGAAATATTCGATGCAATATCAATAACAGGGTTATCTGAAAGGGAAGAAATCGAAATAACTGATTCTATACAAATTTTAATAGACAGGGGGAAAAAGTTCAAATTCTTAGAAACCGATGCCTTTTGGATGGACATAGGAAGAATTTCTGATTATGAAAAGGCAAACCAAATATTCAAGGAAAGGCATTAAAAAATATTTTTTAATGATATCAAAATTCTTTTAACAATACTTAAATAAATAAATTGCCAATTGTTAGGAATGTCCAGTCTTGAAAAAATGTTTCCTGATTGGCCTGAAGTAGATATCTCAAATGTCTTGACCAAATACGGAATAGAACCATATAGGAATAATTTCTCAATATATTATATGAAAGATGACTTGACAGAATTACCAAGACCTAAACCCGATCACATAATTCCGAGTAATGGAAATGGAACAATTGGCACCAACAACAAATGTAATTATGAACATCTAAAGGAAGTTGAAATTGGTAATACATCCTTAAGGTTTGATGCTGTTAGTGTAAATATTAATGGTGAAAAAAAAGGTGTTGGAATATATATGGAAGTGTTGAGGGGTGGGAAAGGAGGAAAGTTTTATTCTCGAGGAACAACATTCCAGAAAAACCCTGAAGAAGGCCTTAGCATAGCGGATTTCTTTTTAAAGTTATAATTGATTTATCATTTTTCTATAAGAAATCGGTGTTTTAGAGCAAAGGCTCTGTTTTAAGGCGCCGAGGGTGGGATTCGAACCCACATGTCCTTTCGGACACTAGCTTAGCAGGCTAGCGCACTACCAGATTATGCGACCTCGGCATACTAAAAAACTTCTTATTAAAGTTTATATAGATAAAACATAATTTATTATTATTAAACTTTGGAGGATTAACATGGTTGTAACAGTAAAAAACATTTCTGATATGTTTGGAAAGGACGTTTTCACGAACAGGGGGGTTTTCTGCGGTAGAATTTCAGATGTTGATATAGATCTTAACAAGTTTAGAATAAAAGCTCTTCAAATAGAGGCCTCTAAAGGTTCCTTTTTAGCTGATATGTTGGGTGGTAAGAAAGGAGTGATAGTACCATATCAGTTAGTTGAGAGTGTAGGAGATGTGGTTATAATCAAACACATTACACCAACAATTCCTCAAGAAGAACCAGTCGAAGAATCAGCATCTATCGAGCCCTTTTAGTTCTTATTATCTCAGCTAAAGTGGAGTAAATTAATTTTCCAGCTATTAAAGTAGGTGTAAGATTTTCTGTTGGAACCAACTCTACAAAATCAACTGCAACCAAATTTTTAGACAAAATTCTTACTACCTTCAAAACTTCTTCAAAAGATAAGCCGTTAGGCTCTGGACAACTAACAGAAGGCATTATAGAAGTGTCCAGAACATCAAAATCAATTGAAAGATAGGTTGGACCTTTTATTTTTTTCAGGTCTTCAAAAGTTGCAATCTTAACCTTTTCATTATTTTTAGCAATGTAATTCCACTCCTTTTTAGAGAAACATCTGACTCCAAACAAGTATGATTTGTATCCCTCTTCGGCTATCTTTCTTGTGACAGAGTTATAATGAAGTTCTCCGGGCTCACAGTCTGGATGGGCATCCAAACTAACAAAATTTCTAGGTTTTATTGCTTTTACTCCAGCAAAGGTTATAGAGTGATCGCCACCAAGGATTATTGGGAATTTATTAGTTAGCCTGTTGCTTATCTCTTTGATCATATCATCATAACTTTCAGGAATAATGTTGCCCAAATCATTTAATCCATGATTCGTTAGGTCAACACCGTTAACAAAGGTTTCTAATTGTGGAAATATTCTTCTTATCTCATCGGGCCCCTTGTGGGCACCTCTTCTAAATCTTTTTCTATCCAAACAAATGCCTAACAATTCAAAATCCATTCTCATATTTTAATTGTGAAGTTTAAAAGATTTATATGTGGCAACTTATTCGTCCTGATGCTGTTAATGTTTTAGATAGCGATGTTGTAAAGAAGGCCTTACCAAATTACAGAAAGATTCTAAAGGAGAGTATCAAACCAAAATTCCAAAAAATAAAATTGAAAGAAAAAATTGATGAAGCTTACGAAATCTTAAATTCTTGTGAACTGTGTGAAAGGAAGTGTAAAGTAAACAGAAATAAAGAACTTGGTTTTTGCAAGGTTGGCAACAGGCCTGTAATTTCTTCGGCTTTCATTCACGTCGGTGAAGAACCAATGCTAATTCCATCGTTTACAATATTTTTCATGGGATGCACGTTTCATTGTCAGTTCTGTCAGAATTGGGAAATAAGTCAGTGGAAAGAGAGTGGAAATGTTACAAGTGTTGAACATTTAACAGAGTTGATAAATCAAAACAAAAATTGTAGGAATGTTAACTTCGTTGGAGGAGAGCCGACACCTCACCTACCCTTTGTTTTAGATGCATTGAAAGGTGTTAAAATAAAAATACCTGTTGTTTGGAATTCAAATTTTTATATGAGTTTGAAATCAATGAGCTTATTAAAAAATGTTGTAGATGTTTACTTATCAGACTGGAAATATTGGAGCAATAAGTGTGCATTAAGGTTATCAAAGGTAAAAAATTATCTAGAGGTTGTAAAAAGAAACCATGATATGGCTTTTAAAGATTCTGAGATGATTATAAGGCATTTGATTATGCCCAATCATTTTGAATGTTGCACTAAACCTATTTTAAATTATATAGCAGAAAATTATGGTGACAAAGTTATAGTTAACCTTATGGCGCAATACAGACCAGAATATAAGGCTGAAAAATATGAGGATATTTCAAGGTCTCCTAATAAAGGGGAATTGGAAAAATCATGGAAATTGGCAGAAGAACTTGGTCTAGCATGGATACGATAATCAAATAATTTAAATACAAGAATTCATTTATTAAGTGATACGATGGTTTTATTTTTCCGAAAGAAAAAGAAAAAAAGAAGTAAAGTCAAGAGAAGGGGGGTTTCTAAAAAGAAAAAGACTAAACAAGTTAAAGGAAAGGTTGTAAAAGCTAAGAGAAAATTGAAAAGAGCCAAGAAAATAAAAATGAAAGTAACAAAGAGGGTTCCTAAATCAAAGGCTAAAGAGAAAAAGATTAGAGAGGTTAAGAAAGTAACAAAATTAGAATTTAACAAAATGGATGATGAAAAGGCTTATGCTTTATTGAAGAGGTATAGAGTATCAGTAGTTCCATATACCTTTTGTAAAGACAAAAAGAAACTCTCTTCAGAAGTTAATAAAATTGGTTTTCCATTAGTAATGAAAGTTTCTGGAGGCATTATTCATAAAACAGAGGTAAAGGGTGTAAGACTTAATATAGAAAATAAAGAAGATGCTGTAAAAACCTTTAATGAATTGATGAAAATAAAGGGTTGTGAAAAAGTTCTGATTCAAAAAATGGTAAAAGATGGTTACGAATTAATAGTTGGTGCAAAACGTGATCCTCATTTTAATAGTATAGTTGTTTTAGGTGCTGGTGGAATATTTACAGAATTAATGAAAGATGTTAGTTTCAGGGTTACGCCCTTAAGCAAATTTGATGCAGAACAAATGCTAAATGAAGTTAAGTTTTCAGAAATAATTTTGAAGGGTTTTAGAGGTAAAAAACCTGCAGATAAAGATTCAATTATTGAAACTTTGTTAACTGTTTCTAGAATTATTGAGAAAAATAAAAACATAAAAGAGTTAGACATAAATCCATTGTTTGTAACATCAAAAAAATCTTTTGCGGCCGATGTTAGAATTATTTTAGAATAATTTTTTCTAAAAATTTTTTTACGATAAATATAAATATTAATTGTATAAAAAATTAATTAGTTACAATTAATTTTTTTAAAAAAAATTGTAACAAAACAAAAAATAAAAGTGGTGAAATAAAAATGGCAAGGCGAAGAAAAGCAAAGAAAAAAACAAAGAAAAAATCAACAAGAAAAAGGAAACGATAGAAATAAAATATTTTTGGGGTCCTTTGACCCCAAATTCTTTTAAAATTAAAACAAAAGGTTGGGGTGCCAAATAAAATCTTCAGTATCTATTACTAATTCTGTTTCGATGTGTTCTCCACATATTTCACAAGAAACTTCACAATCATTTAAAGAAATTTTATGATCAGTGTTACAATTTGGACATTGAACTGTTTTATTAACTTTAATCATTTCGTCATCAAAAAAAGTAGCTTTCATAATAAGAAATCAAAAACAAAAGTATTTATTTATTTTCAAATTTTTATAAAAGAAAAAATAAAGCCTTTCAAACAGTTTAAGCTTCAATAAATTTATTTTTTATTAAAGAATTATCAATCAAAAAAATCAGTTTCAGAATTTTTTATTTCATTTTAAGCAAAAGAAACAAACTTGTTAAAACCTACTAATTTTTTATATGTTAGCTTCAAATTATGTTTAGGTGAAATATGGTAGAAAAAGTCTTTGTGGGAAATGTAACTCATTTTTATCCAAAAATATCAGTTGCCGTAATTGAACTTGAAGGTACATTGAAAGTTGGGGACAAGATATTGGTAGAAAGAGTATCAGGAGCTTTTGAACAAACAGTTGAAAGTATGCAGATTGAACATGAGAATGTAAAGGTAGCAGAAAAGGGTCAAGCAATAGGGTTAAAAGTTGTTGAAAAAACCAGAGAAGGCGCCAAAGTTTTCAAAGTAGTAGAATAACAATAAATACAATAGTGTCTATATAATAGTTCATGTCTTTGGAAAAGTTCTTTAGCCCTAGCTCAATAGCTGTTATAGGAGCTAGCAGAGAACCTGGAAAGTTAGGCAATGTAATTCTAGAGAACATTAAATACTCCTTTAAAGAAAGAATATACCCTATAAATCCTTATACAACTGAAATATTAGGTTTAAAGACTTATTCATCTGTTTTAGAAATTGAAGAGCCTATTGATCTAGCTATAATAGTGGTTCCAGCAGAAATAGTAGAAAACGTAGTAAAGGAGTGTATTAAAAAGAAAATTAAGGCCGCTGTAATAATATCTTCTGGTTTTTCCGAGATTGGAGAAAAAGAAAGAGAATTAGCGATTAAAAAGCTTTGTAAAAGCAAGAAAATACGTATTATTGGACCAAACTGTATAGGGGTGTATAAAAAAGGATTAGATATGTTATTTTTTCCAAAAAATCGTATAAAAAGGCCTCCAGAGGGTTCAATTTCATTTTTAACACAATCTGGAGCTTTTGGTTCTATTTTATTAGATATATTAGCTCATAATGGTGTTGGTGTATCTAAATTTATATCCTTTGGCAACAAAGTAGATGTAGACGAGATAGACCTTTTCAAATATTTAGAAGATGATTTAACAACCAGATGTATTGCTTTTTATCTAGAATCTGTTACTGATGGCAAAGAGTTCATCAAAGCTGCTAAAAATGTAACCAAGAAAAAACCTGTTGTAGTTTTTAAAGCAGGTAAAACTAAAGAGGGAACAGAGGCAGTTGCATCACATACAGGATCAATGGCAGGGTCAGCAGAAGTCTATTCTGCTGCCTTTAAACAAGCTGGAATAATAGAAGCTAAAGACTCAGAAGAATTGTTTGATTTTGCCAAAGCTCTAGCAAAGCAACCTGTTCTAAAGGATAACAAAATAGCTATTGTAACAGATGGTGGGGGTTTTGGAATAGCTGCAACTGATGCTGCCATAGAATGTGGTCTCGAACTTCCTCCTTTGTCAACAGAGTCAGTAAAGGCACTTAAAAAATTCTTACCTCCTTATGCGATAACAAACAATCCAATAGATTTAACTGGGGATGCCGATGCTGAAAGATATGAAAAGGCTTTGAAGATTGTTTTGAACGATAAAAATATTTCAGGTGTTGTTTGTATTGCATTACTACAAATACCTACTCTTAATGATGAAATAATTGATGTGTTAAGAGACTCCAAAATGTTTGGAAAACCGATAACTGTATGCTCTGCTGGAGGAAATTACGTATTAGAAAGAAATAAGAGGTTAGAGAAAGTTGGTATTCCTGTGTTTCCTTCACCAGAGAGGGCTGTCAAAGCGATGTTAGTTCTTTATGAATATGGAAAGATCTTAAAAAGGAAGAATTAATATTCTTCTTCTTAGGTTATATTTATGCTTTGGGTTGTATTTGCATTGTTATCACGGTAAGACCTTTTATAGTTTTCATAATAACTATAATTCTTAGCCTATTTCTTCCTCATATTTTGGAAGAACAAATAGACAGAAAAAAAATTAGCAATAAAGATTTTTTCCATTGCTTTGATAATAATGGGTACAATGTTTACTGTTTTTTAATTTACCACTAATGTTGGTAAGACATCGATTTACCACAATTTCTTCTAAGAATCTTCATGAACAAAAAAATCTTACTAGTAGTTGGTTTATTATCATTGGCCATAATTGGGGCTGCAACTCTTTCCAGTTACGGATCAGTGACAGGATATGCAACAGTTGAAAAAAGCATAGTAATTGACATAATGGGAACATCTAATGACGAGGTTTATAATCTAAAACAGGTTTATCAAGGCGAAACTATTTACTCTCCTGAAATAAAACTGAAGAATCAAATAGATGAAAGTATAGATGTTAACATTGTTTGGGAAATATTGCAAGAAAGTGTTGGAAATGAAAACGATGTGGAAATTTCAATAGTGGATGAGACAAAAAACGTTACCTTAACCAACCCCATAACAGTTCCTGCAGAAGATCTTAGATTTTATGTCAAACATTATTTTAAACCTGTTGCAGAGCTAGGCAATTATAGCTTTAAATTAGATGTACTTCCAGTTTAGATTTTAAAGTCTTTTGTTTTGTAGGCCCTACAGAAATATCTAAATGTACATGGATATGAATCACATTGGGGATTTATGGGCTTACATATTTCTCTACCAAAACTTATAAGAGTGTAATTAATTAAATACCATTTGTTCTTTGGAAAAATGCTCTCAAGTTTTTCTCTCACTTCTTCAACATTAGCTTTTTTATCAACTAATCCTAATCTCTTCGGAATTCTGTTACAGTGTGTGTCTATAGCTATAATTGGTTTATTGAAACCATACATAAGAACAATAGCACTTGTTTTATATCCAATACCAGGTATAGCCATTAATTCTTCTCTATTAGAAGGAACCTTTCCATTATATTTCTCAAGAATTATTTTAGATGTTTCTTTTATTCTTTTAGCTTTTTGTCTATAAGGACCAGATACCCTTATTAATTTTTGCAATTTCTTCATTGGAAGTTTTAAAATCTTTTCTGGGGTGTCAGCAACAGCAAAAAGTTGTTCAGCAGCCTTCCAAGAATTTTCACCTCTTGTTCTCTGAGATAAAACAGTCTCTATTAACAGTTTAAAAATATCTCTGTTTCTTAAATGAGATCTTTCTACGTCTTTTCCATACCTTTTTTCTAGGAAATTTAGAATCTTTTCAGCCTTTTTCATAATATTACTTTGTTCTAATTTTTTAATACAAAAGATATTTAAATCTGAGTTACTATTATTTGTTTACTATGAGGACCGAGTTACATATGCGACTCAAGTTGTGGTATTTTATTCTAGTGTAATTCATCGTCCTCACTCTTTAAATTCCCCTTCTGGGTGATTCTATGTTCCTAAGAAAAGAGTGTTCTAAATGTGTTATAGAAATAAAAGATTTCGCTAATCGTAGATTGAACGAAAAAGAAAAAATAATTCTAGAAGAGGCTGCTAAAAACAATACCAACGTAACAAAATTAGTGTCTCATATCTCTAAGGCTCATGGGTTTTCTAAGACTAGTGTTTGGTATAATTTGAAAAAACTAAAGGAAGATGGTTTATTGATATTCGGTGATTGTGATAAAAAAGGAATTAATGTTAAATTGACGCTACTTGGTTCAATAATTCAAAATAATGGGAGGTGTAAAAAATGTCCATGAATACAGAACCTGGTCCTGGTCCAGGACCAATAAAAAGGGAAACTGATCCGATTAGAATTGCCCAAGGCGAGCTTATGTTACGTGGGTATTCACAGCCGGAGAAGAATGAAATAAAATATTGCGGGAGGGTGTAAAAATGAGTTTAGAAAGAATACTAAAGGTTAGAATTCCAGACGACAATCCAAACATCCATCACTTCAGTGATCCTAGTATTTATTCAGGAATTCGTCGTGGAGAAAAAATAAAACAAACTATAGTTGGTGCAAAGAAAAGTGAAGTTTCATATAAGGTGAGATAAAAATGGAGGCAGAGACGGGCAAAACTGTAATTAGATATGTAATAACGGAGATGAGAAATGATATTGGCCTTCGCTCAATAACTGGAAGGCCATGGAATGACAAGGAGTATAAAGATAGCAATATTTTGAAGGAGGATGAAAAAATGAATGAAAAAAACATATGTCCAATAGAAGCGGGTGCACATCCAAGTGAAGTAAGAGAAGCAGCAATACTCGGAGAGTCATTAGATTACCGAGTAGAAAATAACAAGAAAACACATGATGTAGAAGGGATTAGAACGTTTACACCGGGTTTAAATTATAAAATAGCTTGCGAGGGTTAGTGATGAAAATGGGACCAAAGCCTAAACATATATTAGAGGTTGTGAACTTTCTAGAAAAAATAGATATACATGACTTTGAAAGTTCTGAAATGTATAATAGATTTAAGCAGGATTTAAGAGAAAACAATGTCATGACACCTAGGTATATACCAAACTCACCTGGACTAATTACAAATTATCTGAGAAATGTAACTAGAGTTTTAGAAAATTATTTTAGTCCAAGTGTTTTACCAAAACCATGCAAAGCATATTTGTAAAAAATTGGAATCGTAAAAAAATAAAGGGTTTAAAATGGGTGAAGAAAAATTTGAAGAGCTAGAAGCTTTTTGCATAGCCATGGAAGGATTGCCAGAAATTTATATAGAAATTTTAAAAAACACCATGGAGATGTAATGCGGGTTAAATATAAAAAACTAAATATTGTTTTTGTCTAATTTCTTTCCTACATTTTAGTTAATGAGTATTCAGAAGAACCTAAATCTATCTTTTCTCCTGTCCTTACTTGATCTAAAGGATCAACTTGATGTATGTCTTGAAAAGTTCTACCCATTTTCCTTTCTATCAAATCTATAGAAGCCTGATCTATTGCTAGCATGTCACCTGAAACTAAAATTCCAACATCATCACAAATTATGGGTAAGGCGTTGGTTGCACAATCACAGTTTTTTGTTATCTTAAGCAAGACATTGATATAGAGTATTTCTTTCATGTGTTTCGTTGCGGCCTTTGCAGCATAAGCCAACATATGGTTTAAACTTTCCTCTTTATAGTCAAGTGCTTTTTGAGGACAATTCTTTATGCATTCTCCACATCCAACACACAATCCAGATTTTATTCTCCACTCTTCGTCAACTTTTATCGCCTCTTGTTCGCACACTCTTTCACATGTCCCACACAGAATACATTTTTCCTCATCAACAGCAGGAACACTAATTTCAGAATGAACGACTCTTTTACACTTCTTTGAAACACAGCCCATACCAACATTTTTTATAGCTCCACCAAAGCCAGAGCCACCATGTCCTTTACCGTGGGATACAACTATCATATAATCTGTATCAAGAACTTCTTGTGCTATTTCAAATTTAAATCCCTCGACATCAATTTCTTTTCCTTTATCACCAACAACAAAAGGACAACCTAAGCTTGTAAAACCATGTTTTTTTGCAACTAACTTGTGTCCAGTTTTTATTGCCCTGGGGCTAGTGTATAACACAAGGGTATCGTAAAGAAATGGTTCTGCATTAATTTCTTTAAGTTTGTCAACAACTACCTTAACTATTTTTGGATTAACATACCATTTATTTCCTAGTTCGCCAACATGAACCTTTATCAGCACCTTTTTATTTCTAAATCTTTCAAAATTAAACTTACCCAGAGCTTTGGATAAATTTTCATGATAATTATCTTGAACGGAGATAACCTTTGACATGTAAATCAGTTGATATTTTAAAGTTTTTAAATATTAATAAGTTATATAATCACAAAAAATGTATTTATTAAATAGGTGGTTTTTTGGCTAGAAAAACTAAAAGAAGGGTTAAAAAGAAAGGAGTTAGAAGGAGGATAGTTAAGAAGAAAAAAGTCAAGAAAATAAGCTATTCATCTGCATTAATGAAATTATTAGGATTGTTGGCTGTTGTAGTTCTAATTGCTTTGATTGCCATGATGTTCACCATTCCTCAAGTAGAATTAAAATTAGACCAAACGACACCCCCGATTGTTTCAGGTATTACTCAAAGTGGTGGTTCTTGTAAAAGAAACTCTGAATGTTTTGTGGTAAGTTGTAAAAGCGGTGGTGCTCTAGAGTGTGTAAATACAATTCAGATGGAAAGCTATTATCAAAAATGCGAAGGATGGTGGGACGTTAAAGTTGAAAATCAAGATCCTTCTAAATGTTCATGTATTGAAAATAATTGCAGAACGCCATAAAAGTTATCTATCTTTTATCAAATCTCGCTTTTGTTGAAAAAGTAGCTTCCTAAACCCATCATAATAATTGATAAAATTATTAAAACGCTGAAATCAATGTAGATAGGAAAATATGAATAATTGATTAAAGAGGCTCTTAGTCCATCAACACCATAAGTTATTGGGTTTATGAAAGCTATAATTCTTAACCAAGAAGGTAGTGCGTCTAATGTTGAAAATGGTGATGATAAAAATAAAAGTGGAAATATAAAAAGTGAAACAACAAACTGAAATCCTTCTATGGTTTCCATTTTAGATGCTATGATTAAACCAAATCCTATGGCTACAAAAGATATCAAAACCATAAAAACAAAGGCCAAGACCAAAGATAAAGACAATTGAACAAAAACTCCTAAAATTATCGATACGAATAAAACTATCAGTCCTTGTATCAGTGCAGTTGTAGCTCCCCCAAGGGTTCTACCTATAACTATAGATAACCGACTAACAGGTGCAACCAAAACTTCTTGTAAAAATCCAAATTGTTTATCCCACAAAACAGACAAACCTACAAAGACAGATGGAAATAAAATAGACATTGTAATTATTCCTGGTGTCAAGATGTCAATATATTCTACACCAGAAGGCATTCCAGGAAATCTTGTTGATGCTAAACCTAAACCCAAAACAGAAAGGAAAAAGAATGGTTGTATAAAGTTAGAAATAATCCTGGCCTTATCTCTTGAAAATCGTTTCATTTGTCTAAGCCACATCACGTATATTGCTTGAAAATTTAAAAGTTTCATAAAATCACTAATGATGCCTAAATCTCCTTCTAAATCTTTCTGAAGAATCGGCTTGTTGTTCTCTTATCTTTCTACCAGTATAATACAAAAAGACATCTTCTAAAGTTGGTTTTCTTATATCTATAGACTTTATCTCAATGTTGTTTTTTTCAGCAAGCTTAATTATCATTGGTAACTTTTTTTCTATATCTTTTGTACCAACTGTTATACTAGAATCATGAACTTTAATACTTTCAACCCATTTTTCTTTCTTCAACAATTCTGAGCACAAACCAACATTAGAACAAGTTATAGTTATAACATCTTTACCTAACTGGTTCTTTAATTTAGAGGGTTTATCAGTAATCAAAATCTTTCCATAATCAATTATTGAAATTCTATCACATAGATAATCTGCTTCTTCCATATAATGTGTAGTTAAGAAAATTGTTATATTTTCTTTTTCGTTTAAGTTTTTAATATAATCCCAGATTACCCTTCTAGTCTGTGGATCAAGCCCTAAAGTTGGTTCATCTAAAAATAATATTTTGGGAAAATGCATCAGGCCTCTTGCAATTTCTAACCTTCTTCTCATGCCACCTGAATAATTTTTTATTAAAATATTTGCTTTTTCTTCTAAATTAACAAGATTTAAAACATCTTTAATTCTTTTTTCTCTTTTTTCCTTTTTCATTCCATACATTCTCGCATGAAAATCAAGGTTTTCTTTTCCGGTTAATCTATCATCCAAAGCAGGGTCTTGAAAAACAATTCCTATATTGTTTCTTATATCATCTGGTTTTTCTTTAATATCATAACCAACAACTTTAGCAGTCCCTTCTGTTGGCCTTAATAAAGTTACTAACATTTTTATTGTCGTTGTCTTTCCTGCACCATTGGGTCCCAAGAAACCAAAAATTTCTCCTTCATTTATTTCAAAACTAACATCATCTACAGCCTTGACATCCTTATAGTATTTTTTCAGATTTTCAACTTTAATTATACTCATCAGATTACCTAGATAGAGTTTATTTCATACAGATTAAATAGATTTATTATTTGATCTCTTAATTTTTTAAATACTTTCAAACGCATANATCCCTTAACTTTGGAATTTAATCAAATAAGCTTACAACATATATATATTCTAAATCAGCCGTATGTTCATTTTTTATGTTATGTTTTTTGCCTTCACCAATGAAATGTATTTTTCCTTCTTCTAATTTTATTGTTTTTCCCTCTACAATCACCGTTGCTATACCCCTTAATATTATTATAATTTCTTCTCTTTTCTCTGTTGAATGCTCTCCAACCTCTTCTCCAGGTGATAATAATACTCTAACGGCTTTAATTTTTCTAGTAACTGGTGGTTTTGCTAAGTATTCAAAATTCATAATTAACATATTTTAGGTTTGTTTGATTTAAATGTTTTGAACTCTAGTTTCTTATCAGAAAACTAGAGAAATNGGAAATNTATTCAACATATCAAATAATACGGTAAAAATTTAATTTATCCCAAATGAGAATTCACGTCTATGATAAATAATGAAGGGGCCCCAGGCGTGGGTCGAACACGCGACTCTGCTTTCCGTTCTTCAATCATTTTTCCCTTCATATTAACATTATTACTTAAAGGTATTAATTATCCTTTTCAAAAAGCAGGTAATGTTTAATCCAGATATCACGTCCAGTTGCCTGATATGTATGTAGCTTCCAACCTTTTTCTTGCCATTCAGTAATTGTTATAGCAATGTCTTTATGATTATCGAGTTGTACACATATGAATTGTTTCATTTTTAATCCTCCTTGTTATTAGATTTATACTAAATTAGAATTTAAATTAGTCCGGGGGGGGATTCGCACCCCAACCATCCAACTTTTTAAATACTTTCGAAATCAGATTCTTATCAGAAGACTCAGAAATGGGAATAATATGACCGAGTCTGTAAATAAAAATTATACAAATCTTCCATCATCCTTTGTTTTTGGCAACTTATGAATTACTTTCTCGAGCCACCCTATTTTTTCTGCTTTAACATTATCGAATTCTGGTACATGTGGCTTTATATCTAAAACGGGGGTGCCATCCAATATATCCATATCTTCAATATATAGTTTATTGCCCTCAACCTTCAGAAGACGGACTATCGAAATACCTATTGAATTTGGTCTTTTGGGGGCTCTTGTTGCAAAGACCCCGTGCTTCTCATCATCCATGTAAGGCTTCACTTCCAAAGAATAACCTTTAGAAAGATGAAAATAGAATAGTAAAATAATATGAGAAAATCCTTCAATATCCTTTAAACCTTCTACAAACTCTGGAAATATTTCAACCGTTCCTTTGATATTGCTTGCTATTCTTGATTGTATCGGCATGCCCTTTGCTTCCTTGTATTTTGAATGTACAACACCAATAGGTTTGAAATTTATTGTGTTCATATAGATTATATTACACTGAAATTATTAAATAATATAATTGAAAAAATGTTTTTGGTTTTTTAAATTTTTAAATACTTTCGAGATTAGATTCTTATCATAAGGTTTAGAAAATGACTAAAAATATTTTGGTAATGAGCAACAAAGGAGGAGTAGGAAAAACAACAATAGCTGTTAATTTAGCTGTTAGCTTATCAAAAAATTACAAAATTGGTCTAATGGATGTGGATATACATGGTCCGAATGTTCCTAAAATGTTAGGTTTGAAAAATGAAAGGTTAGAAGTTTCAAATAATAAAATACTTCCCAAAAAAATTAATGATAATCTATATGTTATGTCAATAGCATTTCTAACAGAAAATCAAGATAACCCAATAATATGGAGAGGTCCTTTAAAAACAGGTGCTATAAATCAATTTATTAATGATGTAGAATGGCCAAAACTTGATTTTCTAATTATTGATTTGCCACCTGGAACAGGTGATGAAACCATAACTATAATGCAAGTTTTAAAAAATTGTACTTCGGTTATAGTATCAATACCACAAGAAGTTTCCCTTTTAGATGCTAAAAAAGCTATTAATATGTCGAAAAAATTTAATATCCCAATAATAGGTTTGATAGAAAATATGTCTGGTAAAATATTTGGCTCTGGTCAAGTAGAGAAATTTGCTGAAAATAATAATATCAATTTTCTTGGAAGACTTGATTTAGAAAAATCAATTGCAGATTCATCAAACATAGGAAAACCTTTTGCAACAAATAAAAACACTAAATCAAATCATCAATTCAATGAAATTGTTGAAAAAATAATAAAGTTTCATTTTCAGTAACAAAATTATTTTATACATTTAAGAACGATAATCCTTGCAAAAAAGATTCACATACCTACAATCTGTCGTCCAACTTTTTAAATACTTCCAAGCTCACAATCTATTCAGAAGGTTTAGAAATTGGGAATAATATGACCGGGTCTGTAAATAAAACCTTCGGGTTATTAAATAATACCGTAAAAGAGCTAGCCGTATCTAGATTTGAAAAACCAACTCCAGTTCAAGAATTGGCCTTACCCAAAGTTCTAGAAGGTAAAAATGTCCTAGTTATAGCTGAAACTGGTTCTGGAAAGACTGAATCTGTAATGTTAGCCTTGTTTAACAAACTAGTAGAAAAAGAGCATGAACCAATAGCTCTTCTATATCTAACCCCCATGCGTGCTTTGAACAGAGATATGATGGACAGATTGGTCTGGTGGTGTAATAAACTGGGTTTAGATATATCAGTGAGGCATGGTGACACAACACAGTATCAAAGAAAACTACAGGTTGAGCATCCGCCTCACATCATAATATCAACCCCAGAACAAATAAACGCCATGCTCTCAGGTAAAAGATTAAGAGAACTTCTAAAAAATGTAAAATATGTCATAGTCGATGAAATTCACGAAATTGTTACAAGCAAGAGAGGCGTTCAACTAACTTTAGCACTAGAAAGATTGAAAAGATATTGTGGCGATCCTCAAATAATAGCTTTGTCAGCAACAGTTGGTTCTCCAAAACTTGCTGCAGATTTTATATTCTCAGATAAAAATTATGAAATTGCAAATGCAATAAACCCTAAAGATTTGAAAATAAGGGTTGAAAGTCCCTATCCTACAAGGGAAGATAGGAAAATTGCTGAAAAAATATTCATAGGGGAGTCTGTTGTATCGAGACTTAGAAGGATATACGAAGAAATATTAAATCACAGATCTGCTCTAACCTTTACAAACACAAGAGAAGCCGCAGAAATTCTCTCCTCAAGATTAAGATTGTTAGATAAGAGTTTTCCGCACGAAATTCATCATTCATCTTTAAGTAAGGATGTTAGAGTAAAGGCTGAAAAACAGTTTAAAGCAGAAGAATTAAAGGCTTTAATTGCAACATCCAGCCTAGAGCTAGGAATTGACATAGGTTCTATTGATCTGGTAATTCAATACATGTCTCCAAGACAGGTTTCAAAAATAACACAAAGGGTTGGAAGATCTGGACATGGTATAGGAAGGGTTTCTAAAGGAATAATAATTGCTAGTGAGGGTGACGATATATTTGAATCGTCTGTAATAGCAAGGAAGGCCTTGAATGGAGAACTTGAACCTTTAACAATTCACACTAACTCTCTTGATGTTCTAACCCATCAAATAATAGGTCTATTAATAGAGAATTATGAAATGGATCCAAAGGAGATTTATGAAACTTTCAAAAAGGCCTATCCATATAGAAATTTGAAAGAAACCGATTTTGTAAATCTTGTTAACTTCTTAGCCAATCAAATGAGATTGGTCTATATTGATAAAAATGTCAAAAGAAAGAGAAGGGCCTTTAAATACTATTTTGAAAACCTATCGGTTATTCCTGATCAGAAGAGCTATAGAGTAATTGATACTGCTAGCAATAGTGTTGTTGGAACTTTAGATGAAGAGTTTGTTGCTTCAAGTGGTGATATAGGATCTACCTTCATTGTTAGAGGGAGACCTTGGAAAATACTTTCTGTTGAAAGGGATAAAGTCTATGTTGATGCAATAAGTGATATCGCTTCTGCTATTCCTGCATGGGAAGGAGAACTAATCCCAGTTCCTTATAGCGTAGCTCAAGAGGTTGGTAAGTTAAGAAATGATATAGGTAAGCTCTTGAAAAAAAATATGGATAAGAAGGAAATTGCAGAAGAAATAAAGAAAGGATATCCAGTAACAACCCAGACAGCAGTTAAAATGATAGAATTAATTAAAAATCAAATTAAAAAAAATCGATTGCCTTTGCCAAACGAGATATTCTTTGAAAAGTTTAAAGATTACGTTGTAATGCATTGTATGTTTGGAACAAATGTAAACGAGACTATTTCAAGATTCATAACAACTATTCTTTCAGCTACTCATGGCGAATATATAACAAGCAAGTGTGACCCTTACAGAATAATAATAAAGGGCTGTTCAGTTGATGAAATTAAGAAAGTCTTATTTGAATACCAACCACAAGACATTAGAATAATCCTTGAAAAGTCTTTATCTAGATCATCACTTTTCAAGTTCAGGTTCATACATGTTGCCAAGAGATTTGGTGCCATAAGCAGGGAAGCTAGTTTCACCACAATTAATCTTGATAAGCTCATTGATGTTTATTGGAATTCTCCCATATTCCATGAAACCTTACAAGAACTGTTCACGCAAAAACTAGACATAAAAAAGACTGAAGAGGTTATTAAAGACATTCAAGCAAAGAAGATAAAGTTAGTTGAAGATGAGGGTCTTTCTCCTTTGGGTGAATTGGGATTCAGATATGAATTGCAAGATGTGGTGAAACCAGACAGGCCAGAAAAAGAAATTTACAGACTATTCAAAAAAAGGCTTTTAGACTCTAAGGTTAAACTCCTGTGCATAAACTGTGGTAACTATTCTATCACGAATTATGTTAAGAAGATAGAGAAAGAGCCGAGATGTAAGAAATGCCAATCTAGATTACTAGCTATCTTAAAACCATATAAAACAGAGGCTCAAGATATTGTAAAGAAGTGGCTTAAGGGAAAGGAATTGACAGAAATTGAAAATGAACAGCTTTCTTTCATTAGAAAAACAGCAGACCTTTGCATAGTTTATGGCAAGAAAGCTGCTATAGCTTTAGCCGGAAGAGGAGTGGGACCACAAGCTGCAACAAGAATTCTTTCAAAGATGTATAGGGATGAGGAAGAATTTTTCAAACAAATTTTAAAGTCTGAAAGAGATTTTATCAGAACTAAGAGGTTTTGGTCTTAAACTTATATTTTCTTAGCCTAAATCAATTATTATGAAACTTTTACTCTTGGATGCAGATTACTTCGATGAAAAAAATCAATCTGTGATAAGACTATTCTGCAAAGATAAAGACAAGACAGTGGTCTGTCTCGACTACAATTTCTATCCTTACTTCTATATTCTACCTAAAAAAGGAAATGAGAAAAAAGTAAAGCAAATGGTTGAAAATATAAGAAGCATAAAAATCAGGAAAATAGAAACCGTGGAAAAAATCATAGAAGGTGAGAAAAGAAAATTTGTAAAAGTTTACTGTTTCTTTTCAACTGATGTTCCGAAATTAAGAGACATAGTAAAAGTCTGGTTTAACAAAGGTCTAACAGAAGGTGAATGGGAATACACCATAAATTATTATAGAAACTATCTTATAGAAAAAAACCTTAGCGGAATGGAATTCATAGAAGTTGAAGGCGAGCCTGCAGAAGGAAAATATCAGGCCGACAAAGTTCTTAAAATTAAGAAAATAAAACCTCTAGATCATACTGAAATACCAGAACTAAAGCTTTTGGCCTTTGATATCGAAACTGTAGGTGAAAAAATAGTAATGATTTCTTTCATGGGAGAAAGGTTCAAAAAGGTTATAACCTATCAAAAAAGCAAATACCCAAAATATGTAGAAGTTGTCAAAGATGAAAAAGAGTTAATAGAAAAGTTTGTAGAAACAGTTCAAAAATATGATCCTGATATCCTCTTAGGTTACAATACTGATGGTTTTGACATGCAGGTAATTCAAAAAAGAGCAGATGATTTAAAAGTTGATTTGAATCTATCAAGGGACTTTTCAAAACTAAAATTCTCAAGAAGGGCAAGAATTTCAGTGGCAAGATTAGTAGGAAGAGTTAATATCGATTTATTTGTTTTTATCAACAACATTCTAGCACCACAACTACAAACAGAGGTTTTATCCTTAGACGCTGTATCTGCTGAGCTTTTGGGTGATAAGAAAATAGAAGTTGAGTATCAGGAGATATTAGAATCATGGAAGACTAAAAAACATTTAGCAAAGCTAGCAGAATATTGTCTCAAAGATTCTGAATTAACTCTAAGACTTGGCTATTACATACTTCCACAAATATATGGTATAACTAGTTTTTCAGGCCAATTACTGTTTGACGTCTCAAGAATGATGTACTCACAGCTTGTTGAGTGGTATCTTTCTAAGAAAGCGTTCTTAGATAATCACATAATTCCAAACCAGCCAAAATGGGGTGAGGTTCAGAGAAGAAGAGAATTGAGGCCTTATGTTGGAGGTTTTGTAAAAGAGCCTATTGGTGGTTTACACGAAAATATTGCTGTAATGGATTTCAGATCTTTGTATCCATCAATAATAGCTAGTTTTAATATTTCTCCAGAAACCCTGAATTGTAAATGTTGTAGAAAGAATGGTCACAAAGTTCCTGGAACAGAATATTGGTTCTGTAAAAAGAAGAAAGGCTTTGTTTCAAAGGTTATCCAAGATTTAATTGAAAAAAGAATCGAAGTCAAGAAAAAAATGAATAAAACAAAGGAAAGAACAGAACTACATAACATACTAGATAACGAACAAATAGCCATTAAAACAATAGCTAACGCAACCTATGGTTATTTTGGTTTTGCTGGTTCTAAGTGGTATTGCAGAGAGTGTGCAGAATCATCAGCAGCTTTTGGGAGATTCTTTATTAAAAAAGTAATTGAAGAAGCAAATAAAGAAGGCTTTACTGTTATTTACGGTGATACAGATTCTATGTTCGTTAAAACAGATAAGAGTCTTAAACCAAAAGTTAAAATTTTCTTGAAAAGGGTTAATAAAATGCTTCCTGGAATAATGGAACTTGATTTGCAAGGAATCTATGTTAGGGGAATATTCATACCAAGAGGTGTTGGTCCAGGCACAGCTAAGAAAAGATATGCACTAATAAACAAAGAAGGAGTTTTAACTGTAAGAGGTCTTGAGAAAGTAAGAAGAGATTGGAGTAATACAGCAAAGGATACACAAGAAGAAGTATTAAAACTTGTTCTCAAGAAGAAGGATGTAAAGGGTGCAGTAAAACATGTTAAAAAAGTAATTAGTGATTTGAAGAAAGGTAAAATACATTTAAAGGATTTGACAATTTATGAACAGCTCACAAAAGATATTAGCGAATACAAAGCAAAAAGCCCTCACGTATCAGCTGCCAAAAAGATGAGAGAAAAAGGAGAAGACGTTTACCCTGGAATGATAATATTATTTGTAATAATTAAGGGAAGGGGCTCTATTTCTGATAGGGCAGAACCAATAGAATATGTTAAACTAAGTGATATTGACCAGAATTATTACATAGGACGTCAAATAGTGCCTGCAGCGCTTAGAGTATTAACGGTATTGGGAGTAACAGAAGAGGATTTGCTTGGAGAGAGTCTAAAGAGTTTCTTGAAATAGATTATCAAGTTTATATATCTCTAAATTTTTCAAGTTGTAATAATTAATATGAAAACTGGTGTTGCAGATCTTCCTCTCCATTATGGTAAAGCTCCAAAGTGGCTTTTTGGTAGAATGGTTAAACTAAGCAAGGCTGTAACAGAGATAGTTGTTCTAGAATATGGAAAGGATGAATTTCTAAAAAGAATATCAGATCCATTTTGGTTCCAAGCCTTTGCTTGCCTGTTAGGTTATGATTGGCATTCGAGTGGAACAACTACTGTAACAACCGCTGCTTTGAAAGAAGCTTTAAAGGATGCCAATATAGGAATCAGTGTTCTAGGAGGTAAGGGTAAAGCTTCAAGAAAAACACCAGAAGAGATAGAGAAACTAGAAAATATTTTTTCCTTGTCTTCAGATGAAATTGAAAAATTAAAGATAGCAAGCAGATTGTCAGCAAAGGTTGATAACTCGGCTTTACAGGATGGCTTCCAATTATATCATCATTCATTTATTGTTTCAGAAGATGGAAAATGGTCTGTTATCCAACAAGGAATGAATCCTGAAAACCATTATGCTAGAAGGTATCATTGGTTATCAGAGAAAGTAAAGTCTTTTGTTGTTGAACCACACGCTGCTATTTGTTGCGATGTTAGAGGAAAGGCTTTAAACATGGTTGCCAAAGAGAGTGAAGACTGTAGAGAGGTTTCTGTTGATTTAGCAAAAGAAGGTACAATAAAACTAAAAAAATATCTTTTAATGGATAAGAAACATGAAATTGATTTAAATTATTATACTGGTTTAAAAAATGCTTATGAATTCCAACCTAAAAACTATGAAGAATTAATCCTAGTAAAGGGTATGGGTCCAAAATCAATCAGGGCTTTAGCATTGTTAAGTAAACTAATTTACGGTAAAGAACCTAGTTGGAGGGATCCTGCTAAGTTTTCCTTTGCTCATGGAGGTAAAGATGGTATTCCCTATCCTGTTGACAGAAGAAAATATGACAAGTCAATTGAGATTCTTCAAACTGCAATAGGTAATGCCAAAATAGATAATAAAGAGAGATTAAATGCAATAAGAAGATTGAACGAATTTATACCTAAGGAATATAGATGAAGATTTTTATATCAGGTGAACCTGGTTGTGGAAAAACTACTCTGATAAAAGAATTAATAAAACATTATAAGGGTTCTGTTTCTGGTTTCTATACAGAAGAGATAAGGAATAAAACTAGAACAGGGTTTAAAATAAAAGATATTTTATCAGGAGAAGAAGGAATATTAGCAAGTATAGATTTAAAAGAAGGTCCTAGAGTTGGAAAATATTTTGTAAATATAGAAGATATAGAAAAAATTGCGACTCCTTCTTTAGAAAGAGAGGCGTCTGTCTATTTTATTGACGAAATTGGCGCAATGGAACTAAAATCTAAAACATTTGAAAAAACATTAGAAAATTTTCTCTTGTCTAATAAGAATTTTATAGCAACTTTACATAGAAATTATATCAATAAATACAAAAAGTATGGGGAAGTAATTTGGTTAACAAGAGAAAACTGGAATAATATATTCAAAAAAATCGAAAGTAGATTAAATGAAATTAAAGATACGAAATAAAACAATAGAAGCTGAAGTGGCTGATAATTCTATAACACATTTCTTTGGGTTAAGTTTCTCTAAAAAGAAAAACTTGCTTTTCAAAATGCATTATGAAAAAAGGTGGAGGCTTTGGATGTTTGGTGTAAAATTTCCTCTAAAGATGATATTCATGAACAAAGACAAGGTTGTTGTAGATATAAAAAATGCTGTTCCTATAACATTAGACCTAAAAACATGGAAGATATACAGACCTAAGAAGCCCTGTAAGTATATTCTGGAAACCCCACATAATTTAGATGTAAAAATTGGTGACAAAATAAATTTTAAATAGTATTTGATTGATAAAATAATAATGAGTCTTCAAAAATTTCTAAAAGAAACTTCAAAAATTAGAGATTTTAAAGTGGATAGAGCTTACTTGGAAGATTCTTTAAGAATGATTCTTGAAAAGCAACCAGTAGATCTGTGGGAAATGCTTAAAACTTCTGATGAAGATTTTGAAGGCATTGTTGCCATTATAATGAAATTACGCAATGAAAAAATGATTAAAGTTTTCAAGAATGGAAAGTTTGTTTTAACACCAAAAGGAAGAAAGTTTGTTAAAGGTCTAGTTCCTGTTTTGACTCCTAAATCCTACAAGACAAGATACTGTTATCCTATTCCTAAACCAATGCAAGGAATTCTTAAAAAAATAAAGAAAATCTACAAAGAAGTTAAACCAAAAGATGAATTCGAGCAAGGATCATTAAGACCTGAAGCTTCTGTAAGAAAAATTTCATATGCTATTAACAGGGGAGATATAGCTGGGAAGCATATTGTTTGTGTTGGCGATGATGATTTATTGTCATTGATAATGGGTATGACTGGGTTGCCTAAATCTATTCTTGTTCTAGATATTGACAAAGATATAATTGGAATAATCAACAAACACAAGAAAAGACTGTCAGTTCCAATAACAACAAAAATTCATAATTTATACTATCCTATTCCTTCAAAGTTTAAAGGAAAATATGATACCTTCTTAACCCAACCACCAGACACTGTTCTCGGTTATACCTTATTCTTGTCAAGAGGTGTAGAACTATTGAAAAGAGAACCTGGTATGATAGGTTATGGTGGACTAACACCAACAGCTTGTCCAAGATTAGCTTTGGTTGAAATACAAAATATTATAGTTAAAATGGGTCTTGTGCAAACAGATTATATTCACAAATTCTGTGAATACCCTCCTTTGAGAACCGAGATAAAGAAGGTTGAAGTCCCAAATTATATTCCTTATCCCCCAAACAAATTGTGGTATGTTTCAGATTTGCAAAGATTAAAAACAACCAGAAAGACAAAACCATATTATAGAGGTGTTGTTAANGGNGATATAGCAGATTACAAACANGATGAAANAAAATATGGAAGATAAATTATCTAATACCTCGATGAAATTCTTTAACAAAAATTCTTTTGGCTCCTAGTAACTTTTTCAAAGTTTTAATGGCTTTTTTAGATTTTTCCTCACCTTCACCATCACAAGTAAAGATATCCACAGAAACATAGTTGAGTTCGGGCCAAGTATGAATGTTAGCATGGGATTCTGAAAGAATTAAATTTCCAGTAACACCGTGTGGGTTGAATTGATGAAAACATTCTTTTAGAATAGTTAATTTAGAAAATCTTATAGCCTCTAGAAAAATCTCTCTAACATTCTTAACACGTGAGATTTTTTTTGGATTACAATCGTATAACTCCGCATAAATCTGAAACCCCACTTTTCGCATCGTATATTTATACGGACGAAGAAAATAAAAAGGTTATGGAAAAACAAATTTTAGACAAATATTTGAAATCAGGAAAGGTTGCAGCAGAGGTTTTGAAGTATGGAAGCAAATTAATTAAGAAAAATGCTCTAGTTTTAGAAATTGCTGAAAAAGTAGACAAGAAAATTGCTGAACTAGGGGCTGAACCTGCATTTCCTGTTAATATTTCTATAAATGATATTGCTGCCCATTTTCATCCCGCAATAAATGATAAAACAACAATAGGGGAAAAAGATTATGTTAAGTTGGATGTTGGAGTTCATATTGATGGTTACATAGCTGATACTGCAATAACAATTAGACCAGCTGGTAAAGACAAACTAATAGAATGCTCTGAGAGAATGTTGGAAAGGGCTATCAGCATGTGTAAACCAGGAACAACTCTCGGAGAATTAGGTGAGGCAATAGAAAATGTTGCAAAGGGATATAATCTCAAGCCTATAAGAAATCTTACTGGACATAGTTTAGATAGATTTGATCTGCATGCCGGAAGGTTGATACATAACATTAAGAATGATTCTCAATATCAACTAAGAGAAGATGAGGTTTATGCAATAGAGCCTTTCTGCACACCTGGTAATGGCTTTGTTAAGGATTCTGGGTCACCTTTAATATTCAGATGGGTAAACGATAGACCAACCAGAATTCCAGAAGGGAGAAAAATATTAGAGATGGCTAAAGTTAAATTCAACAGATTGCCTTTTGCCAAGAGATGGATTCAAAAAAATATGTCTCCTTTAAAAGTGGAATTAAGCTTGAAAGAGTTAGAAGCTGTTAAAGCAATTCATGCTTACAAGCCTTTAAGAGAGGAATCAAAAAAGCCTGTTGCACAAAGTGAGCATACTGTCATCGTCAAAGAAAAACCTATTGTTACAACATATTGGCAATAGCCAAGAGTACTTCTTTCAATATTATCTTCATAATCGACAGAAACTTTGTTGCTAGACCTATCAACAAACCAGTTATGTTTATTCCAGTAACATTCAAGTCTGGTATTTCTATTGCTGCTGCAAATAAGATGAATATCAGTAAAATCAGCAATTTCTTTCTCATAATTATATTTTAAAGAAGTTAGTTATTTAAGTGTTCTCATCTTCTTCGTCAAAAAATTCGGTTTGATATTTTTTTCTAAAATCAATGTCTAAACTGTAGTTATACTTTTCATAAGTTCTTTTTATTCTGTCTATCCAAGAAGTCTTTGGTTTTATAATTTTCTTTTGAGGAACAATTTCCTCTCTTCCGCCAAGTTTCTTAAAAGTTCTAGTTACATTTTCCCTAAACAAAAATATTAAACCTGAAGATAAGAAACCTATAACCAAAATCGCGTCTGGTAAAATATCTGGACTTAGAATGAATCCTGTTGGTGTTTCTTCTTCTAGTTCTGCTTCTCCTAAAACCTCTACCACTTCCTCTGCTTCCTCTTCTATTTCCTCCTCAGGTTCCTCTTCTGTTGTTGTGGTTGGAGGTGGAGCTTCTTCAACAATTAATTTAGCTGATGATGGATAACTTGAAGAGCCTTTAATTGCTTTAATATATAATGAATAGTTTCCAAGAACAGCAGCCCTTGGAACTTTACATGTCAACTTTATAGTTTTAGATCCAGATTTTGGAACAGTTACTTTTTCTGCATCTAAAGAACACCATCCTTCCTTAACTGGATTAGCAGGATCTTCAGAATTACCAGATAATAATAATTGAACATCAGTTTTGTCAGTAGTGAAAGTGTTTTTAAGTAAGAAGCTTAATGAGCCTGTAGTTCCTGCCTTTACTTTAAGATCTTTAAAGCCTGAAAAATAGAGTGTGCCTGAGGCAGGTGGTGATGTTCCAGGTCCAGTAGATGGTGGACTAACCACAGTTAGTTTTCTACTAACATTATTATAGTTAGGAACAAGAGCAGCATCAGTAATATAACAAAGGTAATTATATTCTCCTAGCATTCCTTCTGTTGAACCGTTTCTAGTGTACGAAGTGTCATTAGAAGTTTGTGTAAATTTATCAGAGGGTAAAGTTGGTGCTTGGAGTGTAAATTTATCAGTAGTTAAAGTTTCTGCCCAACAAACAACAGTAACATGATTCGGAGTAGTAACCTCTATGTTATCGCTAACTTCATTTCCGTTTATGGATAAATGTAAATCAGAAGATTTAACTACTGTATAAGTTAAATTCCCTGTAGAGTAACTTTGGCCCGAACTATCATTTACAAACCAACTATAAACATAATTACTTGCATTTAAATCTGTAAGAGTTATAT
>JGI24422J19971_10000258_pt1 | contig 28034 bp, 39 predicted proteins | sample DeeMarSWOR152_54_FD_19971 | JGI IMG/M metagenome (IMG submission 19971) | reverse complement strand
GTTAGCTTCTTTGAAATGGAGAAACAAACTCAAACCAATAGGTCATTTTATTCCTTATTTAGCAAAAAAAGCTAACTTGGAATTTATTTGATAAAATCGTGTGTGTGTGCATAGAATTTCTATCCAACCAACCACGTCGTCAATGTGTGTGTGAGCACAGAAATTCTATGCAGCCAAATGGGGCAAGACCACCGCAGAGCTACCTGAATAATCTCGTATAGGTTGTCTACAACCATATCATAATCTTTATTTTGTTGTGAAGAACTGAACGTGCGCTCTATGAGGAATGCACCTTGTTATGCTACAGTTTGTGGTTGCTTTTGTCTACAGTCATCAACTCTCACTGCAACCTATAACATAGAAGTAGTAGTCATCGTACACGCGGCTCGGACAACTACTTCTAAACCTAAAGCAGCTCGGTATTATGACTTGTTCTAAGCGGAAATTAATAACATCTGAAAGAAAATCGCCCAGCAACATCCAAGAAGCTGTTGTAGCAGACCCTTCAACGTCAACAACAACCCTGCACAAAGCACACACACAACTTGATGATGATGACAATACAGCGTGACCACTTCATCACCCACACAGCCTTTCACAGCCGCAGACCCGAGAGATGACCAAACGTCACGCAAACCAACATAGAAGCGCACCACAAACCATGCAGAAGCGCACCACAAAGCGAAAGTAAACAGACCCCAAAACATCAACCCAGCCGCAAACAGACCCACAAACACAAACCGACACCTACCAATTCACCACAAAAAATTTTTTCCAGACTCATACTAACCCTCTTCTTCACTATCCATACACGTAAGACATATATGGAACCATTCTGCAGTTTGATTGCACAGTCAGGAGAAAAACCAAAACAATGCCAGAATGGGGATACTCAATCAGCAACCTAGACCCCACAAAAACGGTCAAATCCTCAGCCCACGAACTCAGAGTATCCCATAAAGCAGCACGCGAAGTATGCACAGCCATAAAAGGCAAAACACTCGAACAAGCCAAAACATACCTAAACAANGTNNTNNCNAAAAAACAACCCGTCCCATTCCGCCGCTACAACAAAAAACTAGGNCACNGACACGGCACAGAACCCGGAACCTTCGCAGCCCGCTACCCAATCAAAACAGCCCAAAAAATACTCCAAGTCCTAACCGGAGCCGAAGCCAACGCCGAATTCAAAGGACTAGACATAGACAGACTACGCATAATCCACGCATCCGCCTACCCCGGCATGAAACTCAAAAGATTCCAACCCAGAGCCTTCGGACGCTCATCACCAAGAAACCAAATCCTAACCCACATCGAACTAGTTCTCGAAGAAACCGAGGAGAAAACACAATAAAATGTCCGTCGTCAAACACTTCATCTCAGAATCAGTCAAAAAAACCGAAATCAACGAATTCCTCTCAAACCAATTCGAAAGAGCAGGATACGGCGGAGTAGACATAGCCAAAACACCACTAGGCACACACATAGTCGTCTACGCCATGAGACCCGGCATAGTCATCGGACGAGGCGGCGAAACCATCAAAGAACTCGCCATAACCCTCGAACAAAACTTCGGCCTACCCAACCCACAAATCTCAGTAGCCGAAATCGAAATACCCGAACTAAACGCATACGTCATAGCATCACGCGTAACCTCAGCCCTAAAACGAGGCGTACACTTCCGACGCGCAGGATACTGGGCACTCCAACAAACCATGGAAGCAGGCGCACTAGGCGCAGAAATCATCATACGCGGAAAACTACGCACACAACGCGCCCGATACGAAAAATTCCGAGGAGGATATCTGCCCAAAAGCGGCGACCCAGCCCTCAAATATATGCGCGAAACAGTCCTACACGTTCAACTCAAGCCCGGCATATACGGCGTCAAAGTCCGCATCATGCCACCAGACGCATCATTCCCCGACCAGATACAACTACCCGAAATCATTCCAGAAGAAACAGAAAAAGATGAGAAAGCAGAAACAGTCAAAGAAGCAGAAGCAGTTGCCGAATCCGAGAAGTCACCTGAACCAGAAACTGAGGTTGAAACAACAACAGAACCCAAGGAATCGAAACGCAAGACAGAGAAACCACCTCAGAAGGAAGCAGAACCCGTCGTGACCAACGAGAAAACTGAGGAGGCTGAACAATAAAAATGCCCATTATAAGAATCAAGGAAATCAGGGACATGTCCCACGAAGACAGGCTGAAAAGACTAGGCGAACTGCGAACAGAACTGATCAGACTCAAAACCATGGTAAAAGCAGGCGGCTCAATTGAAAACCCCGCGCGAGTACGCGAACTCCGCAAGACCATAGCACGCATTCTAACCATCGACAAAGAACCCAAACCAGTCAAAAAGAAAGAGAAGACGGAGAAAGAGCAGAAGGAGAAAAAGAAAGAGAAGAAAAAAGAAAAGAAAGAAAAGAGACCTGCCAAAAAGACGAAAAAACAACCTAAGGAAGCCGGAGAAGAATGAAGGCCGCAACCACAATCGTCCAAGGCGAGCTAATTGGACTTGACGCCAAAGTCGTGAAAAGTGCCAATCTAAGCAACATAGGTATTTTCGGAAAAGTGATAGACGAGACGCGTAACACACTTGTGATAAGACAGAATGAAGAAAACAAGGCAATAATCAAGGAGACTGCGGTATTCCATTTCACTCTGCCCAACGGCACTATGGTCGAAATCGAAGGCACAGCAATCTCCGGACGACCAGAAGATAGAGTTAAGAGAAAACCGAAAAGGCGGTGGTAAAGACGGCAACTCTAGCTCTTAAGAAGCCCAAGAAGTCATGTGATGACCGTGACTGCCCGTTTCACGGTACTCTCTCAATAAGAGGAAGAGTTCTGGACGGTGTTGTCATAAGCGCAAAAATGGACAAAACCGTCGTGGTACGACGAGACTACCAGCTCTATGTGCCCAAATTCAAACGATACGAACGACGCCACAGCCACATCAACGCTCACAACCCGCTTTGCCTCAATGTAAAAGAAGGAGAGCGCGTAAAAATCTCCGAATGCCGCCCGCTCAGCAAAACAGTATCCTTTGTGGTTGTAGAACGAATGGAGGAGAAATGAGGTGGCTGCTAGGGCGAAAGGACGCGCTCTTGTCGCCAAGGGAGCGGTTGCGCAGCGAACACGAGTTTCCAGAGGCATCCCAGCCGGCGCGATAATAAAATGTGCTGACAATAGTGGCGCACGCGCATTACGCGTAATTCAGGTTATGGGATACAAAGGGCGGCTGAGACGCGTACCTGCTGCCGGCGTGGGCGATATGATGACTGTTTCTGTTAGACGCGGCACGCCAGATATGAGGAGGAAGATTTTTCAGGCTGTTTTGATCCGGCAAAGAAAACCTTACAGGCGAGGCGATGGCGTATGGGTTCAATTTGAAGACAACGCAGCTGTTGTTATGACGCCTGAAGGCGACATGCGAGGCTCAGAAATCCGAGGGCCAGTGTCCAAAGAAGCAGCTGAAATATGGACTCGCATTGCCAGCGCAGCCAGCATAATAGTCTAGGGGAATGGCCAAGGTGAAGACAACTCAACCTCGAAAACAACGCAAAATGCTGTTTAAAGCGCCTTCGCACGTGCGTTATGTGCTCTTTTCTGCGCCTCTTTCACCTGTCTTGAAGGCCGCTCACAAAGTGAGTTCTGTTCCTGTCAGAACAGGCGACACTGTCAGGATTATGCGAGGCGATCGAAAAGGCACTGAAGGAAAAGTCACTCGAGTTGACCGCCGCAGATATCGATTGTTTGTTGAAGGCGTCACCAGAGAAAAGGTTGATGGGACAGCGGTTCAGATTCCAACACACCCATCAAAAGTCATGCTCACAAGTTTGAATCTCGATGATAAATGGCGTCGAGAATCCTTGAAGGTAGAGCTGCCAAAAGAAGTTGAAAAACCCGCTGAAAAGCCGAAGAAAGAGCGAAAGAGAAGAAGACCACCGAAGGCCTCGTCTGAGAGGGCAAGGCCACGTCGGAAGAGAAAAGTGAAGCCGTTGGAAAAGAGAAAGGAAGGAGAGGCGGAGAGTGGGTAAGAAAGGCGGAAGACGACACCTGAAACGCAAACCTGCACCTGTATTCTGGCCGATCCATAGAAAGGAGGCAGTTTGGACTGTTAAGCCCAATGCTGGTAGGCACCCGATTGAGCACTCGCTTCCATTGGCTCTTGTTTTACGGGAAATGCTCGGTTTGGCCAGGACACGTAGCGAAGTCAAGGCTATTCTGTCTCATGGCAACGTTATGGTAGATGGCAATGCGGAAAAGGAGGAGCTATTTCCAACAGGTTTGATGGACGTCATTTCCATAACCGGATTTGAGAAATGGTATCGCGTCCTGCCTTCAGAGAAAGGATTGACCCTTCACCCTGTGACTAAAGACGAAGCGGGATTCAAGCTTTGCAGAGTTGAAGATAAAACTGTCCTTAAGAAGGGAAACGTACAGCTAAATTTGCACGACGGCAGAAACATAATGATTAAGGTTAAAGAGGCAAAGAAACCTGAAGAAGACGTTTTCAATACCTTAGACACAGTGAAGATCGCCCTTCCTGACCAAGAGGTTTTGAGCCAGTTCAAGCTCATCGAGGGTGCTCCCGCTTTAATAGTGGGAGGCAAGCACATTGGGAAACATGGCAAGATCATAGCTGTTGAGCGCCGCGAAGTTCAGAAGCGAAAGAATGCTCTTGTAACCATTGAAGATGCCAGAGGAAGTCGTTTCCAAACTACGGTTGAATACGTATTTGTGGTCGGCGACGCCAAGCCGCATATTTCGTTGCCTGAGGTGGCTTGACATGGCTTTGGAAGAAAAATCCAAGCGACAAACAACTAATCCGATGCTCAGACCTAGAATCGAGAAGGTAGTAGTCAACATGTCAGTAGGCAAGTCTGGCGAACCATTGGAAAAAGCAGCGACAGTCCTGAAGCAACTGACGGGTCAAAAACCCTGCAAGCGGAAAGCAAGGAAAACTGTTCGAGATTTCGGCATAAGGAAGGGAGAGCCCATCGCTTGCATGGTGACACTGAGAAAAGAGAAAGCTAAGGAGTTTATTAAGAGAGCTTTACAGGCTGTTGAGAACAAGGTTTCAAAGGAGTCTTTTGACCGATTCGGCAATTTTTCGTTTGGTATAAAGGAGCACATTGACATTCCTGGCACTAGGTATGTACCTGAGTTAGGAATTCATGGAATGGATGTCTCAGTAGCTTTGTCAAGACTTGGACAGAGAGTGAAATATCGGCATCGATCAAAGTCAAGAGTCGGCGTTAAGCATCGATTGACTCCCGAGGAAGCCATAGATTTTGTGCAAGATGAATTCGGAATTCAAATTTCGTAGCTCGGTTGAGGATGTCAAACATGGTTAAGCAAAAGCCCAAGAAAGAACGCAAGTACGGCAAGGGTAGTAGACCGTGCAGAAGATGCGGCTCATACGGCCCGGTCATTCGTAGGTATGGCTTGAACCTGTGTCGCCATTGTTTTCGGGAAGTTGCCAAGCAACTGGGCTTCAAGAAATATGAGTGAAAAGAGGTGTGGCAACAACTTGACTGCAATTGACACATTGTCAAACGGACTGACAACACTGATGAATAACGAGCTTAGAAACAAATCGTCTTGCGTCATTAGTCCATCTTCTAGACTTCTAGGACGTGTGTTACGGGTTCTGCAACTCAACGGCTATGTAGGGGAGTTTGAGTTCATTGAGGATGGGCGCGCAGGCAAGTTCAAGGTTCAATTACTAGGACGAATCAACAAGTGCGGTGCCATAAAACCGCGTTACTCTGTCAGAGCAGACGGCTTTGAGAGTTGGGAGAAAACATTCCTTCCAGCTCGAGAAATGGGCATTCTTGTGGTTTCTACACCGTCTGGCGTGGTTTCACACAAGGAAGCGAAGCAAAATAGTGTTGGAGGCAAGTTGCTCGCATTCGTGTACTAGAGGAGTGTTAGACGGTTGAGGGCTGTTGAAGCGGTCAAAATCATTGATGTTCCAGATGGCGTCGAAGTCAAAATAGATGGTCGAGCGGTCTCAGTTAAGGGAAAGAAAGGAGCATTGACCAGAGATTTTTCAGAGGCGCCTGTCAGCCTTCAACTAGAGGACAAGAAAATAACGATTCAAGCCAATTGGCCTAGGAAAAAGGAAGCCGCTTTAGTGGGCACGGTTGCCGCCATCATCCAGAACATGATCACAGGCGTCAACACGGGTTACAGGTACAAGCTCAAGATTGTCTTCTCACATTTTCCCATTTCGGTTAAAGTTAAGGAAGACATGGTTTCAATAGAGAATTTCACTGGCGAGCGACGTCCTAGAGTGACAAAGGTAATCGGCAATGTCCAAGTTTCAGTTAAGGAAGACGATGTCATAGTGCAGGGATTCAACCTTGAGGATGTGAGCCAAACAGCAGCCAACATTGAACAAGCAACTAAAGTGAAAAGCAAAGACCCGAGAGTATTCTTGGATGGCATATTTATCTACGAGAAAAAAGAGGGCATGGAAGCATGAGTCAAAAGCCAACTAAAGAGCAAACATTGAAACTGCGAACTCGAATTAAAAGTAAAAAACCGAGGTTCAGGCGTCAAGAGAGCTGGCGTTATAAGAGAGTGTCTGAGGTCTGGCGGGCACCTGACGGTATAGATAGCAAGATGCGACGAAAGGTTAAGGGTTGGCCAGCTTCGGCGGAGGTTGGCTATCGAGGGCCGCGAAAAGCTCGTCATCTGCACCCGTCGGGCTACGAGGAGGTCGTTGTTAGAAACGTGGATGACTTAGTCAAGGTTGATCCTAACACGCAGGCCATAAGGATTGCTCACACAGTTGGCATGAGGAAACGCGCTGAAATCTTTGTTCGGGCAGGAGAAAGGCTTATTCACATTTTGAATCCGTTGCCTGAAGAAAAGCCTGTAGAAGCGGAAGAGGTAGAAGAAGCAGCAGAAGCCGAAAAAACAGAAGAAGAAGCAGAAGCTGGCGTTAAGACAGAAGCTGAAGACGAAAGTAAGGAAGAGGAATCTGCAGAGGAGGGCAAGGCTTGAGTCTTAGGAGTCAACGGCGGTTGGCAGCTCAGCTTCTAAAAGTGGGTGCAAATAGAGTTTGGATTGATCCTAATCGCATTGAGGATGTTGAAGTTGCAATTACACGTGGCGAGATCAGGAAACTAATTCATGAAGGCGCAGTCAGACAGTTGCCAGTTAAAGGCGTTAGTCGCGCGCGGGCGAGGGTGTTGCGCGAAAAGAAAAAGGATGGGTTGCGTCGCGGACCTGGAACGAGAAAAGGCTCTAGTACAGCGAAGCTTACCAAAAAGGACGCTTGGATGCTTAGGATTCGCGCGCAAAGAAAGAATTTGAAGGAGTGGAAGGCTAAACGCAATATAGCTGAAGACAGTTATCGGCAACTATATCGGATGGCTAGTAGCGGAGTCTTCAGCTCAGTTGCTGATATGGAGCGCTATGCAAAGACGCACGGCATGTGGAGAAGACGATAAGACATGGCTACTGGTCCAAGTTATCGCGTTGCTTTTCGCAGAAGAAGAGAGGGAAAAACCGACTATCAGCAGCGCCGAGGCCTAGTTCTATCAGAACTGGCTCGGCTGGTAGTTCGAGGTTCGCTGAGAAACATGACAACCGAGATAATCAAGGCTGAGTCAAGTGGCGACAAAGTCATAGCATACGCCCATACAGGTGAACTGACAGAAAAATATGGTTGGCTCGGTGATACAGGCAACATCCCAGCTGCTTATCTGGCCGGCTTGATTTGCGGATTCGAGGCGCTGAATCAAGGGGTCAAAGAGGCAGTCTTGGACCTTGGTTTGCATCATCCATCTAAAGGTTCGAGAGTCTTTGCAGCCCTGAAAGGCATACTTGATGCAGGATTGGTGATTCCTTTCGATGAGGCAAAGTTGCCCGATCAAAAGAGAATAACAGGGCAGCATGTGTCCGACTATGCGAGGCTTCTGTCTTCCAATCCTGAAGCATATCAGAAAAGATTCTCTGCACAATTGTCAAGAGGTTTGAAACCCGAAGAGCTCAGCGCTCATTTTGCCGAGGTCAAAGAGAAAATTGTTTCGTCCTTGAAGAAGGCGAATCTGTCAGCCGAGTCATATGAGAAAATGAAGGAAACTGAAGAAGCAGTGGAGGAAGAGTGATGCAGCGAAGGGGCAGAGGAAGGGGAGCAAGACGAGGGACGCGTGGTGGACGACCCAGTGAGCGGGCTGAGGCTTGGGTTCCACGCACAAAACTAGGGAAAATGATTCAGGAAGGCCGGATCTCCTCGATGGAAGAGATTTTCGTTGAAGGGCAGAAAATTAGGGAGTCGGAAATTGTAGACGTGTTGCTTCCTGATCTTCAAGAGGAAGTCATTAACATTAATTTGGTGCAGAAACAGACCGATGCAGGTGAAAAATCGCAGTTCAAGGCAATTGTGGCTGTTGGCAACCGCAATGGCTATGCTGGATTGGGTTCAGGGAAGGCAAAACAGGTTCGCACAGCTATTGAAAAGGCGGCGGTGAATGCACGTTTGAACATAGCTTTCGTGCGCAGAGGCTGCGGTAGTTGGGAGTGCGGATGCGGTAAGTCTCATTCGCTTCCTTTTCAGGTTCGCGGTAAATGTGGAGGCGTTGAAATCCTGCTTGTGCCTGGACCTAGAGGGTTGGGTATCGTTGCGAGTGAAGCGGCTAAGGTCATTCTTGGATTGGCTGGTGTGAATGATATTTGGACTCACAGTTTTGGTTCGACTCGAACAGTGCCTTCGTTCGCTTATGCTGTGTTTGATGCTTTGAAGAAAACGTATAGTTTGGTGACTCCTGTGGAGTGGGTGAGGTAAGGTCATGGAGCAGCTTGCGGTCAGGAAGTGTCTAGTGGTTGTTCGGGTTCGAGGAGTGAGCGACATTCAAAGGGACGTCAAAGAAACAATGAGCATGCTGCGTCTTCAAAGGAATTGTAATGCTACATTGGTAGACGATAGACCCGCCTACTTGGGCATGCTGCGGAAGGCGCGTAATTATCTAACGTGGGGTGAGATTTCAAAAGACACGCTAACGCTTCTGTTAACGAAGCGTGGACGACTTGCAGACAATCAAAAACTGACTGATGAATACGCGCAAAAAATCGGGAAGAAATCATTGACGGAGTTGGCTGATGCCTTGGTCAAAGGAGAGATAGAGTTTCACGGTTTGCCTAGCATAAAACCTGTCTTCCGGTTGCATCCCCCAAGCAAAGGCTTCAAAGGGAAGGTCAAGCGAAGCTACGCCTCCTCAGAAGGAGTAAGTGGCTACAGAGGCGAAGCGATCAATAGGCTTCTTGAGAAAATGATCTGAGAAAAAAATTCAGCTGCGCTTTGCCAATGTGAAGGCTACTTTTCCAGGCATGGGCTGCTATAGTTGCTTCTCTTCAGTTCCTCAAGATACTGCTTCTCGCCGAGTTCATTAGCAAGACGCTGATGCGCGTTTACAAACTCCAATAAGTGGTAAAGTGATTCTTCACCAGTCATCTGCTCGTTGAAGTAGCATCCCTTTTTTACGCCATTGGGCTTCAGACGTTTGAAATATTCTAGGGCAAGTCGGCAGTGTCCAACTATTTCACATGAGGCACATTTTGGATTGTCAGGATAGAAGCAGGGACCACACGTCACGTGGCATGCTCTTCGACCTGGGTACACCATTTCTTTGACGTCGCTGCCGCAGCGGCAACAAACGTTTTCCCATGATTCTGGCTGAGACATTCGCCAATCCTCCAAATATGCAATAGATAAATATGGAAAATTTGATAATAAACNTTTCTTTTTTCGAGGAACTCCAGAACCATTAATGACTATTTCTCGCTTGAGAAATCGCCTGTTTTAGGAAGTCCTAATGTCAGGATTGACGCTGTGTGCACGCTGTCAAAGGTTCCCAACAGCTCCAATTGCGGCTCCTAGAAATCCTCCTCTGTCGCCAATCATCTTTGTATCAGAGAGAGTACTAACTCGATCATGAAATCACTTGCAAGTACCATGGAAAGCATGAGGAAAGCAAGTGGGCCGGGAGAGATTTGAACTCTCGACCTTTCGGTTATCAGCCGAACGCTCTAACCATGCTGAGCTACCGGCCCTTGGCTCCCACAACCTTAGGAGAGTAGTTGACGCTGTTTATTAAAGCGTTTTTCAAGAAATGTCGTCCTCTTGATATTTTGACTGTGGGCGGAAAGAAAAGGAACGTGGGGATCGGCTGTCTATTCGTAGTAAATCAGTTTCTCGTCTTCTAATCGTTGATGCAATTTGTTCACAGCGAGGTAGACATCTTCTTCTCGTTTAGCGCCTGTGCAAACCAGTTTGCCGCTTGCGAAAAGCAGAATAACCACTTTTGGCTCATCCATTCGATAGATAAGTCCCGGAAACTGCTCCGGCTCATACATAGTGCGTCCGAGATTGTACGCTGATTTCTCTAGGTCTATCATTCCTCCCAAGCTGGCTGAGGCCACAATATTCTGGATTTTCAGTTCCGGCTTGCTGATGATGATTATGCCGCTCTTCTTCAACTCCTTAATGACACGCATCACAGCGCGTCGCGCTTCTTTCTCTGATTTGGCGCCTGTGCACACCATCTTGCCCGAATTAAAAATCAATGTGGCTGTTTTAGGGCGCTTTAATCTGAAGACCAAGCCTGGAAACTGCTCTGGGCGATATTCTACGCCTGGGTAACCCTTAACCACAGCGTTGAGATCCACTCTCTGCTTCAGCGTGGCAGATGCAACCACGTTTTCTATGTTAACGGTCGCCTTAACTTTGGGCAATTCGACACAACTCTCCTCGTATTCAAGACAATGCTAGAGTGATTAATAATCAAGTATTTATAAAGGCTTATCTTTCCAGTGCGGCTTCACTTGCAGGAGCGGAGAGCTTTAACCGGCATCGACTTCAGATATTTTGTCCGTGTTTCAGATTTCTAGGGCGTTTTGGGGAATTCGCGCTTTCTCCGGGTTTTTTTACGGTTTCGCAAGCAGATGTTCTCAGAATCAGTGTAGCCTTAGCAAATTGTTAATAGTAGGTTCAACATGGTTCTGTGTTCAGTCGGAGGAAGCACGAGTTTGAGGAAAAACAAAGAGATGCTAGTTCTGCGTGAATTGCTACGAAACTCAAAGCGAAGCGACAGGGAATTAGGCAAGATTCTGAAGACTTCGCAGCCCACTGTGACGCGAACTCGGAAGATCTTGGAGAAGAAGATTATTCAAACTTACACTGTGATTCCAGATTTCACGAAAATAGGTTACGAGATGATTGCCTTCACTTTCGCAAAGGCAAAAACATATCGACGAGAAGACACGGAAAAAATGTTACACAGGGCGAAGGACTGGACCACCAAACGCGCCAATGTGGTTATGGCCTCGGATGGAGAAGGACTAGGAAAAGACACCGTGATTGTGTCTCTGCATAGAAACTATTCAGAATATGCCAACTTCATGCGAAGTTTCGCTGTCGATTGGGCAGACTATGTTAGCGATTTCCAGTCGTTCATCGTAAGCCTGAGAGATGGGTTGACCATTAAGCCCTTTGATCTGAAGTATCTCGCTGACGACATACGAACATGACTGATTCGGCGAAGTATTTCTTAGGAACAATTAAGGTCCCTGACGCGGAAATGCGTGTCGTTGCATGTTTTTCTGGTACATTGGACATCTGGAGCTGAGCGTTTGGCCTACGCTGGGTTAGGCATTAGCGATTTGTTGGTCTTGGATACGCTTCTGAAGGTTGGTCTTTTGTTACACTTGAGGTGCTGGCTTTGGTCTTTTTGCGAAGAGCAGGAATAGTAGGAACCCAGATGCCGCAGCGAAGACCACTGTTATGACTGATAGCAGATTCATTGTGTTCGTCAGGTTCTCATTTGCTGTGTTCTGCTCTTGGAGTGATTGCTGAGACGTCTCATACATTTGCTTGTAAGGAGTCTCAATGTAGAGTTTCAGGTTGTTGTACGTTGGATGGTCTGAGGATATCCAACGGTCGTCTTGATTACGCCAGATTTCTGTGTTTGCTTCTATTCTCGGATTCGTGTAGCCGGTTGCTATGTTGGTTGGCAAACTAATCGGAATCTGGTAGGTTTCNGACTCGCCAGCTGCGATTTCATCTGGTAGCGTAGCGCTAGTGAAGAATTTCTGAACATGAATTATGCCGTCGGTGTAATAGTAGTTTATCGTGGCGCTTAGCTCGGTGACTCTAATCTTCTCGCTTTTGTCGTTGTATATCGTTGCCGAAATGTATCCAGTCTGACCAGCTAAGTATGCAGGTTTGTCTAGGGACGCTGCTGTTATCGATGTTGCTTTGGCCGTCTGAACTGCACTCATCGCGACAAGAACCGATAGCAACAACATCAAGGCTGCCTTTCTTTGCATTTTTCAACTTCCTTTTTATCGTTGCTAGTCAATAGTTGCGAGTTAGAAGAACAGTTATGAACTCGTGATGCAGATTCAGGATACAGTTGAAGCTGAAGCTACAATTGTGTCAACACGCATGTTTTGAGAATTTTGTCAAAGCTCTGTGTAGTCGGTTGATGCTTGTAGTCTCGCAGGGCGGCAACTAGTGCTTCCTGATTTATTTCGCCGACTCTAAGTCTAACAATCCTGGCCAATTGGCTTTTCATGAACAGATACTGACAGACTGAAGTCACGTTGGATGCTCTCCGGATTGTACTGGCGGTTTCAAAATCGACAATGTGCGGCTTGTCATGCGCATCGACTATGATGTGTTTAGGTGCTCGACTCAGTTCACCGTGGTCTAAACCAGCCTGATCTAATCGAAAACATTGCTCCAAAATATCACGCAAAACATTACGAATCCTGTTCGCAGCACCCTTTCCTTTAATGCTCTTTATCCATTGCGGCAAGAGCGAGCCATTGATGAATTCCATAAGCAAGAAGTCCACTCTTCTGTCCATGAGGTGGGGGCCTATTCCGAGCCTATTGGCTTCTGCGAGCATTTCAGCTTCGTGTTCCATTTCCTTTCTGTCAGCGTCTATCCGACGGATCTTTAATGCAGCCAAGCCAGTTTTTGTTTTGGCAGCCACAACAATGCCGACGTATCCCTTTCCCAAGACAGATAAGTTGAAAGCCGTTTTCTCTCCCATGAAAACTATAGCTTTTACTCCAAGCTGCTTCAGCTGTTTAATTCGCTTCGTTGTTTCTAAGGCGCTGTACTTTGGATAACATAGGATGCTCGCATATTTTTCATTACAGAGTTGCTTAAGAGTGACCTGTTGAATAGGTTGCATTGACTACCAGCGTTTGATACAGTCGGAGCCTCAAATATAAGCGTGGAAACTCTTCCTCTAGCTGCTCAAGGTCGTGCGATTTGCGCGCTCTTCCTCATGAATGGAAAATCCGTTTTGCGGCTTCGACTCCAGCTCCGAGCCTAACTGGATGGTTCACATCAGCGAGAGCGTTCTCCAAAGCATTCAGTGTCGTCAACACCTCAGCTTCAGATATTATCCCCATACAGCCAATGCGGAAAATCAACTGGCGAGTCTTCCCCAATCCACCTGAGATGACCACTTTGTACCGTTCTCTCATGACTTCCATCACTTTATTCTGGTCGACCCCTGAAGGCACCCTGACCGCAATGATTGTGTTGGAACGTACGCTTTCAGCTGCATACGGCTTCAAACCCATGGCTTCAAATCCTGCATAAAACGCTCTGGCGCATGTTGCATGGCGCTGAAAACGTTTCTCTAATCCTTCCTCGCGGATCATCCTCAAAGCTTCATCCAAAGCGTAATACAATGAGATTGCGGGAGTAAACGGTGTCTCCTTTCTCAGCCAATGGTCTCGAATAGAAGGCAAATCAAAATAGTAGGGTGGCTTCTCGCGTTTCTTTTCAATTGCCTCCCAAGATCGTTTGCCAACTGAAATCAACCCTAAACCTGGAGGTCCAGCCAAGCATTTTTGGCTTCCAGTTACACAAAGGTCTATGTCCCATCTGTCAACGGGAAGGTAGTCGCCGCCCAAGATTGAAATCGAATCAGCCATCAATAAAGCGCCATTTTCTCTAGCGATTTCCGCCATTTTGGGCAGATCGCGAACTGTAGTACCGGTGGATGTTTCATTGTGTACGACTGCAATAAGCTTGATTTTTCCCTCTTTCTTGATGGTGGCTTCAATCTGTTCTGCGGTGGGCGCTTGTCCCCATTCAACGGGCACTTCGACAACCTTTCCACCGTGGCGCTCGACTTTCTCTTTGAGGCGTTCGCTGAAATATCCAGAAACCGGTACGATCACTTTGTCACCAGGGTCTACAACATTGCTTACGGCACATTCAACAACGCCTGTGCCAGAAGTAGTAAGCACGTACACGTCNTCTTTAGTTTCAAAAACATACTTCAGACCCTCTGCAACACTGGCGAGCANNGCTCTGAACTCTGGTCCGCGATGATTGATCAANGGCTTCATCATAGCCCGCAAGACGCGGTCTGACACATTGGTNGGTCCNGGAAGCATGATTAACTTCCTTTCTATTTCCATTTTGCATGTACTCCAGCATGAATTGAAGTGAAAGCATAAAATGATTGTATTATAAAAGGTTTAGTCAATGGTTCCTCTTGGAAGGGAGTGATAGCATTTGGATGAAGGCAAAGAATCAGGCCTCAAGAAAGACGTGCAGCGGTTTCTCAAAGAGAGAGGGGCATTCAAAATAAGCCTGGCAAATCCTGCTGCTGGCTTTGAGAAAGCGATAAAAGGTTGCCATCCACTCGACGTAATGAAAAACGCCAAATCAGTTATCGTATTCGGCGTTTACGTAGGTTCAGACTACTATCGAACTGTCAAGATTGAAGGAAAAACCGTGACAGATGACCGAATAGGATACATCTATCGTGACTGGCTTGCATACGAATTGACTGAATTCATGAAAACTAGAGGTTTCAGTGCATTGATGCCGGCGGGACATTTTGATAGGCAAAGCAAGATAGCTCGGCTATCGTTCAAACTGGCTGCGCATGAGGCTGGATTCGGCGTTTATGGAAAGTCAGGACTAATCATAACGCCCGAGTATGGTCCAAGGGTCAACATTGGTGTTGTGGTAACGGAGGCGGTTTTGGAGCCAGATGCAAAACTTGTTTTCAGTCCATGTAAATCCTGTAGCGTATGTGCGGAAGTCTGTCCTGTGAACGCAATTCGAGGCGATTGGGACGCGCCAGCTGGTTATGACCGGGAAACATGCGTGAGTTTTGTTCAAAGATTAAGGGATGAGACAGATGATGACAACTTTTTCTGTGGATACTGCTACGACAAATGCCCACTCGGGAAGATCCGTAGAAGAGGGTTTCGGCTTTCTCGGTACAGAAAACTAGCAGACTTACCTAGCGAGAAAAGAAGAAAGTTGATCCGTAAAGCCAGCCTCTGACGGAGAGATATCAAAACTATGCCTGCACCTTTAATCACGTTGCAGTCCGACTTCGGGTTGCAAGATCCTTACGTGGCTGAGATGAAAGCAGTCATCTTGACCATCTGCCCAGAGGCTCGAATTGTTGACATAAGCCATTGCATTGAGAAGTTTAACATAAGAATGGGCGCCTTTGTTCTTGCTTCGGCGACTCGCTACTTCCCTCAAGGCACAATACACATCGCGGTTGTCGACCCAGGTGTTGGAACACGACGCCGAGCCATTTTGGTAGAAACCACACGCACCTTCTACATCGGGCCAGACAACGGGTTGCTTATGCTGGCAGCGCACAGAGAGGAGATCAGGCATGCTTACGCGATAACAAACCAGAAACTCATGCTTCCCAGAGTCTCCTCAACGTTTCACGGTCGGGATGTGTTCGCGCCTGCAGCTGCGCACTTGGCGAATGGAACTTCACCGACGCATTTTGGGTCTGGAATCCAAGATTACGCTGTGCCGCATTTCGCAGCGCCACTGCTACAAGCCGATAGGGTCGTGGGTGAGATATTGCACATTGACGATTTCGGAAACATAATCACTAACATAAAGAGCGCAGAACTGGAAAAAGCCGGACTCAGGACTAAAGAACCTCTTTCTATACGGTTGAGAAACAAATCATTCCGCGCAAATCTGTGTGAAGTCTATGGAGATGTGGCGCACAAGGCTGCGTTAGCTCTGATTGGTAGCCACGATTTCTTGGAAATCTCCGTGAATCAGGGCAGCGCTGCCGGAATGTTCAAAGTGAAAGCTGGCGACAATGTGGTGGTTTCTGCAGCCGGAGGTGATTGTGGCTTTCGGGCGAGCACTGTTTACCGCAAGTCTTTCCCGAAACGCGTGAAAAAGAAACACTAGACTTTGTCGGTCTTGTTCAGATCTTGTAGTCGTTGGATGCCGCCTATCTGTTTGATGTATGCTGCAACGCTTTTAGGAACCAACGTCTCCCAGTTTTTGCCTTCAAGCATCCGCTTTCTAACTTCTGTTGCTGAGTAGAGATCACGTTTGTGGAAAGGGCAAGGCTTTACCTTGTATCCAGCTTCTCTGAGGAGACGACTGGTTAACGGATCATTTGCGTAGACCACATCAAACTTCGGCGTGTAACCAACTACCTCAGTCGCCCACAGCATATGCCTATGGACGTCGGGAACGGGCACTACCCAGCAACGCTCCCACGGAATTTCTGCCTCTTTCAACGCACGGTGAATCATGGTCAAGCGCTCGCCAGTTGTAAAAGGATTATCGATTCTGTGGCTGTACTGAGCGCTGCCGATCACTATGACTATTTCATCCACCTCGCGCAAAATGTCTATTATGACTGCCAGATGCCCCCTGTGAAACGGTTGAAAACGTCCAACATACAAGCCGCGTTTAACCGTGCTTTGATTGGTCTCTCTAGATTTACGCATGCCCTGTTTCTCCTCTCGAGTAGATTCTTAAGAAAGGGCTTTTAAACTCTCTTGTAAGTTCAAAAGCTTATTAGGTCGCCATGTGAAAGTAGTGCAGTTATTATGAGAGGGATTATGTTTGACTGAACAAGGGCAACAAGGACCGTACATGTTTATTCCTGGCGCCACAACCATAGGTGTGGTTTGCTCTGACGGCGTCATTCTAGCCTCTGAGAAAAGGGTTTCTTACGGCTATATGGTAATGAGCCGAGTGGGCAAAAAAGTGTTCAAGGTTACCGATACAATAGGTGCCGCGTGCGCAGGTTTAGTCTCTGACATGCAGATCTTAATTCGAGAGGTTGAAGCCTACGCGAATCTGTATAGACTAGATGCAAGTCACCCGATTGCAGTGAAATCTGCTGCCAAGTTGATGTCGAATCTTCTATTTGCGAGACGCCTATTCCCGCTGATAACTCAAACAATCGTGGGCGGAACGGATGATGAAGGTGCGTCGATATACGTTCTTGACGTTTTGGGGTCAGTTATCCCTGACAAATACGCGGCTGTGGGCTCTGGTGCTGAAATAGCTTACGGGCTACTGGAACAGAGCTTTAAGGAGAACATGATGATCGAGGAAGCCAAGGATTTAGTTACTCGAGCTATGAAGTCTGCGATAAGCCGAGATGTGATGAGCGGCGACGGCATCGACTTCCTCATCATCACCAAAGACGGCATCAGCGAAGACAGTGTGAAATTCTAGGGCATGGCTTTCCTGACGCGTCAGTTGCGTCTTTCAGATAAGAGTAATAAGCAACTGGTTCGAAGGTTAAGTGCCGCGATAAAGAGCCCTGGGAATCATGTCGTTTGAACTAACACAGGAAGAGGGCGAATACCTCGTAAGACTTGCTCGCAGAGCAGCCGAAACTTTTTTGACAAAGAGACAAACCATGAAGGTGCCAGTCGATGCGCCATCAAAATTTAACGAGAAGTGCGGCGTTTTCGTAACCATTAACAGTGTACAGGGCAATCGGCACCAACTGCGAGGATGCATAGGCATTCCCTACCCCACGACAATGCTTGCCAAGGCTGTGATAGAGTCTGCTATCAGCTCGTCGGTTCGGGACCCACGCTTTACACCGATGACGGCTGACGAACTCAGCCAAGTTGTGTTCGAAGTTAGCGTGCTCACGCCTCCCGAACCTGTTGAGGTTGAGAAGCCACAGGATTACTGCAACAAGATCAAGGTCGGACGCGACGGCTTAATCGTGGAGCGTACTTACTGCAAAGGATTATTGTTGCCCCAGGTGCCCGTGGAACTAAAGTGGGATGAAGAAACCTTTCTCTGCGAGTGCTGTGTGAAAGCTGGATTGCAGCCTGATTCTTGGTTGTTAAACGGCACTAAAGTCTACAGGTTTCAAGCCATAATTTTTGAGGAAACCAAGCCTGAAGGCAAAATAGTACGCAAAGAAATCAGTGGGAAATAGGCGTTGCAGAAAATGTTTTTGCCAAAGAAAATACTAGAAGAAAGATTCCGCAAATTTGTCGAAGAAGATGTTGGGCACGGCGACGTAACCACATTCTACACAGTACCGCATGCAACGGTCGTTGAAGCCGAGGTCATAGCAAAGGAGAAAGGCGTAGTCGCGGGTGTCGAGGAGGCTTTGATCTTCGCTGAAACCTTCGGTCTCAAAGCAAAAGCCCTAGCCAGAGATGGCTCAAAAACAAAGCCTAGCACGAAGATAATCTATTTCGAAGGTGACGCTGCTACACTGCTTGCTATTGAACGGACACTGCTGAACTTGCTTTCAAGGATGAGTGGAATAGCCACACACACTAATCGACTAGTGGAAGAGATCCGTAGAGCTGGTTATAGAACGGCTGTGGCTGCTACACGCAAAACCGCGCCGGGCATGTCGTACTTTGACAAGAAGGCAGTGATAATAGGCGGAGGCGACCCTCACCGTTGGGGCTTAGACGATATGATTCTAATCAAAGACAATCACATAGCGATCGCTGGAAGCATCAGACAAGCCGTGACGAAAGTTCGAGAAAAAGCCTCATTTTCTAAGAGAATTGAAGTTGAGGTTGCCAATTTGCGCGATGTTTTGGAGACAGCCAAAGCTGGAGTCGACATCATAATGCTGGACAACTTCACATCCAAGCAAGCCCAGAAAGCAGTGGATTTGCTGAAGGCAAACAAGCTTCGAAAAAGGGTGCTGGTTGAAGCGAGTGGCGGAATAACCAAACAGACTCTTCTTAAGTATGCAAAGGCTGGAGTTGACATCGTAAGCCTTGGAGAAATCACCCAAAACTTCAAGGCGCTCGATGTAAGTCTCGAAGTCTTGAAGGTGAAAAAGTCAGGCTCGTCTTAGTAAGTCATAGCTTAGGAGTTATTTCTAAAAGCCTGAAGCCTCGTGCGCGTGGATTGGGCATCTCAGTTAGGACGACTTTGTCAAGGAGGCTGCCCTCGTCCACAGCGTATCCTTTTACATCTTCTTCGGCAGGCAGCAGAGATTCTAGAAATATCCCTTCACCGCTTGTTTTGACAGAGCATCGCGCTGGAAGTCCCAACCGAATTTTCTTTGCTTCTTTGTGAGCTTTTTCAGCTGAATACAGTGCTGCGTACGCTCCTGAGGTTAATTCAGCTATTCTGACTGGAATGCTTTCTTTGCCTATGGCTGAAACCTCGATGTTGTAGGCTTGCTTTATGTCAAGGGCAAGTTTTCTCAACTTAGGCACGACTTTGAGTAGGTGACCTCTAGCTTTGCTCGATAGACGAAGTTGTGACAAACTGACAGCTGACAGTTCTTCTAAGCTTAATCCGCCCAGTGACATGTCCAAGTGTACTATATCCGCTTTGGTTGTTTTCAACAGCTTCATACACAGCTCTAGTTCGTGCACAACCAGCTGGTATCCGTCCTCAACTCTAACAAAAATGGGCTCAGCTAAGCACGAAGTAGCCTTTGTGTACGGTGGCTCGACCAGAACAGCGCAGGCGGCTACAACCAGCAAGGGTTCATAACGTTCATTTAGGGTTGCAGCAGCCGAATCCGAAGCAATTATCTTCATGATTCTGACCTCTGCTTTATGCCCTTTCGTTCGAACTTGCTGAAAACATTTATCTCGCGCCGCTGGGTCGTTATTCATTTGGTCGAATGACGAGTAAGCCTGCATGAATGTATGATTGCATCAGAGTTACGCTGACGGCCATCATATCTTACTGAGTTTTGGACGATTAAGTGGATTTTTGTGTTTTTCCTCGGAGCAAAGCGACGTTTCTCCATTGGTCTCGGGCGAGGCTTAGGTTGCTTATGACGCTGCCGTGTATGGAGTAGAAGATGTAGCAGAGGTATGTGCATTGCGAGCATTGGCTGTACTTGTTTCTTAAATCGTCGAATCGTGAGCTGTGCCAGACATCTTTCAACTCGAGCACAGAGGCAACTGGTTCTTGGCGGTGGCAGCCAGCTACTCTGCCAAAGGAATCAACCATCAGGAAGCTTTTGAGCGCTTTACACTTCCACGTTCTTTGTCCAGTGAGAAAATAGTGCTTTAGCGCGTCTAGTGTCTTGGTTGTGATGAATACGCCTTGGCGTTCTTTTTTCAGTTGAGTTAAGCCGTCGCAAACTTTTGCCATGGCTTCTGTGTCTGTGATCTCGAATTCGTCAGCTTTCTTGCCTATGCCAAACATTGGATTCTCGGATGGATAGTCGTATGCGTAAAGACAGTACCAGACTGGGATGCTGCGGTCTGTGAAGTGGCGTGTGAAATCTAATATCTCTGGTAGATTGAGTTGTGAGATTGTGGGTGAGACTCCGACGCTGATGCCTTCATTGTGTAGCGTTTCAATGGCGTTCATGGCGTTTGACCAAGCGCCTTTTACGCCTCTGATGTAGTCAAATTTCTTTTCGTCCAATGTGTCTAGGGAGATAGATACAAAGTCAGCATTTTTCAGGGCGTCGATTTTCTTTAGGGCTATGCTTCCGTTGTCGTATATGGTGGTCACGAAGAAGCGTGATGAGTATTCTATGATTTCGTTGATGTCGTCGCGTAGGAGTGGGTTGCCGCCTGACAGCACGATTTCAATTACACCCAAGTCTCGCAGAACATCGAGTCCTTTTTTGACATCGTCAGTGGAGACTTCTTGACGACGTCTCTGTTCTCGCCAGACGTTGCACCCTCGGCAACGATAGTTGCATCGGCTGGTTAGGAGCCACTGTGCATGGTATGGGCGGTTGGGCGTTAGAGAACGCTTCAAGATGCTGAGAATCTTTTCAGAAGATTGTTTCAATGCTTGTGGCTCCGGTTAATGGATGGTTTTTGTCATCTTCACATTCAACGTTAGTTGGGGCTCAATAGTTTAAACCTTACGTGTTTTCTAGCGTCACGGTAGGTGTGTCAACCTCGTTATCGTATGGGTTTCCATTCTGGAGAAAGAGGTTTGCCGCGAATCAGAAATGAGATGTAGTCAATAGTCCATGTGCCCACTACTTTTCGAAAACCAAGTTTTCTGAATCGCCTCAACGATTCGTAGACGGTTAGGTCTGGAATGAAGACGAATTTGCCCAGTTTTGATAGGCGGTTGGCTAGATCGTGGTCTTCAAGACATGGCATGGTTTCGTCGAAGCCCTTGGCTTTCAGGAAAGCAGTTTTTCTGACTGCGAAGAATTCGCCTCTTGAGTGGGCTTTGAACTTGGCGGTGGCACGTATGGCTAGGTTGTAAAGCTTGAAGAATATTGTTGCTCCGATTTGCTGGTGAAGCGGCATGATGTTGCATGTTGCGCCTACCACGTTTGGGTCTTTGAACATCCGAAGTAGTTTTTCAGGGAACGTTGTTGGGAACGTCACGTCTGTGTCTAGGAATACAAGTATGTCGCCGTTGGCTTTGTGCGCTCCGTAATTTCTTCCTGCTGCAATTCCTCGTTTTCTAATGCGGTAGACTTTAGTTGTGAAGCGCTGTGCAGCTTCTACTGTTTTGTCTTGGCTGCCGCCGTCGACGACTATGACTTCAACTGAAGGCTTTACCTTGAGCAGTCTTGAAAGCATGTCTCCAATGTAGCTCTGTTCCTGAAGCGTGGGGATGATAACCGATATTTCCAATATGTTGTCGCGCAACCATGTTTCTTCCATTGTTTTCCGGTCTCAGAGCCTCTTCTGTAATGCTTTCCATAGTTCCTCTTTTACAGGCTTCGACAAATCAAGTCTGGTGCCGTTCTTTCTGATTATGTAAGCGCCGTCTCTCTTATTTGTGACCTTACCTATGATTGACGCTTTGATGTCTTTGTTCTTCAGGGCCTTCACTATTCTCATCGCGCTTTTAGGTTCGCAGGAAATGATTAGGGCTCCAGAGCCTATGGTTTTGAGCGGATCAATTCCCAGTAGCCTGCAAATCGCTTCAGTTTCGTTGCTGATCGGGATCTTTTCTTCGTGGGCGATTAATCCAACGTTGGATGCCCAAGCTATTTCTTGCAGGCCGCTTGCAATGCCGCCTTCAGTGGCGTCGTGCATGGCGTGTACTCCTCCTGCTTTAACTGCGGTCAGTGCGTCTTCGACTACGCTTGTCATCTTTATTGACTGCTTGGCTTTTTTCAACGTTCTCTTGTTTATCTTGCTTTCGAGTTGTGTGGCTAGTTCTGAGGCGAGTATTGCTGTGCCTTCTATTGCGGCGCCTTTTGTCACGATTAGAGCGTCGTTTGGCTGAGCGTCGCTGGTTTTCACGAATCTGTTCTTCGGGGTCTCGCCGATTGCGGTTGCGATGATTATTGGTCTCCTTATGCTTGGTGTGACCTCGCTGTGTCCCCCTACTACTGCTATGCCTAGTCTTTTGGCTGCTTCATCGATTTGCGTTGTCAAGGTCTTCAGCTTCGCCTCTGTGGCGTTTTCAGGCAGAAGGATGACGATTAGCATCCATTGGGGTCTTACTCCTCGGGTTGCAATGTCATTTGCGCATACGTTCACAGCTAGCCAACCGAGGTTTTCAATGGCGCCAGTAATTGGGTCGGAGTGAACCACTAGGGCTTTTTGCCCGAAATCTATGACTGAAGCGTCTTCACCTATGTGCGGACCTAGAAGCACACGGGGATTGTCGACGCCGAGGCGACTTAGCACGATTTGTTTGAGTGTTTTTGGCTGAAGCTTGCCTACCTCCAACGAGTCTAGAACCATGGGGTGAAGCCTCCTTAGTCGATGTTTAACATGTGAAGTGGTTTGATTTAAAAGCTAACTGAATTGCGGAGAGTAGCTGCATCACGACTTTAGAGACGGCAAGTAACGCCAAATTGTTCGCACAATTGGAATTGAAACCACCAGACCCACAAGCATTTGGCTTATGTTAATCGGGATTTCAGCCACAGCTATCACCGGGATGTTGAATAACGGACCGATGAAAAACTGCTGATACAAAAAGTAGCCTGCTACCATAGTCAAGCCACCAATCAAAACTGTGAATGTCAGCCAGCCAAACTCCGGTTCAAACACAAAGCCTGAAGAGGCAAGGAGCAACAGCACGATTGCGCCAAGAACGTACCAGATCTCCTTTGGAACGTCCAGTGTCAAGGAGGGGCTTGAAGCAGGAGGAAGACCTAGATAGAGCTCTACTTGTCCACTGTAGTAGATGGAGCCAATGCCAGCTAGAAGAACACCGATGATTAGCCCTGTCAGGAAAGTGAATATTCTCCACTGAGGTTTTGTCAACCTTGCCAGTCTTCTTCGCGCTAGAAAACCTACCAGTCCACCTTCACAAGCTTTTATAATTAATGTCGCTGGGGCATAGTATCCAAAGCCTAGGAAGATGTCTGCAAGCATTGATCCCACACCTCCTGCAAACGCGCCAGCAACTGGTCCGAAAAGCAATGCTGTGGTGAAAACCATGATTTCGCCTATGTTGAAGAAGCCTCTTGTCTGCGGTACATAGACGGAGAATACAGTTGTGGCTACAAAGACGAGAGCTGTGAAGACAGCAGTCATTGACAGTTGCATGGTCCTTGACTTGAATGGAGTCTGAGTCATTCACCCACCTTTCGTTATCTGACCTCTCAGCTATGCTTGATCAATTTCGAGTGGATGTTGTCGGAGGGAATATTTAAGAAATTCCCAGAGTATTCTGTTGTGCTGCTGAGGAATATGCTTGAGTGTACATGATTTGCAACCTGGCATGGGTCATGTTAATCTTACAGTAAAGGTCTTGAACACGCCCAACTCCAAACAGGTGGTTACGAGCGCTGGAGTAGATCATGAAATCTTGGAGTTGGAAGTAAACGACGAAAGCGGATCGATTAAACTAGTCCTCTGGGACGACAAGATCCTTTCGGGCTTGAAGAGAAATGATGTAATCAAGATTGAGAATGGTTTTGTAACCTCTTTTAGGGGCGTCTGGCGAATCAATGTTGGCAGATATGGAAAAGTAGCGAAGGTTTAGCTTCAGTCTGGTAGTCTGTCAACTTTCTGTGGAGGCTTGGAGAAGTTTACGTTTCTTTCAGTTCGCAGATCATGTATGTATTGAACTTCGCCGGTGATTTGGCAGTCAGATTCAATGTTTATGGTTTCCCCGTAGAGGTTTCGGGCTCGGCTGTGCTCTTCCATGTGTATCTTTCTTGCGTGAACATCCTCGACCCTTGCTCGGCCTTCTATCTGCACTTCATCTGCTCTTATTGGACCGGTTACTTCGCCGCGTCTGCCAATTTTGACTCTCGAGGCTGAAACGCCGGATGTTGTCGCTATCGAGCCGCCTACGTCGACGTCAGTTGTGACGGTTATGCTCTTAGCTCTGGCGTTGCCTCCAACATCCAGATTGTAGGCCTTCAGATCGTCTCCAACGTCGACTTTGCCTCCAACATCCATTTTTCCTTCAAGTTCTAGTGAGCCGCCAACTCTGACGACGCCACCCGCATCGATGCTTTTTCCTTTGCCTGATCCAGAGATTTCCACAACTCCACCAACGTCGATATCGCCAAACTGCAGGTCGCCTTCAACTTTGCAGACGCCGCCAACGTTGATGTCGCCGCCAATGCTCTTGCCAGCTAATCTTACAGCGCCGCCTACATCTATGGATGTGAATTCGAGTGAGTCCTTTGATGCAAAGGAGCCGCCTACATCAATCTCATCTACTCGTCCGCTCGCTACTTTAGCGCTGCCGCCAACGTTGAGTTTTTCGATTTTCACTTTCGATTCAATGTTTACTGCCCCGCCAACGTCGATGCTTTGGGTTTCCACCTCACCGCCAGCTGAGAAACTTCCGCCGACATCGATCTTTTGAGCCTTTGTGTTGCCTCTGACTTCCAGCTTGCCGCCCACATCAACAGCCTCAACATCAAGATTCTTGCCTACCGACAATTTGCTGTCGACATCTGCAGTTCTAGCGCGCATGTTGCCTTCAACATTCAGCTGAGCCCTTGCATGTGCGCCCCAGTGGAGACCGAATCCGTTGCCCATTTTGACGTTGTTTTTAACTTCCAAGTCGCCTTTGACCACAACGTAGCCGCCGCCAACCAGGTTTTCAGCTGAAAGATTGCATTCAAACGTGCAGTCGCCGCGGCAGTGAACTGTGCCTGCAACGGTCAATTTGGGCGGTGTGCCTTCGCCCTTTATAACCGCGAGGTCTCCTACCGTTAGATCGCCTTGTACAGAGCCTAACGATTGGGTTGCTTTGTGAGGCACTTCAATATCTGGCATGTGTATCTTTCACCTTTGATTGAATAAGCCGTCAGCGTAGATATTTAAGGCGACGCATGTGTAGAGCGCACGCATGATAGTCACAAATTGTTACCTATTTAGATCGAATGTTGAAGCCTGTCTCTGTCGTATGACGTCTAATTCTCAGAGGCTATTGTTGGCTCAGAGGCTTTCCTGAAACGATTTCTGCTTCGTTCGAGCGATATGCCGACTGTTATTCAGGCAGTTTCTCGGCTAGGGCTGCGAACATCTTTTGCATTTTCGAATGTGTTTGGAGGTATTCTAGACCTCTCTTAGTAATTCTGTAACGTTTCGAGTCGCCTACATATTCTTCTTTCACAAAACCTCTTGAAGCGAGAAAACTTAGAAATTTCTTAGCTCTGTCCACTGGCAGGTTAGCGCCGTATGATGCTCTTGTCAAGGCGCATAATTCTCGCTTCATAACGATTTCAAGCAGATCGGCGTATATCTCGTAGCGTGTTCTTCGTTCCACGCTGGAAACCCTCTGGAATACCACTTAGCACAGACATTGCATAAAAGAATGTTTTGCTCTAAAAAGGAGTAGGCGCAAAATACCACTTGTTGATTACTAATGCGGAGCCTTCCAGCTCCACGCAAAACTTATGTCCTGAATAAACCGCATGTTCGAAGTGAATGCTCCTATGGGCTGACAAGTATGGTGTCATGCTGGAAGTGCGGAACTCAATTAGTTGAAGACGCCAAGTATTGCCACATATGCGGCTCAGCCGTGAAGAGTCGTGTGGAGGAGTTTTCAGTTTCAGCCGACGACCTTATCGAGAAAGTCAAGCGGCTCATCCATGAGGGCAACGTTACAAGAATAGTTGTAAAAGATGAGCGTGGCAAAACTCTTTTCGAGATGCCGGTAACTGTCGGTGTAGTCGGCGCCATTCTTGCTCCTTGGCTTGCCGCGCTAGGTGCAATAGCTGCCTTGGCAACGCGTTGCACGATAGTGGTTGAAAGAGCAGAATAGAAAGGCGTGCCTCTCAGCCGTTAGGATGAGCGCTCAATTCTCTTTAGTTCGCTGGTTAGTTCTTTCAGTATCTTTTTCAGNTTTGGGCTCANAANGACAGGATAACGAGGCGCTCTTTTTAACTTCTTATACTTGCCCGGAAGCCTAGAGAGGTTTTCCAAGGCGTTATTGCGTATTTCCTCAAATCGAGGGCAATCTGTGCACTATTTGACCTTTCTCCATCACTTTGACCAGTAACGGTGTGCCTTCGACTTTTTCGTCGTGTAGTGCTATGATGTCCTTGGCGAAAATGCCATTTTTGTCCTTGCATCTGTAAACCTGTTTTCTTGCTGGCAGAGTGATTTTGCCTTGGCTCAACTTCATCGTAGGCACAAATACGCCAGACTCGTCCATCTTCTCGCACAGTTTGTAGATGATGTCCACGTACGGTCTGTCTTCCGATGTGCTCATTCTAGTGCCAACGCCGAAGGAGTCAATTTTGGCGCCTTGACGCAGCAAATCCTCGATTTTGTATTCATCTAGATCGCCGCTGGCAAAGATCTTTACATAACTCAAACCTTTCTTGTCGAGCATCTGCCGCACTTTTTTGCTGATTTCCACCAAGTTTCCACTGTCGATCCTGACGCCGCTGAGTCGGAAGCCTTTCCTTTCCAAGGTTTTTGCAATTGCTGCCGCGTTTTCCGCGCCTTTGATGTTGTCATAAGTGTCAATTAGGAGCGTGGAAGCCTTTGGGAAGGTTTTGGCAAATGCTTTGAAGGCTTCGACTTCGTTGTCGAAAAACATCACGAACGAATGTGCCATTGTGCCGAAAATTGGAATGCCGTATTTCATGCCTGCTAACACGCTCGATGTGCCATTACAACCGCCTATGTAGCTGCATCGTGCCGCTTTCATTCCAGCATCTGTGCCGTGTGTTCTCCTTAAACCAAATTCAATTACGGCTTTGCCTTGTGCGGCGTGCACAACTCTTGACGCCTTAGTGGCAATCATCGTTTGGAGATTTACAGTGTTCAAGAGGAAGGATTCAACAAGCTGAGCCTCAATAATGGGCGCTGTAACTCTAATCAACGGCTCATTTGGAAAGGCAATTGTCCCCTCTGGAACCGCCCAAACCTCGCCCGAAAACTTGAATCCTCGTAGATAGTTGAGGAAGTCCTCTTTGAATCCACGTGTTCTCAGGTAATCGATTTGCTCTGCGTTGAATCTCAAGTTCTTTAGGTAAAGTACGGCTTGTTCCAAGCCTGCGAAGACATAGTATGATCGATTGGGTGGCAACTTCCTGATGAACAGGTCAAAAGTGGCTGGGTCATTTCGCTTATTATCGAAGTAGCTGGCGCACATGGTCAACTCGTAAAAGTCTGTGAGCAAACTCATGTTGTCTTTGCTTATGAAGTCAAAGCTGGGCTGTTTCGTCGTTGGCCTTATCCCTTCTCTAAGTCCATTTCTTCTTCAGCAGTTCTTTTGATGTGGTTATCTCGGGTCCATATGCTTTTCTCAGGAATCTTATGGCTGCCTCTTGAGTCGGCGCGTCAACTGCTTCCACACAATCTTTGGGAACAACGATTTTGTAGCCTCTGAAAAATGCATCTGCTGCCGTATGTTGAATG
>JGI24422J19971_10000256_pt1 | contig 28094 bp, 35 predicted proteins | sample DeeMarSWOR152_54_FD_19971 | JGI IMG/M metagenome (IMG submission 19971) | reverse complement strand
TTGTTACCGTATTTTGATGATTCCTCTGATCATTACTGCTTCAGATTCGACTTTTATGATGACAGAGATATGGCAAAATTTGCTCTTTCACTCATAAACAAACCTTTCGTGCGTAATGTAGGAAAAATCCTTGGAAAGCATGCATTATTTGTTCAAATATATCTTCCTAGACGGGAATTTAGAGATTTTACGGACACCTTATCAAAATTAATCCGAAGCGGTTTGATGAGAAGTTATGATTATTCAGTTGAGGACTTCTCTAGAAAGGCTGCACAGACAATTTCATACGAGCTCTTCAAAAATAACATGTGGATATATAACCACAAAGAACACATACAGAAGCTTCATGAAATTGTGCCAAAAAAAGAGCTGAGATAAAAGAGGTAAGATTTGTTAAAGTGCGCATTATCTTATATGATATTCATAACTTTTTGTTTCGACTAACTCCATATGGGTAATTAAAACACACATAGCTAGGTAAGTTGCGCGCGCCAGATTATGGGTACTATTGAACTTTCCCAACCGGAGCTAGATACAATGCTATCTCATCGTTTCCATCAACACCGATGAAATTATCCAACAATCTTTGGTTGTAAGCTATTATTGCACATGTACCAGCTCCTATGGATTCACAAGCAAGGTATAGGTTCTGACATATGTGTCCAACACTAATCAATATGTCCTTGAGCGAGTCCTCTCCATATCGGTATTCTGTCCTATATGGTCTTACACTCCAAATGAAAACCACTGCACTTTTGCCAATGAAGTTCTGACCATTGCAGGCTTCATTGATTTTCGCAGGTAGATCAACATCATCACACAATAACTTATACAGCTTGTGCTCCAAAGCTAAATATCGATACAAACCATGTCTCACACTGTTCACCGAATTGATAAGCAAATAAGTTTCAAAAGGATGCATTGCACCACCAGAGGGAACAGTGCGTAGAGTGATTAACCCATTTCGTATCAGTTTCTGGACGCCTTGGGTAGCCCACAGTAAAAATGATAGCTCTTCAAGGGTGAGTGGTTTCTCTTTGAATTTGCGACGGCTTCTTCTATTTCTGATAGCGTCTATCAGAGGGGTCCTGCCAATGCCAAACTGTTCTGGAGAAATGAGGTCAATGAGACTTGCATTTTCTGGATACGGCTTCTGAATTGGAGGGAGAGATGACCCTTTCATCTGGTCAGTTTCCATTTCAGTCATGCCAGGAAATGTTTGATTTTTCAAGTATTTTCTGTAACTCGTCACCATTCAATCACCTTGCGCGCGTTAGTTTGCGCATTTCCCCTTTAAAGCATTTAGGACAAATCGAAAGTGGTATCTCTTCCCATGAACCATCATCTTTTTGGATTTTCATCACATCTTCATCAGTTAAGACAGCACCACATTTCACACATTTTCTTTCTCTCATTAGTCTAAGCCTCCATCTACAAAGTCTCTGTACTGCGAGCGCGTCTTAGCCGAGGAAGAAAGTAAACTATGACTGCCATTACTAGCAGTGCAATTGCGCGCGCGCAACCTAGGCATATCAATGAAACCCACTCTCATCAACTTTCCTATCTGTGGAGCTGCAATACCACGACCATACGCGAATCTTCTTTTTGCCTCTTCAAGAGTGTCAGACAAATCTTCAATGAGACTATCTAACTCTATACTTCGCAAGTCTTCAACTGGTGAAGATTTTAGTCTAAGAATTTCATTTCCTAGTTGAAGGATTTGTCTTATCATAACTAGTACTATCCGCATAGACAGGATNTAAGATTCTGTGTGCATGCTATTACACTGCGACTTGTTGTGAAATCCGTTCTCTTATTTCANCCAAGTTTTTTTTCGCTTCTTCTCCGGAAACAGTTTGAAAGCTTCTCCAAAGTTTCTCGAGTTTTCCGCATGGAAAGTCGTTACAGTAAGCACAGTTTTCGATGTTCCTTTGAAGTCCGCATTCTCCTACTTCACAAATTCGGAAGAACGAGTGTAGCCTTTTTCCCGCTATGCATCCGTCACAGTCAGCATCTTCAAGTCTAAGAGGTTCCTCTTCTGTTGACCAAGCTTCGACAACCTTTTCTCTGAGATTATTATCGTTCTTCTGAGTTGCGCTGAAAGCTATACAATCGTCGCAAAAGAGCCCACACATAGCAACAATCTTGCTCATCTTCATCTCTTGGCTAAGTGATTTTTACAACTTTAGAAAAATTTCCAACAAAGAGGAAAGTTAGAAGTTTCTAAATTTCCTAATTTACTTATAATCTAGAAATTATAAACTTAACGAAACTGGGAGAAATTACCATGCATCTGGAAGAGATGAAGAAGGAAATTGAGAACCTTGTTCTCGAGAAAGGGTTTTACAACAAACCTGAAGACATTCCTAAGAAGCTGCCTTTTGCATTTATAGAGCTAGGAGAAGCCAGCGACACCTGGAAGAAAGGCAGGAGTGAAGAAGAGATAGCTGAAGAACTGATCGACGTAATATTTTATGTTCTAGATGCAAGTCTACTAGCATGTCCTTCAATAAATATGGATGAAATGTTCAGGAAGAAACTGGAGAAGAACAAGAACAGGTCATTTCAATATGGTGAAGGCCATCGATCATCAACTACGAAGGAGATCTAGAGCAAGTTGGGAGAGCGTGATGAAGATGACTGATGAATTGTATATAACCAATAGGGATGATTGGCGTGAATGGCTCAAAAGAAACCACGATATTAAGAAAGAGATTTGTTTGATCTACTACAAGAAACATACCAGTAAGCCGAGTATCCCTTATGATGATTCAGTCGAAGAAGCAATATGTTTTGGATGGATAGACAACATCATAAAGAGAATTGATGACGAGAAGTTTGCCAGAAAGTTTACACTTCGCAAGGCTAAAAGCAAATGGTCTGAAACAAACAAGAAAAGAGCCAGAAAAATGATAAAGGAAGGAAAGATGACAGCAGCAGGGTTGGCTAAAATAGGGGAAGCAAAGAAAAGTGGAGAATGGTTTAAGGCTGCTCCACTCAGAAAAGAGCCCCTCATTCCTCCGTACATGAAAGAGGCATTAGCAAAGAACAAGAAAGCTCTCAAAAACTTNAACAACNTGACCAAATCTTACAAAAGACAGTATGTTGGATGGATCATTAGCGCGAAAAGAGAAGAGACACGCAGAAGACGCNTTGCAGAAGCTATTAGGCTTTTAGAGAAGAACGAGAAACTGGGTATGAAGTAAAGACTCAGTTGGTTAATTCGTACGCACACTATTTTTTCTTTTGATGCGCGCACGCTTTCACACGCGAGAACTTAATCAAACCATTTTTATATGGACTTGCATATGCCTCCGGTAACGAGAGGTATTACTAGATGACGATAACGATAGACGATGCTGGTGTTGGAGATCTCCTTTTCGGTGTGATCATAGGAGCTTTTCGTGAAGAAACACAAGAATTTAGGTATGAAGTCCTAGATGTTAAATATTTCAAGTCTCCACAATTCCACCAGAAAGAGTATCTGAAGCAAGCTTCAAGTGTTGTATTCCATCTACTTGATAAACTCAGAATCAAGACAGAGGAATCAATCCACATCTGCAAGGGCTACATTTTCGACGAAGCGGTTCAAAATTTGAAAAGAAGGTATGGTGACAACAGAATTCGCAGAGTCAAAGTGATGGGAGAACCACAACGTCTCACAGAGATAGCATACCTTGATGAAATAAGAAACTTAGGATATGAGCCGCTCAGAAAGAGAGACGGAAATAGGGCAAGGAGCTTCTTTCATATGATTAACTGGTTGAAGGAAAACCCAGATAAACTAAAATACGCTAAGACTGGTTGGCCACGTTTGTCTAGATATCGTCTATTTAGACCGTACCATCAAGCGAGATCAGGAAAAAACAGAAAGTAGAACATTTGAATCTGCATGCGTGTGCTTAGTTTGATAAGTCAGTTGTTTGTCTCCGGAGAGTACTGTAAGCTATCACAAGAGTTGTCATTGCCAACGAGAGTGTGATTGCCATCAGATCCCTTGATTGCAATGCTATATAGAATACGAGTGCTAATATTATTATAATGATTGCTTCGATGGTGCTAAACATATGTAGTAGATAACTCATACTCCCTCATACTCCTCACTATATAAAAACATGCGCACACTGTAAGGAAGGAATAAGAATCTTATTTCCTTCCTTTAACGATTTTTCATTAACCTCCTTGTTTCTAGTTCATCCCTGTAACACGCCATACAAAACCATAGACCATCTAGTTTCCGCATACGTGATCCAGGTCTACTTGCTCCGCACCTGCGACAAACTTTTCGTTTTCCACTTTTAACTGTCAATCTATAGTTCATCTCGCGATTCTGTTAATCCACGACTCACCCCTCAAATATATGTGAAAAGACCATAGATAAATATGAGGATGTTTTTTATATAAAATGCTATAAGGAAGGTATATGATGCCTATCTGCCCTAAGTGCCATTGCCGGAAGAAGAAATCTCATTATCAATTTCATGTCAAATACTGCGTTAAAGCCTAGTAAATAGAGAGCAAGGATGGAATAAGATTTTTATCCAACTAACCAACCGGTTAGGTTAAAAGCCAACCAAGGGTTAATGGGTTACTGGCTAACCAACTTAGGTTGGTTATGCGCGCGCATGCAGTGTCAGGTGGGGGATGCTGGGGCATATCGATAGGTTAAAGAAACTTCAAGGCATAGACACAATAGGGATGTTTGTTGTATCTAGCCCAACTACAGGAAGTGCCGCTGAGAAGCATGATTCTGTTGGTAGGTCCTCCTGGAGCCGGAAAGTCAACTTTCTGTCATCAAACAGTTCTCAGCAACATTGAGATGAGACCAGTCATCTACGTGACAACAGAATCTTCTCCATCAAAAGTCAAAGACTCGTTAAGGCAGAAGGGACTAGGTAATGTGCTGCTTCACCCTCTTGCCTTCGTCGACGCATTCCACGAGACCGTAGGTCTTCCAACCGCGGCTCAACCCGATACGGTGGACGCTTCTTCTCAAGATTTGACGAGTCTAGACATTGCCATCTCCAATTTGAAGGAAAGGGCAGGTGAAAACGTTCTGCTGGTATTTGACTCATTGACCTCGCCCTACCTTATGAACGGCTCGGAGCTCTTGAGGTTCATGAGAATGACTCTGTCAAAGTTGGCGGCTGAGGGAGACGCCGTCTTGGCCTGCGTGGATGAGGGCTGCAGCAAGAAGGAGGACCTTGTGGCTATGATGAGCACGGCAGACGGCATCGTCAACATAGAGCTGATGGACAATTCGAAAACCTTTGACGTCATCAAACACCCCAAAATAAAGCCCACAAAGATAGAGGTACCAATGACCTGGAGTCCCGCGGTCTCCTACCACTTTAATATGAAAATGTGGACTCAGCATATGGAGATGTCTAGGGGGCTGACAGCTCGACCTGCGTTGAGAACGGAGGTTGGGGATTACGTGCACTTGTTCTGGCCGACCTTCGCCCGTTGGTGCGGCATGCTCTGGGATCCCAAAAGGTTTCCAACAATGACATACAATGCAAACAAACAGGGAGAATCCATGGGAACCAAAATGTTCATCCAATCACTACCTTGGCATTCGAAGATTTCACTCAAGTTGTTCATGCCTAAAAACTTCAGCAAAGTGAAGAACATGAAGAAACTGATGTCATGGCTACAGCCTTCAAGCGAGGTCGATCGTTTCTACACCCTAGAATACCTTGAAAATGCCTCAAAGACAGATGAACATTTCTTCAGAGTACACGAGGCCGGCACATGTTGGGGCTTTGAGAACGTCGGAGCGACTCTAGGATTGGGAACTCTCGGTGGCTTTGTGGGCGGCATCAAAGGACTTGAGAAAGAAGATAGGGACTGGAACGCTGTGGAAACCAAGTGCATAGGGCTCGGGGACCCATACTGTGAAGCTAAGATAGTGCCGGGCGAAATCGATGGACTGAAAGATTCTCTCGAATCTCTTGACAGCCCAATCATGGAAAGGATACACAACCGCCTTATGGATCGCCTCATTGGATTTCTGCTCCATAGGAAACCTCTCTGGGAGAGACCTAGGATGGGAAATCAGATTAGCTTGCACGCCGTCAACCACATCATAGTTTTGCCAGCCATCACAAGTGAAAGATACCGGATCGCGATGAGACTCGGGGGCGCCACAGGAGGGAAAAAGGTTGGCATCCATCTCATGGACGCGGGGAAAGGGGAGAACGAGGCCGTAAAGTGCGTCCTCAACCTCCTAGAACATTGCAAGGTGGGGAAAGTTACAATAAGTGAGACGATAAGAATAGTGCAGAACTGCGAGAGCTTCGGCATGAAAAGCGAGGAGCCCTCTTGCTTCTTCACCACTGGCTTCCTCAACGGCTTCTTCTCAGCCATCAAGAACCAACACGTCAAAGAAACGAAGTGCATAGCAACGGGCGACCCCTACTGCGAGTGGGAATTCAAATAGGTTGTGTGTGTGGGGATTAAAATTTTATAAACCAACCAACGGGATTAAAATTTAATCCAACCAACCAAAACAGTTAGGTAAAAAGCCAACCAACGGTTAACAGGCGCGTTCGCTAAGAAAGTGTTACGTAGCTATTGTATGCGCGCGCAATCAATCACGCTTGGAGAGCCCTACTAAGAAAGAGAAAACTAGCCAATATATTCCTCTGTGTACTGTCTTGGAGACACTCTGCTAAAGCGTGATTTTACACTTAGGCTTTTTCTTCTTTCTAGGGGCGCATGGTTAAACAGTTGGATGTGTGGAATCAACGCTGCTACTAGCTTGTTTTCAGCCTTTTTAAGATGCTCCTGAAATGTTGTTCGCGGTACCTCTTCTTTAGCAGCAATTGTCTGAATATCAGCATCCCTGGGCAGGTTATAGTAGCCATGTCGATGTGCAGTGAGAACAGCGCTCATCTGTCTTTCAGTTAGGCCAGAGAAGAGGGCGTCAGCTGTGAGTGTTAGAGAACTCGCAATGAAACCATCAAAGGGAACCTTGCGCATGATCTTGTAGACCCACTCCCATTTGTCGAAGCGCCTTAGAAGTTCTTCTAAGTCCTTGTGTTTGAAGACTATGAGACGGTGATATGCCCAGCCGTTTTCTATCATGTTTGGGAAGATGTTTAGGATGTCTAGCTCGCCGATATGCCTGACGATTGTGTTCTCTTTCATGCAATGGCATTCGTGTATGTTCAAGTAAAGTCTGCGATCGTCAGAGACCTCTTCAATAACGCCCATAATGGGATGTGCACGGATTTCTTTCACAACGAGAGGATACTCATCTGAATTCCTCACGACAACCTCAATAACATCGTTCTCTCTATTACACCAGATAAAGATACTTGCAGATGGGAATCTCCGAGTCAAATCCATGAAAAAAGAGTTCGCGCGCGTCACCTTCAAGGCAACCTCATACAACGTCATCTTAAAGACACCTAAGAAAGAATTGTCATCGCTACATATATAAGTATAGTAGTCATGTGACGTATATAAATTATAGTCATATGACGGCACAATTGCTATATGACACGGTTCACATATCTCTTCTCGTGATAAAAATGGAAAAGATAATTCCACACAAGAAAGTGAATTTGAAGGGAAAAATGCTTCGGATACTAGGCTTGGAAAGAGGCTTCGAGCAGTCTTTCAGCAATCATGATGGAATCGTTTCAAAGAAAGATTCATTCGATCCATTCTTCAGAGCTGGGGCTTACATCATTTCAAATAGACGTAAACATGAAATTGAACTCCAGAAAGCTATGGCAATCAAAGAATCACGCCACGATACATGGAAAGCAGGAGGCCCTCTTTAAACAGTTCTCTAAACCCACGACACGCGCGCACATATTTTCAACCTTACACGTGAAACCATGAAATTACAAGCCTACGTTCAATCTGCACTACGAAGCGCATTCATGAATGTATGCACGCACATACCAGCCTCTTTCAGTGCGCCTTTCAGCCTGCTTAATGCCTTTTAGATTGCTTAGTCTGCTATTGCCTTCCACATTTCCACTGTTGGTTGGTTGGGATTAAAATTTAATCTAACCAACGGGGACAAACGACGGACGACGGCCAATGCACGACGAGCGTGCGTGCGCGTTAGCGAGCGCATGCGCATCTATGTACTGGGTTTAGGAATATGTCGAATCTTGAAACAACTGATAATTTAAACAAAATACAACATTGTCTATTATTACCACTCCTCTTTGAAACAAAGTGATAAAAATGGAGCCTGAAGAAAGGCAGTATCATAAGACTGTTAAACTCATGTATCTGAAAATGTCGCTTTTTGTCATGGTTTTAATAGCGTCCTTTGCCATAGGTTACACAATAGGTGGCCAAAACCGAGGAGTAGTTTATCACGAGCATCCAACCATCATATATCACAGAAAAGTCGCTCAGAGCTTGATTAATGACACTCTACAGAAAGAACTCAGATTCCAATTGAACTCTACAGAATACTCACACCTCGAACTTCTAGATTGGGAACATAGCCGGCTCAACTATACCGAGGAAAACATTCCTAGATATGATAACCCCCTCCAAATACTAGCTTTTGGAAAAGGGAGATGTGGAGAATTTTCAATCCTTTATAACGCTCTCTGCCTTGCCTGCGGATATAGAGCACGACTCATAGTAGATATTTATGGGGACCACGTTTGGACCGAAGTGTTCATAAATGGAACTTGGGTGCATGTGGATCCAACTGAAAAAATAGTAAATGATCCCTTGATGTATCAAAGAGACTGGGACAAAAAAGTCAAAGTCATTTGCGCTTTCGAAGGCAGTTTGGTTTTGGATGTAACTCAAAACTACAGCATCTCATAATCAAAAGTTCACGCGCGAGCAGTATATTATAGTATAAAGCATTGAAATGCAATATGTTTGGGATTGGGATTAAATTTTAACCTTTCTCTTTCTCTTCTTTCTTTTTTCTTTCTATCACTTGACGCACTCACACACTCACTCACACATCAATGTTAAATATTCTTCAGACCTAAAGTTTTACCGAAGAGGGAAATGGAATGAATAAGACTGTTTTGACTTCCTTCCTAGTTTTGTGTTTGTTGTCCACACTGTTTCTAATGGGATTCCAAATATCTGTGAAAGGGAATTCAGAATTCTCTGTTCACAACATAGACACAGGATTGGACTATGTGACGATCCAAGGGGCAATAAATGCCAATGAAACATTAGATGGACACACAATACTCGTAGACGCAGGAGCATACTATGAAAATGTGGTTGTTAACAAAACACTATCACTTATCGGGGAAAACAGAAACACCACTATCATTGACGGAAATCTGACTGGATACGTTGTTTGGGTTAAGGCAAACAAAGTCACCATAAAAGGATTCACCATACGAAGGTCGGGTACCTATAATGGCGTCTCCTTAGGCGTCTTCCTTGACCATTCTAACAGTAGCAAGATCAATGCGAACATGATTGCGACTAATGGGGATGGAATTCTTCTTGTATATGCTTGCAACAATTCCATTAATGGAAACATAATTAGAGACAATGGACGTGGTATCCGTCTTCACCATTACTGTAACAACAATAGTCTTTATGAAAATACGATAATAAACAATTATGACGGTATCTACATATTTGGCAATTCTGAAGGTAACCGTGTGATCAGAAACATGATAGAAGGCAAAGGAAAACAACACCCCTACAGAGGTATTGAAATATCCGATTACTGCAGATACAACGTTATCAATGGAAACACCATAACAAGTAACGAAGAAGGAATTGAGGTGATGTTCTCTTCTGAACACAATGTTTTCAATGAAAATACGATAACAGAGAATATAAAATGCATTCGTCTACATGTTTCTAATTGTAACAACATTTACCATAACAATTTCATCAATTACACAGTTCACGTTTCTGCATACAGATCGTATAACAACAATTGGGATTATGGTTATCCCTCTGGTGGAAACTATTGGACTGACTATACTGGACTTGATGAGTATTCTGGTGTTTTCCAAAATGATACAGGCAATGATTGGATAGGAGATACACCATACGTAATTGACGGAAACAATCAGGATAACTATCCATTTACAGACCTTTATGTTCCAGAGAGACAGGAAATACTAGTGGCTTATCGGAACCTCCTAGGAAGATATAACCAGATACTGTCTGACTTTAATATCCTTAATTCAACCTATCATACACTTCTGTCCAATTTCTCCGAACTACAGGGAAACTATACTTCTCTTCAAATTAGCTATAACAGCCTACAAGGACTTTGTGATTCATTGAACTCTACATACACCAACCTAATGGGTGAATTAAACAACATCAGAAACCTAATGTACATCTTCATAGCAACTACAATAATCCTCATAGCAACCACAATCTACCTAGCAATAAGAAAACCGAAGATAAAACCATAAACATAACTCTCTTTTGGGGGTGTGTGTGGGATTAAAATTTTATTCCAAACCCAAACGTCTGAACGTGCAACCTCGTGACCATTTTGCCCGCCATATCAACAAGTGAGAAGGGGGAGAAAAACAAAATTCTCTTGTAGACCCCCTCTCTAGAGGTGCCTTCACACACGCACACACAAATACCACATTGATACCTTAGTTATAAAAGATTAAATCGTCATACCATAAAAAAGCAAGAATAAACTGGAGATGAATGAGGTAATGGGTGGAAGGAAGGAGCGTTGCCCTAGTTGTGGTTCAAAGAAGATAACAATCAACGGAAATACAAAGAAGTGCCAAGTATGCGACTACGAATGGAAAGGAAAACCAAAGAGAAAAACAGCCAAAAAAGAAAAAGTCAGATTCTGAAAATTAACACACAATCCCCTGTCTTAAAACCATATATTACTGAATATCCTCAAATCTTGAAGCCATGAACTGGCTACTATTAAGCGCAATCACAATAATCACTTGGGGCACCATGGGACTCCTCATAAAGCTCGCATACCAACACACAAACTGGCCACAAATATACATCCTAACAAACGCCATCATGTTTGCATCCTCCCTACTCATATACGTTAACCAAAAACCCTCCATAACCGTGGGCTCCCAAGGATTCAACTACGTTATGATAGCTGGCTTCGTAAGCGTAATAGGAACTATAGCCTTCTATTCAGCCCTTCAAGTAGGAAAAGCTATCGTCGTCATCCCCTTAAAATCCCTCTACTGAGTCGTAACGGTTGTACTATCCTACCTGATCCTGCACGAGGAAATAACACTCACCAAGGGTTTGGGCATAATACTCGCACTGATCGCTATAGTCCTCGTCTCCATATAATAGCAAACAGTCTTGAAAACAACTTATCAACTGCTATCATAACGGTGAAAACCAAACAAAACCCTTAGTGGCGTCTGCTCCAAAATCAGACGCTTAGAATTAACGTTTCTCCGACCAGTGGATAATGAAAACAAAAAATTTTTCTGTTATCACCAAGAAGAGAGACAATCCCAGATCAGATCACAAAACCAAACCAAAGTATTAAGAAGGAGGTTTTTTGGATTCAACCAGTTCAGAATAAAGTTGAATGGTTCGTTGGGCGGCTACGTCCCAGCTAAAGTTTTGCAGAACCCGCTTTCTGCCGTTTTGACCAAACTGTATCTTCCGATTAAGGTCCTCTAGAGCATTGGTGATTCCCCAAGCGATGTCTGCTGGATCATCTGGATTTATGTGAAACCCACATTGGTCTGGACCACTCGGAACCACAACCTCCCTCATTCCACTAACGCCTGTGGCTCCAACCACAACAGGTTTTTCCATACTCATCGCCTCCAAGGCAACGATCCCGAAGGGCTCGTATCTACTTGGAAAAACCGCTACATCACAAGCTGCGTAATGAGCGATTCGTTCCTCTTCAGGCACAAATTCAAAACGAAATTTCACAACATCTCGAAGTTTCAGTTTATTGACCAACGCTTCCAGATAATCTTGCATATCACCCAAACCGACAACCACCAGTTTGGCATTAGGAACTTTTTTCAAGACCTCTGGCATCGCCATGATTAGTTTATCCACTCCCTTAACCCAAACCAACCTGCCAATAAAAAGTGCCATTAAATCATTTTCATTAAGCCCATATTCTTTTCTCAATTCAATTTTCTTTTCTTCACTTACTTGCGTGGGACTGTATTTTTCTGGGTCAACTCCATTGTAACATACCTTAACCTTCTCACAGGGAAATCCTAATTCAGTTAATTCATCTTTCATCGCATGAGAGACTGTGATCACCAGATCTGCCATTTGCCCACCTCGTTGTTCAATATTACTCACTACATCAGAGCCTTTACCTAATGTTCGCCCTTTTTCTGTGGAATGCATGTGAAAAACGAGAGGCAAGCCCAGTTCTCTTTTTATGGCGATACCTGCAATCACGGAGAGCCAGTCGTGAGCAACTACCAAGTCGTAGTCAAACTTCTCTCGACGAACAAGTTCATTGACCAGTTTGGAGGCACTCAAATAGTTGTAAACAAGTATCTTTGAGAAAAATTGGATACCTCTCCCCCATTTTTTCACATCCTCCGCTATCACGTCTGGCAAAGAGTCGGATACATCAATGTGAGCAGGTCTATGAATCTCAATCCCTCGCCACAACTCTCTTGTCGGTAGACTTCCCGTATCATCATTCATAGTGAAAACAGATACATCATGATCTAACAAGACGAACTTTCTTGTGATTTCAGCTGCATAGGTCCCCAAACCGCCCACGATCTTTGGAGGATACTCGTACACCAGCACTGCGATCTTCATCTTCATTCACTCCGAAATGACAACGCATCTCTACATGTTTATGAAAGGTATAAACCGTATGGAGATAACTTCTATTTGAGGTTTATTTTCACTTGTAACTAACATAACTCTCTTATATTTCTTCATTTGACAACGAACACGTTATGTGGTCTCCGTGAAAAAAAAGAATTAAGCTTTTGTAAATTTATCTTTCAGATTTTCCAAGATTTTAGGCAAAGTTGTGTACTCCATAACTTCTGCGGAGAGACGGGCAGGCTCAAACTCTCCCATTCGACGCAGAGCAACTGCATACTCCATGGCTTCTCGGCGAGCTAAGTCAAAGGCTGGATCATCGAATAAATCGCTTACTAAAGGTGTGCCATCATCATCACTAGCAATTTTACCATCAGATATCTGAAACCCTAGTGCTACCATTCTAGGAGGCCCATCAAAAACTGTGCATCGACTATTTTTCAGTCCTACAGGCATTAATGGTCCCCAATGACTGCCACGCATCCACCCCTCCACAAAGTAACTATGCATGAAGGGTACTAAAATTTCTCCAACCGCTGGTAAGCCATGTTGAGCCCTGACAAGAGATACGGGATCATCTTTTCCGACATATTTTCCAGCAATTAGCGCAAGCCGTGTCGTGCTGGTTGTTGCACATATGAGGTCATCGCTAGCTCTCCACACACGAGAAACCGTATAACGTTCAGGTGATCCAACTAAAGCAATTAACTCATACATTTCTTCTGGACATTTCAACACAACCTTCTCGTTTTTCCTAATGTCAAGGACTTCAAATTTGAACCCTCCAGCCATATTTGGATCAATTACAAGTCCAGCGGTATTAAAGGGGTCAGCGAAAATGCGAAATAAGGGATAATTGAAGGCACCACCTGATGCCTTGTCACCGGCAAAAACTATAAATGGATCAGAACTCCGTTCTTCGATTTCCATTTCAGCTACGCCGGGTCCCATCCCCTTAACATTACCGCTAAAGGCTGTTTTTAGTATGTCTTGACCTGCGCCATATAGTTTCAACTGCGCCGCTTTTTTAGTAGCTTCCTGAAAAGTGTCCCAAGCAAGTTTATGAATCTGTGGGTTATCTTCTCCGCTTTGGTGGACCATGAGGAGTTCAAGGTCGTCGCCTGCATGAAACACGTAATAGCTATTGATGATATCGTTTTTTTGTGCTTTTTTCAGACTTTTTTCACTGATGTCTAGTAAGGGTTTTGGAACCACATGGTGTCCAGCTAACGATCCAACATCGCATTTGATTAGAGACACGGTAGTTTTAGACATAATCTTCATACCTCTAATTTCCAGTTTCTGGTGTAGTTTCATAGGCAACCTCTTAAAAGTCTTATGTGTGAAAATAGTAAATTCATGGTTAATGTTTTATTGTCTATTTCGAAGTAGATGTGGGATATATTATGGAAAAATTAACAGTGGTGTCTGCTAAGATACCTGAAAAGGTGTATGGAGAACTAATTCTTCGAGTCCCAGAGGGGAAACGAAGTAATTTCATTCGAGATGCAATTGTTGAGAAACTTCAGAGAACTCCCCGCCCCGATAAGATTTTTGAGTTGGAGCGGAAGATTGAAGATTTAGAAGGTGATATTTCAAAGATTAAGAAATCGTTAGCAGAACTGGAGATACTCACCTACGAAAAAGACAAGATAAACCCACATGTCTTCTGCATCGACGAAATTGACCACCGGATTATAGATTACCTACTTCATTACAAAGGCGCCACTACCACAGAAATTGCAGAATCTACTGAAACCAACCGATGGATTATTCTAAATAGACTGAGAAAAATTGAAAAGCGTTCAAGAAAACAGCTCGGAAAAGCCATCGTACAATATTACGGGGGACAACGCTCAGGAAAAAAGAAGGCATGGTGGATAAACCAAGAACTCATCGAAACGTAACCAACAACTTTAATCAGTGTACACATAATTTGATTGTTTGAGGGCCCGTAGCCCAGCCAGGATTAAGGCGCCGAACTGTCTAAACAGAACAATGCGTAAGCCTCCGGACAAAAGGAAGAAAGCCGGAGAACCGGGGTTCAAATCCCCGCGGGCCCGCCACTTTTTAGGTGCAGATACGCTTAATAGTGGGCGCTTACATAGCATTATTCATGTCAAAGAAACGTTCAAGCAAGTATGTGGCCTTTGAGAAGGATCCTACTTTTGTTCGTTGGCGCACAAACCTTGCTAGGGGGAGCCCCATCACTGCTGAAGTCACCGTCAGAAGGTTGGGCAGGGTTTGCGAGTTGCTTGACACAACCTCTCAAGGAATGTTGGAGAAGGTCGGGAAGGATCTCAAGGGTTTTCAGGATTCTCTAGAAGATTTGGTGACGAGGCTTGAATCTGAACATAAAGCACCTGGTTACATACTAGGTTTGTTGAAGGCTGTGAAGTCGTGGCTGAGATACAATGACATAAAACTGACAAGAAGGATTAAGGTCAGCAACCCCACAGCCACTCCAACCATAGAGGATGAACAGATCCCATCCCACGAAGAGTTAAGCAGAATATTCCGAGCATCCAACCCTAGGGTGAGAACAGCCGAAGTCTTAATGGCCTTCGCAGACCTGAGACCGGAAAGCATTGGAAACCATGATGGAAGCGACGGATTGAAGCTTAAGGATCTTCCTGAACTAAGAACACGGGACGGCAAAGTTTCATTTGACAAAATTCCCACCATGATCATAGTGAGGGCTGGCCTCAGCAAAACCAGACACAAATACTTCACCTTCCTCATAAACGAGGGCTGTACTTACCTGAAAGAATACTTGGAAGAGCGTTTAAGGCAAGGTGAACAGCTGAAGCCTGAAAGCCCACTCATAGCTCACGAACGACCAAGAGCGACAACTCGAAAATTTGTGATGACCCGGAAAATATCGCATCTCATCAGAAAGTGCATGAGAAAGGCTGGTATCTATAAGCGTCCCTATGTGCTCCGGGCCTATGCAGAAACTCAGTTGATCATAGCGGAGTCCAAGGGAAGAATAAGTCATCCATATCTACAGTTTATAGCTGGTCACAAGGGAGACATCGAGGCGAGATACAGCACAAACAAGGGAAGACTCCCCGAAGAGATGATTGAGGACATGCGGAACTGCATTCAGGAGTGCGAGCCTTACCTCAGCACGACTACACGAGAAATGGATCAAAGCACGGTAGTCAAGGAAGCGAAGATAGAGGCTTTGAAAAGCATAGCTAAAAGTCTCCTAGGCATAGACCTTTTGGAAGTCAAGGTTGCAAAAGAGAACGAGCTGAAGAGGGAGTTAAGCCGCGACGAGGAGATCGAGCTCTTCGAGAACGAGATCAAGAAGATGCGGGAGGGAGAAAAAGACCCGCAGACAATAGTGAAGGAAGATGAGTTAGAGGCTTATCTTGCAGATGGCTGGCAATTCGTAAGTGTACTGCCTTCGCAAAGGATACTGATAAGAAGGATAGATTGACGCATGCATGTTGTTCGTTGATTCGAATCCCACCCCCAGCGGCACCTTTCCTTAGTATTTTAAGCGGTTTTTCTAGATTTTTTCCATGGATAAACCCTAAAATTACACTACTAATTTTTGGCCAGTTTCTGTGGGAAGTGTTGGGTTTGGGGATGCCCAGAGATATGATTCTGGTGCTCCTCTTGAACCGTAGTAGACTTCTAACGATNCTCCAAGCAGTGACNTCGCTGAACCGCGACTCTCTCGCCCTCGGGTGTTTCCATTACCTGGTTTAATATCAAGTCAACATAAGGCATGTCCACATCGATCTCTAAAGGAGAGATAGGTTGACACCATGTTTTAAAGGCTCCACCTTGACGAACAAGACGCCGTCTTGGAGATAAAAGTCCTCACGTTTCCCTTCAAGAGCACCTCTACGTCGAGTGCCAAACCAGTAAAGAAGAGCTAATAAACTGGGGTGATAATCCCCCTTCTTGAACTCGCCTTTCTCCATCATATCCTGGAATGTGCCGAAGTCTATGGGTTCCTTCTGTTTGCCAAACTTATACTTATTTGGATAAGGATTGCCAGCCATCTTCCAAGTCTTTCTAGGAGACGCGCGGCGGTTTTCACCTAGGAGGTGGACTAATGATAATAACGTTGTCTCCCCGCAATATAATCGTGCCAAGTTTTCTGCTTTTGTCTGCAATTGTGATATCCTCGGTTTCCTCCAACAACAGATTGAGGTGCTGATCGAAACCCTTCAGTTTCCCCCGCAACCTCTTTCCACCCCTCAATCGTACAAGAACTATTTTTCTAAGGCTTTCTTCTAGGATTTCGGTAGTCATCTCGCTCATGTGCGCCCTCGCTCACTTTTTAGTCTTTTTGAAGCCTCCTTTAGAATGCTTTTCCCCGCCACTTTTGCTTTCAGCTTTTCCAGCCTGTCTTTGCGCGCCCGTAAGAAGATGTAGATACTAAACGCAAAGGAAGGATCCCAGTCTATTTTACAAATTTGTGCGGATTCCTTTTGAATTTCTGCTTGCATTTCACACTACAGAAATAGTATGTTTCTCCGTCATAACTTCTTTTGAATTTGGATGTTTTTTCGTTCAGAATCATACCACAGACAGGATCTCTAGGCATTGTCTCGCGCCTCATCCATGTATGCGTGTTGTGACGGTGTTTAGATCTGGCGTATGTTCTGGTTCTCTTTTGAGGACTTGATAGTCTTCGATAACTCTTAATCTGCCGTGTCTCCCGATTCTCAGTTGAGTTTCACCTCTATACGCTGTGACGTTTGCATTTTCAACTTCAACTATGTCGTCGATGGAAAGTGAGTTTATTCGACCATCCCATAGCGTTAGTTTCACAGTGCCAGTTTTGTCTGTCAAAGTCACATTGGAAAACATAACATAATCGTTGTATTTTGTTAGAGCCAATTGTGGTCTTGAAATCGCGAGAACACGAGCTTTCAAGCTAATTCGCTTCATTCCAGTCTTCAAATCTTTAATTTTGTAATACCTTGCTTCATTGTTATTTCTTTTCTTCATTAGAGCATTTTTCTCACGTTCAATTATATACGAAAATTCTTTCATTGGGGCTGTTTCTTTAAGAAGGTGCTCTGGTATAGGAAATTGTGCAACTACTTCATAATCTTTTGTTAAAAGAAAAATGGCACGGTCTCTCATTTTTTCACGGCACTGAATCGTTAATTGTTTGCATCTACATCTTCGATTCTTCCAGGCGTCCACGATCTTGTTGAAGAATTTGTTTGGATCAATTCTGTGTTTTACAGAAATCTTTACGAGATACTCGAGGAGCCTTCTGTCAACTGCTGAATGACCTCTGCCTGGAGGTCGTCCTCGTATTGTCCATCTTCTACTTTGCATCTAATCCATTCCAGGTTTCCATTTGATTGTTAAATCGCTCAATTGTAAGACTTATTGTTGCGTGCAAATTATTGACTCATGCTGTAAATGAGGAGGGTTATTTTTTACCCGTCTCTATGATGAATACCATTCCCTTCTTCGTCTTGGTTTTGATATTTTTGCTGAACTTTGTTGGAGGAGGGCTTATCTGACTGTGATATCCTGTGCATTTTAATCCGGCTAGTTTCCCATCTTGTGAAACCCACACAATACGACTTTCTCTTCCGCATTTTGGACACCTAACACGGTCACCTATCTTAGTCATCTTCAGCACACACCAGAACTTGCTTTAGTTTCGTTTACTTACGTGACAGCGCGCACGCATTCAAGTTTTCAGACATACCATATCCTCTTTCTCAATTCTTGTGTAACGCCATCGCATGTATGCGAATGCCACCACTATAATCACTATTACTTATAAGAGCATCTATTTTTTTCGATTTGAATGAAAACTCGTAATTCTTATATACGCCCAATCCCACCTTCCTTAAGACGTGAAGAGCTCGTTCGCTGTCATTAACCTCCTTGAAACACTTCCCACTCTGGGGCGAGCGGGTTCTCCTAACGTCCTTGTCTTCAACAAGATGTTTACGCCTGTAATCACATGTGCATTCAGAATGGCGGGACGATGAATAATGTCTGAGGAAGAAATCGAGTTTGTGAAGGTTGACGCGTTGAAGCCTAGTCTCAGAAGCGTGAATGTAACTGTGAAGGTCGTCGACATTGGAGACCCCCATTCGGTAACCTCCCGAAAAGACATAATTGTGCACAGAGTCGCAGAGGCACTTGTAGGGGATGAAACAGGAAGCGTATTGTTGAACCTTTGGGACGACCAAATTGATACCTTCAATAACGATGACGTGATTGAAGTCCAAAATGGGTACACCTCGCTGTTCAGAGGCTTCTTGAGACTGAACATTGGAAGACATGGTACGGCGGAGAAGGTGGACACTGAGATTGGAGAAGTGAACACAGAAAATAACCTGTCTGACGAAAAGCATGAGCCCTTTCGGTACAGACCAGTTAGAACGTCTTTCAAGAGGCGTAGAACGTATCACTAAGGGAGGTGTCGAATCTGTCTGAGAAAACGACTACTGTGTATGTTGGGAGAAAGCCTTTGATGAACTATGTACTGGCGGTTGTAACCGGTTTTAATGTATCCGGTGCCGAGGAGGTAATATTGAAGGCTAGGGGAAGAGCGTTATCGCGTGCCGTGGATGTTGCCGAGGTCGTAAGACGTAGATTCCTTGGAGGAGTAGAGATCGGCAAGATCGAGATAGGAAGCGAGGAAATACGCATTGAAGAAGAGAACAGGACAACAAATGTGTCAACAATGGAGATAACCTTAACCCGTTCAAAGCCCAAGCCAAAGGCTAAGCCAAAGCGAAGCCAACAAAGGAAGAAGAAGTAGGCAGGATGTCTCATCGAAAAGAATCTATGTTGTCTCAGCTGCAGAAAATCTGGTATTCTCTTCTCGGAGACCGGTCTGAGAAGGAGCCGGATATCAAGATTGTGAATGTTGTCGCCTCCGCCAGCCTAGAGCATGAAATTGATCTACAAGCGGTCGTAAAGGTATTTCCAACCGCTGAGTACAGGCCCGAAATGTTTCCGGGGCTGGTGTTTCACACGAAGAAGCCGAGAACAGCAAATCTGATCTTCCGTACTGGAAAGATGGTTTGCACCGGGGCTAAATCAGAGAAAGATGCTAGAAGAGCTCTGAAGAAGGTTGTTAGGAAACTGAAGAGGGAGGGCATAGTTATCTACGGTAGACTGCGCGTAAAGATACAGAACATAGTTGCCTCCGTCACGCTAGGGAGAAGGGTTGACCTTGTAGGCTTCTATGAGTCTGGGGCTGACTCAGGAGGAAGAATGATGTATGAGCCCGAGCAGTTTCCAGGCATCATCTACAGAATGGAGGACCCTAAAGCGGTGATTCTCATCTTCTCGAGCGGGAAGTTGGTTTGCACGGGCACCACAAAGGAGAAGGAAACGTGTCGAGCTGTCATAAAGATCCGTCAAAAGCTGGATCAGAATGATGCTATGATCTACGAAAGACCATGAGGAAGCTGGAAATGAGCGTTGTGAGGATCGGTGCAGAAGATGTGCGATATGAGAAGAAACACCGATTGTTCAGGTGTCCAAAATGTGGGATGTGGAACCGGGTGGAGCATCAACATCTGATGCAAAAAATCTTCGTTGTCACCTGCAAGCGGTGCGGAACAAGGTATCGACCTATATAAAACTGGTGAAAAGATGAAACTTGTATCGGTTATGCTTCCTAAAGAATATTTGAAAGGGCTTCATGAACTCGTGAGGTCAGGCATGTATCCGAGTCGAAGCGCAGCTATTCGAGCGGCTGTTAGAGACATACTCAAAAAGGAGCTATGGGGTAAACGAGAATGATGAGAATGTTAGTGAATTTGTGTCTTGAAAACCGAAAGGGTAGAGAAACCAAAACCACATTGCATGCATAAGAGACGAATGTTATAGAATAGTTTGTTAGGGCGTTGGTTGATGTTTAGAGAGAATCTGATTGGTGACTCGGGGAGGAATAAGCGTAGGGGACGACTGCATATTATGGGTGAGATTTTGGAGATTGCGAGGGATGATAGTTTGAAGACTCAGATTATGTATGGGGCGAATTTGAGTTTTGCCCAGTTGAATAAGTATTTGAATTTTCTTTTGGAGGTGGGGCTTTTGAAGAAGACTGAAGAGAATGGGAAGATTGTTTATATGACCACTCGGAAAGGTGTTAGATTTCTTCAGAATTATTATGAGATTAGAGATTTGTTGCGTGTGAAGAGTGAGAACAGTGGGCATTGAAAGAAAAAGTTTCAGGAAGCTTTTATTTTTTCTTTTGCGATTACTCTTCGGAATGTTTTGTTGCATTTGGGGCATTTGTAGTGACCTATGGTGAGTTGTAGTCTTTCACCGTTTTTACTTGGTCTCCCAGCCATTTTCCAGGTCTTGACTGGGCTTGTTTCAATTCCGCATCTAGGACAGGCTGCTTCATGTGAGCTACTGAGTGAAATCAAGAGTTCTCTTCTAAGATCTTCGCCAGTCTTGTCAATCTTCTTTATAGCTTCGGCGAGTTGTGCATTTTTGAAAGCGTTTCGAATCCACTTGGCAAAGTCTCCTCTTTTTTGATGAAACTCAAGTGAGGCAACTGGAACTTTTCTTATCTTCTCTTTGAGATCTTGTGTGTTGAAAGCTACTTGTGACAGTGATTTGCCTATATTTTCGTAGAAGTGGAATCCCTGTACGTGGGCTACTCTTTCCTTTGGGGGTTCTGGGGGAAGGTTGCACTTTGGAGGTTTGCCATGTTTTTGTGTGTACTCATCTAGGATTTCCTTCCTTCGGTCTTCTTGTTTCGAAGTGATTTCCCTCTTGTAGTATCTTGTTTCTCGTTTGCGAGGGTCGTGAAAAAAGTTTGTCTTCAAGTAACGGGTGAATTTTTCTCGAAGACTCGTACTTTCTCCGATGTAAATCAGAACCTTGTCTCCGTTGTAGAGAGCATAAACTCCAGATCCTTCTGGAACGTATTTCGCTCTTTCTCCCCAAACGTACATTTTACCTGATAGCGACATATTCTCCCACCAATGAATACTAAACATAGATGCCCTTAGGAATTTTTCCCCAAATCTCATTAATGATGTCTTGAACCTCGTTCTTTGGCAATTCTCGTCTCAAGGCAGTAACGGTTACACAATGGTTTTCCTGCGCTTCCTTTAAAATCGCGCTTTCTCGCCACTTTTTTATCAAAGCCAAAGGCAGTATTCCGCCGAAAGAGAGTAACCGCATAAGAAATTCGTACAATTTGATTTCTCCACGATCCAGTGTCACTGAACAAGAGTACCTCTTCCTAACAAATTCTATACCTTCTTTGGTAATGATTACATAACCCTTTTGCGTGATCTCAAGTCTAGGTGGTCTTCTGAAAATAGGAGTTCTAGGGTTCATGTTTACCACATAATGTTTTGTGAACTTCGCTATACCCGTAACAGTTACTACACTTTGTAATATAAGCGTTATTTTCGATTACAATGAAAATTAGCAACACTTATATGGTGTTGGCACAATTAACGAGCAAAGCTGGAGTGAATTGAGACATGCCAACACACGGATCACTTTCGAAGGCAGGAAAAATTAGATCGCTCAATGGTCCAAGGAAAGACAAGTCAACGCCCAACCCCAATCCAAGGATTAATAACAAGAGGAAATACAACAACCGTATCATCTTACAGAGAGGAATCGGGCAATATTACCCCAACCGAAGGAGGTATCGGAGGAGACGAAGAAGATAAGGGTTGGAGTACATAGGCGTCCTGGGTGTGAGAACGCAACTATCTCCGATAATTGCGCACCCAGCATAGTTTACACGCGCAGTTTACACGAAATCTAAGATTCCCTTGAAGGAATTATAAAAAGATAGGAATTCTTTGGATAAGGGTTTGTTTTGAAAACTGAAACGATAGAGGAAAGGAAGGCTCTGAATCTTATAAAGCTCAGGGGCTACAAGCTGATAAAACGCGAGGAGCAAGAGGAAATTATCAGCCTTTTGGCTAGGGTTCCCAGAGAGAGAAAGCATGTACTCATTTGGTGCATAATAGACAAAAGAGTAGTAGGAGTGGTCTACGTTCGCCGAATGGAAAAAGCCATGAAAGCAGCCGGAGCTGAGAAGGGAATGATGGTGGCTACCGGGCGATATACTTTCGCCGCCAAAAGAGATTCAAGTAATTATGGGATTGAGGTGATACCAAAGAGGTTTCCCTCTTTTAACATCTTCAAGCACGAGTTAGTGCCGAAACATGAAATACTTTCCCCTGAAGAGGCAAAGGATCTACTGAGGAAATACCGAGTTAAGCCATATCAGTTGCCTCGTATCAGAGCCTCAGATATCGCCGTAATTGCAATCGGCGCTAAAGCTGGAGATATCCTCAAAATCACCAGAAAAAGCCTCACAGCAGGAAAACACGTTTCTTACAGATATGTCGCTCTTGGCTAACAAGCGCAAGAAATTATGACAGCCCTACATAAATCAAATGAGGGCGAGGTGATTTGGTACCTGCCCGAAAGATGCGGGTTGAAGTTTTCGACGATGATGGGAACCGATACACGTAGCCTTTCAAGGACGAGTAACGCGAGAAAAAGCACTGCACATTCTAGATATTGTTGAGTTGTTAGGAGGCATGCGTGAAATCAGCCCGAAATGGAGCAGAAACATTTCTGAACTCTCAAAATATGACAAAGTCCGGCTCGTAATTGACAAACACTTCCCGACGGTTTGGTTTTCCTCAAAAGAGGTTCACTCGATTTACGAAGAGGAATTTAAAGAGCCTATTAGTTTAAGCACGGTTTCTACCTACTTATCTCGAATGGCTGAGCGTGGCGTTCTTATGAAGAACCGAGTCAGCGGTCGTCGAAAGTATAGGATGTTAACTCAGATAGTAAAACGTGTGATGGTTCGCTGAAGGATTAATGCCGAATCCGTGTCAGACGTCTTGAAGATACTAATTTTTATTGGTATCGAAAAAAATTTTATATTGCAGTCCACTTAAGTTTACTCTATGGATATTAAAATGGAAAAAGACTGGCGCAAGAGAAGTGAGCGTGGCTATTTCGTTAGCGCTCCAGAGGCTTTTCAGCCCATACTAAAAGATAACAGTGTTCAAAAATGGATATCGAAATTGAAAGAGAAGGCAGGGTGGAGAGCAACTACACCCGGTTTTCTTAGGACTCTATATAAGTTTAGCAAATATTGCGGCAAAAAGCCAAGTGAGTTGGTTGTCTCAGCACTTAAAGAACGAGTAGCAGCACAGCCGGAAGAATTAGTTCCTGCAAATTTAGAAGTTCGAGAAGCTTCACAAAAGTTTGTAGGTGAGATACTGAATTCTGGCAAGCACGAAAGTGCGAGACACGCAAGATCTTGCCTCACATCCTTTTTCAGAGCAAATGGCGTCTCTTTACATTTGGATACTATTCCTAAAGTTTCGAAGAAAATTGAGGTTATCCCTACTAAAGAACAAGTTTACCTCATGGCAGACTATGCTGGGTCACTCAGAGATCGAGCTATAATACTATGTATGTATCAGAGTGGACTTGGAATTACACCCTTAAAAAATCTCAACTATGGGCATGTCAAAGAACAGATCGAGAAGAACAAGATCCCGATTCGCGTTCAGGTTACTTCAGAAATTGCCACTAAGATCTTACCTGTAGCTTACTACACTTTTTTCGGAGCTGAGGCGTGTGAAGCCTTAGACGCTTATCTAAGAGAAAGGAAGAGTAGAATCAAAAGAATGAGAGAACAAGGTAAGAAAGTGAAGGGGTTAACGACGAGTAGCCCATTGTTTGCCTCTGAAGGCAGAAACGTGCCGTTTGGAGGTAGAATGGCTTTCTCAAGCATTTGGCGTATAGTCAAGAACTCAGCAGAGAAGGCAGGGTTAGAGAAGGAAAGTGTCTGGCCCAGTTGTCTAAAAAAAGTCTTCCAAGCTGAATTAGATCGCTCACCACTCGACCCAGATATAAAGGAGTATTTGATGGGGCATCTTGTGCCAGACAAAAAATATGACTTCAAAGAAGTTGTACGGAACTATTTGATGTGTAATCTGAACAGGACAAAACTCAACAAACTTGCGGTCATCAGAGAGTTTGTGCAGTCGCTGGGGATAGAAGAACTTGACACAAAGATAAAACGTGTACAAACACGGTCCCCTCAGATAACTGAAGAAAATGCTCTGAGGGTTCTGGTGCGCAAAGAACTTGGAAGGGAGAGCAAGGCCAGAGTTGATTAAAAGGAGTAAAAGCCACCAATGAAAAAGGAAGAGATGAACAGAATCATAAAGTTTGAACTAGGATACATACCTAAAGGTTCTACTGGTTCATTTCAGAATAGGCTGAGATACCAGTACAATATTTTCCGGAGAAAAGGCATAGCAAAGGGCGCATTGAGAGAAGAATGTCTGAAAAATGCAATTGATCGTTTGAAAGAAGATTATCCCAGCTCTGATCCTAAATTTGACGAAGACTTCTTCAGGATACATGAAAAAGGTTTTTTCAGGAGATTACTTGACCGAATAAAAAAATAGGACTATTTTAGGGGTGAACACGGTACTCTGCAGAATATGAGGTTCTAAACAAACTTGGAGTCCAAATGAAGGCAATCTTTGTTTGGGGACAAGTTGGCAAAATAGAAGATGTGTTTGAAAATGTCTAAGGAATTAACTGAGTTTGAGAAGGAGGTTTACAGTTTCATTAAAGAATGTGGAGAAGTATTGACTTCCAACATACCTCCGAAAATGATGGGCACAATCCCGCATTTAAAGAACAAGGGGTTGGTGGAGGTATACAAAAAGACCACATCGCCTTGGGCGTCCAAGAAAAGGAAGTTTGTGAGAGTTATGGAACGCTCAGAGGCAAAAAAGAAGGAGTGATTATGGATGTTTTCTGCAAGTTTCTCAGCGCGTAACACATAGTTACAATTGGCGGTCGTATACATAGGCTCGTTTGAGAATGGTGGCTTTGGGGAAAAGTTATGCCCGTAAAGCGTAAGTCTAGAGGTCGATCTAAAGGTGGCAAGGGAAGAAGTGGTTATGTCCAGTGTAACATGTGTGGTCAACTTGTGCCACGTGACAAAGCTAAAAAAGTGTCTCGGCGAGTTTCACTAGTAGACCCAAGAATAGCTAAAGAACTCCGTCAAAAAGGTGCTTACCTTCCTAGTCGACGGGCAACAAAGTATTATTGTGTGTCATGCGCAGTACACCGCGGCGTAATTAAAGTTCGTGCTAAAGATGAAAGAAAATATCGTCCTCGTCGAAGACGGCATTGAAACTCAACTACCACCAATCTGGAGGAGATAAATAAGGGTCCATGAGAATATATGGGCTAAATCTTTGGTTATGGTTTATTTGAATGTTTTGGAGCTGCATTTGTTAGAGGGATGATATTGTGAGTGAAGGTAATCTTGTTAAGAAGGCTGAGGTGATTTCAGCAATCAGAGACTATGAAAGCAGCAGAACCCGAAGGAAGGAGAAGAACGTAGATTTTACTGTTTCGCCTTCAAAGTCGGATGACAGAATTTTGATACGTGTTGTAACTGAACCTAAAACTAAGTCAGGATACGTTGGTGTGGATACTGTTAAGGAGATGAGCGCGGTTCTGAAGAGACGGAATTATGATAAGGGTATCCTCATTGGGAAGCGGTTTACACAGGCAGCGAAGAGAGAGATTAAGCGTGAAGGCATTGAGGCGGTTTCGGAGAGGATTACGCCGCATTTCAAGGTAGAGCGGCTTTACTTGGTGATAAATAACTATGTAGAAAATCTGTGTAGGGCGAAGTGTGGTCATGTTCCGATAAAGGAGTCTGATTGTAAGGGTTATGTTGATGGTCATTATTCTTGCGATGTTAGATTGATTAGTGATAATTCGAGTTTTCATTTTGAACGAGGTTGGATAGATTTTTTGGAGAGAGATCTAGCTAGGCTTTTGGCGATTGAGAAGAATCTAAACAGTTAGATTACGCCTAAGACAAACACAACCAGAGTGCGTGTTACAAAGTGATGCAGAAACCCTTCCGTTTCACTGCTGATGAAAAAAGGATCGCCTACGTGAGTACCTATCCGCCGCGAGAATGTGGTATAGCAAACTTCACGAAAGATCTGACGGATGCCGTAGACCAGCTTCATGAGTTTAGGCCCTCAGTGGTTATCGCAATAAATGAGAAAGGCGCAATCTACAAGTATGATAGGAGAGTTAGATTTCAAATTGAACGAGACTCTATTGATGATTACGTCCAGGCCGCACACTATGCTAATCTATCCAAAGTCGATTTAGTAAATCTCCAACATGAATTCGGCCTTTTTGGAGGAGAGTGGGGAAAATATATCAACTCACTCCTAGCCGATCTTCAGAAACCGGTAGTAACTACGCTTCATACCATTGTGCCAAACTTTGGATCAGATGCCCGAACAGTTTTGGAAAGAATTGCGGAAAATAGTAGTTCAATTGTTGTCATGACGAAAACAGCGCTGCAACTTCTAGACAATTGTGAGATTAAACGCGAAAAAATCGATGTTATTCCACATGGTTGCCCCGATGTCCCGTTCGTTACCAGTGAAAAACCCAAAGACTCTCTTGGTTTAAGAGGCAGGATAGTTTTGTCCACGTTTGGATTGATAAGCCGGGGGAAAGGCATTCAATATGCTATTCGAGCACTCTCTTCTATTGTTAAGAGAGAACCAAGAATTCTCTATCTCATAATTGGAGAGACTCATCCGGAGGTAAGGAAATTTGAGGGTGAGCGCTACCGGAAGAGACTGATGAGGTTAGTTGATGAACTCAAATTGGGAAAGCATGTAAGATTCTATAATCGTTTCCTCTCCAAACGAGAACTGATGAGGTATCTCCAAGCAACAGACATTTACATAACTCCATACGTTGACCGGAATCAAATCAGCAGTGGAACGCTCGTCTATGCCTTAGGAACTGGCAAAGCAATTATATCAACCCCCTATCTTCACGCTGAAGAAGCTCTGGCAGATGGACGAGGATTAATATGCAAATTTAGAAATCCTGCTTCAATTGCGGAAAATATAAACAGACTTCTAGAAAATCCACAACAAAAGCTTAGCTTAGAGAAGAAAGCTTATGCTTACAGTAGAAACTTCACCTGGCCAAAGGTCGCAGAAAAATATGCAAAGTTGTTCAATCGTGTCCTTAACGGTTAAGGGTGATGGATATTAAACCGCCTATTAAACTGGATCATCTTAAAGCCCTGACAGACGATACGGGCATTCTTCAGCACACTAAATATTCAATTCCCAACAGAAAGGAAGGTTATACTACGGACGACAACGCCCGTGCACTAATCGCATGCATAAAATTCCTTCAACTCCATGATGACTCCGATGTGAGCAAGCTAGCTAATACGTGTTTGAGTTTCTTATTTCATATGCAAAGATCCGACGGTAGGTTTCACAATCTTTTAAGTTATG
>JGI24422J19971_10000253_pt1 | contig 28231 bp, 30 predicted proteins | sample DeeMarSWOR152_54_FD_19971 | JGI IMG/M metagenome (IMG submission 19971) | reverse complement strand
GGTTTCAAGCACTTTTCACCCCCCTTCCAGGGTACTTTTCAGTTTTCCGTCACCGTACTAGTGCGCTATCGGTCTTGAGGCGTATTTAGTCTTGGAACTTGGTGTCTCCCAAATTCCCGAACCCAAACCAGGGTACGGTACTCAGGGACTCCAGCTCAACTCCTTCCAGCTTACGCTTACGGGGCTTTCACCCTCTATGGCAGGCCTTTCCAGACCACTTCAGCTTAACTGGTGAGAAGGAAGCCGGGCCCATAACACTACATCCCCTATGAGTCTTCCTCATAGGGTTTAGTTTGGACTGATCCCTTTTCGCTCTCTGCTACTAAGGGAATCCCATTTGGTTTCTTTTCCTCTCCCTACTAAGACGCTTCAGTTCAGGAGGTTCCCGCTCCCATTTGGGAGCACCACGGTTCCGAAGAACCGCGGTGGGAAGTCCCATTCAGGAATTCCCGGTTCTAAAGCTGCATACGCTTACCCGGGACCTTTCGCGGCTGGCCGCGCCCTTCTTCAGCTCTCAAGCCTAGCCATCCTCCAGACGGCGTAGCATATCGGGCCTTGTGGCAGTATCTGTTTGGCGTTTTCGGTGAACACTTTGCCTATGCATGGTGTCATTATGAGCTTGAGGCTCATTTTCACCCTTCACTCCTCATCGTTTTGATGGGAGTTGCATCTACCTTATGGTTTCCAGTAGCTTGCTCAAAATATTTCTGTTGTGGTTTTCGCAAATATAAGTATTACGTCGCGGATAATAAAGGTTTTTGGTTGTAGGGTTTAAAAGGGTAAACGTACTAACTTATTATGCAAACGAAGCCAACACGAGAATGTGGACCGTGAAAGTCTATGGAGTCTGAAACTCGGCGGGTAGTGTCTTCGGGAGGAGTGATTTTTAGAGTAAACAATGGTCAGTTTCAGGTGGCGTTGATTTCTAGAAGGAGGGTTTGGTGTTTACCTAAAGGCTTGATTGAAAAAGGTGAAACAGCTGAAAAGACGGCATTGAGAGAAGTTAGGGAGGAAACAGGCTTAGAAGGTGAAATCGTTGAGAAGATTGGCAAGATCAATTACAATTTCTTCAGAGGAAAACGCTATCTAAAGACTGTTCATTTTTTCCTTCTCAAATATGTTGGGGGTTCCATTCGTGATCATGATTTTGAAGCAGATAGAGTTAAGTGGTTTAGCACCTTAGAAGCTCTTCAAGTTTTGACTTATGTTAATGAAAGGAAGATTCTGAGAAAGGCAGAAGAGATACTGAAGCAAGATCGTAGCCGTTGGCTCAGCTAGCGAACATTTTATTTCTGACATTGCCGTTCTATAGTCAACGTGCCTCGGTAGCTCAGCCTGGTAGAGCAACAGCCTTGTATACTAAGATGAAGATAGCTGTGGGTCGTGGGATCGATGCCCGCCCGAGGCTCCATTTTCTGTTGAAGAGCTTCTGTTCTCTGAGAGACTAGATCCCTCGCTTATATATACCTTGAACTTGTAGTCTTAGCTGTGGTTAGATGACCTTTCGGGCATAAATGAGTGTGCCTTGGTTAGGGTGACCTTGTCAGAAATGTAGGAAGGGTTCAAATCCGACCCCAAACCCCCAAACACACGAAGTTTGGCAACGAAAGATAAGTCAATTCAAACCTTCATAGACGCAGACCATCTTTTTATGATGTTTTCTTACTTGGCAAGACAACTGCCAAGCATGACAAAGCGAAAAGAAAGCAAGTAACCACCGTGGTTAAGAATTGGTTGAATACTCACTGACCATTTCTGATGCTAGTAAGCGAGACCTAGTTCAAGAAGTTGCAAAAGTGCGAATTCATGCTTAAGCAATGGTAGCCCGGGAGAGATTCGAACTCTCGTCAGCGGGTCCAAAGCCCGCTATGCTTGTCCACTACACCACCGGGCTTCCCAATTTAGTTTCAGATCAGCTTTTTAGTAGGTGCTTTTTGATTAAAACCTTCCTCTCCTTACGTATTTTAACCATGATCCTCCTAGTCTTTTCTATAGTGTCAGCTGCTCTAGACTTGTCTACATCGCTTAAGTCTAGAAAGTCTATTATGCGATCGTAGTTTTTGGGGTTCTTCTCTTCCAAGCTTTCCAAAGAGCGCACCAAAGTCGTATAATCCAATTTGACCTCGTCAATTGAGGATTTCAACCAAGCATAATTTTCAACCATATCAACCAATACATTATTCAAGTAATGCATCGCCTCGATAGCACTTCCAGAATTAACCAAAGACTTCGTACGCATCATCATGCCTTGCAGAAAAGCAGGACTCAAATAATACCTCAGTTTTGTCTTAACCCTAAAATGAGAGGATTCAACGGCGCCAAAATTATGCTTGGCCGCAAAGCTCATTTCGTCCCAGATTACTTTGAAAAGCTTCAGCTTGCCCTCAACGTTTACACTGTCCACTCTACTCAGCCCTGATATCTTTAAGTATTCATCAAATAGGTTGTGCATTCCCAGTTTTGCTGTGGATTCTTCGAGTTTCTCAAGGAACCGGCTGTTTGAAAAAGGTTCCAACGTAACCTCCATCAAAACCCTCAAAACATTCTCCAAAGCTATCGCGGCAAAAAGCTGTGCACTTTGAAAATCTTTCCTTGAAAAGGCTGAAGTTGCACGACTCAGGTATATGTCAGATTCTACGATGTGTCCTTCTGTTCTGATGTCAACTCTTTCAGGCAAACCGTAAGATCTAGCCATCAGAAGTTTTGTGTTGGTTAGCGACCAGTCTCTATCGTAGAGAATTTTCATCTCGTATACTTTCTGATCTAGTTCTGGCGGAATTTGCCCATGAATCCATCTTTTTGGAACGTGATCCAAATCTATAAGCAAACCGTTAATCTCGATTCTTTCCACAAATTCATGATTAAAGTTGCCTTTATCAAGGATTAGCAGGTCAACATCGCTTGATTTTGTGGCATCCCCTCGGCTCCAGCTTGCAAACAATCCCACACCATATACGTTCTCTTTGATCCTCATTTCTTTAACAATTTTCTCTAGGGTTCTCCGTATTTTTTCAGGAAGTTTTATCATTTTGACACTTTCCTTTTGATTATTAGTAAGTGTAAGTATTCAAAATTTGTGAAAGCGATCTTTTTGACTAAACCGTAAAACTTATATATCAGAACAATTCTTTTGGATAGACACGCGGGCCGGATGTACTGCTTTCTGATTCCGAATGCTTGATGAGGAACACGAAAAGGTGACGGTTCTACAGCGTATATTAATTGAGGAGAGGAAATGCCTAAAAAAGAAAGCAAGTTTCATCAACGTCTAATTGACAAATGCCCAGAATGTAGTAGCACAAACCTTGTTCACGATTATGATACTGGCGAAACCGTTTGCGGCGATTGTGGGCTGGTCTTAAATGAACAGATGATGGATAAAGGACCTGAATGGCGTGCTTTCACTCAGGAAGAAAAAGCATCAAGAAGCCGTGTAGGTGTACCCACCTCATATTCCGTCCATGACAAGGGCTTGTCGACAGCCATAAGCCAGATTGACCGCGACGCCTTCGGGAGAAAACTACCCCTTCGCACACGCCTACAGATGTGGCGATTAAGGAAATGGCAGATACGCTCAAGAGTGCACTCGTCAATTGACAGAAACCTCGCTCAAGCGATGGCTGAACTTGACCGCCTTTCAGACAAAGTCTACATTCCAGGGCCAATCAAGGAGAAAGCTGCAGTGATTTACCGTAAAGCCTTGGATAAAGGCTTAGTGCGTGGCAGATCTATTGCAGCCATTGCTGCTGCTGCGCTTTATGCTGCGTGCCGTGGAACTGGGACCCCCAGAACCCTGCGAGAGGTTNCAGAAGCNAGCTTGGTTGAAAANAAGGANGTTGCTCGTTGTTATAGGCTCTTGCTTCGTGAACTTGACGTGCAGATGCCCATCGCTGACCCGCTGACATATGTTTCAAAAATCGCCGAAAACACGGGGATCTCTGGCAAAACTCAAGGACTCGCCATCCAAATTCTTCGAGAAGCAAAAAAGAACAGGGCTTCTGCTGGTAAAGATCCCATGGGTTTGGCTGCTGCAGCATTGTACATTGCTTGTTTGCAGAACGACGAGAAGAAAACACAGAAGGATATCGCTGAAGCTGCAGGAGTAACAGAAGTCACTGTGAGAAATCGATACAAAACTTTGAGAAAACAGTTGCATTTGGTGATTCCTGACTAGTAACGTTATGTTTCTTCTTTTTCGAGCTCCATAATTATAGAACCAATGTATCCGCAGTTTTCACACACATATTTCTTAGGGGTCAGCCAATAATCAAGACTACTGGATAGATGAATTTTGGGGCTTCCACATCTTGGGCAGTATATGTCGGTTGGTCTCCGACGACATAGTGTTTTAAATACTTCTTTTATGTCTTGTAGCAGTTTCATTTGGGCTCTCACACTATGTAGCAATCATTGAAGTTCAATATTTTCTTTGGGATAGCCTATACGTATTAGGTATTGGCGAACTTTTTCACGATGGTCCCCCTGAAGCATTATTTCACCGTTCTTTGCTGTTCCTCCACACGCACAGGAATTCTTCAGCTTTTGGGCTAGGCTTGCTAAATCTGTGTCTTTATCGTTTAGACCATCTATAATTGTTGATAATTTTCTCCACTTTCTTGTTTCAAGCCTTATACGAATTCTTTGTTGTTCTTTTCCGATTTCACCGCATACACACAAATCTTTTGGAAGCCCGCATATTGGACAAATGTCAGCCATGATACTCAGACTTTACAATTAAGATGGGAGTATATAAAATTTTCAAATCTATCCTCTATATTCTAAGACTTATTATTCCACAAAGAAATCGGTGGCTTCGGGAAAAACTTTAATGATGCTGATTTCTTTTCTATGTCTATGAAAGTGCTTGTTGTAGGCTGTGGACACATAGGTTCTGTTGCATCAGAAGACCTTGCAAAAAGCCTGAGTTCAGTTGAGGTTGTTGTCGCTGACAAAAATGGAGCAAGAGCTAAGGAAGTCGCCGATGAAATTAGAGAAGGCAACGTCTCATGGATTCAACTAGATGCTGCAGAACGTAACGGATTAATTAATGCCCTAGAAGATTTTGACTTGGTTATGGGGTTTTTACCTGGAAAACTTGGCTACAACTTAGCTGAAGCATGTATCAGTGCAGGGAAAGATTTGGTTGATGTCTCCTATATGTCTGAGAATTCCTTATCATTGAATGAAAGGGCTGTGAAAGCTGGTGTAACGATTATTCCTGACTGCGGTTTAGCGCCCGGTATTAGCAACATTCTTGTTGGGCATGCCGCCGGAAAGTTTGATAAGGTTTCGACGATTCACATAATGGTTGGTGGTCTCCCAGAAAAACCCGTACCACCTTTAGGCTACATTATCACATGGTCGCCTGAAAATCTCATCGATGAGTATACCAGAAAAGCGAAGCTAATTAGAGACGGTGAATTGGTCGAGGTAGAAGCCTTAAGTGGACTGGAAGAAGTTGAGTTTCCGAACGTGGGAGTGCTTGAAGCCTTCTACACTGATGGACTTAGAACATTACCCTACACACTGAAGAACGTCGGTGATATGTGGGAGAAAACGCTTAGATATCCAGGGCATGCCGAGAAAATAGGTCTGCTTAGGGCTTTAGGATTTTTTGATGAGGAGCAAATTAGTGTTGATGGTGTGGACTTGTCGCCAAGAAGGCTCACAGTTAGACTCTTTGAGCGACGGCTTCGGAGACCGGAAACTAGGGATATTGTGGCAATGAAGATTAAAGTTTCAGGCATTAAAAATGACAGGCACGTGTGCTATGTCTATCACTTGTTCGATCGATATGACGAGAACTATGGAATTACTGCCATGGCGAGAACTACAGCTTATACAGCATCAATTGTTGCGCAGTTGATGCTTAAAGAAGCAGTTAAGGAAAAGGGTGTTATTCCGCCTGAAAGATTAGGTATGAGTGAAGATTTCTTCTCTAGGTTTTCAAACGAGTTAGAAAAGCGAGGAATAAAAATCACAGAAGAGGAAATTTCGAGATAGGTCATGTTACTACGCCCATTCGATGGAGTTCTTCACGGAGGCTATCGCGAATATGCTTGAGGCTCTGTCTCTTCTCTACGTAGTGTTATGGTAAGGTTTTAAGTATGGTTTAGATCAGCGGGTCTGATTCCACAGACAGTGTGTCTCCGGCACATACTCCGCGACTGTAGTGTTTCACGTAAAGACTTTAAGCTTTATCTTTATATTACAATTAAGACAAATTTGAATAGGGTCGTCATGTTTATCACGAAAATAAGGAAAAGAGACGGAAGAATTGTCGAATTCGATTCCAGCAGAATTAAAGACGCAGTTCACAGAGCCTTTGTTGCGGTTGAACTTGAGAATGGAAAAAGGGCTGAAAGCATAACTGAAGAAGTTGTTAAGCTTCTAGAGAGAAAATTTGAGAAAAAGATTCCTTCAGTTGAGGATGCTCAAGACCTTGTCGTAGCGGTCTTAAAGAAAAGAGGCTACGAAAAGGTTGCAGATGAGTATCGGGTTTATAGGGAGAAAAAGGAGGAGATAAGGAGATTAAGAGAGAAGCTTGGGATAGAAGAGCCGAAGTTGACGGTTAACGCTCTGGAAGTTTTGAGGAAAAGATATCTTTTGAAGGATGAACAGGGAAGAACTGTAGAAACTCCAGCGAAAACCTTTACGAGAGTTGCAAAAGCCATAGCGAAGGTTGACAGAAAATATGGTGGAGATCCGAACGAGAGCGAAGAAATTTTCTACGGAATGATGGCAAGAACTGATTTTCTTCCCAATTCTCCGACCCTCTTCAACGCTGGAACGGAACTCGGTCAGTTATCCGCATGTTTCGTCTTACCTGTCGCGGATTCTTTGGAAAGCATCTTTAATGCAGTGAAAAACATGGCTTTCATTGAAAAGAGCGGGGGAGGAGTTGGCTTTGATTTCTCTAAGCTAAGACCGAAAGGTGACATTGTTAAGTCGACTAAGGGAGTGGCTTCTGGTCCTGTAAGTTTCATGCGCGTTTTCGATTCAGCGACAGAAGTCGTAAAGGCTGGAGGAAAGAGAAGAGGCGCCATGATGGGAGTTTTGAGAGCTGATCATCCAGACATAGTTGAGTTCATTACCGCTAAGCAGAAACCAGGAGTTCTTTCAAACTTTAACGTTTCAGTGGCTGTTACTGACGATTTTATGAAAAAGGTTGAGGAAGATGGAGAGTATTGGCTGATTAATCCGAGAAACAAGGAAAAAGTGAGGAGGCTTAAGGCTGAAGATGTTTGGAGTTTGATGGCGAGGTCTGCTTGGGAGAGTGGAGACCCCGGAGTCATTTTTCTTGACGAAATTAACAGGTATAATCCAACTCCGAAAATTGGGAGGATAGAGGCGACTAATCCTTGTGGTGAAGAGCCGTTGCTTCCTTATGAGTCCTGCAATTTGGGCTCTGAAAATCTTTCTAGAATGGTTGAAGACGGAAAAGTAAACTGGAGTAAACTGAGGGAGACTGTGAGGGATGCTGTTCATTTTCTTGATAATGTTATTGATGCAAATAGGTTTCCTTTGAAGCAGATAGAGAAGATGACTAAGGCTAATAGGAAGATTGGTTTGGGTGTGATGGGTTTTGCTGACATGCTCATAAAACTTAGGATTCCTTACGATTCTGAAGAGGCTTTGAGGCTTGCTGAGAAGTTGATGAAGTTTGTTACGGAAGAGGCTAGGCGGAAGTCTGTGGAGCTTGGTGAGGAGAGAGGTTCTTTTCCGAATTTCGATAAGAGTGTTTGGAAAGACAGGTACAGTGCTATGAGAAATGCGACGATAACGACGATTGCTCCGACTGGGAGCATTAGCATTATTGCTGGTTGTTCTTCTGGGATTGAGCCTTTGTTTGCTGTTTCTTTTATGAGGAAGGTTTTGGAGGGCACTAGGCTTTTTGAGATTAATCCGTTGTTTGAGTTGACTGCGAAGGAGAGAGGGTTTTATAGTGCTGAGCTTCTTGAGGAGATAGCTGCAACGGGTTCTGTTCAGGGAATTGAAGGGGTTCCTGAGGATGTTAAGAGGGTTTTTGTTACGGCTTTAGATATTAGTCCGGAGTGGCATGTTAGGATGCAGGCGGCTTTTCAGAAGTACACGGACAATGCTGTTTCAAAAACTGTTAATCTTCCTCATGAGGCTAGGGTTGAAGATGTGGAGAAAGTGTTTTGGCTTGCTTATAGGCTGAAGTGTAAGGGGATAACTGTTTATCGTTATGGAAGCAAGCCGGAGCAGGTTCTTAACATAGGAGAAATAAGGACTGAAAAGAAAAGGTTTGTTGCTGTGGAATCGGAATATGCTGGCGGCTGCCCGACAAAAACCTGCCCATTCCCTAACTAGATCCAAGAAAAGCAGACCAGTAACTACTCTTCAACCTTCATAGAATATTTTGATGAAAAATCGTTAAAGATGTATTGGGAGACTTTGATTTATGATGTGTAGAGCTTTATCCCTCTTTTTGTCTCGATTCTTCCTTCTTTCATAACCATTTTTATCTTGTTTTTGTCTTGCAACACCTTGATGTCTTTAAGCGGGTTGCCGTCAACTATTATTATGTCAGCAAGTTTTCCCTTCTCTATTGTACCTATTTCATTTTCCAACCCACACGCTTTTGCACCGTTTCGTGTAGCCGCAACAATCGCGTCCATAGGTTTAAAGCCACAATGCTTAACCAACAACTCCAATTCCATAGCGTTATCTCCCTGCTTCAACAACGGAGAACCACAAAAGTCAGTTGCACTCGCAATCGTCAAACCAGCCTTGTAAAGCCGCGCAATATTCTTCTTCGTAATCTCCCATACTTCCTTTCCCTTAGCCACAGCCCACGGCTGATACCCAGCCTCCACCCCTCCAGTCACTATACGCCAATTAATAGAAAGCGTTGGAACAAAAATCACATCTCCTCTCTTCTTAGCCATCCTTATCACTTCATCATCCGGATAAAACGCATGATCAATCGTTTTCACACCAGCTTCAATACAGTTTTTCATGGCTTCTGTCCCTTGACAATGCGCAGTAACAAATTTTCCAACATGCCTCGCTTCCTCAACAATAGCCTTCAACTCCTTCAGCGTAAATTGAGTGTGCTCCGGCCTGTCAATCATGGACATTACTCCCCCACTTGCCATAACTTTGATGAAGTCAGCGCCTTGTCTTAACGCGTAACGAGCCGCTTTGATGCATTCTGGTACTCCGTCGCACAAAAGTGACATGCCGAGAAAACTCTTTCTTTTTGAAACACGAGCATCCACCCACTCCACTGGAAGAAAATGCACATCCCCATGACCAGCCGTCTGGCTTAACACATAACCCGCAGAAAGTATCCTCGGACCACGCATCGTTCCTTCAGCAATAGCCCTCTTCAAATAAATACCATAACCTCCACAATCCTTCACCGTCGTAAAACCAGCCTCCAAAAGGTCAACAGCATCATAAACGCTCTTTATCAAACCCAATTCTGGAGGTCTAACCAATTCCTCCTCCAAAATACGGTCAGTCTTCAACCCAATCAAATGCAAATGCGAATCAATCAGTCCAGGCATAACAGTCTTCCCAGAAGCATCAACCTCAGTCTTCCTAACTTTCTTGGGAATTTTCACTTCGCCCTCTTTACCAACAGCCTTAATCCTCGCCCCTTCCACGACAACCACAGAGTTTCTCTTAGGCTTCGCACCAGTGCCGTCAATTAAATTTCCGCCTTTTATAACGATTATTTTCCGCTTTCCTTTCTTACTCATAAAATTCCCACCCAAGTTTAGAATAAGCCGTTACAGCCGGTCAATATTTATGCTTTACCCAACTCGCACGCTTCAAAATTCATATAACAACTACTCATGAGCCATCTCATAAAGGAAACATATTTGGCTTCAAATATCCTTGAACGTTGAAAACCTAGAGGGGGGTCTATCGTTTTTGCGTTGCAAGAAGATTTTGCACACGTTTACCGCCACGCGCGAAGTCTCAGCCACCAAGATAGCCTTCATTTTCTCGTCCGAACAAGTGTCAACCAAAGCAACCCTCGGAACATCAGAAGGCATAACCTCGTGGATAGCCTTCCAAACCTTAACCTGATCACCACAAACTATCATCGATGCATAGGAAATAGACCATCTCTAACATTCTATCCTGTGGCAGCCCATATTAATAGGTTTATGAAGCCGACTTCCATTATGGCTGCTATCAGAAAAATGACGTAAATGTAAACCAAGCTCTTCATGGTCATTTCTCTGCTCAACGTTTTCTTTATGGTCAAGTAAATGCCGTAGCCCTCAACTATTCCGATCGGCGCACTTACCAGCAGAACAAGAGGCAGCACTTCAACGTCTATTCCACCAAGAAGACTACTTCCGCGCAGAATGCTAAGAAAAACAATCATAATCGTGAAGACCAACGCAAAAGTCCGCGGATGATCAAGCACAACATGCGAATACTTTTCCCTCTTAAAGAAATCTGAAACCACCAAACTAACGTAGAAAGTCATACCCAGCAAAATGAGAGAGATTACAATAATGTTATGTATGAAAAGCATGCCAACTTGTATGAAAACCATATCAACAGTTAAAACCTCAAGGGACGGGAAGATATCACCCAGAACATTAAAGAAGATCGCGTTTTCAACAGAAGAAATTGCTAGCAAGATTAGAAAAGCTAAGCCCAAAAGCATCGTACGTTTTTTTTCGTCAGGCAATTCTGATACTTCCCCATCAAGTCATAATAGTGAAGGAAAGAAAGAGCTCTGATATTGTGTATAATATGCCGAAGAATAGAGCTAGAAGAACGGTGACAGCTAAGAAAATAATTATCGCCAATATGCCAACTGCGGTTGCTCCAAGCCATCCCGTTTCATAAAGACGCTTAATCAGAAGTAACCAAACAACAATAGAGAGCACCAAGGCTATGAAATGATACGGAATAACCATCAAGAACAACGTTGACAAAACGGTCCCGAGAAAAGAAATTATGAAGGCCTCTGTCACGAGAGCCCGCTTCTTACCCACCACAATCAGCCCAGCAAGATAAAGAACAACAGCCAACACTAAAAGATTCACAAAGAAAAGAGCCAAGGAAAAAACTAAGCGAAGGTCCTCAGGAATCATTTCCCACCATGAACCATCAACACCTTCAACTAAGATTCCAAGCGACATAAGCCGAACTAGACTTGTCAGCATCATTCAAACCAGTTAATGGCTAGCCTATCCACTTGGCGACAATAAAAATTTTATCCCAAACCCAAACCCCAAAAAAAAGACAAAGAAGATAAAAATAAAGCCCAGATATTCGATCACATTTAATTGTAGGGGGATATGGGTTGTCCAGTTATCGTAAATCGAGAAGAAAAGACTGGTTGAAATCACTCATTTATATTGCAATATATTTGACGGTTCTCGGGTTTACAGGTATCTACCTGCTTCTCTCATACTGGTATGTCTGGATAGCATTGGTAGCGTGTGGTTTGATTATCCTCGTCTCCTGGCACGCCAAAGCTACTGCTTACCTCTGCCCAAGATGCGGCTATGAATTCGAAATATCCATATTAACCGATTTCTTTAGTCCCCACGGAGTAGACAGGAATGGCGGTTGGAAGTACTTGAAATGTCCAAATTGTTCCAACCGATCAAGAATGGAGATACTCATCAAGAAAACGGGCAAAAAAAACAATCCAATCTAAATGATCCCACAGCATGTTTCCGTTTAAAACTGCGGAGTCCATATTAGTCAAAATAAGCTTCACACTTCGAGGCGCAAAGAAACTTTTCGTTGTCAAATGGAAAGAACCGCTTCCGCGCGCGCAATTCAAAAGCATAAGAGTGAAGTCTTAATCTAGCACTTTGATGATTGCACGTCTAAGATAATCTTCAACTCTGTAGTAAAGAGGTTCCTTATCTTTAGTTACTCTATACATCGCTCCATGAACGATTTTGTTTCTAATGTCATATGCCTTATCCACATCTGCTCTCACATCGCGTCTTTCTTTAGAGGTTTCACCAATCAGCATCGAAATGCCTATAGCAACTTGTTTGCTTATGCTACCTCTGCTCGGACGCACCAGTGATTCAATTGCTATCATAAGGTCAATATACTTCTCTTCAAGTCGGTCACCATAAGATTTGTTGAAGCGATGAATGGGAATCTCCAAATCTGGGTGTTTACTCAACTTGAGCCTCTTGATTTTTTTCCAGTAGGTCAATGAAATCGCTTACTTCCTTTTTTTTCAATTGTGTAGGGTCTTAAGGACACATATGGAATTGTTTTCCACGACCAGAATGCCCTAGTACCACGCCTTTTCTTTCTCTTGAAGAAAATGACTTTCTGGTCGATATCACGCGATTTGAAAAGTCTGGGACTCAAAAGAGTATTTGTGAATAGTTCAACTGTTTTGTTGACTTCTCTGTCTTCATAAGTTATTTCTGTTTCTAAAGCGTGTGTAATTAATTGCATTTCAATTTCATCTATTATCGTTACAGACTGACCGCGTTGCATGGAGTGTACTTTTTCTTGTGATATTTTCCGAATCCAAAGGTCAGAATCCAGCTCTATCATTTTCATTTTACTTTGGAAACTGAAGAGTGGCATGATTGCACGTCGCTTAGGTTTAGACATGAGGGAAATCTTCCATTCTCAACTTAGGCTTAAATTCTTTTTTAGGCTTATAAGCGCTCGGTCTTTTAGGCGATAAGCTGACCTAGCGCGCGCGGTATTACATATCATAACTCTAGTTTCTGTATCAGATGCAAAATGCCTATTTTTCGCGCAGTTTACCATTATATCGCAGTTTACCATTTTATTAATGCGCGCGGAGGGGAATTTTTTTTGTGTTGCAAATGAAACATAAAATTGCAATTAGGTCAGAAATAAATCCAACAATGAGAGCAATAATTTCAAGAGTATTCATTTCTTTTAACACTAAGTTGCTCTCTAATATAAACCTTTCACCTTTATCGAAGGGGTTTGGGTTTGGGATAAAAATTTTATGAACCAGAGCTTATATTCTCTCACGCCTGATTTCGAAAAGCACCGTTCCACCGTCCGTGTAAGGTTTTCCAGGGTCCAAGCATTGAATATAACCTTTCTCACCGTCCTCTGTTGTTAAACCGAGTGTTTTGAAGCTTATTCCACGGCTTAAGGGAACAATCATGGAAAGCATGCAGCCGAAAGCGTGGACGCAGACATTGTTAGTTTTTTCAACAATTATTTTAGGTGACTCCACAACTATTGTGTCTCCAAGATTAAAAACTGGACATTTTCCACGTATCTCCTTAACACTTATAACCAAGCGGTATTTTTCTTCTCCAATCACCGACGACACCTCACTTCCTTAATCATTTATAAATGAGTTATTATGAGTTTTCCGCAAAGCGGCAAAGACTTAAAAGTCATGTGAAAAGGATAAAATGAGATTGACGAGAAGGAGTAAAAGAATGCAGAATCGTCCAGCCATAGTTGCTGTTGGAAGAACGAAATTTGGAGAACACTACGAGAAGCAACCAGAGAAACTAATCGAAGAGGCTTGGCTCAAGGCTTCAGAAGGAGCAGATATAGAACGCAAAGACCTGGAAGCTTGCTACCTTTCCGACTACTTTCTCCCAATCACAAACAAGCTCGGACTGGAAGAAGGATTCCTTTCAGAACTCACAGAACTTCACGTCCCAATGGAAGTAACTCGTTCCTTCAGCTCAGCCCTACTAAACGCTTGCAACGCCATCCAAGCCCGAAGATATAACATGGTTTTGGTCGGTGGAATAGAGAAAATGACAGACAGATGGGACAAAATTCGCGACGACTTGATGCTTCTGGAAGACCCTTGGAGCTATTATGCAGGGTGCACACCAGAAGCAAACCACGAGCTTATGCTTAGAGCCTACCTAAAAAAATACAGCATAACCGGTGAAAACCTTGAAAAACTAAACCTAGCTTTAGCACAAATATCCGTCAAAAACCATTTACACGCAACCAAAAATGAGTACGCCCAATACCAAAGAGAAATAACGACTGAACAAGTGTTAAAAGCGAGGAAAAACGCCCGAAAACCTCTAGGACTTTACGATTTTGCACCAATATCTGACGGCGCAACCGCCCTCATCCTCACAAACGAAGAACTTGCCAAAAAATTCACAGACAAGCCAGTCTATATTCTGGGCGCCTCCTCCGCAACAGACTATCTGACTTTTTCAGCGAGAGAGGACATGACACACTTTTTAGTGAGCGAAACTGCCATGAAAAACGCTTTGAAAAAGGCTGGAATAAATCTCCGCGATATAGATGTTGTTGAGCTTTACGACCAGTCCACAGTTATGGAGATGATCTCCCTTGAGGATCTAGGTTTCTGCGAACGCGGAAGGGCATGGGTGTGCATACACGAGAGCTGTAAAGATTACAAAGGTTATTACGAGATAGATGGGAGGAAACTTTTCGTAAACTTGAATGGTGGATTAAAAGCTGATGGTAATCCTTTAGGCGCGACAGGTGGGGCTCAAGTATTTGAAGTTTTCAAGCAGTTGAGGGGCGAAGCTGGTGATCGACAAGTTAAAAGCGATGGTAAGCTAAAGTATGGTTGTGTGCTTGAGCTTGAGGGTTTTGGAACTAAAGGTTACGTCTATATTTTAGGGAGAGATTGAGAATGAGCAGTGAGCCAATAGAGAGAAGGGTCTCATACCTCGGCGATAGGCTGAGGGGAAGACGCTGCCAAATTTGCGGGAAAGAATATTTTGAGATAAAGGATTACTGCGGAAACTGCGGAAGAAAAAGCTTCGGAAAAATGAGTGACATAGACTTGTTCTACGATAAAGGCAAACTGGAAGTATGCACCTTCATAAACACGCCCACGAACAAGTTTACGAAGCTGGGTAACTACATTTACGGCATAGTCTCTTTCCACAACGGGAAGATAAGAGTTCCAGGAAGACTAACAGACCGTGTAATAAAAGACGATGAAGAAATAGACCTTTCAGCTTTTGAGGGAAGGAACGTTGTGCCAAGATTTAGAAGACGCTATTCTGTTGGAAGAAGCGACGTCATCCCAACAATTTCTTTAGCTTTCACGTTCGCAGATGAGTATTATCCACACCAAGATTACAGCATTGTCAAACCGAATAAAGAGTATGATTCACCGGGAATAGTAGGCTACGGAGTTTACACTTCAAAGTTCAGAATACGAGAAAGAAACATTGAACGTTCAATACCCTTCATCGATGAAGACGCAATAACCGCTACAGTTGAGGCAGGAAAACTTGCTCTGATCCACTCTGGAGTTGACGGTTCGCTTGTCGGCAAAGTTTACGTAGGCTCAGAATCCAATCCATACGCCGTTAAGCCCATAGCTTCAAAAGTCGCTCAAGTCCTAAAACTCGGCGAAGAAGAAGGAGATATGCAAGGAGTTGATGCTATAGACACAGAATTTGCATGCAAAGCCGCAACAAGCATGTTTAAAGATGCAGCCTCGCTGGTTAGTTATCCAAAATCAAACATTCAATATGTCATGGTAATAGGGGCAGACAATTCACAAGCTGCTCCAAGAGACTGTCCCGGAGGAGAACTAGACCTGTTCGTCGGATATGGCGGATGCGCATACATTTTTGGAAGACATGATGTCATAGCTGAAATGGAAGGATGGTACTCGTGCACTTCAGATACACCTGACTTTTGGAGAAGAGACGGAGAACCCTACCCAATGCACGGTGGGAGATTCACTGGAGACCCAGCATACTTCAAGCACGTTAGAAAAGCAGCTGAAAAATTGATGGAGCGACTTAACCTGCAAGTGGAAGATATCAACTATTTTGTGTCGCATCAGCCGAATGTTAGGTTCCCAGTGAGGGTTGCCAAGGAACTTGGGTTTAAGGAAGAGCAGTATTTGCCGTCACTTCAAGTGGCCAAATTTGGCAACACGTACTCAGGCTCTTCACCAGTGGGTTTAGCGGCTGCTTTAGACATAGCCAAACCAGATGAACGCATCTTAATTGTGGGTTATGGTTCGGGAGCCGGAAGCGACGCCTACTCATTGATAACGACAAGCCAAATACTGGACAAAAGAGAAGGCCAAAGACTGACGGTTAAATACCAAGCGGAGAATCCCTTTCTGGAATATGTAGATTATACAACTTATAGGCGACTGAAACTTGGAATGTAGCAAATCATTAATAAATCCACAGCAATCACGTATAGACGGGGTGTAAACCATTGTTTGCTTATGGGATATTCAAAGTTATATACTCACCTTTAAAAGCATTCAAGGAAGTTGTTGAAAAACCGAAATACACAGGACCAATCTTAATAATTATTCTATTTGCTTTGGCAAACACAGGATTCGGTTACGTATTTTTGTCTAAGGTTTACTTTGACCAGACGACGCCACGAGCGTCAGAATTAGATGAATGGACAGAAGACTGTGCACTGTGGGCATCTAATGTTGGCCCCGCTATATGTAGCGAGGATCACGTAAGTGGCGATTATTACGGAAATCGCAGTATAGAATTCAGTGTAGTTAACGGTTCTCACATCTGGACGCAGTTGAACATCACAAATCATGTGAGCTGTTTGAATTCAGAAGGTTACAGAGAACTATCGTTTAGAGCAAAATGGATTCGAACGGACGAAGTTGGACCTAACGTAACTGTCTACCTATTCTCAACTTCCTCGGATCATTTCTATTGTGATCTGACACAGAATTTTACCGAGTCAGAAAGCAATGTTTGGAACAACTTAACAATTCCATTAGGATCTGAGAATGAAAGATGGACGAACAGCATTGCTAACGTGCATTGGGATAATATCGATGGTTTAGGGTTAAACTTCACATGGCCTTCTGTTTCGAACACAACCGTGCTTATTGATGGGTTATTTTTCCATGGTGTTTTCAAACCAGTAATTGGAATTTCAATGGGATATCTGTTTAACTACCCCTTGATCGCCTTTATGCAGTTTACTCTCCAATGGGTTATCCTTGGCGGTTCACTCTACATTTCCTGTAAGATATTCGGGGCAAAGGCCATCTGGAAAGTATTATTCCCCATAGCAGGATTCGCACTTATCACGCTTCTTGTTCAAACGATAATAAACACTGCGGCAATTGCTGCCTCGCCCGAAATCCATTATCCATTAAAAGCATTAGGTGGTGTCCCAGGAGAAGCAGAAGCATCGTATGATCATGTTTTCGAACAAACTCGACTTTTGTATCGATTCATGAGCTACGTCGAAGTAGTCATTGGTGTTTGGGCTGCTGTATTGTGTGGGATTGCTATTCGCCTTTTGTATGGGTTTTCATGGATTAAGAACTTACTTATGGCGGGTCTGGCTTATTTGGCTTACTTCGTTGTTATAAATATGGTGCTTCCTTTCCTACTTTGACCAAGTGCGCGCTAATGCAGCGAAACCGGACCCTGTTGAAGCATTACGTTACGAATAAGAGCGCCTAGCAAGATTTATATGGTCGTACGGCTTTTTTGCATGTAATTAGCCTACCCAAAGCTTGTGTTACTGACGTGACACTGAAGTTTTGCTGGAGAGGCTGTTCCGCGATAAGGACGAAAGCAGAATATGCCGAGAAGACTACCCGAAAAAACAAGAAACGCTAAAAGGAAATTAAGAAGACGTGGAAGCAAAAGGCGGTATCGCCCAAGCAAACCATTTTTACAAAAAGCACCCATATGGAGAGGTCAAGAATTGGAGGTCGTTGTTGATGACATTGGAAGCAGGGGCGACGGAATAGCAAGAATGCACAATTATATGATTTTTGTACCCGGAAGCAAGGTCGGCGAACGGGTTAAGGTCAAAATTGTATCTGTTGGCGGCAAATTCGCTGTCGCGGAAAAGATACCATGAACAAGGAGGATAAGAATTGGAAATAAAGGATTTGCGGAACGGAATGAAACGTGTCACTGTTGAAGGCACAGTAAAAGAAAAAGCTGAAACACGTGAGGTTCGATCGAGATTTGGAGACAAAACATTTAAGGTGGCAACAGCCATCATCAGCGACGAAACAGGCTCAATAAAACTGACATTATGGAACGAACAGATCGACCAAGTAAACGTCAACAGCAAGGTCAAAGTGGAAAACGGATACGTCACAAGCTTCAGAGGAGAAATCCAACTAAACGTGGGAAGATACGGAGAACTCACGGTTGAGTAAACCAAGAATCTAGATGAAACAAATTTTATCAAGCAAGATGAGAGGTGAAACGAATGGAAGAAAGAAGAGGCTTCGGCAGAAGAGGATTCCCTCCAAAACCAGTTGAAATGGGAGAAGAATATGACGTCGACATTCAAGAATTAAGCCGCAGAGGAGAAGGCATAGCCCGAATAAAGGGTTTGGTAACCTTCATACCAAACACAAAACCAGGCGACCACGTTAAAATAAGGATAACAAGAATAAGCAGAAGATTCGCAGAAGCCGAAGTCGTTCAAAAAGGAGAGACCGAAGAAAAAGAGACGGAAGAAAAAGAAGAGGGATAATCGGCTACAACTCTCCTTTGATTTCTCTCTTCAATTTTTCAAAGAAGTTTTCCATAAATCGCAGTCTCTCTTTCGCCATATCCCTTGCTTTTTGTGTGTACAACCTTTCTGGGACATGTTTGAGCTTTAATTCGAATTCCAGATTGGGAGTATGTTTTGATACGTCTCTGACCCTTCCGTCAGCTTTTTCACTGACAACATTGTCTTTCAAGTAGTCCTTGATTGAAATCTCTGAATAGGCTTTTTGGCCATATTGACCCGCTATCATGAAGGATCTGGCGACGCCTATTGCTCCTAACACATCCAGCTTGTCTGCATCGAACAGAATTTTCGCTTCTTTTGTTTGAGGTTCAACTTTGCCTCGGAAGCGGTGTGCTGTTATGCAATGTTTAATATGGGCTACCTTCTCCTCAGTATAACCGAGTGTTCTCAGAATCTTATCAGCCATTTCAGCACCAAGAGCAGAGTGGTCAATGCTTCCAGTCTTATCATCGAACTCTTTAACACGGGCTATATCATGCAATAGAGCAGCAGTTTTCAAAACATCTAGGTCTATGCTCGATTCGTATTTTGCGAGATGTAAACAGAGATCGTAAACCCGCATGACGTGTTCCATTGCATGAGCGGAACAAGAAAGTTCCCTCGCTACGATTTCCTTTATCTTCTGATATTTACTTTCCATGATAATTGATTTCAAGCCAAAACTGGATAAATGTTTTTGGTTAAAACACGATCTTTTACGCTTCGTCTATGAATTTCTTTGGTGATGGAATCTGTGATGATAGACCTCTTCTTTCGCGAACCTGCTGGATAACTTCGGCTGCTACGCTTTCTGGGGCTTTCTCCCAATGGTCAAAAGTGCATTGCCAGAAGGCATGGCCTGATGTTGCGGACCGCATGTCTGCAGACAAGCCAAAGGTTTCTGCGACTGGAATGTACCCTGTGACAGTTGTTAAGGCGCCTCTCTGCTCAGAGGAAAGTATCCTTCCACGCTTACGCGTGATTATGCTGGAGGATTCACCAACCCACTGGGCTGGAACCGACACTCCAATTTTGTAGATAGGTTCTAGTAGCACTGGTTCGGCTGTCAGGAAGGAGCCTAGAATTGCGCGGCGTGTGGCTGGCATGACTTGGGCTGGTCCACGGTGCACCGGGTCTTCATGAAGTTTAACATCTAGCAGCTTGACTTTTAAGCCTCTTAAGGGTTCCTCGCATAAGGGTCCTGCTTCACATGCCCAGCGGAAACCAGCGATAATCATGTCTCTAGCTTCTCGAAGGTATTGGATACCTTTGGTTAAGTCAATGATTATGTTTTTGTGTTCCTCCAAGGCCCATACGTTTCTAGCTTCTTCTGTTGGCCAGCCCGCCTCCTTAAGCACGGTACCTATTCGCTTGCGCCCCATTTGTTCGGCAATATCACCCTTTTCAATCATTCTTATAACATTCCCGTCTAGGGGTTCGATTTGAACCCAAAACCTGCTGTGTTTGTTGGGGCTTTTAGCCATGGCTACCACGCCTTGTCCAGAGACGCTTTCTCTGTAGACTACTATTGGACGAGAAGTTGTAATTTCTATTCCGCCACCATAATCCTTTAGGAACTTGACAGCGATTTCCAAGTGAAGCTCACCCATTCCACTCAGTAGGTACTCCCCAGTCTCCTTGTTTACTGTGGTTACGAGATTTGGATCTTCAATTGAAAGCCTGTTCATCGCGTCAACTAGACGGGGTAGTTCTCTCGGATGTTTAGGCTCAATGGCTATTGTGATGACTGGTTCCGAAACATATTTTATGCGTTCAAAAGGAAACATGCCGTCCTTATGTTCAACATCAATGAGGGTTTCACCTGCTCTTGCGAGATCGAGACCAAGTATAGCGGCTATGTTGCCGGCCATGATTTCGCCAACCACCTCTCTGAAGGCACCCATGTACATGGAAACTTGTTGTACTCGATACCCTTTCTTTGTGTTGACTAAGTAGATTCGGCCGCCTTCTTTTATCGAGCCTGAAAATAGTCTACCTGTTGCAACTATGCCTGCATGGGGGTCCATTTGAGCAAGTGTTATACACATGACTGTTGGGCCATTGTCGTCACAGTTCACCATTGCTTGACCTACCTCTGAGTCTATTTCCCCTTTCCAAACCTTTGGTATACGATATTTTTGGGCTTCAATAGGGTTAGGCATGTTCCTAACTACCATGTCAAGTATTGCAGTGTGAAGCGGAAGCATCTCTGGAAGTTTCTGGAATTCGCCTTTCACGTAAGCTTCAACGATGTCACTGAACTTCATTCCCTTTTCCTTTGTCATGCTGAGCGTAAAACCCCACTTGTGAAGGGCTGAACCAAAAGCAACACTTTCCTTTTTCGGGTCGACTTTCCATTTTTCCTTGAATTCCGGCTCTCCATAAATATCAATTAAGTTGTTAAAGTCACGAATAATGCGCATAAGTTTGTTTTGAATCTCATCTGGGGTGAGTCTCAACTCCTTTATTAATCGATCCACCTTGTTTATGAAAAGGACAGGTCTCACTCTATCATCGAGGGCTTGATGGGTGACGGTTTCCGTTTGAACCATGACTTCTTCTACAGCGTCTACAACAACGACCGCACCGTCTATGGCACGTAAGGCTCTTGTCACTTTACCCGTGAAGTCTACATGGCCTGGCGTGTCAATTAAGTTGATTACGTATGGTTGGCCTTCCATTTCGTGCAAAAGTGATATGTTTGCAGTTTTTATTGTGATTCCTCTTTTTTGCTCTTCTTCCAGATAGTCCAGTGCCCTAGCTTCTCCTGCTATCTTAGGGGACAACAATCCGGCTTCAGCAAGCAGTGAATCGGTCATTGTTGTTTTTCCATGATCTATGTGGGCGATTATGCCTATGTTTCGTATATCCTGCTTCCTACTCATCAGCCTAAGTATATCAGCGGTTTGTCCGAATTTTGGCATTTTCTTACCCCGTTTTGAGACAGCAATTTAGTAATGAGGGTTTCCTATTAACTTTACGATGTTATTTATAACGCTTATTCAGTGAATACAAAATAAGACAGCAAGAGGACTAAATCTTGAAAAAGGCACTAAAGGTAGCTCTTGAAAAACTAAGCGAAGAACCTTATGCGTCTATAATATGTTATCCCCGACCTAGCGAGACAGAACTTAAAGCACGTTTGACGGAACTGCAAAAACTTGGAGTGAAGGCTTTAGAGTTTAGTGGAGAAAGAGAGGTTTTCAACACACCCGTTCTAGGCAAGGGCTGCGTCGGCATAGTTACAGCAGCCTACATTAACCGAGAGAAGGTGGCTCTAAAAGCTCGAAGGGTAGACGCTAATCGCTCTAGAATGCAGCAGGAGGCGGAAATGCTTGAAAAAGCAAATTCCACGTTTGTCGGACCAAGACTTTTACTTGCAAGCAAAAACTTTCTTTTGATGCAGTTTATCGATGGCGACTTGCTCCCGAAATGGCTGGAAAAGCGTAAGGAAAAACGACGAGTCAGGAAGGTTTTGCGTGAGGTTTTGGAGCAGTGTTGGCGACTGGATAAGGCTGGTTTAGATCATGGCGAACTTAGCCACGCGCCAAAACACATAATAGTCGATCAGAAGGATGAGGCGTTCATAGTTGATTTTGAAACAGCCAGCGTGAATCGGAGACCGTCAAACGTCACGTCCATCTGTCAGTTCCTGTTTATTGGGGGTGTTGTTGCTGAAAAAGTAGGTGGAAAGCTTGGCACAAGAGATAGAAGGGCTCTCATTGATGCACTAAAAGATTACAAAAAAGATAAGACTCGAGAAAACTTCGGAAATGTATTACGGGCTTGTGGTCTCTAAACAATGTATCTCAATTCTGGACTTGTGTCTCGTTTTCTTGTCTCCATGTTTTTGATTTTTAGCTCTTTGATAATGGGGGAAGGGTCAAGCCACATCTCCACTTGAAACTGTCTCGCAACTCTTTTTTTACGATAAAGTAATGGAACAAAGTCCACAAATAGCCATCTGAAGGACTCGGTCAACTCCCTTCTCCCCTAGAATGAAAAAGCTGTTCTTTTCTTATAACCATGTATGTAAGAGCGAAATAGAAGCAAACTCTAGAACTGAATTCATCGAATAACGTTTTATAGTTGTGTGTGAAAAAGATTTAAAACGGTGGATGCTAGATTCCTTAGCTAAAACTGGTGAACTTGATGGTTATTGGTAGAGAAGAGATGCAGGAAATAGTTAGAGGATACACGGAACCAATCGGCTTAAATCTAGGTTCTCATTCGGCTCTGGATGCTTGGGGAGGACAACGCAACTATGGTTTAAGAAGCATAATCTACACGACCCCTAGCAGAGCACGAATCTATCTTCAAAATCCCATGGTCGGAAAACCAGAAGAGACTGTAGAAGATTTGCCAAGCCTCGTAAGAAGAGATATACGCGTTGTTAATGATCCGAAAGACATAAAGAAGAGCGACGACTGGCGAAGCGTCATATTAATTCTTGACAGATACTCAGATATAGTCAAATACATTGATGAGCTCGCCAATTTGGAATGTTTGCAGATTCCAAACAGGGCTTTCTCGGTCTATGTTGGGGGAGACGAGTACTGCCGCGTGATAGAGAACAAGTTCGCGGTTCCAATAGTTGGCTCTAGAACGCTTCTAAAAATCGAAAACAGAGGCGAAATCGAAAAAGACTACTACTGGTTTGCAGAGCAAGCTGACATCCCATATCCGAAATCGTATCAATACGAGGTTTATGAAGGTGGAATAAAGTTCAAGGAACCAATTGATGAACCCATGCTTTTGAAGGCTGAGCACGCTCACAGAGCTTTTGAAAGAGAATTCATCTTTGCTGCAAATTCACAACACTTAGAAGAAAAGGTCTCACGGGAAGTTGAGGCTGGAAACCTAAACAAAGAAGGCTTAGAGAACGGTCGCGTTGAACAAATCGTTTTGGGGCCACATGCCAACTTTAACTTCTTCTTTTCACCGTTGGACGCAAAAAGTGAGTGGGGAGACTTGGACGATTGGTTTGTGAAACTCTACAATGTGACTATGGAAGAAGCCAGAATATGCCTAGCTAACCAGTTTCTTTCGATAGACGAGCGGAGAGAAACGATACTTGACGGTTTGAAAAGGCTTCCAGCAGACGTTCAACAAAGAATAAGGAAAATTCCATCATTTGAAGTAACTGCCCACGCAATTTTAAGCCTCCGAGAATCTCTCTTGAAAGACGTTCACCGTTACGCAGACCGTTTCATGCTTTCATGCCGAGACCACGCCTATCCAGGAATAATCGGAGCCTGGTGCCTCCAAACGCTAGTCACGTGGGACCGAGTTTCTAAGTATGAACTCAAACCTGCCGTTAAGCTCGATTTCACAAGCGGGGTAGAAGCTAGAACAGCTGCGGACTACGGAGTGTATGATGTGCCTGAAGAAGGAGACCCGTACATGCACATTCCAGTGACACAGGATATCGCCCTAAGACACGGTGGAGGAACAAACGTTCACATGGGCATTGGCTCGCAATATGCAAACGCAAAACACAAGAAGATCATGAGCATGGGAGACCGCATAGCCCTAGAAATCAGAAGAGCATGGAAAACAAACCAATTACACGAAATAATCACATGATCACCCTATTTTTATATAAACAGCTAAGAACCTGTAGCTTGACAAACACTGGAGAAACTCGCGCTAAAGGTAGGTGGACTAAAACGGTAGACAATGTCAAAGTCATAGCCATAAAACCAGACAATGCTATGGACAGACTTAGGTTATGCTGGGGTCATCTTGATGATTGGAGGAATCTGGAAATCGTGCGTGAAACCAAGAAGTGGTTGGAGAAAACCAACGCGATTTTCACACCCACGACATTTATCGCATACAAAAACCAAATGCCTGTGGGCATGATGGAATTTATCCCTCACAAATCATTGAACAAACTTGGACTATGCCCTTGCAGAGTGGACAGAGAAAACAATGAAACACCAGAACGGTATATCCTAGGAGAAAAGTTTGAAAACCACTTGTTTATATCGTGCTTTTTGGTGAGCAAAGAACATCAGCACAAGGGTGTTGGAAAGGTCCTTCTAAGCCACTTCCTTAACAGCGAGGTGCTCAAAAATTCTGATGGGGCGCTAGTGTACGTGACATCAAGAGATGAAAACTGGGCTCCACATATTCATTGGCCAGCAGGACCTAAAGAGTTTTATCTAAAAGCCGGATTTCTCATAGAAAAGACATTGAATGACCCAACAGGGTATATACTGTCTTATTGAAACATGCTCTCATATTTTCCGATTACTTCTGAAAGATCAAGAACATCGAACATTTGACGTGTTGTTAACTCGTTTGCAGCTGCCATATACATTTCACTTACTATGGTTTTTAGGGCTGGCTCAAGGTTGGGAGGGTTGGATCGGCATAGTGTTTTCCAGTCTTTGACACCTTCCATTTCGGCTCTCTTCTTCGCCTCTTCAATATCTCTATACCAATGTGTCTTTCTGTAAAATCGCCTGGCTATTTCCTTGCTCACAGGCAACCCGTCATAGGTGAACCTGCACTCGTCAAGTGTTCCAGCAACATCCACAACCATAAGCAGTCTTTCAGTGTCAAAAGCCAACTCTATTTTCCCATCCTCATTTTCAAAACCAGCCTTTGACGCAATATGCGTTATCGTTTCATTCACTCTTAGAAGCGTTGTCTTAACCTCTTCCACTTCCTTACCCTTCAAGCCTGCAATCTTCTTCGCCTCTTCCCACGTGATATATCTGTCTTTTTCCTCAAGTTTCGTGCTCACATCAAAAATAGGCTTTGAAAGCCGCTCTCCAGGTTTAGGATAATGGTCTAAGCCTAACTCTTCAACAGTGATCAAGCCACTTTCAAGCCTTTTAAACACCGATGAACCGTCAGGTAGTCCATTTCTGTAGATTATTTCAAGCGGGATTAAGTAGTTTTTGAGATTCGGTGTGAACATGCCGTAATCATATTTGAGTTTTCCGTTTTCTACGTACGCCTTTGGCTTGAACACGTTAACTAGGTTAAATTCCATAATGTTCGTTGGCTGCTCTAACTCTTCAAAACTAACAAGTTTCCCATTTCGAGTAACCAGACCCCTAAAATGAGTGCTTATGCCTTCCTTCTCAAGCCTCTCGAAACAGTAGGCTCCCATAAGGCATATGGCTGCCCCTTTTCCTTCAATGTGATCCGGCATCGCACCCCAATCAAAAACAGAATAGCGATCTGAAAAATGAAACCTTCCAACACCCATAAGTTCCTTTGTCGGTTTCTTAACAACTTCCAGGTCTTTTACGCTACCCATGCCTTTCACTATTTTAACCTTTTAACGACTCGTCAGCCTTTTCGATCTGCTCTTTCTTTGCCAATTGATAATCTCTCATGCGTTTTGCCAATTTGTTGTCTTCCATGGCGAAGATCTTTGCAGCTGCAATCGCTGCTCCTTCAGGCTCAATCGTCACAACAGAACCTATTCCGCTCGGAACCCTGAGAGAAGAGTATATGTCTGCTCCACCGAATTTTTCAGAATTTGGCGGACAGGCAATGACAGGTTTTGTGGTGTTGGCATCAACAAAAGCGCTCAAGGCGTTAGATCTTCCTGCCACAGTAACGTAAACAATCCTTTCTTTTTCATACTCCTTCAGAATCTGTAAAACTTTCTCCGGAGTCTTATGGGCAGAGGCAACACGAAACTCGCAATCCAGCTTTAAAACTTTTAAGTGCTTAGCTATCTCACGGCCAAATTCCAAGTCCCTTTCAGAACCCATAACGATGACAACTTTGTTTTCCATGCTTCTACACCGTTATTGCTACAAGAGCTTTACTATGCTATTAATTTTTTCAAGGAATGTTGCCGCTTTGGCGAAAAGAAAGTAGAATCTGCTGGAAAAGTTTATCTTGCTGCGTGAAGCTATGAATTAAAGCTATTGGCGGATAGGTGTCCGCTGGGATGTGGCCGCGTAGGCTGAACCATAAACTAAAAGCGAGGTGGAAAAATGGCATATAAATACATTGCGAAGGCTTGGGCAAAACCAGAGGAATCCTTTGTAAAGGAACTGATGCGGCAAAGACTGATAGAGTGGCGTAAACAGTCAGCAATAGTCCGTATAGAAAAGCCAACAAGAATAGACAGAGCCAGAAGATTGGGTTACAAGGCAAAACAAGGCTTCATAGTAGCTCGAGTCCGCGTCAGAAGAGGCGGATTAAGAAAAAAGAGACCGAAGGCTGGAAGAAGACCAAAACGCATGGGCGTCAAAAAATACAAGCCAGCCAAAAGCATGAGGCTCATCGGAGAAGAAAGAACTGCAAAAAAGTTTCCAAACCTTGAAGTTCTAAACTCCTATTGGGTTGCCGAGGACGGACGCTCAAAATGGTTTGAAATAATAATGGTTGACCCCCACCACCCATCCATAGAAGCAGATAAAGGAATCAACTGGATAACTCAAAAACAGCATCGCAAGAGAGCTTTGAGAGGCTTAACAAGTGCGGGTAAGAAAATCAGAGGCTTGAGAATAAAGGGACGCGGAGCGGAAAAGGTTAGACCAAGCAGAAAGGCAGCTAGAGGAGAAAAATAGCCCTTATGACAGCAATCAAGTCGATAATATTCAAGAAAGGCGGGAAAAAACGCTATGGAAAAGGGTTCAGTAGAGAAGAGCTGAAAAAGGCTGGACTAAGCTTCAGAGAAGCCTTAAAACTCAGCATTCCAGTTGATTCTAGAAGAAGAACAGTGCATGAACAAAATGTCAACGCGATCAAAGGATTTTTGAAAGGCAAGAAGAAAGCGTCTAAGTCTAAGAAAAGAAGAAAATCTAAAAGCTAAATCAACCCTAAAAATAGCATGATTGATTTGTCTTCTAAAATGCCCATAGCGTACATCGATATTCGAGTCTTTGCCCACGCAACAGAAGATGTCGAAAAAGTTCTGAAAGCTGTTTACAACATTTTGCCGACAGAATTGGCTGACGAGATTGTCTTTAAGAAGACTAATCTAAGAGGACATTATAGGAATCCAATAGTTCTTCTTGAAACCAGAATTAAAAGAAGGGATGCAGCCAAAGCAGTCTTTAGAAAACTTGCTTCCGGCTTGAGTAGCCTAGATAGAGAACTCTTGAACAGCGAGATTAGACAGCATTTTAACAAAGGAAATCTCTTTGTTAGACTTGACAAACAATCTGCCTATTTGAATGAACTCAAACTTCGTTCAGACGACCCGATACATTTTCGGATACACTTCAGAAAATCTCGACTAGAAGAAATAATGGAAATCTGCAGAGAATTTGGGATGCTTCCATGAAACGAAAATACGGCGACTTACACTTATGCCCAGACTTGGGAAACGATGAGCAGGTTACGCGTATGATCAGAAAAGCCTCTGAACTTGGATACCGTCTAATAGCAATGCCGCTTCCACCAAATTTTCCCGAAGAAAAAATCCGAAAACTGCAAGGCATTTGCGAAGAACACAAAATTGACTTTGCCTCACGTGTGGATTTGAAACCAGAAACATCCGAGGAACTGATTAGAAATCTAAGAAAGCTCAGGAGAAGATTTGAAATTATTGCCGTAATGTGTGAATCCAAGCAGATTGCAAGGCAAGCAGCCAAAGATCGTCGTGTGGACATCCTAAACTTTCCTAGTCACAATCGCCGAAAGAGATTCTTCGACAACGCAGAAGCGGAATTAGCCTCCGAGGCTTTAGGTTATTTAGAAATAGACATGAAGCCTTTGCTCGCACTAGAAGGACCAGTAAGGATTAGGCTTCTTTCGAGTTTAAGAAGAGAAGTGGCAACTGCCGAAG
>JGI24422J19971_10000250_pt1 | contig 28494 bp, 24 predicted proteins | sample DeeMarSWOR152_54_FD_19971 | JGI IMG/M metagenome (IMG submission 19971) | reverse complement strand
CAATAAAAGGCTTGACAGGGAGATAGATCTCATGCAGAATAACACCATGTAACTTATTAATATCAATAGAAAAAACAGAATATGTTACGTATATCTAACTGTACTCAATGCCCACCACTCTGCCCCAAAACTAACGAATTGCGATTGAAACAAAAAGCTATTGCCCCGTCTTTCCGATCTTCCCCGCTGGCTCATCCTTGTCATTATCCGCTAAGACGCCAATGAATGGCTTAATTAGTCGTGCACCCTCTTTTCTTATACTTTCAAACTGACGAAGACGTCGGGGAACAGCCTGTCTATTATGGCCTAAAGTTACTTGTTAAGGAAACCCGCTAAGTTGCCACCTTTCTTAGTTGAAAATACCCGCCCTTTTCCCTTATCACTTGACTTTCTTTTCAGAGAAGATATACTACACCGTACAGGAAGATTTGAAGACCGATATGGGATTGGACGAATTAAGCCAGTTTGGTCTGTTAGAGCAGAAGATTGAATCGTTTATCTCGCTGGTGAGGTTTCTCAAAGAAGAGAGGAGTGGCTTAGAGAGGAAGCTCCAAAGCCATGAGGAAAAGATCGACTCGCTTACTAACGAGTTAGAGACGTTGAAGGCCGATAAAGACCTAATTCGAAGAAGAATAGGGGCCCTCTTGGAAAAGATAGAGGAATTTGATTTACAACAGTAGGGGATGAGCCCATGGGTGAGAAGGTCAGGATCAAGATCCAGGATAGGGAATATGTGGTAAGAGGGTCTGATGAGAGGGAACAGATATTGAGGGTGGCAGCATACGTGGACAGGAAGTTGAAAGAGATAAGCGATTCCAAGAAAGGATTATCTGTGGATAAGACAGCTATCTTAGCTGCTCTTGATATAGCGGGTGATTATCTTCAGCTCATCAAAGAGAAGGAGGATTTATTAGCCGAAGTCAACAGCAGGTCGCAGAGGTTAATACAAGGCCTGAATAGGGCACTAAGCTAAGTTGTTCCCCTGCTATGTTCGTGATTAGCGGAAGATTTTTGAGCTAACGCTAAGGAGAAAGGGAGTTCCCCCTGGCCCTTGTGTGTCTCTTTACCTGCTGAAGAAGACCTAATGGGGTAATGGAACGCCCACCTTGTGAGGATCAGGTTCAAAAAGAGCCGCTAACACGGCATCAGAGCGGGGGGACAGCAGATAATAAAGAGTGGATTGATAGCCTAGGGCTGAGGAAAGAATTGTTATCAGACTTTATTATAATAAGACACTTCAAATATCCATATCTTTGGTAGAAATAGCGCAGGCGTCTACGAACGTATTATAATAGAGATAACTCGTATGCAGGTTAACTGGTTTGCACTTCTGGGATTTCTTATCCAGCGCACGTTATGTTGTTAAGCTCCATCTAGCACCTGCTCATCTTTCACTCTCCTAAGCCCCTATCAACCCCTCTTTGCCCTCCAGCAAACTAAAGATATAGAAGGCGGTGATGAAGCAATGTTGCTTACTCAGTTAGTTATTGTTGCATTGGCAGGCGTCATAGCAGGGGCAGTGATTGGCATCATCGTGCGGAAGAAGATCTCAGAGAAGAAACGTGATTCCGCAGAAGACTATTCGAGGCAGGTTGTCCTTGAAGCCAAAAAGCAGGCGGAGACAATCAGAAAAGAGGCCCAGCTACAGGCAAAGGACAGGCTTTATCAGATGAAGCTTGACTTTGAAGAGGAGACGAGGTCAAGGCGAAAGGAACTTCAGGGCCAGGAAAGAAGGTTGTTCCAGAAAGAGGAGACCTTAGACAAGAAGATGCAGCAACTTGAGCAGAGGGAGTCACTGCTTCAGAAAAGAGAAGTGAGCGTGGCGAATCAGGAGAAGGATCTGAATAAAAAAGGGGGAGAACTCAACGGTCTCATTGAGGAAGAGAGGCGGAAATTAGAGAGAATTAGCGGGATTTCAGCAGGAGAGGCAAAGGAGATGCTTGTTTCCTCTATGGAATCAGAGGCACGCCATGAGGCCTCCAAACTGATAAAGAGAATAGAGGCGGAGACAAGGGAGATCTCCAATAGAAAGGCACAGGAAATTTTGGCCTTGGCAATTAAGAGATATGCTGGCGAGTATGTGGCTGAAGCGAGCGTATCAGTCGTTAATCTGCCAAACGATGAGATGAAGGGGAGGATTATTGGAAGAGAGGGCAGGAATATCAGGGCCCTTGAGGCAGCTACTGGAGTAGATCTTATCATTGATGATACTCCGGAGGCCGTTGTGCTATCGGGTTTTAACCCGATCAGGAGAGAGGTGGCGAAGGTGGCCTTGGAGAGGTTGATTGAAGATGGCAGGATCCATCCGGCCCGGATTGAGGAGGTTGTGGAGAGGGTAAGCAGAGAAGTCGAGGTGGATATCAAAGAGGCCGGTGAGCAGGCTACTTTTGATATCGGCGTTCATGGTATCCATCCAGAGTTGATTCAGTTGATTGGGAGGCTAAAATACAGGGCGAGTTATGCCCAGAATGTCCTCCAGCACTCCCTTGAGGTCGCCTTCCTGTGTGGCATAATGGCATCGGAGTTAAGGTTAGATGCAAAGAAGGCCAAGAGGATCGGCCTTCTCCACGATATCGGTAAGGCAATAGATCATGAGGTGGAAGGGACACATGCACTCATAGGTGCGGACCTCGCCAGGAAATACGGCGAACCCGATGATGTAGTTGACGCAATTGCCGCCCACCATGAGGATGTGCAGGCTGCCTCTGTCATGGATGTGCTGCTCCAAGCAGCTGACACCCTATCCGGTGCAAGGCCAGGTGCTCGGAGGGAGATGTTTGAGTCGTATGTGAAGAGGCTGGAGGACATGGAGAGGATAGCTCAGTCGTGTAAAGGCGTCAGCAAGTCGTACGCAATCCAGGCAGGGAGAGAGCTGAGGATAATAGTGGAAAGTGATAGGGTAGATGATTCTGAGGCCTCAATGATATGCACGGAGATAGCAAAAAAGATAGAAAAAGAGCTTACCTATCCCGGGCAGATAAAGGTAACGGTAATAAGAGAGACCAGGGCCATTGAATATGCCAAGTGAAATACCAGAATGCCCAGCCCGTTTATGCTTGAATCCTAATGCTGAAGGTCTATAGGATCTTGACATCCTTTGCTTGCTCTAAAGGGCAAATTACTGACCTTATACCACTATAATATCCGTAGATATCCGCTAGTCATATCTGAATTCTTGGACTCGGAAGCGGCTGAAAGGGGTCGAGCGGAATGATTCAGCTCTTCCACGTTTACAAGACCTTCGGGTCGAAAAATTCGGCTCTCATAGATGTAAGCCTGAGAGTAAGCAAGGGAGAGTTCGTATTCATTACAGGCCCCAGTGGTGCGGGAAAAACGACACTGCTGAAGATAATCTTCTGTGCAGAGAAGGCAACCAGTGGACAGGCATTGGTCGATGGGAGGAATCTTAACAGGATTAGCGAGAGGGAACTTGCCCTTTTGCGCCGAAGAATAGGGGTAGTATTTCAGGATTTCAAGTTGCTTCCTAGGCGCACTGTGTTTGAAAATGTAGCCCTGGCCCTGGAAATAGCAGGCCTTCCCCTCTCACTAATACGCAAAAAGGTACACCAGACGCTCAGATATCTGGGTCTGGCAAACAAGGAAGGTTACTATCCTCCTCAGCTTTCAGGTGGCGAACAGCAGAGGGTTGCCCTTGCCCGGGCAATAATCAACAATCCCTTGATCCTCCTGGCGGATGAGCCCACCGGGAACCTCGATCCTGATTTGACCATGGAGATAATGGCCCTGTTACGAGAGATCCATGTGAAGGGTACAACAGTGGTGGTGGCAACACATAGCCAGGAGTTGCTAAGGGACACGAGGAGGAGAATAGTCTCCCTCAGTAAGGGCAGGATTGTATAGGTGAAGATTACATTTCTCCGTTACTCTATCAGGCAGGCTATGGCGAATATCTTCAACAATCGATTAGTTCATCTGATAGGCGTGGGCACGATGGCCATAGCATTCCTCATTTTCGATGCCTTTATCCTCAGTTTCGTAAACCTAAGCTACTGGACAGAAGAGCGGGGAAGATTGCTGAGCATGTCTGTTTACTTCAAAGAGGAGCCTGATAGGATTGTGCTTGAAGACGTGCAAAGGGAATTGCTCGGCTTTCCCGGGGTGACTATCAAGAGGTTTATCTCCAAGGATGATGCCATGGAAGACCTGAGGAGGCAGCTGGGAGACGAGGCTGGATTACTTGATGGTTTAAAGGAGAACCCTCTCCCTGCTTCCCTTGAGATCACCTTTTCGAGGGATAAGGGAGGAGATTCTATCCCCCATCAACTGAAGAGGAGGCTGGAGAGAATTGATATCGTCGATGAGGTACAATACAGCCAGGAGTGGATAGAGAGATTTCAGGCCATAATGGAGGCACTCAAGATAGTAGGCATAGTTGTTGGGGGATTGCTTTTTTTGGCAGCCCTCTTTATCATCACTAATACCATAAAATTGACTATCTATTCCAGGAAAGACGAGATCGAGATACTGAAGCTGGTGGGTGCGACCAATCGCTTTGTAAAGATCCCCTTTCTGATTGAAGGATCAATTCAAGGGTTTCTGGGTGGCTCACTTGCCCTGATCCTTCTCTTTGTAGCATATATGATAGTGGTGGCCAGAGTAGACCTCAGGATTGGATTTGCCTCCCTTGATTTCGTGTTTCTCCCAACACAGTATATAGCCCTTTTGTTGGTTATGAGCAGTATCGCTGGCCTTATCGGAAGCACTATATCCTTAGGTCGCTTTTTTAGAATATGAAACCGAGAATCAGAGTTCTTCTAACTTCTTCCTCCGTGGTATCGTTCGTTATTGTTAATCTTGTCTTCATAGATTTCTCCGGTGCAGCCGAGAGAACTCCTACCGGGAGTGGTCGCTCTCAGATTCAGCAGACAGAGAAGTATCTCTTAGAGCAGCAAAGCGAACTGCACGGCATTGATATCAGGCAGAAGGACATCCTGGCCGAGATAGAAAGGCTAGACAGAGATGTGGCCATAAATAGGGCCTCATTGAGGGAGTTATCGGGCCAGATAGAGAAGCTTTCAGGAGAGATCCAGCAGGGCCAGAAGAGGATTCAGCAGCTAAACCGATCGTCCCACGCTGTCAAGGAGTGTTTAAAAGGGCGTTTAGCAGCCTTCTATAAGTTTGGGAGGCCTGGATATGTGAGGCTTCTTGTTACCTCTGCTAGTGTACAGGAGTTTCAAAAGGTCATGAAATATATGAAGGCCATTATGGATCAGGATAGACAGGTTCTTGATGTGCTGGGCAGGCAGAGGAGTCATCTTCAGGATGAGTTGACCACCCTCAGGGAGAATATGGCTAAGGTTGAGGAGTTAAGAAAGGCCAAGGATAGGAGGATGGCCGAGCTTGAGAGGTGTATTGAAGGAAAGGTCTTCCTGTTAATGAGGGTCCATAGGGAGAAGGAATTCTATGCAAAAGCGGTGAAGGAACTCAGAGAGGCCTCCCAGGCCCTTAATGAGACCATGACGCATCTGGAGATAGGGGAAAGGGAGAGGCCTTTACCGGAAGGGTTTGCCGAAATGAGAGGGAAATTACCCCTGCCGCTTGAGGGAGAGGTAATCAAAGATGTCGAACAATTTGGATCTAGCCCATTTCTGCATAGAAAGGGGGTGTATATTAGGGGTTCTCTAGGGGAGGAGATTAGATCGGTTTTTCCCGGCAGGGTAGATTATTCCGGATGGTTGAAAGGGTACGGGCAGCTGCTCATTATTAACCATGGATCGCGTTATTATACAGTCTATGCACACCTCGAGGACAGGATAAAGCAAAGAGGAGAGACTGTCTCAGGCGGAGAAGCGGTTGGTCTGGTGGGAGATCCTGGTTGGCAGGTGGGGCCAGGGATATACTTTGAGATCAGAAGAGGAGGGGATTACTTGGATCCCATAGGCTGGCTAAGGGTGAGATAGGATGTAAGGAGATCCAGAAAAAGTAAGCGTTTTTACAAGAAAAGGAGAAAGGTGATGGTAAGAGCAAAACGTAAGCAGGTGTTCAAATGGGCAATTATCTTCATGTGTGTGATACTTTCGCCTTTGCTCAGTGATAGTCACGTTGATGTCCTGGCGAGCACAAAGGAGGTATACAAGAATATTGAGATATTCAGTGAGGTCTTGCGTAAGATCGAGAAAAACTATGTCGAAGAAACAGTTCCAAGAGAGCTTATATATGGGGCCATAAAGGGCCTCGTTGAAACCTTGGATCCCCACTCTTTTTTTATGAGCCCAGATGAATATAAGGAATTGATGATCGAGACAAAAGGAAGCTTTACCGGCGTGGGGATTGAGCTAACCATTAGGGACAAGGTCCTGACAGTAGTTTCTCCCATTGAAGGGACACCTGCATTTGAGGCCGGGATACAGGCAGGAGACAAGATAATAATGATAGAGGAGAAATCAACGGAGGATACATCCATCATGGAGGCAGTTAAGCTTATCCGGGGGCCCAAGGGCAGCAAGGTTAAGCTCACTATCAGGAGGAGTGGCCTGGAAAAGCCAATTGAATTCGTGATCACCAGGGATGTGATACCTATAAGAAGCGTTCGCTCGTCTTTCCTGCCTTTCGACATAGGGTACATCAGGATTTCTAACTTCCAGAGCGATACTGGCCAAGAGCTTTCCAAGACCTTAGAAGACCTGGAGAATAAGAGGAAGCTGAGGGGCCTGGTCCTGGATCTAAGGAACAACCCCGGTGGGCTACTGTCTCAGGCAGTCGAGGTGGCCGACGAATTCCTCGATTCAGGATTGATTGTTTCCATCAAGGGCCGCGATGACAAGGAAGAGAAGACTATTGCCCACAAGGATAAGAAGCCGCGAAAGTATCCTATGATTGTCTTGGTTAATGGGGGGAGCGCAAGCGCGGCGGAAATAGTGGCCGGGGCTTTGCAGGACAACAAGAAGGCCCTTATCTTAGGCACTGCCACCTTTGGAAAGGGATCTGTACAGACCCTCTACCCCCTTTCAGATGGCTCCGGTTTGCGCCTGACAACTGCGCTGTACTTTACTCCAAAGGGAAGATCGATACAGGCAGAAGGTATTAAACCGGATATAGAGGTTGTCTTTGTCCCACCGCAGGAGGAGGTCACCGAAAAAAAGCCCCAGATCTTACGCGAAAGGGATTTGGAAGGGCATATTGAGAAAGAGCCCCCAGAGCCCAAGGGGGATGAAGAGGAAGGGGTCTTGCCCGATGTCCTCAAACGTATTGATGATGACAATCAGTTAAGGAGGGCCATACAAATACTTCAGTCTTGGAACATCTTCTCTGCGATGGAGGGCCGATAGGCCCAGGGGTGAGCACGAGATAGCTTTACATGGGCAGATCAAAAAGCAGGAGGAAAAGGGAGGCTATATTCGCCGCTGTTGGCCTTGGATTAGCAGCTATAATCTCTACCGCACTGATATTCTATCTTTCAGGATTGGGCGGCAGAGGCTCTCCCTTACCATTTGAGGAGATTTATGCCCCTTCAAGGCAACTCAGTAGATATATATGCCTCATAGATAAGGCCATTTCCGACGGATTCTACGAGATGGGGATACCCCAAGAGAAGATAGTTTTTCTATCCGTACTTCCAAGGCATAAAGCTGGCTATAGCTGGGATTTTAATACCATAGAGGCCAGGATTCCACCACGTCACTTCATCTCTGAGATAGGAAAGGGAATTACCGACAGGATCTCGAATCTAAGGATACCGGTGCAAATCAAGACGGATAAGAAATCAGCCAATGAAATAACCTACACTATCTACTATAAGGATTTCTATACACATAGACTCAGGATTGTGGTAGATACCTGTCAGGCCCCGGATCGGTTACTATATCCCAAAATCGGCATTATAATAGATGACTTAGGCTATGACAGGCATCTTGCGAGGGCCTTCATGGAGTTTGATTTACCCCTTACGTTTTCCATTTTACCCTTTGCCCCGAATACGAGATGCATTGCGCAGAAGGCCGGGGAAGGGGGGCGAGAGACAATGCTCCATCTTCCCATGGAACCCATTAATTACCCTGCCATTAATCCAGGTGATGGGGTCTTGCTCGTATCGATGGATAGCGAAGAGATCTTGGAGATACTCAGCAGGGATTTGAGCCAGATCCCTTTTGTTGCCGGTGTTAACAATCACATGGGATCGAGATTTACAGAGAATGAGGGGAAGATGGTGATAGTGCTGGGTGAACTGAAGGCAAGAGGCCTCTATTTTATTGATAGCAGGACAACTGCAAGCAGTGTGGCATTTGAGATAGCAAAGAAGATGGCCCTCAGGACAGCTAACAGGGATATATTTCTGGATAATGACCTCTCCGATAATGCCCTCAAGATACAAATGGAGAGGCTCCTCAGTCTGGCACGACATAAGGGCAGTGCTATAGGCATTGGACATCCCCACAGGGAAACCCTTCTCCTGCTGGAGAAATACCAGTTCACCCTCAACAATGAGGCCGAGGTGGTGCCTATTTCTCATTTAGTGAATTGATAACATCTTGACCCACATGGGTAAGGGACTATAAAGAGAGGGATCGGGGTTGGAGATACCGTTACTGGATTTAAGGGCACAGTATGAGCCCATTAAGGAGGAAATCATAGCGGCTACTCTGGAGGTGTATGAATCGCAGCGGTTTATCCTGGGCTCAAAGGTAGAAGAATTTGAAAGGAGAATAGCCACCTACACCCAGGTCAAGTATGCGGTGGGCGTCTCTTCAGGCACCGATGCCTTGCTCATGTCCTTGATGAGTGCAGGTATTGGACCAGGAGACTTGATACTCACTTCTCCCTATACCTTTTTTTCCACCGCTGGTTCAATTGCCAGATTAGGCGCTAGGCCAGGTTTTGTCGATATAGACAGTCGTACTTATAATATTGATCCAGAGAGATTAGAGAAAAGGATTTCCACCTTGAGTGCAAGGGAGCGGTCTCGATTGAAGGCGATAATACCCGTTCATCTCTTTGGCCAGTGTGCGGATATGGACGACATAACGGCCATTGCAAGATCTCTAGGTATGCTCATTATTGAGGACGCAGCTCAGGCCATTGGGGCAGAATATATGTCTTCTGATGGTTCTTTGAAAAGGGCGGGCTCTATGGGCGACTATGGGTGTTTTTCTTTTTTCCCCTCGAAAAATCTCGGTTCCTTTGGCGATGGGGGTATGGTTACCACCAATGATGAGCAGGCATTTCAGAGACTTAAGATAATGAGGGTCCATGGGGCCCATCCAAAATACTACCACAAGATTATCGGCGGAAATTTTAGGGTTGATGCACTTCAGGCAGCTATTCTCCTGATAAAGTTTAATTATCTTGAAGAGTGGACTGAAAAGAGAAGGGGGAATGCCTGCACGTATAGAGAGCTGTTTGCCACGCAGGGCATCGAGGGGATCGAGCTCCCCTTTGAGAACAAGGGAAGACACATATATAACCAGTTCGTAATAAGGATCGATCAAGGGAGAGATGAGCTGAAGAGATATCTAACCGATCAGGGGATAGGGTGCGAGATTTACTATCCGGTCCCCCTCCATGTGCAGGAGTGTTTTGGGTATTTGGGTTATCGCCCGGAGGATTTCCCTGTCGCCCTTGAGGCTGCAGCAAAGACCATTGCTTTGCCGATTTACCCGGAGCTACGATATGAGCAGATTAAGTACATTGTAAAAAAAATAAGCTCGTTTTGTAAGAGAACGATGTGAGGGGATTGTGTCATGATTGAGGATTTCATTACATTTAATCAGATGACCCCATTACGTAACCCAATATTGATTGCCGGATTTGAGGGTTGGTCAAATGCTGGCAATATCGCCCTGAAGTCGATCGAGTATATTATCGAAAAAAAGGCGGCCACCTTGATAGCTGAGATAGATCAAGACCGCTTTTACCAGTTTACTCAAAACAGGCCCACTGTTAGCATCAAGCAAGGAAGGCTTCAAGATCTACATCTAAAGAGGATATGTTTCTATTCTTGGCCCAACAAGGAAGGGAACAATGACCTTATCCTGTTAAGGGCGCAAGAGCCAGACTATAGGTGGCTCACCTTTGTTCAGACCCTGTTTCATTTATGTAAACAATGGGGTGTTTCTCTCATCATCAGTTTTGGCGGAGTGCATGATGATGTCCTTCACACCGAGGCCGTGGTCTCCGGGGTGTATACTCTTGGGGAATGGAGAGAAGTGTTTATTAAGAGAGACATTCATCTCATCGAGTATGAGGGCCCCGCAGGGATCCATTCCCTTATTATGCAAAAGGCGGAAAAGGAGGGCTGTCCATATGTTGGGCTTTGGGGTCACTCCCCCCTCTACCTGAGGGGCACCAATTATAAGGTGGTAATAAGGATTATTAATCTCATGGCCTCTTTGTTTGGTCTTCCCATCGACACGCTTGAGCTTGAGGGTTCCTTAAGGGAATTTGACCATCAGATTGAGGAGATCTTGGGAGACAATAAAGAATTGAGGGAATACACAGAGAAGATCAAGAAGATCAGGAGAGGGGAGGTCCGGAAGAAGGATGCGCCAAAGGTTATAAACATAAAGGATTTTATGAGGCATAGGGATACATAATCAGGCGTCCCCTGTCTGCGTCATTCTAAAAATGATGCGGCGGGGCTTTTTGTTTGAGGTAGAAACACATGGCCAATGTCGTTGTTATCGGCACCCAGTGGGGCGACGAAGGAAAGGGTAAGGTAGTCGATCTTCTCAGTGCTCATGCACACAGGGTAGTTAGGTTTCAAGGGGGAAACAATGCAGGACATACAATAGTGGTAAGTGGCGAGCGATTTGTCCTCCATCTCATACCCTCCGGGATCCTCTATCCCGATACGAGATGTCTCATAGGTAATGGAGTAGTGGTTGACCCTGAGGTCTTGTTGGAGGAGATAAAGGGACTGCTTGATAGAGGAGTAAGCATTGACCCTAAGAAGCTAGGTTTGAGCGAGAGGGCCCATCTCATAATGCCGTACCATAAGGCCATTGATATGGCTCGTGAAAAGGCGAGAGGGAGGTCCAAGATCGGGACCACTGGAAGGGGTATAGGCCCGTGCTACGAGGATAAGGTAGCCAGGGTTGGAATAAGGGCCGTTGATTTGACAGAGCCGGACATATTGAGGGAGAAAATCAAGGCAAATCTCAAGGAGAAGAACTTCTATCTCACCAATTTTTTCGGGTTCGAGCCGCTTGAGTACGAGCCTATGGTAGACACATACCTCTCTCTATCGCGTGAACTATCCCCATTTATCGCTGATGTCTCCATTGAACTGGATGAGGCAGTGAGAAGGAATGAGAATATCCTGTTCGAAGGTGCCCAAGGCACCCACCTGGATATTGACCATGGTACCTATCCCTTTGTCACCTCTTCTAACCCCGTAGCGGCAAATGCATGCGTCGGGGCCGGAATAGGCCCAAGAGGATTGGACAGCATTGTCGGTATTGTAAAGGCCTACACAACCCGCGTTGGCAGTGGCCCATTTGTGAGCGAGCTCACTGAGGGGACTGGTAAATATTTACGGGAAAGAGGGCAAGAATTCGGTGCTACTACCGGGAGGCCACGCAGGTGTGGCTGGCTGGATCTGGTGGTCGTCAGGTATTCGGCGAGGATAAATGGGATTAACCACATGGCAGTAACAAAGCTCGATGTACTAACGGGGTTAGACCCGATTAATCTCTGTGTAGCATATAAGTATCGGGGAAAGAGGCTTGAGAATGTCCCGACCAAGCTATCCGAGCTTAACGGTTGTAGTCCTATTTATGAACAGATGGACGGATGGAAGGAGGATATCTCTGGGGCAAGGGCTTTTGAAGAGCTGCCAAAGAAGACCCAGGCCTACATAAGGAGGATAGAGGACTTTGTTGGTGTTCCAGCTTCCATCATATCCGCTGGTTCGGGCAGGGAGGAGACTATTGTCCGCAAAAACCCCTTTGATGGGTAAGGCATGAGTCCACTTAATCTCCTCATGGCAGCCTTCCTGGATAGGACTATTGGAGAGTGTTTCCTCTACTAACAATAATGATTTCTGTTAGAGAGTCGAAGGGCATAACCAGATGAATATCCCAGGCTTCGGCAGACTAACCTATGAAGTTGAAAGCGAACAAAGGAGGTAATCATGTCATCAGTTGTTATCAGTATCGGTGTTTTGATTTATTTGGTGCTGTATTTCACTTACGGGAAAAAGTTAGAGAGGGATGTGGTGAAGGCCTCGGACTCCATAGAAACGCCAGCCAAGCGCCTCTATGATGGGGTGGATTATATCTCGGCACGACGGGGGGTGCTTTTCGGACATCACTTTGCCTCCATTGCCGGTGCTGCCCCGATTATTGGCCCTGCAGTAGCGATGTGCTGGGGTTGGGTTCCGGGCCTGCTGTGGGTCTGGTTGGGTAATGCCTTCATCGGAGCCGTACACGACTATCTGGCCCTGATGGCATCTGTCCGCTATGACGGCAAATCGATCCAGTTTGTGGCCACTGATCTCATGGGAAAGAGGACGGGAACGGCATTTTACTGGATTGTCTTTGTCCTCGTCGTCTTTGTGGTGGCAGCCTTCAGCTCCATTGTCGGAGGAATGTTTGTCAGAACTCCGGCCATTGCCTCCGCCTACCTCTGGCTCATTGCGGCAGCCCTTATCTTCGGCGTCCTGGTCTACCGGGTTAAGATGAATTATTACCTGGCTACCGCTATCGGCATCGGTATGCTGGCTGTCTCTATCTGGGCAGGCGTCGAGTTTCCCATAAGGGTAGATTTTGGAACGTGGATGATTATATTCTTTTTCTATATCATCATTGCCGCCGCTATTCCCGTTAATGTCTTGTTGCAGCCGAGGGACTATCTGAATTCCTGGCTCCTGTTTGCAGGTCTGCTCTTGGGGCTTCTTGGAGCCCTTTTTGCGTTCAGGGGATTTGAGGTCCCCGCATTCTCAAGTTTCTCGCCCATCCTCGTCGGCGGCAAACCCACACCCTTCTGGCCGGCAATTCCCCTGATCATCGCCTGCGGTTCCCTTTCCGGTTTCCACTCCTTGGTGGCCTCGGGCACAACCTCAAAGCAGCTTGAAAAGGAAAGTCATGGGCTTTTCATCGGTTACGGTGGTATGTTCTTCGAGGGATTCCTGTCCACAGTTGTTGTAGTGTCTATAGCCGGTTTTGGATACACGGCCCTCAGGAATGCAGGTGTAGGTGCGGATGTACTGAATGCAGCTAACTGGGGTGCGATGTTCTCCAAGGCCTCCGCATCTGTCAACCTGGACAAGGCAGATTTATTCCTCCAATCCTATGCCGGCATGGTAGGCGCGACATGGTTACGGTTTATTCCAACTGAGTACGTGAAGGTTATCGCGGGCATGTGGGTGGCTGCCTTTGTCATGACCAGCCTGGATACGACCAACCGAATTGGGCGTTATTGCGTGGCCGAAATGGCCGCACCCCTGAAGGAGAGCGCCGAGGGGCTTTACAATTTCATGACCAATCGCTGGATCGCATCTGTGATCCCTGCGGCAATAGGAATCTGGTTGGGCTGGAGTGGAAGATTTTTGATCATCTGGGCTTCTTTCGGGGCGGCAAACCAGCTGATTGCCTCTATTGCCCTGATGACCGGCGCCGGTTTTGTAGCAACAAAATTAAGATCCTCATTTGCCAACGCTGCCGTTATTCCGGCCCTGGCTCTCTGGATTACGGTCACCTGCGCTATTGTCTGGTTCATCGTGGTTGTTCAAATAGGTGAGATCGCAACGAAACCCCTTACGGGGTGGGCGTCTATGGTTTTCTTGGCCATACTGTTGGTTCTGAATATCGTGTTTATTCGGGACTTTATCAAATCCAAGGCATATAAAACAGCATAGGATTCCTATGGGCACTACCGGTGCACGGAAGGGCAACCGTGCACCGGTTTAACCTGTGAAGCCATCCTGATGGGTATTTCAATTCTCAGTTTTCTTCGACGTATCTTCTCTGGCTTTGATGCCTCTCAGCGCGACAAGGCGGTCGCACTTACGATTGTGGAGATGGAGGAGCTTGAAAACGTCTTCGCACTTCTGCTTCTGGGTTCCTTTGTCGGCCTTCCCTCTCCGCCCACGTTCTTAGCCGTCGAGCTCCTGCCCTTCATGGAGAAGGAACTGAGGATTTTAAACCGGAGGGCTAAGGACGCGGGAGATATGCTGGCAGAGATGTGCGGGGCATTGGGTATTGAATAAATGAAGATCCTTTTTTTCACCGGAAAGGGCGGGGTGGGGAAATCGACCATGGCTGCTGCCGCAGCGTGGCAGCTGTCTCAGGAATATCGTGTATTGATTGTCTCCGTTGATCCGGCACACAATTTGGGAGATATATTTGGCCTCACGCTCAATAACGGGAAAAGGCGTTTTACAGGCTCCCTTTATCTCCAGGAGATCGATGTTCAAAAGCTGTCAAAGGAGTACCTGCAGAGGGAAATCAACGTTCTTTCCAGTACCTACCGATATCTTCAAGCATTAAATCTCGACAATTACTTCTCAGTGCTAAAGTATTCACCGGGCATTGAAGAGTACGCGCTGTTGACCGGGATTGAAGAGACGATCAGGAATGAAGGGAAATTCGACTATATCATCTTCGATACTCCCCCGACGGGGTTAACCCTCAGGTTTCTCGCCCTCCCCAGGGTAACTATCACCTGGGTTGAGCGACTGGTCCAAATCAGGCGAAAGATCCTGGAAAAGCGCTATACTATCCACAGAATAAGGGGAGCCTTAAGTAAAGATGAAACCGTGCTCAGCTACGACGAAGGAGATGACGATATCTTGAAGAGGCTCAGGAGGCTGAGGGAAAATTACCAGGCCCTCAACTCAATCTTGCAGGGCGAAAGTTGCGCTATTATCCTGGTTTTTAATCCCGATATCCTTTCCCTCAAGGAATCTCAGCGGCTGATTGAAGGCCTCAATGATTTAAGACTCCCCCTTCGCCTGCTCATAGACAATAAGGTAACCGAGGAGAATAAAGAAACGGCTAACCATGTTGAGGTAAATATCAGGAAATTGAAAGATGTTCCCCTTGAACGAGTATCCCTATCAAGGGCCCTCCTTGATGACAGAGGTGGAAGGCTGTACGATATACCTGAGGATATCATATCCATGCTGGGGGAAGGATTGAGAAAAAATGTTTGAACATGGGCACATTGTCACGCAGCCCCTTTTCTTTCTTCTTATTGCCTTTTCCTCTATCCTGACAGTGGGCTATTTCTGGGGAAGGAGAGAGAATAAGAGGGTATTTCTCTCCGCATTTGGTGACCTCGTAGATGTGGTCAGGCCCGATGACCAGAGCTTCACCAATATCGGAGGCACTGTCGGGTACCATGCGAATTTCCTCATAAAGGGGAAGGGCCCTATCTCCCAGATCGATGCCACGATCACCCTCCTTCCGAGACATTCATGGCTCTATATGCCGATATCAAAGCTCATCATGAAGCACGACCGACTATTCATCACCGTGTACCTGAGACATTGCCCTCCTGGGGAGGCACATCTAATTGAGGAGAAGTATGCAGGCTTTCGAGGACCAAAGATAAGAAATGCCCATCGACTGGACAGGAGAGAGATAAGGTGGGGAACCCACGGTTTTTCCCTGTATTATGAAACAATCAAGATGCACGATCATCTCCTAAAGTTCATCGATCGTAAACCTGCCCCGGGCATNATACGCCATATTGCAATNGTCCCGGGTCAGAGGAAGTGCTTCATCTTTATGATTCCTCGAAAGGGGCAGGTGAAAAAGGACCTGGCACCGATTTACNGCTGGATAGCCTCTGTCATCGAGAACTGATCCGNCCCTTCTCCCTCCATATGGTCGTGTCCGAGTAGTTTTGCACGTCGGTNTTTTTCAGCTCCCCTTTGTGTTACTGTGGCCCTTTGCAATGGATTTTTGGTATAGTTGACTATAGAAGGGCTTTTAATNTTCAGGAGCCTCTATGAGAAAACCCAGGAAGATTGGACTCGTTTTAGGTGGTGGCGGGGCACGGGGGTTAGCCCACATAGGGGTAATGAAGGTGCTGGAGAGCGAGAAGATCAGGCCCGATATCATCGTGGGAACGAGCATAGGTGCAGTGGTGGGTGGTGCCCTCGCGAGCGGGATGAAGGCCGGGGAACTGGAGAAGAGGGTCGCGCGCTTCTTAGAGAGTGATCTTTACAGATCATCCGAGCTCAAGGTCATGGGTGATACAGAAAGTAAAGCGGAACAGGGCCTGAGCAAGCGGATTCAATCCTATTTCAAGACTAAAATCAGGTTGGCCCACGCAATATTTACAGACAGCATTTTGCAAATCGGGGATATCGAGGAGTTTATCAACTTCTTTATACCGGACATTCAAATCGAGGAAACCGCAATTCCTTTCAGGGCGGTGGCAACGGATCTGTTGAGTGGTGAGCTTGTTCTGGTGAAAAAAGGTCCGCTGCGGCGCTCAGTGCTAGCGAGTTCGGCTGTTCCCGGCGCCCTACCACCTGTTGAGATGAACGGCAGACAATTGTCCGACGGTGGTATTATCTCCGTGGTGCCTGCACGCTGCGCCTTGGAGGAAGGCGCCACTGTGGTTATTGCCGTAGCAGTAGATAGGGATATATCTTTGGTTTCCGGGCTTCATACAGCTGTAGACATATATGTGAGGGCAGGCGAGATACAGGGCTTCCACCTGGAGCAATACGATCTGGAATGTGCCGATATCGTTATTAGGCCGGAGTTAGGTGGAACGCATTGGACTGATTTTTCCCAGTCGAAGGAGTTGATTTCCCTGGGGGAGCTGGCGGCTATCAACAATCTTCCCCAGTTAAGGAGGTTGGTGAGACCCAAGCGGGACTTGATGGGCAGGATTACAAGGGCAATTAGGAGGTTGTTTGTTACCGCGCCATCAGGAGATGGGTAATGATACCGAGATAGATCACGAGTCCCAGTATATCATTTGATGTGGTAATGAACGGCCCGGCGGCTAAGGCCGGGTCAATGTTGAGTCTTCTCAGGAGCAGGGGAACAAGCGCCCCAAAGGAACCGGAGAACAGTATTACCGCGATCAGGCTGGCCCCGACACCGATACCTAAGTGAGGGTCAGACAACCAAAAGGCCACCACAAGTCCTAAGAGGATACCACATAGAAGGCCATTTATCAGGGATACCCACAACTCCACCAGGAGCCTTTTACCAGTGTGAAGTATGCTTATCTCGCCTGTGGCCAGACCCCTGATTACAACGGTAGCTGCCTGCGTGCTTGTGTTTCCACCCATTGCCATTATTACCGGTATAAAGAATGAGAGGGCGAGGATCTTTTCTAGAGAACCATGAAAGTGATTGATTACCAGGGCTGACAAAAGCCCTCCGAAGAGGCCTAAAAGGAGCCAGGGGAGCCGTGCCTTGGAGATCTTCAATGCGGATGCCTCACCAATTTGCTGATCCATAACACCTGCCATCAGAGACATATCCTCATTAGTCTCCTCTTCTATGACATCAATAATGTCATCATTGGTTATTCTCCCCACCAGCTTATGCTGATCATTGACAACGGGTATGTTGACAAGGTCGTATTGTCTAACGATCCTGGCGGCCTCTTCTTGGTCGGTATCGACATCTACACTGATCACATCAGGGTTCATTATCTCTTTGATCTTTCGATCCTGCGGCTCAAGGACGAGATCCTTCATGGATACAACCCCCACGAGTTTCCCAAAGTCGTCCACGACCCACACATAATAGAGCTTCTCAACCTCTTCCCTCTTTTTTCTAATGGTCTCTATGGCTTCTTCAATGGTGGAGCCGGCATTCACAGAGACGAATTCCAGGGCCATTATGCCGCCAGCTGTGTCCGTCTTATACCCGAGCAATTTCTGTAACTCTTCAGATACCTCTGGCTGGACCAGGCCGATTATCTTTTGAGCCCTCTCTCGTGGGAGATGACTAACGATATCCGTTGCATCATCTGAGTTGAGTTCATTTAAGATGGCGGCTATTGCCTTGTCATCAAGTCCCTGAGTAAGGCTTTCCTGTACGGGGGGTGAGATCTCCTTCAAGACCTCGCCTGCCCTATCGGAGCTGAGGAGCGTAAACACACTGAGCCTTTCCTCGCTATCCAGGTGTTCTATTAGATCAGCGAGATCCGCTGGGTGCGGCTCAATCAATAACCTTTCCAGATCTGGATATGCCTTTTCCTGAATCATGTTCCTGATGCTATCAAGGAGAATGTTGTAGTCATTTTGAGTCATTCATAATCCTTGATCTCGCAATTGAATTCACTTAGGTACCTCTTAGCTTTTCCTTTAAGGCCCTGGTCTTAGCCTCTATGTCTTTTGAGGAAAAGATATCCGAGATAACAGCAGCCCGTTTTATCCCCCTATTTACCAATAAGCCTATATTGCTTTCCCCTATACCGCCGATTGGTATTACCGGGACAGGGGATAACCCCTGTACCTTGAGGATTAGATCGATCCCTATTACCGGGGCGGCCTTGGTTTTGGTCTTGGTCTGAAACACGGGGCCGAGGCCTATGTAGTCTGCACCGCCCCTAATTGCCTCCCGCGCCTGGCTCAAGGAATGGGTCGATATGCCTATTATCTTGTCCTTCAGGAGAGGCCTGGCGTATTTTATGGGAATATCATCTTGACCGAGGTGAACACCATCTGCTTCGAGTATCATGGCCAGATCCAGATCATCGTTAACGATAAAGGGAATCCCCTGCTGTGTTGTTAAGCTCCTGATTGCAAAGCCTAACTCCAGGGCCCCCTTTTTCGGCATGTTCTTTTCGCGCAATTGAATTAGGTCCGCTCCTCCCCTAATCTGGGCTGCAATCATTTCAACGGGGTCTCCCCCCATCAGAAAATCGCCTGGCGAAAAACAATAAAGCCGCACCTCTTCAAGTGATTTCATTTCAATGCCCTATCTCCTGGGCCTTCGGGAGATTATTTCAGCGACCTTCCTCCCGGAAAGAAGCATCCCCCCGAATATAGGGCCCATGCGAGGGCCACCGAAGACATTGTTAGCCGCCATTCCCGCGACGTAGAGGCCGGGGAAGACTTCACCCGTGTTGGCCACAGTAAATTGCTCTCCCTGTTCTGCCCACAGGGGCATCTCTCCCACCACGCCACCGGTTCTCGTTTTCAGTTTTGCGTCCAGCTTTCTGGTCACGATTCGGCAAATTTCCGCTTGGTGACCAGTCCCGTCCACTACAGAAGAGGCCTCTACGCCAAGGGGGTCCACATGAAGCTCCAGGTTCTCCACGGGAGACCAGTTAATGACAAGGCCTGACACTCGAGGCCCCCCCGCCTCTTCCCGGAATAATACGTCCGTAACCTTTACCAGATTGAAGATAGTCGTCCCTGCCTTGACGCACATGGAAACAATAGTAGAGGTGGCTTCCACACTGTCCATGGTATAGTAGCCTTCCTCCTTTGGCCGATAGGGCATTCCCATCTCCTTCACGATATGAAGGGCGTCGCTCTGAACAACAATCTCGTTGAACATCATGCCGCCACCCCACATACCCCCACCAGGCGCCAGCTTTGACTCGAATATAACCGCCTTGAAGCCCGCCTTGCCAAGATAATAGCCGGCTATGAGATTAGAAGGACCTGCTCCAACAAGGGCCACATCGACCTTTAGAGATCCAAGAAGCTTTTCCATATATGACTGGATAACGGATCTGGAAATGGTAAGGTCATCTAATTTCATTTTTCCCTCTCCACGATAAATCCTCGCGGTAAAAGGTGTGGACCTCTTACCTCGTGGTGACTAAACAAAGCCGGCCTTTGGAAGGGACCGGCTTCAAGATTGACAGCACAAATCGAAACGGAAGAGACCGCAAAATCTACTGATGGGATTTGGACACATAGGATACCCTTTCTGGCCGACAAGTCAATAAAATATTGACATTGACTGGATAAATTGTATTTGGTATTCAACAATTGCTTGTTAGTAGGTTGAGAGGCTTTGTCGTTATTCGGGTGGTACCTTAACCCTGAGAAAGACACATCATGGATTACAAGAAGACGCTCAATCTCCCGAAGACCGATTTTCCCATGAAGGCAAACCTGGTTCAAAGGGAGCCTGAGGTATTGAGAAAATGGGAGAAAGAGGAGATTTACTCCTTAATAAGGGAAGCTTCTAAGGGGAGGCCTACCTATATCCTGCACGACGGACCACCTTATGCCAATGGCCATATCCATATGGGGACAGCATTTAATAAGGTCTTAAAGGATATGATTATTAAAGCAAAGCAGATGGATGGGTTTGATGTCCCTTATGTGCCTGGATGGGACTGCCACGGGCTTCCCATTGAATCCCAGGTAGACCATGAGCTTGGAGAGAAGAAGCTGAAGATGACCCACTCGGAGGTCAGAAAAAAGTGCCGTGAGTTTGCTGATCGCTTCATAAGGATACAGAGGGATGAATTTAAGAGGCTTGGGGTTTTCGGTGAGTGGGAGAGGCCTTATTTGACAATGGACTACGGCTATGAAGCCACCATTGTCAGGGAGTTTGGCAAGTTTGCGCTAAATGGCAGCCTCATTAAAAGCAAGAAGCCCATCTACTGGTGCAATTCCTGTAGCACCGCCTTAGCAGAAGCAGAGGTCGAATACGAGGATGATACATCTCCCTCTATCTATGTAAAGTTTCCCCTTATCTCCGATCTAACAGGGAAATATCCATCCCTTGCCGACAAAGATGTCTCTATTGCGATATGGACCACGGCACCCTGGACTATACCGGCTAACCAGGCTGTGACCCTCCATCCCGATTTCACCTATGTGGCTGTTGATACACCAAGGCACGGTGTCTTAATGCTCGCTGAAGGCCTCTTGGAGCAGTTCCTAAAAGCAGTGGGAATTGATGGGCATATTGTCTTGGCGCGGTTCAATGCCCGGGAGTTAGAGGGCCTCAAGGCCAAGCACCCGATCTATGATAGGGAGTCAGTAATTATCCTGGCCGACTACGTTACCCTGGATGTAGGCACTGGCTGTGTTCACATCGCGACTGGCCATGGGCAGGAGGACTACGAGAGCGGACTGGAATACAACCTTGAGATATATTCCCCTGTTGACGATAAGGGCAGGTTTACCGAGGATGTGGAGTTTTTTGCCGGTCAGGAGGTCTTTGAGGCCAATAGAAACATTATCCAGAAGTTGGCTGAATTAGGAGTACTGCTTAAGGAAGAGCCAATTACCCACTCCTATCCCCACTGTTGGAGATGCAAAAACCCCGTGATATTCAGGGCCACGGAACAATGGTTCATCTCTATGGACAAGGTGGATTTGAGGAAGAAAGCCCTCAAGGCCATAAGGGGTGTGGAATGGATTCCAAGCTGGGGAGAGGAGAGGATCTATGGGCTGGTTGCTAACCGGCCTGACTGGTGTGTCTCCAGGCAGCGTTCGTGGGGGGTGCCCATAACGATCTTTTACTGCCAAGGGTGCGGCAATCACCTTATCGCCAAAGAGATAGTGGATTATGTGGCAGGGCTTGTTGAGAAATACGGCACCGATGTCTGGTTTGATCGGTCTGCCCAGGAGCTCTTGCCGAATGGAACGACATGCCCCTCATGTCATGGGAACAGGTTCAGGAAGGAGACGGATATCCTCGATGTCTGGTTTGACTCCGGCGTGAGCTTCACAGTCCTTGAGCAGAGGGACTATCTCAGCTCTCCGGCCGATTTATACTTGGAGGGAAGTGATCAGCACAGGGGCTGGTTCCACAGCGCTCTATTATGTTCAGTCGGTACAAGGGAGAAGGCCCCGTTCAGGTCCGTCTTGACCCATGGGTTTGTAGTTGATGGAGACGGAAGGAAGATGTCCAAATCAACCGGTAATGTCATCTCCCCGGAAGAGGTCATTAATAGATATGGAGCTGAGATATTGAGGCTCTGGGTGGCCTCAGAGGACTACAGGATCGATATACGGCTCTCGCAAGAGATCCTGGACAGGCTGACAGAGGCATACCGGAGGCTGAGGAATACCTTCAGGTACTTGCTTGGGAACCTCTATGATTTTAATCCAGCAAGGGATACCGTTCCCTACCGGGAGTTATTAGAACTGGACAGATGGACCCTTCACAGGCTTCAGGAATTAACTGAAACGGTGATGAGGTCCTACAAGAGATTCGAATTTCACTCCATATACCAGGCCGTCTACAATTTCTGTGTCCTTACCCTCTCATCCTTTTACCTTGATGTATTGAAAGACAGGCTTTATACCTCGGCTGCCAATTCAAAGGGGAGGAGGTCTGCTCAGACTGCCTTGAATGCGATTCTAGAGGGTCTTGTGAGGCTCATGGCCCCTGTTATCCCCTTTACGGCTGATGAGGTATGGCGCTATCTCCCCAGAAATAACAGGCCGATCAGCGTCCATGTGGATTTATTTATACCTCCCAGGGAGGAGTATAAGGATAGCTCATTGATCAAGCGCTGGGAGGTACTGTTGAATGTCCGAAAGGAGGTTACCAAAGCGCTGGAGCTTGCTCGAAAGGATAAGATCATCGGCCACTCCCTGGATGCGACGGTAAGCGTGGCCCTCCCCAAGGATCTCTTGAGGGGATTAAAGGACTACCAGGATGAATTGCGGTCTATCTGTATTGTCTCGGCCCTTGAACTGATGGAGGAGGGGAAGATCGAGGGAGGCTATGAGAGCCAGGAATATCCTGGTTTGGTAGTGAAGGTCGTGCCTTCATCTTTCCCAAAATGTGAGAGGTGCTGGATCCATCACCCTACTGTAGGGCGCGATAGGGAGCACCCTTCCATATGTAGCCGGTGTGTGCTGGTTATTAGAGAAGTAGAAGGCCCCAAGAATTGAGACGAGACTATCCCTTATTTATCGGTGCAGCCCTCACAATTCTTTTCCTCGATCAGCTTTCCAAGTGGCTGGTTCTCAATCATCTAGAACTGCACCAGGTCCGCTCCATCATCCCAGGGTTTTTCAATTTAGTCCTGGTTAAGAACAGGGGGATGGCTTTTGGTATTTTCAGCCAGACCAGATCCGGATTTCCCTGCTACTTCTTACTGGGAACAACGATCGGGGCCATAGCCGTAATCCTTTTCTTCTTCTGCTGGACAAAGAGGAGCCGGATATGGCTGACTATAGGGCTTTCCGTTATCCTGGGAGGGGCTGTGGGTAACTTTATAGACAGGGTACGTTTTGGTTATGTAATTGATTTCTTGGATCTCTTCTTAAAGGACTACCACTGGCCAGCATTCAACGTGGCCGATTCCGCAGTGACCGCAGGCACCTTCTGGCTTTTCATCAATATCATGAAAGGAAAGAGCCTCAAAGAGGACAAGCCCTAGAGGAACACCCTTCCGCCTTCTATCCCCCGCTTTTGACATTGATGCATTTGAGTTTGATTTGACATTTGGGCTTTGCGATCTGGCATTTCTTGGTTTAAGAAAGCAGGTGCACATTGCCAATTCTTACCCTGGTGAGCCCCGCCTCCCTGGCTGCCTGAAGGCATTCCTCGGCCTGTAGCCTGGTTGTTCTTGGAAGATCCTTCATCAGAAAGTGGGGATAAAACCCTAACAGGCTATAGGGGATATCAGGGCTGCACCCAGAGATAAAAGAGGCGATCTTGTAGACCTCTTCCCCGTCTATGTATCCCGGCACAAGCAGGGTGCTGGCCACAAGCAGGGGCACCTCTGGCCTTTTCTTGATACTGTGGGCAACGAGCCTGAAGTTATCCAGTGTCCTCTTATTGCTCACCCCGCACAGGGCGAGGTGAAGACCTTCTTGCCATGCCTTGAGATCAAACTTTATGCACCCTCCAGACCTCAGCGAGATCTCGATCATACGGGAAAGCAGGCCTTGGTTCATGGAGCCATTTGTCTCCCAGCAGACCCGCAGGATCCTTTCGCTGTTTTCCCGAGTGGCCTTTTTTGAGACATTTATGGAATGAATCAGCTGAGGAGCGGGGTCCCCGCCAAAGTAACAGATGCAGGCGGTTTTGCGATCGACATATCGGGCAAGCTCGGATACGGGCACTCTGGTGCTCATGCTGACACGCTCCCTGAAGTGCCAGTTCTGGCAATATAGGCAGTTGAAAGAGCAGCCGTTATAGAAAACCGCGAGGTTTTTGTAGCCAAGTTCCGGGCCTTGGCTGTAGGCATATTCCGGGTAGCCTATGCCCGTGCCTCCTGGACAGACCCAATCGGCCACACAGTTAGTTGGGAGGTGATCGTAGTACCAGTCCACATTAGCATCCCGTGTCCCGCCTTTTATCTTCCAGCCCGAAACCGACCTGATGCCACAGTATCCGGTGCTGCCTTCGGCAATCTGGCATGAATTAAAACAAAGCCTGCAGGCGATACCTTCTGGATCTCGGGGTGGTGCGGGCGGAAGGCCGAATGGTTCACGGGATTTTCCGTGAACCTCAGCAATGTGGTCGATCATGCTCCCAAAGCCTGTTCTCAGGCACGTCAGGCAGATGCCGATGGTCTTTGAAATAAGGGGTGAAGAGGTACCGCAGTATATACAAACACCCATCTTTCTATAGTCTTTAAGATTATATTTCTGAATGCGTAGTTCCCATGCCATGCAAGCTATTGCAAAATCACGGCATTAATAGAAATGCCAAATCAAACCTCAATGCTTCAATGCGAAGGCATTCCCATTTGGTCTTTGGATTTTGACATTTATTTGAACTTTGCAACTTTGGCATTTGACATTCTCGAGAGGTACTGTCAATGCAAGATCTTTTTATTGGCATCTGCGGCACCTTATGATAGTCCTAGAATCTCCTTCAGCCTCTTTGCGTTCTTAACGGCATAGCCCTTATAATCGTTGTCGAAGTAAACGTAGGTATCCTTGGACCAATCTCTGATCTTTTGGGCATATGTCTGAAGTTCCTTCTCCGAGTAATCAGAGGCATAGAGTCTTCTGGAGCCATGGAGCCTGATATAGAAAAACGTGGCTGTATCCTCCTCGATATAGGGATAGCGTCCGGCGGTATCGGAGACACAGAAGGCGATGTTGTTATCCCTGAGTATGTCCACTGCCCTCTTGTCTGCCCAGCTTGGATGTCTCACCTCCAGGGCATGGAGATAATTTCCCCTGAGGTGTTGGGAGAACTTGCTGAACACCGCCTCATCAAAGGAGAGATTGGGTGGGAGCTGGATCAGGATTGGCCCCAGTTTTTCCCTTAACATCTCGACAGAGCTGAAAAACCTCTCGAGAGGTTCCTCGGGATCCCTTAGTCTCTTGATGTGGGTGATATATCTATTTGCCTTTACTGCCCATAGGAAATGATCAGGTGTCCTTTTTCTCCAGTTTTCAAAGGTCTGGGGTTTGGGGAGGCGATAAAAGCTCGCATTTAACTCAACCGTACCATAGTGCTTGGCATAGAAATCGAGCCACCGCCTCTTCGGACAATCCTCAGGATAGAAAACCCCACTCCAGTGGCCGTAGATCCAGCCTGAAGTACCGATGTGGATTTGAGGCTTCATGTGGTTATTGGAGGTGTTTGATTGATCCTGTCGCCTTAGACTTGTTAATGATATCTCTTTGTGTATATTCTACATTCAAGAGAAATGAGATGCCTAATGATATCGATTGATAGCTATCAGTTGGTGATTGGTAAGCACAACCAACAGCTATAATAGTCAACAATATGACTTAAATCAACGGACTACACACAACAATCAACGGACATTATGGCTATAAAGAGAGTACGTTAGATATGCAGGATAAGCACAGTTTGACCATCCAAGCCCAGCAGATACCACCCGTCGTCCTTTATATCTCACGGAGGCTTATGGGAAAGGGTTACCAGGCCTTTATCGTTGGAGGGGCGCTGAGGGATTCCTTGCTCGGTCAGCAGGCCCAGGATTGGGACGTAGCTACCGATGCCAGGCCAGAGGACATTCATGAGCTTTTTTCGGACATGACGCGCTTTGATTTGAAACATGGAACCGTTACCCTTGTCTTCAGGAAGAGGCATTGCGAGGTGACTACCTACCGAGGTACCGGCGGATATGGGGCGAGCATTGAGGGGGATCTTTCCCACAGGGACTTTACCTTTAATGCCATGGCATATGACATTACCAATAAGAGGATCATAGACCCCTTCGGCGGCAAGGAAGATATGACAAGGAATGTTGTCAGGGCGGTGCTGAACCCAATAGAGCGATATAAGGAGGACCCCTTGAGGATGATGAGGGCTATCAGGTTCTGCCTGCAGCTTGGATACTCGATTGAGCCTGATACCCTCATGGCTATACATTTCATGGCATGGGCTATTGATAGGGTAGCTCAAGAGAGGGTACGGGATGAGCTTTTGAGAATCCTAACGGTCAGGAAGCCCTCGGTTGGCTTTAGCCTTATGAGGAAAACGGGCCTCCTCAAGGGGATCTTACCCGAACTGCTCGAGGGATACAGAAAACGACAGAATAATTATCACAAATATACTATATATCGACACACTATGGAAACGGTTGACTCCATTGAGAATGATCCTCTCTTACGGCTATCTGCCCTGTTTCATGATGTTGCAAAGCCACGCGTGAGGAGAAAGGCCAACGGCAGGTGGGGATTCTTTGGCCACGCCGAGGCCAGCGCTGAGCTCACCAAGGAGATCATGCTCCGGCTGCGGTTTAGCAATGAGTGGATCGATCGCGTGACCCACCTGGTCGCCCATCACATGTTTGACTATAAAAAGGAGCTGAGCGACAAGGCAGTAAGGCGATTTATCAAACGGATAGGGAAAGGTAATATTGACGATATTATAAGCCTCAGAAAAGCAGATGACCTGGCACATGGGCCGGGAAGGATTGATGAGAATCAGATCGAGGAATTTAGACGTAGAGTTAATGCGCAAATCAAAAAATCATATCCTTTATCCATCTCCGATTTGGCGGTCGATGGCAATGATGTAATGATTGTGCTGGGCTTAGAACCTGGTCCCAAGGTCGGCAAAGTTCTCAATCGGCTCCTTGAAGTGGTAATCGAAAAACCAGAGCACAACCAAAGGGATAAGCTCATGGAAATCTTAAGAGATATAAGGGAATACTAAAGAGTAAGCTCTACCGTACGAACGCGATGAAGGATTGGAGGAACGATCTATGCGGTTTCTAAAAGGCCTTTTTTCTCGCTTTGTTTTTGCTGGCGGCCGCTGGGAGTGTTTGTCTGGCGGATGATTCGGTCACGAGAATCAACCTCGAAGTCAAGGAGTTCCAGCTAGAAAATGGTATGCTATTTCTGGTCGTGGAGCGTTCGACAACACCCCAGGTTGCCTGCCGAGTCGCGATTCGCGCTGGTTCGGCGCTTGAAGAGGCTGGCAAGACCGGTATTGCCCACCTGCTTGAGCACATAATGTTCAAGGGCACAAAGAATTTCGGGACACTCGACCCCAAGAAGGACCAGGAGCTGCAGGAGCAGATCGAGGCAGCCTACCAGGTGGTCCTCCATGAGCAGCGCAAGCGCAACCCCAACCGAGAGCTGATTAAGGCAAAGCTCGCCGAAATGGAAAAGCTCCGGCTCCAGGTACAGAAGATCTACGTTCCCCAGGCGTTTTCATCACAGTTAGGAAAGAACGGTGCCGTGGGCGTCAACGCTTTTACTACTGAGGACCAGACTCAATACATCATGTCGGTGCCATCTGACATGCTCGAGCAATGGTTCTCGATCGTCAGTGAACAGTTGTTCGAACCCTCCTGGCGGGAGTTTTACGTGGAAAAGGAGGTGGTCCAGCGCGAGTGGGCTTTCCGCTACATCAACAGCCCGGATGGCGCTGCCTGGCTGGATCTAAACGCAACGGCCTATACTGCGCACCCCTATCGCAACCCAACCATTGGCTGGAAATCTGATATGGAGACCTATAGCACTAAAGACGCCATGGAATTTCACAAGCGATACTACAACCCGAAGAATGCGGTCTGTGTGCTGGTGGGCGATGTGACAGTCGAAAATGCCAAGAGGCTGGCGAAGATTTATTTTGAGAGGTATCCCCCAACCAGGCGAGCACCCGAGGAGGTAACCAAGGAACCGCCGCAGCAAGGCCCCCGGAAGAGCGTCCGGTTCCTGAAAGGAGCCCGCACACCACTTGTTAGAATCGGTTTCCACGCTGCTCGTATGGGAACGGAGGATTTCTACGCTCTCGATGTAATGACCATGGTTTTGAGCCACGGTCGTGGCGCCCGCATAACCCAAAACGTCGTCAACAAGGGCCTAGCCGTTCAGGCATGGGCCTATAACCCCGACAACCGCTACGGAGGTATGTTCATCTTGGGCGGCTCGCCCATCGAACCCGATGAACTCAAACGGGTAAATCTCACGGAAGAGGAAAAGCGCGAGGCCTACCTGAAGACCTGCGAAGCCCTGGAAGAGATCCTCGTTTCTGAGGTTGAAAAGCTAAAAACCGAAACGGTCTCCACGAGGGAGCTAGAACGCATAAAGAAGCTAAACCAGCGCGAATTCCTGGACAGGATGCGCAGCAATGAAGCATTGGCAGGGTCACTGGCTACGCTTGAAGTCCAGGTCGGGTGGCGCTACCTGACGACTTACCTGCAAAAAATCGCTGAGGTCACACCGGAGAAGATCACGCAGGTGGT
>JGI24422J19971_10000249_pt1 | contig 28500 bp, 27 predicted proteins | sample DeeMarSWOR152_54_FD_19971 | JGI IMG/M metagenome (IMG submission 19971) | reverse complement strand
GTCCATCCCTCCAATGAGCACTACAGGGAGAGCCCGAAGGCCCACGATTCCAGAAAGGGAGGAGAGGGCACCAAAGTTGGAGATCATGATCCCTGCAACGGCTATGCAGAGCGCGCTCATGGCCCAGATAATGAGCAGAATAAAGCGGGCGTTGATGCCAAAGGCCATTGCCTTGGCCTGGTCTTCAGAGGTAGCCCGAATGGCCAGACCCCAGCGTGTCCGGAAAAGAAACACGATAATCAAACCAAATGTTGCTATGGATAGAATTCCTGCCCAGATCGGGTCTGATAGAAACAGGAAGTCTCCTATCTCCAACGTGATATCTGGCAGGTCGAGAAAGAACGAATAGCTGTGTGATCCGAAAATAAGTTGAACGGATGCCCTCAACAAAAATGCCAATCCGAGGCTTACGATAGTCATTGAGATAGGAGATCGTCCCAGGAGGGGTTTGATGGTGAGTCGTTCCACGATGGCCCCCACGATCCCCGCGGCAACCAGTCCCAGGGGGAAGGCGATGAGGAAGCGAAGAATGGGACTGGCAATAAGAGAGGGAAGATTCAGACCGAAAAACAGGACATAAAAGATTATGGAACCGGCCACCAATCCCAAGAAAAGGGCAAGAAGCAAGCGAAGATTCTGATCGAAAAACAGGACAAAAGAGAGTAATAAGAAGATCAGGACCGCCAGGGGAAGGGCCTTATCCCAGGGAAGATTCTCATCAAAAAACAGGACATAAAAGAGGAAGGAGCCGATGACGAGAAACTCTCCGATGGCAAAGTTAAATGCCTCTGAGGCCTTGTATATTATAACGATACAAAGACCCAAAAGGGCATAAACCAAACCCACCAATACTCCAGATCCCAGGGTCTGAATAAGATCCATCATGATGACCTCACCACCTTCCCTTGAATAACAGACCAATCTATAAAAGTGATCCCACACGGAAATCCGCGTGGGATCCTGGTCAAAAGGTTCTTCCCTACCACTTGACCTCGTCTGTATTGATCCAGTCGGTGATGGGGTACACGCCCCCTGTGGGCACGGGTTTGCCTCCCACTTCAACCATTTTGACCTTGGCCTTAAAGATTTGCATCATTGGTATGGTATGGGACTTGTAGGAGAATGTCTTTCCGCCGAACATGCCTTTGTAGTCCCAGACCATATTGTCAAGAGCCTTTTTGACCCCGAGTCGGGTGAGTTCACCGGCATTGTCAGCCCTCGTAAAGACCTCCTGGATCAAAAGGGCATAGGTCAGTCCCTCCATGTAGAGGAACATGTCCTTGATCCCGCCCCCCTTTAGACCTTTCTTGTACTCTTCAGGCCGGTACTTTTTGGCAAAATCATGGGCAAGCTTCACCATGGCATTGTCCATGGGGGCCTTTGCCCTGGGGATGGGATCCGAAAAAGGCCTGGTGGCTACCCCCACGTATCCATCAAAGGCCTCTTGACAAACCAGGACCGGAAATCTTCCAGTGGTGTAGTGGGTTCCCATGAGCTGGGCCTTTTTGAGGATCTTTTTTGCGGTCTTGAAGAAAATAGCCGTGTGGCTGGTAGCCCCCGAATAACCATGGTAGACTATATACTGGGCCTTGGCCTTACGGAGGGTCATGCACTGGCTAGTGGCATCGGTTGCCGTGTAGGGATACTCGATCTCTGCAACCACATCAAAGCCCAGCTTCTTGGCATAGGCAATTCCCTCTGGAGTGCCATCCCTTCCCCAGGCAGTGGGGCTGTAAACAAAGCCGACCCTTGGCTTTCCCTTGGCTTTGTGATTCTCCTTTATCCACTTCATGAGGATCTTTATTTGATCGCCATAGGTGGCCCCCAGAGAATAGTAGTAAGGGTACTTTGAGGGACCTCCCCCTTCGCCGAAGATCTCTGTGGAGTACGAGCCATCCAGCCACGGGATCTTCTCTTCAACATTTACCTTCTTGATCAGAGGCTTCAGGCCCCCGGTAATGTACCCTGTAGCCATCAAGAACTCGTCCTCGCTGTGCTCTGCACAGTACCTGTTAAAGGTGGCCACCTCCACCGTGGGGTTGTAGCGAAAATCCTCCAGGTACCAGGTGATCTTCTTACCATTCACCCCACCTCCCTCGCTATTGACCCAGTTCATGCCATCGATATATCCCCATCCAAATTCAGGAAGGGTTCCCACCGGTCCACTCATGGGAAACTGGGAAAGGACCTTGATCTCCTTGGCTGAAACTGGACTATTTCCTAATAAAACCAGGGCCAGGATAAATGATAGAACGAAAATTCCTCTCTTTTTCATAACTCCACCTCCTCTTGGTGTATCAAAGTGTTAATTGCCTTCTGCACGGCCTTGGGCTCGCCCCCGAACTGTCCATGTTACAAAATATGGAAAATGCCCTAGCCCTTCTCTTTCTCACCTCCTTCAAGGGCATTTTGGGACTCAAAGAAGGCCGCACGACAAAACTCCTCCGCCGGGTCTCAACGACTGGTTGAGGATTCTGAAACACGGTATTCCACCTTTAGGGTACCTGGAAGGTAGTCTTTCCGAGGCATAGGAAGGAGATGTAGCAGAGCAGCAGGTGCGTGAGCGTGCGCGACTGATGAATTCTTGATGAACTCGCAATGGATACCCCCCGATCCCCATCGTCGCTTTAGCTTGAACTATAAAGAAACAGGTTTCCTTTGTCAACGGATTATTTTGAGAGCCAAGACTTGGGGCCAAGAAATTCTGAATCTACTCATCCTCATCCTCCTCTGGGAGGAACTTTTTGATAAAATCGGTATTGAAATCCCCTTCCCGGAAAAATGGGTCGTCCATGACCTTGAGATAAAGAGGTATGGTAGTCTTAAGAGGGCTTATTTTGAACTCTTCAAGGGCCCTTTTCATAATAAGGATGGCCCCTTCCCTTGTGATATCGTGAGATATGAGTTTGGCGATCAAGGAATCGTAGAATATCGGCAGTTCGTAGCCCTGGTACAGGTGGGTATCTAACCTGACACCAAACCCTCCTGGTGGATGATACTCCTCTATGACTCCAGGGGACGGCAGAAAGTTCCTATCTGGATCTTCAGCATTGATTCGACATTCTATGGCCCACCCCCTTTTTTTCAAATCCTCAAATGAATAGGTAAGTCTTTCACCGGATGAGAGTCTTATCTGCTCTTTGACCAGGTCCATTCCGGTTGTCAATTCTGTGACCGGATGCTCAACCTGGATCCGTGCATTGATCTCTATGAAATAGAAATTGTCATCCTTATCAACGAGAAACTCCACCGTGCCTGCATTAAAATAGTTGGCAGCCCTTGCAGCCGTAATGGCCGCATCTGCCATCATCTCCCTGAGTTCGGGCGTGAGCCTGGGAGATGGTGATTCTTCAATGAGTTTCTGGTATCGTCTCTGTATGGTGCACTCTCGCTCACCAAGGTGGACAACAGTGCCAAGTATATCAGCCAATACCTGGAATTCTATGTGCCGCGGCTCTGCGATATACTTCTCTATATATACCTCGTCATTGCCAAAGGCGGCACGGGCCTCCACTTTTGCCACGGAAAACTCCTCGAGAAGTATTTCTTCATCTTTGCAAACCCTGATTCCGCGGCCCCCACCCCCTCCCGATGCCTTGATCATTACAGGGTAGCCAATTTCATTACATGCCTCTATTGCTTCTTCAACCGTGCTGACCCCACCCCGGCTGCTTGGAATGACTGGTACACCTGCATCCTTTATGATCTTCTTGGCAGTAATCTTGTCACCTGCCAATCCTAAGTTTTGAGGGGTTGGGCCGATAAAGACAAAACCTTGGTCTTCACACACCTTGGCAAATTCCTCACTTTCAGCCAAATATCCATAACCCGGGTGTATAGCCTCAGCCCCTGTTTCTTTGGCTGCCTCTATAATGCTTAGTATATTTAAATAGCTTTTGGCACTGATTGGAGGGCCTATACATGCTTTTTCATCAGCCAACTTAAGATGTAACGAGGTGGCATCCGCTTCAGAGTACACCGCAACGCTCTTTATACCTAGCTCTTTACAGGTGCGAATAACCCTGAGTGCGATTTCGCCTCTATTAGCTATAGTATCTTTGAGAACATCACCCAATAGACCCCATTTCTATCCCGCCTCTATAACAAACATGAGATCATCGTCCTTCAAGGGGGTCTCATTTTCGGCAGTAATCTCCAGTATCTTTCCATTAACCGGGGATTTAACCTTCTGGAAAACCTTCATGGTCTCCAAAAGAGCTAATACCTGCTTTTTCACTACCAAATCACCTACTTGGACGTAGGGGGGCTGATCCGGTGCTGGCTTCCTGTAGAATACGCCCGACATAGGCGCCCTCACCTCAATCCTCTTGGCCTGCTCAACTGCTTCACCCATCTTTCCCTCTTCCTCCTGGTAAAATATTAAACCTATTCCTTCCACGATACTTCATGTAAGACCACCACCGTTTCAGGCGATGTCTGAGGGCATGCTTATTAGGAAATCGCCATTGGGTGCCTGGAGTATACGTATAGTTTGATCCTCAGTCAAGCCTGTCTTCAACTCTGTCCTTTCCTGCTGCGTTTTGTTTTGGAAACAGGCCTGTCTCTTGAAAAAAGGGTATTGAAAACCATCGTCGTTTGTTCAATAATCTATAAGTCCACAAAGTTTGAACCTCCACAATCTTTTAGCTTCGATAGGGTTTTCCAGGTCGAGAAAGGGAGAAGGGAATGGATTTTATAAAGCTGTTCGAGCCCATCACGATCAATAATGTCGAGATAAATAACAGAATTGTGATGCCCTCCATGGGCCTTGCCTATACCGATGACTATTCTTTCAACGACAGGTACAAGGGCTTTTATCGGGAGAGGGCCAAAGGAGGAGTGGGCCTTATGACTATCGGGCCCGTCGCCATCGACGAGGTGGGTAGCGCCCGTTTCATCCCTGGGCTCTTCGACGATAACCAGGTTGAACCCTTCAAGGATTTCACGGACGAGCTCCACAGGGAAACAGAGGTCAGGTTGGGGACCCAGCTTCTACAGATGGGACGATACGCCTTCTCCCTCTTTACGGGAATTACGCCCATCGCCCCTTCAGCCATACCAAGCACGCTTACCCGGGAACGCCCCCGGGAGATGACGAAGGAGGATATTGAGGAAGCAAAGGAGGCGTTTGCCCAGGCAGCGAGGCGGGCCAGGGAGGCGGGGTTCGATTTTGTGGAGATCTTGGGCTGTACCGGCTATCTCATAAGCCAGTTCCTATCCCCTGTAACTAACAAACGTACCGACGAATACGGCGGCACTATAGAGAACAGGATGCGCTTCGGGCTTGAGGTGATCAGGAAGGTCAGGGAGAGGGTGGGAGACGACTTCGCCATAGGTATCAGGATCGCCGGGAACGACTTCATGGAAGGCGGACACACCAACATAGAGTCCTCTCTATTCGCCGCCGAGGCCGAGAAGGCAGGGGTCAACGCTATAAACGTAACCGGTGGGTGGCACGAGACCAATGTCCCTCAGCTTACCACCAACGTACCTCCCGGCGGCTTCATATACCTCGCCCGCGGCATCAAAGAAAAAGTGCACGTGCCTGTCTTCGCCTCCAATCGCCTGGGGGACCCTTATCTTGCCGAGAGGGCCTTAAGGTCCCGGGCTTGTGACATGATATGCTGGGGAAGGCCCCTCATAGCAGATCCAGAGCTCCCCAACAAGGTGAAGGAGGGAAGGTTCGACGAGATCATCCCCTGTGTAGCCTGCAATCAGGGGTGCTTCGACTCCATCTTCTCTGGCACTTCCGTATGCTGCGTTCTAAATCCGAGGGCAGGAAGGGAAAACGATTTCAGAGTCCAGAAGACCGAGAACAAAAAGGAGGTTATGGTGGCGGGCGGAGGCCCCGCAGGTATGGAATTCGCTCTCACAGCGGCCCAGAGGGGACACGATGTTACCCTCTATGAGAAGGAGGGCCGGCTTGGGGGTCAGGTAAATCTGGCCAAGGCCGTACCAGGAAAAAAAGAACTTCAAAAGATGATAGACAGCATGAAAAATCGCATGCAGCGTTGGGGTGTCAAGGTAAGGCTCAACATCTCCCTCACACCAGAAATGGTAAAGGAGAACAACCCAGATGTCCTGGTAGTGGCCTCAGGGGCAAAGCCTATGGAAATAGATGTCCCGGGCATCGAGAAACGTCATGTGGTAGGCGCCTGGGATGTCCTCCAGGAGAGAGTCTACAATATAGGAGAAAATGTGGTCATCATAGGTGGGAACGCCACTGGTTGCGAGACCGCCCTATTCATCGCTTCCATGGGTGCTCCAAACCCCGACACCTTCACATTCTTGATGTATCACAGCGCTGAAGACCCTACATCCGCCATAAAGCTCCTCCACAGCTCCGGAAAAAGGATTACGGTCATTGATATGCTGGAACGGCTGGCCGAGAATGTTGGGCGCACCGCTCGGTGGTCCCTGATGAAGAGCCTGCGACTCATGGGTGTGGATCTCCGCCCCAGGACCAAGCTATTGGAGATCACAGACGATTCGGTCATTGTGGAAACCAGCGAGGGAAGGGAGTCCATCCAGGCCGATACGGTTATCATGGCTGTGGGCGCCGTATCCCTTGACGACCTTGCCGAGAAGGTTAAGGGGAACGGGATCAACGTTATCACCATCGGCGACGCAAAGGAGCCGAGGAAAACCACCGAGGCCGTAAAGGAGGGATTTGAAGAGGCTCTAAGGATTTAAGAATGGTAAAATAGAGAATAATTCCTAAGAGCCATAGAGGTAAGGAGAAAGATGAAATGGGAAAATGGATGGACGGCTATCTGGACAAGCTTGCCAAGGTTCGTCAGGAAAATCTTGAAGGGGGCGGGAAGGACCGCTCCGAGGTGCAACACCAGTTAGGCAAGCTTACTGCCAGGGAGAGGATCGACCGGCTGGCCGATGCCGGAACCTTTGAAGAAATAGGTTCCCTGGTCAGAGAGTTTCGCAGCACCTCGGAAGGGGAGGCAAAGCCGAGCCCGTCGGACGGGGTGGTCATGGGCCTGGCCAAGGTGAACGGACAGCCCCTCATGGTCTATTCACTGGACTTCACGGTCATGTCCGGCTCGATCGGGGACCAGGGGGCCTGGAAGATTGCCGAGCTAGTCCAGATGGCCGGACAGGAGCAAATGCCTATCATCGGCATGTTTGACTCGGCCGGATCCAGGATTAGCTTCAAGAATGGTCTCGTCGGACTGCACGGTATGGGCCGGCTGGTGAGGAATTACTGCCTTTATTCTGGCATCATTCCGCAGATAGCATTGCTTTTGGGGCCTTGCACCGGGCCTATCGCCCAAGTGCCGGTCCTGTCCGACTTCCTAATCATCAATCGGAAAACGGGGTTCTTATGGCTCGGAGGAGAGATAGAGTCGGATGACGCGGGGAGTGCCGAATTCCACATGGCCAAGAGCGGCCAGTGCGACCTGATCGCAGACAGCGACGAGGAGGCCATCGAGCTGGCCAAACAGCTGCTCGAATTCATACCGCAGAACTGCTGGGAGAAACCCACAATTGTCGAATCCACCGACGACCCAGAAAGAGGGGAAAAAGCCCTGCTCGATGTCATGCCTGACGACTCGAAGTTCACCTACGACATTCACGAGATCATCGAGCTGATTGTGGATAATGGCGAGTTCTTCGAATTGAAAGAGGACTTCGCCCCCAACATGGTAGTCGGCTTTGGCCGGTTTGANGGCATGGTTGCGGGCATTGCCGCCAGCAACCCAGAGGAACTCAGCGGCATCATGGAGCCGAACTCTTCCGATAAATACGACCGGTTCTTGATGTTTCTGGACGCATTCAATATTCCTTTGGTGACCATCTCCGACACCACGGCCTTCCCACCTGGGGACAAATGGGAACGCATGGGGGTCATCAGACACGGGGCCAAGAACCTGCATGGTTACTCACACCTTACCAACCCAAAAGTGACCGTAGTATTAAGACGCTCCTACGGCGGCTCAAACATCGTCATGGGCTGCAGCAAGATGGGGCCTGATTTCATCTACGGCTGGCCGACTGTGGAGTTCGCCCCTACCGGGCCGGAGTCAATCGTTCAGGCCGTCTTCCACAAAGAACTGGCCAAGGCCAAGGAAGAGGGCAAGCATGATGAGGTCTACAACTTTTTTCTGGGCATTCTCAAGGAACAGTTCAGCGTCATGACCCTTGGCAAGATATTCACTACCTGGTACACAGTACATGAAGTCATCGACCCCAGAGAAACCCGTTCCCGGATTGTCAAGGCCCTTCGCGCCACGAGGCATAAGCGTGAAGAGGTGCCTGAAAAGAAACGGTACATCAAGCCTGCTTAAAGCAAATGAACAGGAGGGTATTGTAAGAATGGGCAAGAAAATGCAAGAGGCCATTAAAAGATACTATGAAATCCAGGAGAAAAACCTGATTGGTGGAGGGGAAAAGCATATAGAAAGACAGCACAGCCGGGGTAAGCTGACTGCACGGGAAAGGATTGAGATTCTGATCGACCAAGGGACTTTTAATGAGTTGGGTTCCTGCGTGGGCACCACGAGCAGGCGCATTGATGGCCGTATACCCGAGGCCCCTTGCGACGGTGCAATAGTTGGCACGGGCCGGGTCAACGATCGCTTGATCATGGTCTATGCCAGCGACTTCACGGTTCTGGGGGGATCTGTCGCGTGCCAGCATGTCGTCAAATATGCGAGGTCCATAGAGATGGCCGCGATGTGGGGTATCCCCATGGTCAACCTCCTGGACTCCTCAGGTGGCCGTCTCGGGTATCAGGACGTGCCATTTGCCGGTCTGGATTGGCAGTTCCGGCTTGAGTCCCTGTATTCAGGCGTCATTCCCCAGATCACCGTCCTCTTGGGACCCTGCATCGCCGGTGGTGCGTACATCCCAACCCTAACCGACTTCCTGTTGATGAGCCGTGTTTCGGCCAATATGTGGCTCGGCGGCCCGCGCCAGACTCAGGCAGCCACTTCGGAAAAGATCGACCGCAACATTGGCGGCGCAGACTACCATATGGAGCTCAGCGGGAGCTGCGACGTGGTAGGTGACAACGACGAAGAGACCATCAACAAATGCCGCGAGCTCCTTCGCTACCTGCCCCAGAACTTCAAGGAAAAGCCGCCTGAATGGGAGCGGACCGACAACCCAGCCCGGGAAATCGAGACCCTGATCGACCTTGTTCCTGATGAATTCGATCAGATCTACGACATGCACGACGTCATTAAAGAGCTGGTCGACAACCAAGAGTACTTTGAGATCAAGGACGAGTACGCCAAAAACCTGATTGCCTGTTTCTGCCGGTTTAACGGCCAGGTCGTTGGCCTGGTGGCCAACAACCCCCGTTACCCGGGCAGTATTCTGGAGGTGAACTCTTGCGACAAGTACAGCCGCTTTCTGCAGGTCCTTGACGCATACAATATCCCACTGGTAAACCTGGTGGACACGCCCCCTGTAGTGCCGGGCGAGGCAGAAGAAGCCAGAGGTCTTATCAGACATGTCGGCAAGGTAGCTGACGTTTACGCCACCACTACTGTGCCTAAGATAAGCATTGTCCTGCGCGAGGCATATGCCGATGCCGGGAGCATGATCATGGGCGGCCTCAAGAGTATGGGTGCGGACCTGATCTATGCCTGGCCTATCGCCCGATTCGCAGTGGAGGCCTCTCAGCTAGACTACCGGCAGGTTTACGGGAAGGGCATCGAGAAAGACGCCTACGAATCCTATCTGAGTCGGTCACGGGAAAAGGTGGATGTTTTTGAGGTGGCCAGAAGCTGGAGTGCGCAGGTGGTGGATGAAATCATTGAACCGAAGGACACGAGAAAAAAGATCATCGAGGCCTTGCAGATTACCAAGGGCAAGCGGGAAAAACTACCGCCGAGGGCAAAGGGGCACGGGACGTCATCCACCTAACGTAATATATCGAAATTCTACAACTTATTGAAATTAACATGGTTTTTTGAGGCTGTTGCGTATTGCCTCGCTGAGCCAAGCGAACTAGGTTTCATCACAGGAAACTCCTGGAATTTGCCACGATCTTTTACGTCAAAATGCGCTTTGCGATGACCTCCTTCATAATCTCCTGGGTCCCACCCCCGATAGAGAGGATTCGGTTATCCCGGCAAAGTCTCTCCACCAGGTATTCGCGCATGTAACCAAATCTACCATGAATCTGGGCTGCATCGTAGGTGACCTTGTCACTCACCATGCAGGAAAAGTTTTTGGCCATAGAAATTTCCTTGACCTGGTTCTGTCCGGCGTCTATTTTAGCTGCCACCCGATACACAAATTCGCGGCTAGCCTCCACCAAGGTGGCCATGTCAGCCAGCTTGTGCCGGGTGACTTGATAATCGGGATGAGGTCGGCCGAATGCCACCCTTTCCCGCACATATTTCAATGACTCTTCCAGGGCCAGTTGGGCGGTCATGTTGGCCATGATGGAAAGCGCTAGCCGCTCACTTTGAAAGTTTTCCATGATCCCGTAAAAGCCTTGGCCCTCTTTCCCCAGAAGGTTTTCAACAGGTACCCGGCATTCATCCAAGAATATCTGGGCCGTATCCGAAGTCAGCCATCCCATTTTTTCGAGCTTTTCAGATGTAGAATACCCTGGCGTGTCCGAATCTATGACCAGCAAACTGATTCCTCCAAATCCTTCTCCGCCTGTTCTCACAGCACAGGTCAACTGGTTTGCCCTGAAACCGCTGGTGATGAACATCTTGCTTCCGTTAACCACATAATGGCCCCCCCGCTGGGTGGCTGTGGTGCGGATATGCGCCACATCGGACCCACCGCTTGGTTCGGTAATGCCGAGGGCGGCGATCTTATCCCCTTTAAGGACAGGCGGAACAAAGCGTGATTTCTGCTCCTCTGTTCCCATAGACAAAATGGGAGGAATACTAATATCCAAGGACCCGAGTCCTGCCACCACGCCAGCGGAACCGCATCGCATCAGTTCCTCGCTACAAGCTATCTTCACAAACACGTCCCCCCCGGAACCGCCATAGGCCTCAGGATAACCAATGCCGAGAATACCCGTTTCTCCTGCCTTGAGGTAAAGCTCCTTAGGGAACTCTCCCTTTTCCTCCCATTCACCCACAAAAGGCTTAATCTCACGTTCAACAAATTCCCGGACCATCTGGCGGACCCGGTTGTGCGTTTCGCCAAAGTATTCCTGAAAGAAGCTCATATGCCCCTACCCCTGGGATATAGATTCAATTTCCAACTAACAACTGGCAATTGATAATTATTTTTCTGGAGGTGGTATAACCACCGCCTCTCCATCTGCAACGGTTTCTCCCCGCTGGTTTGTCCAGACCAGTGCCATCCTCACCCATCTCTTGTCTTCAATCTTTTCTGCCACCCTGGCCTTGGCAGTGATGGTATCCCCGAAAAAGGTCGGGGCCTTGAAGCGGCAGGTATTCTCCACGGCTATCGTCCCCAGCCCTGGTAGTTTCGTACCCAGAACCGGAGCAATCAGGCATTGGGGAAGGGCGCCATGGGCAATCCTGGTTTTAAAAGGAGTTTGCCTGGCATACTCCTCGTTCACGTGGAGAGGGTTGAAATCCCCGCTGATACCGGCGAAAAGATAGACATCCGTTTCAGTGATCGTCTTGGAAAAACTGGCCTCGTCACCGATTTGTAACTGATCGTAACTTTTTCCCAGTTCAAAATGCATGACATCTCCTGTTTTGAATGGCTCATAAGTGATAGCTCATAGGGCATAGATCAACTGGTTATCAGCTATTCTATCTGTGTTTTAGCCCCAACCGCTCCCTACATTCCTCTATCGTGGCCACCTCCCGGCCCTGGTCCCGGACCATCCTTGCAGCCTTTTCCACCAGCTCACCGTTGGACTTGGCCATGACATTGGGGGAGACATAGAAATTATCCTCGAGACCGACCCGGACATTTCCTCCCAGCGCAATGGCTGCCGCCACCATGCGCCATTGATCATGGCTGACACCGATCACCTCCCAGTCGCTATTGGGAGGAAGCAAGCGCACTTGATGGGCCAGATTATCAGCCGTAGGAGGCATCCCGCCAAGCACACCCATTATCAGACTGAACTGATAGGGAGGCTCCAGCAAACCCATGTGTATCAAGGGAAAACAGTTTCCAATGTGTCCCGAATCAAAGCACTCCATCTCTGGCTTGACCCCACTTTCCTTCATTGCGGAGACCAACGGGGTGATCTCGGAAAAGGGGTTGGCAAACACGAAATCAAAGACGAAAGATCTTCTTTTCGGATGATATTTGGCGTAGTTCATGGAACCCATGTTCAGGGCAGCAATGGCCGGCTGAATTTCTTTGACTGGGGCAATCTTTTTCTCCACCGGAATACCCACAGCACCAGTGGAAAAATTGATGATCACCGGGCAGGCGGCGGTAACGGCCTCATAGATGTTTCTGTAGTCCTCAACCTCATAGCTAGGGGAACCATCAGGCTTCCGTGCATGGATGTGAACCACGTCTGCTCCGGCTTCATAGGCCCGTTTGGCCTCGGCTGCATACTCCTCCGGCTTGTAAGGTATAGCCGAGCACTGATCTCTGTTAGCGACCACGCCGGAAAGGGCACATGTAATCATGCACGAGCGCTCATAGTTATGATTTTCAGTGATCCAGAATGATGTCATATTCTCTCCTCTCGCCCCTACTTCCCCTTAAACTTGGGTTCCCTTTTCTCTATGAAGGCCGTCATGCCCTCCTTGGCATCCTCGGTAGAGATGGCCCGACCCAGGGCCTCACACAGATAATCGACCGCCTCTTCAAAGCTCATATCGCTCATGGCGCGAAATGCCTCTTTGCCGATTCGGATTCCGATCGGGCTCTTGGAACTCAGAAGTTTCAAGGTCTTCTGAACCTCCTCGTCCAGGCGCTCGGGCTCGACAGCACTGGTGATGAGACCAATATTTTCCGCCTCAGGGGCGGGAATTCTGCGACCCGTGAGGACCATGTCTGTAAACTTTTTCCTGTTCACGTTTCGACAGAGCAGAGCCCCTACCATCATGGGGAAAATCCCCACATTGACTTCCGGGGTGCAAAAAAATACGTCGTTTCGGGCAATAACAATATCACAGGACAGCATCAGGCCTATACCACCGGCAAGGCATGGCCCGTTGACCCGAGCAATCAAAGGCTTCCCGAATCGCGCCATCTTTTTAAGGAGTTGGGCATAGTTCCTGGCTCCGGACAATGGATCCCCCGGTTTCTTATCCAACGTGGTGGCCAGATCGGCGCCGGAGCAAAAGGCCTTTTCCCCTGCCCCTGTGATGCACACGGCGCGCACCTCTTCATCCTGGTCAGCCCTGTCCAGATACTCCAGGAAGGCGTTAATCATCTCCTGGCTGATGGCGTTCCTCTTGGACTCGCGGTTGATGGTCAGGAAGGCCGCGCGGTCCTTCATCTCATAAAGAAGATCCTCACTCATTCTCCGGTACCTACACTTCGATCTCCACCGGTATATCCCCAGGGGCCATCTTTGTCTATCCAGGTGTCTATTTTTTTGCCCTGCCGTTTAAGGGTGCCACGAGAATCGTTTGTAATTCTGCCATCAAACCGGCGTAAAATATTTTATCTCTTATGAACCCCGTCTGCTCTTTGGTGAACGAAAGATCCATGGCCTCCCCTTGTGCAAAGGTCACCCTATCAAACCGCCAGTGTCAAACCCTCCCTCGCCCAAAAGATATCCATGTTCTTATACACGGAATGGTATTTGGATCTGTTTCTCATCCATAGTTCATCCAGGAAGGTATCTGAGTGTTGGGGGTCGTGGTGAAAGATGGCGAGCTGTTTGACCTGGGCCTGGTAGGCGACATCGACAATGAGCTCAATAGAGCTATGTCCCCAACCTGCCTTGCGTTCGTACTCATGCGCGGTGTACTGGCCGTCGGCAATCAGGAGGTCTGCATGGGAGATGAAGTCAAGGTAGTCCTGGGCCAGGGCCTTATGCTCCTGACTGCTGCGCCCAGCGTGGAAGATGTGGTTGAGCTCCACATCGGTTGCATAGATGATGGTCGTGCCATTGGCACGCAACCGATACCGCACCGAGCCTCCAGGGTGGTAGACCTGCTCCTGCCAGTCAACCGCGAAGGCTCCCACCTGGAGAGGCCCCTTGGCTATCTCCTGGATCCTGATATCAGCTGAAAAAGATGACATCCCCACAGGAAAGTACTCAAGGTCCATGAAGCCCTTCAAGACAGAGGCGAGAAAGTGCCCTTTGCGGGGGCTTCCGTAGATGGTCAGGGTGGTGTCTTTGAGATAGGCAGGCTGAAAGAAGGGCAGCCCCTGGATATGGTCCCAGTGGGTATGGCTTAAAAACAGGTGCACTGACAGAGCCTTTCCTGTCTCGTGGGCCTTCTCTGCGAGCTCGATGCCCAGATTTCTGATACCGGTGCCGGCATCCAGGATGAGGTGGGTGTCCTGGGAGGCGACCGTCACACAGGGGGTGTTTCCCCCGTATTTCTCTGTAATGCGGCCTGGGGTCGCAATGGAGCCACGGGTTCCCCAGAAGGTGACGAGCGCTTCAGCTTCACTGGCAGGTGTCATGTCTTCTCGAGGGCCTTTTCTTCACTAAAGAGGATCTTCACGCCACCAATATCGATCTGATCGTTGTTTCGCAGCACACACTTGACAATCTTGATGCCATTGACATAGGTGCCATTGGTGCTGCCCAGATCCTCAAGGTGGTACTCTTCGTTGCGGAAGAGCACCCGTGCGTGTATTCTGGAGACCTTGGTGGGGGAGAGTTGAATCTCACATTCAGGTACCCTGCCGATGGAGAGTTGTCCCTGTCCCAATTCAATGACCTTGCGCTTTCCCCCAAAGCCAATGATCTCCAGGCAGGCACGCTGCTTGATGGGCAGCTCCCCGATGAATGCCTTTCGGGATAGCTCAGTGGTGGTGGCNTGNCCAAATGCCTTATGGGCCTTGTCTCTGCGTATGGTTTTCTCAGTTTCCTTGGTCATGGTGCACCGGTGAATGCGAGTGATTGGTACTTATACCCTATATAGACTGTTTTTTCAACCCAGTTGTGACTTGAGGTCAGAATTTGCCCTCCTGCATCTCTCTTTCTCTTCTCTCAATCTGATTTAGTGCACGGCTTGGTGTACCTTCATCTACAATCAGACCTAGGGTTTTTCCGACCTTGAGGTTCACAAGTCCTTCTTCACAGATTCTCAAAAAGGGTATGGCTGCACCTGTCAATGGCTGCTACCTTTGCTATATCCATGCTGGCATCTGATCTGATCTCAACGCCAATCACAGGGAGGGAAATTATGCGCTCTTTGGTGACCAGATCATTGACCTGGTGTATTACCCTGACATCCACACAGGTGGAGTTTTTTTGACTGGTATAGAAAAATAAGACGGTTCAAGCGCTCTTAAAAGCCGAATGCTATTCAGGCTGTCCTGGGAAAAGGTATGTTTTCTTGCAGATACCAGAAGACTTCCTTCCCTTGCAATGATTTTGCCCTTGCTTATTACGTATTCCGCCTTGATGATTCCGGGATCGGGAATAATGACCATACCCGCATATTTCCCAGGGGCAATCCCACCATTCATACCATCCAGGAAAAAATACTCTGCCACATTTATAGTGGCCATCTGAATAGCATCTACTGGCCCAAAACCACAGTCGATGGCCCTCTGGACAACAAATTCAATGTATCCCTTCTCAACCAAATCCCCTGGTTCTATGCCATCAGTAACCAAGATGAGTCGCCTCAAGTCAACCCCCGCATCCTTTATCCTGGATATAGAGGCAAGATCCCCTCTTATGCTTCCCTCCTTGACAAATTCGCCCCCTTGCCCTACATTCGGTCCAAGCAAAAGCGAGTTATTGCCAATCAATCTATTAACTGTCTTGCCCTGGAGTGTGCGCTACCTTTTCATATGATATTCACCGCCAACCCTGGGGTGAAAGGAAGACTGGGCATGAGTGGCAGGGTATTTACGCATAGAATATATGGGAAATATCATTGATTGACAAAATATCGTATAATCTGTCACCTGAGGGGAGAGTGTACATGAAGAACAAAACCGCTCCAAGGATCTCAAGAAAGCAAAGGCAGATTATAACCACCGGAACCCTTGATACCCAGGAATCTACACCCAAGGAAATCATTCAATTTTCCCTTTTCCGTCACAGGCGTGAGAAACCAGTGCACTGGAAGGACTCTAAGGAATTGTACCGCGTTATTCACGAGTTTCCCGGCATATTCAGGGCGATTGTGCTTGAGCTCATGGATGGGCCTATGAGTCGCCATGAAATCAGGGACTTCCTGAATCGCATGGGCAGAGGCCCTCATAGCCGGGGAATGGGCACGGCTCAGCTGCACCTGGAGGAAAATCTGCGCAAGGCCATTGAGCTTAAGGTACTGGAGAAAAGAGGCGAGCGATATCTTCTTACCCCGGGTGGCAGGGAAATGGCAGAACACATGGAAAGGGTAATCCCCGCATTCATGAAGTGGGTCTTCTCCCCGGAGACAGCATCCCTCCTTTCCCTGGTGGCCCATGTGGTGCTCAGCGTGCTGAAGCTAGGTGTCGGCTTTCTTTCACGATCGGCCGGGCTCACCGCCGATGGCATCGACAATGCAGTGGATACCCTCTCATCGCTACTTGTCTGGCTTGGTATCAAGTATGACAAGGAGAAACTGGTCTCCGTCTTCATCGTGATCACGATGTTCGTGTCGGTGGGAGGGGTGGCCTTGGCAACCTTGGATAAAATTGTTCACCCCGGGCCCATAGAACAGGGCCTGATCGCCTTTGTGCTATCAGCGATCTGCGGTCTTGTTATGCTGGGGCTTTCCTCATACCAGTATCTAGTAGGCAAGAGACGCTCCAATTTTGCCATAATGTGCCAGGCGGTGGACTCGCGAAATCACTTCTGGACTTCCCTTTTGGTGTGCGGAGGTATACTGCTTTCCTTCTTCGCTCAGCTCTGGAACGCCCCCTGGCTCTTTTATGCCGATGCGGTGGCCTCCGCGATCATAGGGCTTCTGATCCTCAGGGGGGCCATTGAATTGGTGCAGGAGCTGGTCAAGGAGGGCGAGCAAGGGGCAGAAGTCTCCCACTTTATGAAAAGGACTGAGGAGAGGGTCAGGGAGAAGATCTTGTTCAAGTGGCTCACGGCGCAGCTGCAGTCAACATCGCTGACACGCCAAGAACTAGATGAGAAGTTCGCCGCCGATTTCTGCGAGCAGACCCCCAGGATCCTTATCCTCTCCGGGATGGGCTACCGACCCGAGAGCGGTGCCGATCTCCATCAGTATTTGGATCTCTTTGTTGAGCAAAAAAAGCTCGTGCTTGACAGGGGCAAGTACTGGCTGGTAGCCCGCTCATGAATTTATCTGGCACTAGCCCTCACCTAAAAAACTGTAATTCAAAGAAAGAAATAGCTCAGGTTTGAGCCTTAGGGGAAAGAAAGATGTGTCCCAGAAAGGCCACCAAGGCCGGCAGATTCCCGAAGAATCCGGCCCAGAACCATTTATTGGTAATCCAATTCTTGGCGACCCCAAAATGCGATTTTGAGATCGGATGACAACAGATTGCGCTTGAAAGCGCAAATAAGCCAATACAATTACTGCCGCATTCCATCTTAAACACCTCTTTTCATTTTGATAAATTGCTTTAGATCTTCTCTACCTTACACAACAGCGATTTTAGCCCGGTAGATCCGGTGATGGGGTCGAAGGCCTTATGATCAGTTAAGACATTACAATTACTCTCTTTAAATCCATGATAGAGATGAACGACTCGTGGATCGATGTGATCCGTTATTCTCGCCATACACTTTATGCTTCCTCTTGGTGAACTTACCGTTACAACATTACCATCTTCGATATTTAGGTTAGCTGCTGTCTTGGGATTGATCTCCAGTAAATTCTCTGGGGAATACTCCCGGAGCTTGGGGATATTGCGCATCATGGAGTGTGTGTACGCTTCCAATTTTGCGCCAGCTATCAATATTAGTGGGTACTCCTTGGCCAGGTCAGGTCGTGAAACAGGGCTTTCAGCAGGCTCCCTATACACCGGCAGGGGATCATATCCCAGCTCTTGCAATTTCCCTGAATAGAACTCCACTTTCCTAGATGGCGTATTAAACCCCTTCATGAACCCCTCGTATGTTCTGTACATCTCAGGGTAGTCCCTAAACATCGCCACTGTGATAATGGCCGTGATGGAAGTCAATTGCTTCAGGGCCATATCTGTTCTTGATCTCATTCAGCCTATTGGCGATTGTGGTTAAGGCTTCATCCCAGGAGATTCTTTTCCACTTGCTCCCGCCCTTTTCTCCTGCTCGCTTCATAGGGTATCTTAGTCTATCCGGCGCGTAGAGTATCTCCCTCGTATGTTTTCCCCTCAAGGTGAGCTCGCCCTTGCTTTCAGGGCCCGCGGGATCCCCGCGAACCTCAATAACCCTACCGCCTTTGACCTTGACCCTCATGCTACACTGTGAGTGAGCGTCCACGTCGCTGACTATCGTGACATCCTTTTCTCCTTCTGCTGAACCCGCTTCGCCCGGCCCAAATAGTTCTGTGAGGCTAAGCTTCCTTGAACCTATATACCTGCCTATTGCCAAAGTTGCCCCTATGAGAGCCGCTGCTTTTAGGAAAACCCTTCTCGTAATGCCTCTCATGATTCAACCTTTTTTAACTTGAGCCTTCTATATTTCGATCGTTTCCCATTGTGAATAAGAAAATCCTTGCCTTTCTCCCTGAATATATAAATCCTCCCCTTTCTACCTTCTCAATCAATTTTTTCTCTGACCCCCTTGTTTTCTTAAATGAGAGTACACCCCCAGGTTTCAAGATACGCTGTATTTCAGATATTACGCTCTCTTGCCCACCAACGATGTGGGGAAGACCGAACATGAACGCAAGGTCAATGCTTTGATCTGGAAGCAAGGTATTGGATGCATTGGTAAGCATTGGCCGAACATTTTTTATTCCTTGTCTCTCGATCTTTTCTTTGACTCTTTCTATTGCACGTGGATGAACATCCACAGCATAAACAAGGCCTTCATCTCCCACTATTTTTGCCGCAGGTATTGTAAAGAACCCTGGGCCACATCCAACCTCCAGTACCTTTTGTCCCGCCTTTAGTCCAGCTGCTTTTAAAAGCCTGTATGGATCTCTAAGAATCGGGAGAAGTGGATTGTCATGCATCAAGGATATTATCATAAAAGCAAAACGAGATGCAGCCCTCTCAGAGCGACAATTCCGTTTTGTAATTTCATGCCTCATTTTCTCTGCCTCCTTCTATTTTCCTATTTTCGATCCACACGGGTGGTCTACCAGATCAAAGGTCTTCAGGCCCTGCGTAAGGCTCAGCCCCTTACCTTTAACGAGCTCCGAACCTTGTTGAAAGCCCACCCCTACTTCGAGCATGGGGCGGGAGCTGAACTTCATTCCGATCTTCAAACAGAAGATTCACTTGAACTCGACGCGATTGTGTTCGGGAAACCGGGAGCAGCTCACCTGCCAAAGATCAATCCCTCAATCCTGCGCAAGCCAATGAGGAAGCTGGGCATCCCTTTGGCCGGAAGGCTAAGAAGTAGTAAGCGGAAAGGATTTGACTCTCACGATAACCAGAATAGTGATGCTATCTTAGAATTTGGGTTTGGCCATGGTTTGTGAGAGAAAAGGCGTGTATTTCGGAAAGGAAATACACGCCTTTAACCTAACCTTATGCAATCCCTAAGTGAAATTTAAGGGAATTGAGGGTGTTTTTCATAAGCATGGTAATTGTCATAGGTCCAACACCCCCAGGTACAGGGGTAATATAGCCTGCAATCTCTTGTGCCTTGTCAAAGTCAACATCACCCTTTAGGATCGCGATTTTCTTCCCGGTCTTTTCGCTGATCTTCTCACCAACCCTGTTTACACCAACATCAATAACACATGCACCCGGCTTTATCCATTCAGGTTTGACAAGGCCAGGGACACCAGCGGCAACGATCAAGATATCGGCCCTCTTGCAGTGATAAGCCAAGTCCTTTGTCCTTGTATGGGCTACTGTTACCGTAGCATTAGCACCCGCAGCCTTTTGCAATAATATGTTTGCAATGGGTTTTCCCACAATGTTAGATCTGCCGACAACCACAACCTCAGCACCCTCTATTTGCACACCAGACCTGACAATCAGCTCCTGGATGCCAGCAGGGGTGCATGGGAGGAATTTGACCTCACCCCCCCCTATCATCAATCTACCGACATTGACAGGATGGAACCCATCCACATCCTTATCCGGGTCAATGGCATTAAGTATCTTCTTTTCATCAATGTGTTTGGGGAGCGGTAGTTGAACAAGGATGCCATGGATGGAGTCATCCTTATTGTATTTATCAATAAGAGAAAGCAACTCCTCTTCTTTCATATCCTCGGGCTGATTATCCTGGATCTCTTTGTATCCAAGATCTTGGGCTGTTCTGATCTTCGATGTAACATAGGAAACCGAGGCAGGGTTTTCCCCGACAAGGATGGTCACAAGGCCAGGCACAACACCATGCTCTTGCTTGATCTTGTCAACCTCCTCCTTGAGCTCTTTTAGGATCTCATCTCTGATTTCTGTTCCCTTTATCAGTTTAGCACTCATTTTTGATCTCCTTTCTTCTTAAGATAAACTTTTCAAAACCTTCCCTTGTCTGTTGGGTACTAAATTAACTTGATTGTATAGGAATTTCCCTTTTTGAACACAGACCCGCCTGCCATCGCTACGCTCAGGCATTAGCGGGCAGGTGAACCCTGTTGAATTTCACGGAGGGAACCCTATTCAACAGGGTGAACACAGATTATCAGGATTTTCAAATTTATGAATAATGATGTTATCTGCGTATATCTGCGAAAATCTGCATCCTATTTAACTTGATTAGCTCGATACCATAAATATATTCGAATATCAAATCATAAAATGAAAACCATCTTTACCCTTACTCCGGCACTACCCTCTTGACCCAATACTCCATTTAGGATAATTTCAATCCTGTCAGTCCATCGTTGTGCCGGCTTTGGCCGACCGAAGGTGGCAATGCGGAGGGGGCAAGCATCCTCTGCACATGACTCTAGAAAAGATCCCGCTTACTGTTTGTAGAGGGCCTGGATTGACAAGATCAGGAATTATTACCTTAACTACTGACTTTGGCGAAAGCGACCCGTATGTTGCCATGATGAAAGCGGTTATCCTTTCCATCAATCCGGCTGCAAGGATTATAGACATAACCCATCAGGTGACAGCCGGTTCAATTCAAGAGGGGGGCTCGATAATAAAGGAGGCCTATACATACTTCCCTTCAGGCACAGTCCATGTAGGCGTGATTGACCCCGGGGTCGGCAGCAAGAGAAGGCCCATAGCAGTGCTGGGTGACAACCATCTCTTTGTAGGTCCTGACAACGGTCTTTTCTGGCCAGTAATAGAGACGCAAGGGGAGAAAGACATCATTCATCTAAAGGAGAAAAGATACTGGCTGCATAAAATCAGTCCTACCTTTCATGGCAGAGACATCTTTGCGCCTGTTGCTGCCCACCTATCCCTTGGGGTTAACCCCTTTCTCCTCGGTGAAAGGATTGACAATCCAAACGCCCTAGCCTCCCCCCTTCCCTTCAAAAAAAACAGAGATCTTGTTGGAGAGGTCATAAGGGTGGATCACTTTGGAAATATCATCACTAATATCACCAGGGAGCACCTCAGCCCATTCCTTGAATCAAAGGGACTAATTATTAAGATTGGCGGCCTGGTTCTAAAGAAAATAAGCACCACCTATGATGATGTTGCACAGGGTGAGCCTCTGGCCCTCATAGGTAGCTCCGACCACTTGGAGATCGCCGTTAATATGGGGAGAGCAACAAACTATCTCGGCCAGCAATCTGTAGTAGGCACAAAGGTAATCGTTAAGCTTTCCTGACCTTCTCCTTTATCCGCTGGATATGACCCCTGCCTAACCCCTTGACCTCGCAACCTAATTCAAATAGCCTCTCTATCTTTCTATCATCGAGAATACCAAAGCAGTCCACCACTGCCAAAGGGCCGCCTGCCATTTCAACAATATCATCTGGCTTGAGTCTTAGATATTCCTTGTGCCTGACAGCCAGAACCACTGCATCAGAGTGTTTCAGGGCCTCAGCCATTGTTGGGCACATCTTTAATTCTTTAAGATATTCCTGATTTCTGAAAAATCGGGAGCGACTCTCTCCCACTGCTGGATAGGAATCCTGATTCTCAAACTCCCACCAGTGCCTGACATACGGATCGTGGACCTTGATTTCTGCACCCATCTCTGTGAGCTTCCTGACGATCAACTCCGAACCACTGTACCTAGTATCCCCTACATCCTCCCTGTAAGATGCACCGAGGATTGTTATCTGCGAGGCGGCCACAATTCTTCCCGTGTTGCGCAGGGCATCTCTGACCAGCTGGGCAGCATGCAGTGCCCTGGTATCATTGATATTTATGGCCTCAGGGGTGATCTTGAATATCTCGCCTTCAAACCCGAGCAGGTGTTTGTATGCCCATAGCCCTAAGCCCCCATCTTTTGGCAGGCAGTAGCCGCCAATCCCCGGCCCAGGGAATATTATGTTGCTATGAGTGGGTCTGATCTTGATGGCATCGATAACCTTAATTAGGTCAACCCCGTTAGTTTCGGCAAAAAGGCTCCATTCATTTAAGAAGGCAAGTATCGTAGCCCTGTAGCTATTTTCCACAATCTTGCATGTCTCGCTCTCAATAGGTCTTTCAAGAACGGTTAATGGATAATTCTCAACATCTATAATTTCGCCCAGAAACCTGACCACCCTATTCTCACTTTCTTTATTGATACCACTACAGACACGCCAGAAATGGCGAATGGATCTTATATAATCTCGCCCTGGCATTACCCTTTCAAAAGAATGGGCTATGAGAGGTTCGGTTTCAATTCCTCTTTTCCTAAATGCCGTCTTGATGATGGGATAGGCAATATACTCGGTTGTTCCTGGAGGGACCGTTGTCTCAATCACAACAAGACACTCGGGTTCAATTAGTTTACCAATTACCTTGAAACTCTCTTCAATGGCACCCATTTCAACATAGCCACTTTGAAGATTTCTAAGATCCTCTTTTACAAAGTCGCACTGGACATCAAGGATCAGGACATCTGCAAACCTTAGAGCATCGTAGGTATACGTAGCTGTTAAGGTCTTTTTCCTTCTGACACCGCGCTCAATCAATTGTTCAACAGCAGGATCTTCCGCATTTACAGGGGAAATACCCTTGTTAAACAAGGGAATCTTCCAGAAGCTGCGGCTACTTGGTCTCTGCATACCGATCACAAACCTATTGGGCTCTCCTGTTTCTTTATCTACACTATCTGCCGCAACCGCTGCCATAACCGCCCCAACAAAGCCGAGACCCATAACAACAACTATCTCACGTCCTTTTTCCCTCTCACTTTTTATAATGCTCGATAGTCTCTCATATTCCCTCTTGTAATCATCTTGCTGGGGAAGGGCAAATTGCTCTCCATCTGGACTAATTGAATACTCCACAGTACCTCCTTTATCTAAGTGCCTAAAGTGCCCGGAGTTTATTTAAATCATTCGCAATTGAATCCATAACTTTAGTTCACTTTAACCTTGAATTGCCTAGTTTCTCTATCAACTCTTTTGTTACCTCTTCGACGCTATTTCTTCCATCCAGTTCTACGATAGCCGGGATACCCCTCCTATTCGATAAGTCCTTGAAGTATTGTATCGCGGCACGGGTGCCATTTTTTGAATCGTAATATATACTATGTCTCTGATCAATGGCCGCCTCGTCCTGATCATCATCCCTTTTCTTCAACTCCCCACCGCATATCCTGCATCTATCGCCGTCCGGTTTGATGGCCTCTATATTGATATTGTTCGGGTGATTATTATCATTTAAACAGATCCTGCGGCCCATTATCCTCTTTTTAGCTATTTCACGCTCCAGAATAATCTCAATAAGAACACTTACATCTATACCCTCCCTGGCCAGGACCTCATTCAACCTAACAGCCTGGCTTATGTTTCGTGGAAAACCGTCCAGAAGCCAGCCATTATCGCAGTCTGCCTCTTTAAGCCTGTTTAGAACCATTGGAATGGTTATCTCATCAGGAACCAATTCTCCCTTATCTGTGTAGGCCTTGGCCTTTCTCCCCAATTCTGTCCCTTTTGATATATTTTCCCTAAAAATAACACCTGTCTCGATGTGAGCTAGGTTGTATCTTTCTCTTATGATTGCTCCCTGGGTCCCCTTCCCGCTGCCATTGGGGCCAAAAAAGAGTATGTTCATTACTCATGCTCCTTTCAAAACGTCACGCAGAAAATCAGGAAACCGGACTACCTGGTTCTGCCTATCCAAACAGGCATGGATTGTATAGCCCTGTACAAGTATCTCATCTCCCCTATAAATGGTATAATCAAACCTGCTACTTGCCCTTTTTACAAAATCAATCATGGTTTCAATTCTCAATAAATCGTCATACTGGGCAGGCTTGAGGTATTTCAGGTAGGCCTCTGTTGTCGGTAAAAAAAACCCACTATCCTCAACATCCCTGTATGTTATGCCTAGTTCTCTTAAGAACTCTGTCCTACCTATCTCGAAGAGCTTGAGATAGTTTGCATAATAGACTATGGCCATTGAGTCACAATCGCCATAAATAACCCTGTAATCGACGACATTTTTTGGCTTTTTCATTCAATTATCTTTTTCTAAATACCTTGTAAGTTCGGTTTTTGACTCTTCACAGGTTTCAGCAACTGGGAAATGGGGCAGCAGAAATGTTGCTCATACCGCGATAATCAGAGGTATCAATCCTGGAACAGGAACGAGTCTATTAATTCATGCCCCACATCAAACATAAGCCCACTATCCCCTGCGGCACCCTCTGTAAAGGTGGACCCTTTGGGCATGCCTTCCAGCTCCTCTTTACTGGCCCAGGCAAAAGGCGTGGGATCACTGGTATGGGTTCTTTTTGCTATGGGCGTCAAATGGTCACTCACGACCATAATGCGATAGTCCTCGAAATCCTTTAAGCCGTCAAGAACAGGGCCTACCACCTTGTGGTCAAAATTCTCAATAGCCTCTATCTTCTCCCTGTAGTTTCCATTGTGCCCCGCCTCATCAGGTGCCTCCACATGAAGAAAAATAAAATCGAGCCTCTTAAGCCCCTTCAGTGCTCCGGCGGTCTTGCCCTGGTAGTTGGTATTCAAATAACCGGTTGCCCCCTCCACATGAATAGGCATAAATCCGGCATAGACCCCTATGCCCTTTACAAGGTCCACAGCAGAAACGACACCTCCTTTAAGACCATACTTGTCTTCAAACAGGGGTAACTCTGGCGCCCTTCCCTGCCCCCACAGCCAGATAGAGTTGGCCTCCTTAAGTCCTGCCCTCCTTCGCACCACATTGATCGGGTGCTCCTTCAGGATGCTCCAGGAACGCCGGATCAGTTGTGGTATAGTGTTGTCTGTAGAGTAGTTCAAGTAAGGGCCCATATTCCTGCCCAAGACATCATGGGGGGGAATGGTCATAGCACTTTCGGGGCCATCCTCCCATAAGACAAGGTGCCGATAAGCCACCCCCTGATAAACCTCGATCCCCAGGAGATCAAACTCCTCTTTTAGATTTCCCACGACTTGCACTGCCTCTCCCGTGGATATATCACCAGCACTGTGACTGACCATGATGATCTCATCATCTGATCTCAGATCCAAGGTTACCAGATTCATTCTGAAGGCCACATGGTGAGCTCCAAGGGTTACACCCATGCTGGCAGCCTCAAGTGGAGCGCGACCGGTATAGTATTTTCCGGGATCGTACCCCAGCAAAGAGAGGTTTGCCACATCACTGCCGGGCTCCATCCCCTCAGGAATTGTCTTAACCAGCCCTACTCTACTGGCAGCGATCCGGTCCATATGTGGGGTGTCTGCCACCTCAAGGGGCGTTTTGCCCCCCAACTCCTTTAGGGGGTAATCAGCCATCCCGTCTCCAATCAGAAGGACATATTTTGTTGTGCTATGATTTGTCACCACAGCATATCCCTTCAAAAACTAGACGTCTTCATAGCTCAAGACTTAACATTTACCCTGCCAGAGAAAAAGTCACTCCTTAAACTCCAATCAGTCCTCTAAATCCACAGTGTGCTACGGGCTCAGACCAACCTACTGAGCGCATAGCGCCAGGACGGGCTCGTAACGGCAAACGGTTGCGTAGCAACGATCTAAGACCTTTTTGGCAGACGATTCGAGCCTCGCCAGCCATCTATATACTACGTTCAGATACCTGTCTTTCTTTCTACCCTATAGGGAACTGTCTTCTCAGTTACTACATCCAGCTTATCTATAAGATCCAGTGATTTCCTGACATCCCTTTCCATTGCTTCATGGGTTAGCATTACGACAGGGACAGAGCCATGGGTCTCTCTCCGTTTCTGAATAACAGAGGCAATACTTATATTGTTGGCACCCAGAATGCCAGATATCTTAGAAAGAACTCCAGGCCTATCCACTGCAGAAAATCGAAAATAATAATCGCTACTTACCTGATCAATAGGCCTCACAGATAGCTCTTTGGCCGGGGGGCGTGCAAAGGAGAGAGGTGAAACCCTCCTGCTAATGCCTTTGACGTGATTTCTGGCTATATCCATCAAATCAGAGGCTACGGCACTCCCCGTAGGTCTTCTGCCAGCACCAAGGCCATAAAATAGAGTAGGCCCCCCAAAATCACCTTCAAGATAAACTGCATTATATGCCTCATTGACATTTGCCAAGATATGATCCAAGGGAACAAAAGCAGGGTGCACCCTGGCCTCGATATGGTCACCTATCTTTCTTGCAATAGCCAACAGTTTTAAGCAATATCCAAACTCACCCGCAAACCTGATGTCCTCAGGAGAGACCCTATCAATACCCTCCCTGTAAACATCCTCATAGTTAAAAGGGCGACCAAAGACCAGAGAAACTATGATAGTCAGTTTGTGGGCAGCATCGCTTCCGTCTATATCCAGGGTAGGATCTACCTCTGCATAACCGAGCTTCTTTGCTATTGTGAGTGCCTCATCAAAAGGAAGCCCTTCTGCTGTCATCCTGGTGAGGATATAATTTGATGTTCCATTCAAGATAGCCAGGACTGTGTTAATCTGGTTTGAAGCCAAACCTTCCCTCAGGGCCCTAATAATAGGAATACCTCCAGCCACACTTGCCTCAAAGGCAATATCAACACCGTATCTTTCGGCTGTCTCAAACAATAGTTTCCCACATTTGGCGATCAGGGCCTTATTGGCCGTAACTACATGTTTCCCCCTTTCCATAGACATTACGATGTATTCCCTCGCCTGATCAAGGCCACCTATCAGTTCAACAACAACATCTATCTCTGGATCATTGACTATCTCCATTGCATCAGTGGTAAGAATTCTGCGGTCAATCTTGACTCCCCTATCCGAGTCAATATCCAAATCCGCAATCTTTTTTAGTACAATCTCTGCACCAACCCTATCCTCTATCAATTCCCGGTTATTGCTCAGAACCTCCACCATGCCTGCACCTACTGTGCCAAACCCAATCAAGCCAACCTTTATCTGAGACATCTATTTCCCCCTCAAATAACTCAAAACCTTTACGCCTAGAAATGACCTTGTGAGATTTTACACTATTATGCCAAACGTCAAAAATATTCACCCTGTTGGATAAAAGATCTACATTCTCGATTTAGCCCCTATCTCCCTGCCCAATGAGACTTGAGATTCCTGCCGTCTTTACTATCTGAGAGGGCAAGAGCAACGTTTCTACTCTTAAGGAGATATATGATTCTTATTATCACTGTTAACTATCTAATGGGGTGAATTTGAACTTTGAGCCTTGGTATTTCTCCTTTTTACAGAATCCTCTTGATTCCCCTTATAGCCTGGTTAATCCTATGTTTGTTCTCAACCAGGGCAAACCTGATAAATCCCTCACCATATTGCCCAAAACCTACGCCTGGAGAAACTGCCACTTTAGCCTCTTTTATGAGCAATTTTGAAAATTCCAGAGAATTCATCTCTGCATACCTATCTGGTATCCTAGCCCACACAAACATGGTACCTTTAGGTTTGTCTATTTTCCACCCAACCCTTTCCAGTCCATTAATTAGGGTATCCCGCCTCTGTCTATAAACCTCTACTATCTCCTTGACACAGGCATAGTCTCCTTTTAAGGCAATAATAGAGGCAATCTGTATTGGCTGGAAAATACCATAGTCTAAATAGCTCTTTATCCTCCTCAAGGCTGCTATTATTTCACTGTTACCGAGGCAAAAACCTACCCGCCAGCCAGCCATGGAATAGCTCTTGGTAAGAGAAAAGAATTCTACACCTATCTCCTTGGCTCCCGGTACCTGAAGAAAACTTGGCGGTTTATAACCATCAAAAACCAGATCCGCATAGGCGAAGTCATGAATTACCATTATCTCATGCTCCCTGCAGAACTCCGCTATCTTTTCAAAAAAGCCTATATCCACTACACTGGTAGTCGGGTTATGGGGATAGGAGAT
>JGI24422J19971_10000246_pt1 | contig 28707 bp, 27 predicted proteins | sample DeeMarSWOR152_54_FD_19971 | JGI IMG/M metagenome (IMG submission 19971) | reverse complement strand
TAACTTACATATTGCAAAAAGGGCTCGAAGATCCCGAACAGGGTCTATCCTTCGCACCAAAGACGAAATTGTGATATCCTTTAAGCCGTTTTTGCGAGCCTCTGTGATCTGTCTATTAACAGACTGCTTCTCCCAATCGGTCATCTTGGATTCTAGGGAAAGACCGTGAGCCAGAACCACATCATATTTGTGGCTCAATTCATGGCAGGTGAGCAGAGTGTTCTGGGCGGAACCTCCCCTATCTAGGCGAGTAATAATATGGATGACCTTAATCTTTTGCAACTTCTGTCGTATTTACCTTTCCTTAATGATTAAATAGGTGAGGTTTATTGATCTCTAACAGCTCAACACATTTTTCATAAACCTCATCAGGAGTTATCATGTCCAAACAAATAGGTCGGGCACACTTTTTATTGTTACATGGCTGACAATCGAGACCTTTGTAAGCCTGTCTATAGAGCTTTTGAGATGTATAAGGTCCTACAAGCACGGGATCTCCTGGGCCAAAAATTGCCACGAGTGGCGTCTTGGTGGCAGTGCCAACATGCATGGGACCGCTGTCGTTGGTTATCAGGAGATCAAACCGGCTGATGATATAAGCCAAATCATTCAATTCTAATTTACCGGAGAGATTCACAGCATCATTCTTCATCTTTTGTTGAATCTCTTTCCCAATATCTTCTTCGCCGGGCCCTCCTAAGAGGATAATTTTTGAGTTAAATTCTTCAATGATCTTATCAGCTACAATTGCAAAATTATCAGTGCTCCATCTTTTGCTCCGCCAATCTCCCCCTGGATTCACGCCGACGATGATCTCATTGACACGAGCGTAAGGTTCCTCAAAAAGATAATTCCATTTTTTCTCACAACCTTTATCCCAAAAAACATCTATTCCCATTTTATCCGGTATTCCTCCTGCTAAAACGCCGATATCCATCATTGCATCTACCCTGTGTCGGTTTTCAAATGTTTCAGGGGGTGCTTTTTTCGTCAAAAAAATCCCAAACCCCTTGCCATCATGGCCTACCTTCAATTGTGATTTTAGCAGTAGGAATAACAAACCCATTTTAAATGCCCCAAACCAGGAAGCCACCACAAAAAGATTTACGACGCTTGCGAATCGTTTCTTTCTGAGTTTCACGATAAGCTTTACAATATTCAATACATGAGATTTGCTATTACGCAGCTCCCTTATTGGAAAGGCCAAGACATGATCTAGGTATTTGTAGTTTTGAGCAATCGGAGCGGCTTCTGTGCTGGTTAAAAGGTGAATATGAGCATCTGGAAAGCCATTTCTGATAGCTCTAATACTTTTGGAGGCAAGAACTAGATCTCCTATTCCTGCAGTTAATACGACCAAAATTGACTGTCTTAGGTCACCCATTTTCTCTCTCTTTTAACAAGGTACCCCCTCAAACAGAAACCCCTTCCCACCTTCAATTACTTCGAGGCTACCGCTTGATTCTCTGTATATTAAACAGCTGCCAACTATGTCTCAACGATATAATCGACAGAAAACCCCTTAGTATAGATCATATTTCAAAATCCATGGATAGCAAAGCCCGGAATACAGCCTCGGGATTAGTGACAATCGGATCCTGACAAAGATAACCTAGGTAAAGCAGGGTAAGTTGACCATGCAAAGTCACTGGAACCTGACAGGCATTGAGAAATTTTGCAGTCAATTTGTTTAACGCAGGATAGGCCTTTTGGTTGCCACCCAGTTTGTTGCAGCGCTCCAATACAACACTTGTCTTGATTGGGTATCTGCCTCCATAGATAACAAAATTGCGTAGGAGGAAATCGTACCAGTTGAAAACGGCCGGGCCAATCTTTGCGTGCTCAAAATCGATTATTACAGCCCGCCGTGGCTCAACCCTGCTTACTAAAATATTTCTATTGTTAAAATCCCCATGGATTATCTGAGCCTTTTGAAGTAAATTTTGCATATTTTTAGTCAACCCTTGCTTTTTTGCTGATGCGGAAAGAGCATCACGGATATCAAACTCCTCGGGAATAGCTTGGATCTCATTCTCAGGAACAGAAAACTGGCTGAGAGCGACTACAAAGTCAAAAAACAGATTGAGATCTTTAGGATCCCTCGGATTCAACGGAGCGCCTGATACTGCTTTTGTATATTCAAATAAGCCAGACTTGGTAAAATATATTGAGATGCGAGGCAGATTATCATTCAAACTAGGTCGCAATTTGCCAATTAATTTCACGCAACTTTGGGACATCACAATCTTTTTGGCTGCCCATTCATTAATGGGGATAGTGTATTTGCCTTGAGGACGCCCTGAGGGACTTTCGATCCGAAAAATGCTGGCCCGGCGATTAGTTATGACCAAAGCAAGATTCGCATGCTTGGAATCTTTAATTGCTATGAAATCTTCCTTGCCTTTTAGACCTAATTGCGGGGTCTTCTTTTGCGACGCAAAGACTATCCACGACGGAGAAAAGAAATTCCCGACCTTCAGCAAAAAAGAGGACTTGGATAAAACCCATATTCCTATTTGAAGCAATATGTCCGGCAAAAACGTTTTTTGAGTCGCGAAATTCCTTAAGAGGAATTTCAGTGCACCATACCCTTCCAGTGATGCGGCGTATCTACAATTTCGATAACTTGGAAAAACGGAAAACCATTTCGTCCAAGAAAACCCGCATCTTCCCAGCATTTTCATGAGCCCCGAACGGGAATGTGTCAACACGCGGAAATCCGTACCTTTGCGGTAGCGATGGTAAACTTGTGCCAAACTTCTGGGCAGCAATGATATGTAACGCAGCCCCGTGTGTTCCTCTTTGTAGCCCAAAAGATATTGCAATCCGAATCTGTTTTCAATAGCCACAAAAAGGGTCCCCTCCGGTTGAACCACTCTGGCTACCTCATTAAGGGCCATCTCTTGCAGGACCTTTGGCGGGTGTTCCTCTGAGAATGTTCCCACCCACTCCAGAACCCCATTCAGTACCACCACATCAAAAAAACGATTCGGGAACGGAAGCGAGAACACACTTCCCTGGGCCGTAGTGATATTGCTAATTCCCTCCTGGGATGCGCGTATATCAATAAATTGCAGCCCATCCAACTGAACATCTAAAGCGTATATATGCCTAAATTCTTTAGCCATCCAAAATGACAACCCCCCCCAACCGCAGCCTAAGTCCAAAACACGTTCCTTGGGTGAAGCAAGGACTGAGATTGTAAACCTACCTGTTCCGCGGATCCAATCTGCCTTATCTTTATTCATCCTGGAAAGACTCACCTTCCATCCTCGTTTTTTTGCCGCTTCTATTATCTGAGCTGTGGATTCTGATGAAGAGAATTTCCAAGCACTTGAGCCGCTTGCAAAACAGGGGATATTAGAAATGATAGGGAAATCTTTGAGGCATTGATTGCACTTTAACGAATTATCATACTTGGACAGAGCACCGTGACATTGAGGGCAAGCAAATTCGTTATAATGGGCTCTCATAACACCTTTACCTAGCCACCCTATCTTCAGGCCAGACAGCTAAGCCCGTAGAGAATCTCTAACAGCTTCCAGGACCATGGAAGGAGTAATTAAACGCATGCAGTCATGGGTTTTTATTTTGCAATAACCTGAGTTGCAACCAATACATGGCAAATTATCCATTCTAAGAACTCTATGGATATCTCCGACCGGCATCCATCGATTCTTGTTCGTAGGGCCCATCACTGAAACTGTCGGTATTCTTAAGGCGACAGCTATATGCAATGGGCCAGAATTATTACCTATGATAATATGGCAGTAATAAACCAAAGCAGCAAATCGCCTCAAATCATCTCCAACATATGTTGGTACCTCTGCATGAATCATCGAACCTATCAGATGTACGAGCCCTTCATCGTCTGGGCCTCCAAGAATAATTACATCTAAATCTCCGCTTTTTTGTAAATGGTTAGCTATATCTGCGAATCTTTCTGGTAGCCACCTTTGTGTTTCGTAATGTCCTCCTGGATGAATTCCAACAATTGGCTTACCCCAAACGTCTTTCTCTTTTAGCCAGCTTCTTGCCCATTTTTTTTCATCCTCGGTCAAAAAGATCTCTGGTACTTTATCATTGGCCGTAACCCCGAGAGCTTTAACAATGTCTAATGTCAAATCAACTAGGTGTTTATCTTTTACAAGCCCTGGTCCATTCAAGTTGAAAAAAACCTCTCTGCCATATGAGCCATAGCCTATTCTCCTCTTAGCACCGCTTAAAAGTGAAATTAGGGCAGTTCTCAGCTCGTAATCCGGATAGGGATCAATAGCAAGATCAAACTTATATTTTCTCAACTGATTTATAATTCCTATCTTATTCTTAACTCCCTGTGTTTGGTTGTAAACAATAACCCGATCTACATATGGATTATTTATTAGGATGGGCTGATTAGACAAACTGGCAAGCACTGTCAGATCAGAGGTAGGAATAGCATGCTTGAGGGCCCTTAAGGCCGGTGTAGACAGAACAAGATCGCCGATTCTATCTATTCTTATAAATAGGATTTTATTAACGCCATGTTCTAGTTTAAAACCCTGCCATCTTTTAGCAAGAAAAAGGCCGAAAATACTGAGAAGAACTCTTCTAAGATTCAAGTAAATAATTTTTGCGATAGACTTCATCCTCATTTAGCTGTATTTAAATCATTTTCTCCAAGAATCTCTCGATATGCGCGTTCTATTTGCTTAACATTTTTCTGGATGCTGAACATCTCTTCCACCCTAATTCGAGCTTCTTTTCCTACCTTTGATCTCAGTTCCTTGTCTGTACCTAATAAATTGATTTTGTCCGACAGTTCTTTTAAATCTTTTGCTGGAACAATAAAACCAGAAACGTAATCTTCCACAGCCTCCGAACACCCTCCCACATCAGTAACAATGACAGGCTTCCTCGCTCCCATCGCCTCGATTACTGATCGAGGAAACCCCTCAGAGAGTGAAGGCAACACAAAGATGTCAATGGCACTTAAAACCTGACTGACATTTTCTTGTTGTCCTGTGAAGGTAATGCGCTCCTGAATTCCTAATTTTTCAGCGATATCCTTACATTCCTTAAGATACGCTGAATCCACAATATCCCCTACCAATAACAGATGGAAGTCTTGCAATTTGGCGTTGAGCTTACCGCAGGCCTCTATCAGGTATTTCTGGCCTTTTTGATGCTCAATCCGGGCTACAACACATATCAACAGGCTGCTATTTCTGATTCCATAATAGTGCCTGACATGGGGTATAGGCCTCTGGGGCTTAAACTCTGAAAGATCAATTCCATTATAAATAGTTGCAAACTTGTGACTTTCGTCAACCCAGCCAAATCTAGACCTGAGCGAATTCGCCACCAGGATGATTTTTGACGACAAATGATATAGGAGACGATCATATTTGTCGCGATGGGAAACCCTGACATGCCAAACCAGAGGTATGCGTTTTATCTTGGCCACTAATCCTGCATAGAAGGTATTACGAGGGCCATCAGTATGAATAAGGTCTATCTTGTATTCGGTACTCAATTTGAGCAATTCATATAATGCCTTAAAATTCCTCTGAATCCTAAAATTCATTGCCTTTGGAAGATCAAATACGGTCACGTCAATACCCTGAACACGTAACTTCTTCGCCAGACTGCCTTCGGTTGGAAGATTAACATGGGGACAAAACGCCGTTTTGTCTAAATTGGCAACTAAATGAAAAAGACCTACCTGTGCTCCTCCCCTAAGGTTGCCAAAGCTTGATAGATACAATATATTGAAAAGTCTATGAGACATCTCCTAACCTATGCGCTATCGTGTAAGTTCATCGTATAATGACTCTATGTTTGTAACCATTTTTTCAGCTGTGAATTTTTCTTCATATATTTTTCTTCCCATTCGCCCCATCTTCGCTCTGATTGCATGGTCAGCGATGAGTTTTTCTATAGCGGCAGCAAGTTCCTCAGAATTCCCCGGTGCAAATAAAAGGCCATTGACATTCTCTTCAATCGCTTCGGGAATGCCTCCAAGCCGTGTCCCTATAACAGGCAGACCTGCAGCCATGGCTTCTATGAGCGCAATACCCAACCCCTCTCTTTCAGTTGAGGGCAGAACAAACAGATCAGCCAATTTCAGGAAAGGAAAAACATCCTTCTGCTGGCCTGTAAACAAAATCCTGGGAGAAAGTTGCAATTGCTCTACGTATGCTTCGAGCTTACTTCGCAATGGCCCATCGCCTACAATCAAAACCCGGACATTCTCGTGCCTTTTCAGTACAACTCTCGCAGCATCGATTAATACCTGATGACCCTTGTGACGGGTAAGGGAGGCAACTGTTAGGACAACAATATCCTTTTCCTCGAAACCCAGGGATTTTCTGGTCACGTAGTCATCTGAATCCACTTCAAACAGGCTGGCCTCCCCAACCCCATTATAGATCAAAGAGGTCTTCTTCTCGTTAATGCCCTCCATCTCAACCACAAACCTCTTTACCGCCTGAGAAACACACACGATTGTATCTGTGAATAGAGATAGGAGTCTTTCGATGAGCAAATTTCGATGCTTGAACCCATAATAGGTGGTATGGACATGCAGGATGATAACCGGTGTCCTCGCGACCATAGCCGCTAGTCTCCCGAAGGTACCTCCAAAGTAGCCATGTGCATGAATGATATCTACCCTGGATTTCCTCATTAACCTCGAAAGGGCCAGGATTTGAAATGGGTCGTAATAGCTCATCATCCTAAGGATCTTTACGCTAATGCCTCTTTCAGGCAATTCCTCCGCAATCTCGCCGCCCCGTACCAAACACCAGACCTCAACGTCATATCTCGCTCTATCCAGCCCCAAGGCGATGGAGGCCATAACCCTCTCCAGGCCTCCAATCTTAAGATCCTCAACTAAATGTACAACTTTTCTCCTGGCCATTTATTTTGGTTCGTCTTGACTAATAATAGAAAGGAGTTTTTGGATTCGGTTCACATAGGTGTGCTTACTGAGTACTTCCCTCCTTCCTTGGCAGGCGATCTCTTCTCTTTCTAATGGCCGAGCAAGATAATATGTGATCTTTTCAATCAACTCTTCTGCGTCATCGAACCGGACGAGATGCTCCCCGTCTTTAAAAAGGGAAAATACATCTCTCTGGTCATCTGACATAACAAACGCCCCGCAGGCCAGTGCCTCAAAAATTCGTGGACTTGCCTGATAGACGGGAAATCTATTTGTAGGATCTTGGTAATGCGTTGCTAGCACGATCTTACTTGCACTATATATTTTTGACCACTTTGACGGTGTGGTATGGGCAGCTTTGATGCAGCCTCTCAGCTTTGATCTCTGATCCAGTTTCTCCCACCCCGGTCCCCAAATACCTAAGTCAAAATCAAGTAATCTCTCAAAGAGCTCAGCACGATTCGGATAATATGATCCTACAAACACCACGTCGTTGCCGTAATGGCTCTTTTCTTCACGGGATAGCCCAACAGGCTTGTGGACATTCGGGTCACATGCAACCGGAAGCCACTGAGCCCCTTCGATACCAGCAAGACTAAGCAGTTCAACGGCCTCAGTACCCTGACAGAAAATATGATCATACAGGGGAGCAACATCGATGATTGGCTGAAAATTGAGGGGTGCATCAATCGTCCAGAGAGCCGTGCAGATATCGCTATCTTTTAGCATCTCCACGCTTTGGGAGGTTATTCTATGTCCACCGGTTATAATCGCGATATCTGGCTTCGCTTCTAGGGCTAGAGAAACGATCTTCTTATTGATATGCCGGAGATCGTATTGGTGGAGCCATTGAATCCGTTGCCTTATGCTCCCTGGCATCATATGCCGCCTATCATCAAAAACGATAAGATCATGCCCAAGCGCTATAATGGCACCCTCGATATATTCCGTAACAGTTATAAAATGAGGATTGTGATAACTGCTTAAAATTACTTTCATAATGCAAATCGCTCTATTTTTTTGCTAAGACAATTAAACGGCTACTTAATATTTTCGGAGCAGTAAATCCTTGATGCCAAAATAATTTCTTGAGGAGAATATGAAATAAAGAGACCAATATTTTGCTCACATACAAGCTAACTGATTTTTTATGAGTTTGTGGCGCATAAACACAAATATCACGGAAGCCAGCCACATATAAAACTTGAAAGATGCTTTTCTCAGTAAAGCCACATTCATGGGTAAAATCTCGGAATCTTGAATCCAGAGCAAAAGGATTGCTCATGTTCGGTAGTTTTAGTAATAAGATACCTGCAGGCTTCAATGATCTGTAAATCATTTCTAAGAAAGTTATAACCTTTTCCTTGGGTATGTGTTCAAGGACATCATTGGCAGATATCGCATCATAATTACTTATCTTGTCGGTCAATAATTCAAAGGCATCGGCCAATTCAACATTAGGAGCAATATAATTTTTACAAAATTCAATTTGACCTGGCGACAAGTCAATTCCTAAAAAATGTGTATACCCCCTCTTCTTCAGATAATACAAAAAATGTCCGGCACCACAACCGATGTCAAGTATTTCAGCATCCTTGTTTGCTGGCAAAAAACTGCCATAGTCCAGATCAAAAGCACTCGCGCTATGTTCGTAATCTTTGAGATCTAAGACATTAGACGGCGCATAGACTGAATCAAAATATTCTGAAAAGGCCTTTTTTCTATCGTCCATCTGGCGTAACCTTCTTTTCTTAAGCTCTTAGTTCTAGATAGTTACTATGTTTAGATTTTATGATTCATAGGGAAGAGAAGATCCCTTTTATGATCTTCTTAATCTCATAATTCAAAATTCTATCAAATAAATAGGCTATACAAAGATAAGTTACGATCCCAACCCCGATAAGTAATGTGAATTGCCAGATCTGAATTGAAGGAATGCCATTTTTCAGAATCGACAATATTATTACCATAAATAATGCATTCATAAATGGTAAACCTATGATTTTCAAAAAAGATCGCTTTCCACATTTTGTAATTTGTAAAACCATAAAGCTGAATCCCAAAGTGGATATGAAAGTGCTAAAAAATACAGCAATGGATGTGCCACATATGCCCCACTGGATAGAAAACGGATAAATTAAAATAACTAATACCGACAGTCTTATCGCTTGCCATCTAGGTTCTATTTCTGGCCTATTAACAGCCAGGAATATAGGCGTCGTTGTAGCTTGGATTGATCCCACTAAACCAGCTAATACTAAAGCCTGGATCGCTGGTACCATTGGCATCCATTTATCCCCTAGAAATATTTCCGTGAATTCTGGAGCAAGAATAAATATCCCTCCAGCTAATGGAATCGATACAAAGGCGGTAATCTGTAATACCTTGAGATATGCCTCTCTTAACTCTGGTAAATTATCCTGCAATTTTGAATACGCAGGAAATGTTACCCGAGAAATGAGATGGCCTATTTCGGTGGCTGGCAAATTGGATACGAGGTAAGCCATCTGGTAAAGCCCCAAAGCGGATACCCCCATCATCTTTCCCACGAAAATATCATCACCTTCCATAATTAAAAAAATCAATATGCTTGAACCCAAAACCCATTTACCAAAACCAAAAAGCTCCTCAAATTCACTCTTATCAAATCTGACATGAGGTCGATACGGCTGGATCATATAAGACATAAATAATCTAACAAAGTTAGCCGCAACGCCACCCCATACTAAGGCCCAGGCATTTCGCAATATGAAGGCCAAAGAGATGGCTACGGTAAGGTCGATTAAAGTTCCAGAAAATTCATAGATAAATTGCTTATCAAACTCCAATTCCTTCTGAAAGAAAACTATCCCTATATTTTTACACCCCGAAAGGATAGTGGATATAGCAATTATCTTTATTACTAACGTAGCCTGGGATGAATTGAAGAACGCAGCTACTAAGGGCGAGGAAAAAAACAGGACTAAGAAGAGAAAAATACCTCTTACAGCCGAAACCGTCCAGGCCGTATCAAGATATGATCCAACATTATCCTTTTTCTGAACTAAAGCGGCCTGAAAACCTGTCTGAGAAAAGGTATTCAGTGCAGATATTGCCAGAACGGCAATGCCGAAGAGCCCGAAATCTTTCGGCGCCAGCAAGCGAGCAAGAATGATTGTCCTGACGAGGCCTAACAAACGGCTTGTAATCCGCGAGGCAAAAACCCATATCCCACCTTTAACAACTTTTTTTGAAAGAGGTTCAGGTATATACAAATTATTTTCAATTGTTTCCTTACTAATGGTAGTTCCCTTTGATACTTAGTTCACATTTGGCTGTGCAGTTATGGTGAGACCAAAAGTGAAAAGAATAGACTTTTTGCACTTTGTTTTGACTAAAACATCCGAAAAACCGTTTTATTTTCACAACTTCATGATCTTTCATCACCAGACACTTCTGACTCCAGTGCGGGTATCCTTGCTACCATACCTAATACAAACCAGAAGGGCTCCATGATTCTGACGATGATAAAGGTATTTGCCCCAACAGCATGTACTAATAGCCCAATAAAGCCCGCTAAGAATCCCATGGCAAGCCCTTTGTACAACACATCACTACTCCTACGAAAAATTGTCACTCCGTGTTTCAGGATTGCTGAGAGCAAGAGAATGAAACTGAACATTCCAATCACCCCTGTTTCCACTAGTACCCTCAGATATTGGGCATCAACAAAATGGTAGCCTGTTACCCCGAATCCAAAGATGGGATGTTTAGTGGTATCTCTCAAGGCAACCTGCCACGAGCTGAGCCTAGCTGAGGTAGACGTGTCTAATTTGATATTAGCAACTTGCACCTGGCCCGATTGAGCTTGTTGGGTGAATGTATAGGTAATTCTTTCTTTAACAACCTGGGGAGATGTGATGGGGAGAAGAACAGCCAAAAAGAGGAGACCGATTATGATCAATTTTCTCTTTTCAGAAAGCCAGGCAAAAACAAGGAGCATGGGGAAAAAGGATAGGTAAGATGCCCTGGATTGTGTGTAAAGGAATGGAATAAAGGCAATGAGCGTAATGCACCCATATATGAGTCTCTCCCTCCAAACTTCTGTGGCTAAAAACAGCCCTATGGTTATGGCCATCATTAAGACAAGATAACCACCGAAGGTATTGGGCTCCCCCCCGCCTTCAAAAGGTGCCGACACCCTCTCACCTCCCGGTATCTGGCCTATACCGATAAAAGAGACGATAACGCAAGCAATCAACAGCGCCCACAGGAAGTGCTGGATTTGTTTCTTATCGTGGACGTGGTTGAGCACCATGAAATAGATAATGATGTACTCAAAGTACTTCAGCACAAAGAGGAAACCTGTTTTCAGGTCCACCCTGCCCATCAGAGCACCAATGAGTGTGGAGATTAGGCAGGCGATTATGTAGAAGGCAATGGGCTTGTTCAGTGGCGTTTTTAAAAAGAGACCAAGCTCCTTATATATTGCCGTTCTAGCGAGCCAGCCGAAACCAATTACAAGCAGTATGAAATCATCTAACCGAAGCGTTATTCCCCTACCAAGTGAAGCGCCAGAAGTTTCACCCACAATGATCTCTGGCCCCAAGAGCATGGAAAAGACAAGGATATAGAGGGCGCCCTGCGAGCTTACAAAGCTGACTGTAAAAAGGATTATACCCGCGGCAACCGCTATGGTTTTGCCAGCAGACATTGTCGGGATAAAGAAGGCTAAAGAGAAGGCGACGAGGAGGATGATTAGGAGGGGAAAAACCAACTGAAGGGTTGATTGCCCGGAAGAATTGTTCATGACAGAGTTCCAGGATTATCGTAAGACTACTTTGCTCTCTATGCCTGCGTCGTTCAGTTTGCCGGCCATCTCATCGGCGTCCTCCTTGGTCACATACGCCCCAATTAAGAGCCTGTACCTGTCTTGTGGATCTTCGATAACGTACCGCGAGTAGCCAGCTTTCTGGAGTGATACAGATCTTTCCTCAATTTCCTTTTTGGAAGTAAAATCACCAACCTTACTGGTGTATCCTGTCCTGACGATCTTTCTTGTCTTAAGACCAAATCTTTTTTTGAACTCTCTTGCCGCCTTTGCCGTTTCAAAATGGCCCACACACACCCTGAACCATAGTCCTTTTTTCCCCAGATTTACTTGCGACCAGAACGGTTCAAAGCCTTTCCGTTTAAGCAGAGAGACGTGCTTGTTAACTCGCTTAAGTGTTTTGAACGAGCCCGTCATAAGCGAGTATGGGTATTGGGTTGCGGGTGGTGAAGAGATGGCCGGAGAACTCGTTTGAGGCTGATTGGTTTTGTTGGACTTTCCAGGTTGGGGTCTAGATAACTCATAACCAAGTGAAGGAGAAGTGGCTGTATAGAATCATTTTGCGGAGCTGTGTCATTCTTAATCTGCTCTTTGAATTAAGCCTCAGAGGCCGAAGCATCAGGAAACAAGCCAGGCGCGAGAAGCTCTTCAATCTTGGCTGGTGGCAGAGGAATACGTCCCTCTTCCGTCGCCGGTTTACTATCGGTGCCATAATACGCATTGAGATCAAGAATCCCATTCTGCCTCAAGAGGCCACCTATTGAGAAACACAAGGCCGCGAAGGGCAGAAATAGCCTGATTCATCTTTAAGCGCCTCTTTTCTTTTCAGCTTTCTTTTTGTTAGCCTCTTCACCATAATAGTAATATTTATAGTGCCTGAGCTCCTCCAAATCCGGGCTTATCCCCGCCTTTACACAATTTAAAACCACCCCGATGATATTTGCCTTCACCTGGTCTAGCTGATCCTTAACCCTCTTCAAGATGCGCCTGGCAACCTGCCCGGTCCTGTATACCAGTAAAACACCATCGGCCTTCGTGGCCAGAATAGAGGCGTCCGCTGCAGAAATAAGGGGAGGGGTATCCATTAGGACTACATCGTAGTCATTGTAGACAGCATCGAGAAGCCTCTTGAAATTGTCAGATTCAATCAGTTCAGCTGGGTTGGACGGAATCTTGCCGCACGTTATTATGTGAAGGTTATCAATACCAGGGGTGAGCATTATCTTATCTACACCCAATTGGCCCATCATAAGGTCGGTGACCGTTTTGATTGCCTGCGATAAGTCACCATTTCCCAGCAGGAAATCGCTGAGTCCCGGGCATGGCTTAAGGCCAAATAGCTTATGAAGCGTTGGTTTTCGCAGATCTGTGCTGAGCAGAAGCGTCTTCAGGCCCCCCTGTGCCATCGCTATGGCCAGATTACCAGCCACAACGGTTTTCCCTTCCAAAGGAGTGGAACTCGTGACCACGATGCTCTTGATGTTTTTCTCCCCGGCGCTAAACCGTACGGTGGTCCTCAGGGATCTGAAGCTCTCGGCTAGAACGGACTGCTGTCCAAAGTGGGGTATTATGGGAGCCTGATTATCTTTTGACTCCACATAGGTGATGAGGCCTACCACGGGGAGACCCAAGGTCTCCTCTACATCGCCAATTGCCCCAAGGGATGTATCGAATGTTTCAACTATGAAGGCAAATACCAAACCCAGAACAAGGCCGATCAAGGCTCCCAGAAGACCCGAAGCGACCAAATTGGGGCGATTGATTGCCTGCGTCGTTTCGAAGGCGGGGCGTACGATGATTACTTCCTCCGGTCTTTCGGCATTCTGAATGAGCGCCTCCTGGTGTTTCGTTTCCAGTAGAGAAAAGAGCTGATTCGTTCTATCCACATCCCTCTCTAGCCTCGCTAACTCCAAACCCTTGAGGGGAAGTGCCTCAATCTGAGTGCTCACGATTTCTATGTCTTTTCTGAGGTTTTGCTCCCGCTGGGCGAGAATTCTCAGCTGGGATTCTAGCTCCATGACCATTTTTCGTGCAATTTCTGAGACCTGCTTACTTAACTCAACGACTTTTGGATGAGAAGAGGTGTACTGGATGAGCAAAGAATCCCTTTTAAGCATCAAATCAACGAGCTTGGTGTTCAGCCTTTGATACAGAGGTGACGCCTTGTCGGAGGAAAAGCTCTTCTTGGAGCTCAGGGGGCGTCTGGAAGTTCCCTCTATCCTTTCCATCACGGCTTCGAGCTCCATTTTGGCCTCCAAGGTGTTACCCAATTTGGTCTCGAGGGTGTAGGCACGGGATAAGAGATTGGAGCTCTGGGAGGAGAGTGCTATCACGTCCCTTTTTCGTCTGAAATCTTGAAGCCTTTCTTCCGATCGCTTGAGCCGCTCACCAACTATGGCAAGCTGTCCTTGAATGAACTTAATTGCCTCAGCTATCCTCTGATTAATCTCCTGGGCGCGGATTTCCTTATAAGCCAGGGCAACCTGATTGGCTAATTGAGCAGCGAAGGCGGGTTCTCTGGCACTTGCCGTTATGTTTACTATATTGCTTCGTCCTTCCTGGCTGACCTTTACCTGAGATTGCAGCTGGCTAATGATGCTGCCGACGGCTGGGCCCGGGTTGTCCGTCTCGTTAATCCGGCCAAGGGCCTTCGCAACCTTTGTGAATACTGGATAGCTTTTGATAACGGCCATCTGGGTCTCTATCATATCTCCTGGTCCCCAGGAAATGATTTGTGTGTATATGCCTACGAGAGATACTGCCTTTTCAAACTTAACAGAGCAGGTAGACTCATAGAGCGGCATAGGTGCTCGAAGCTTGGTCAGAGCCACGCTGAAAGCAGCGAAGATAATTATAGTCAAGATGAGTAGGGTTCTTCTCTTTCTGACAACTCTCCAGTATTCTCTGAGATTTATGTCGTATTGAGCCATGCAGATAACCTTTTATTTGAACCTGAGATCTTGATGTTGCCAGTAAGCGTCCCTGTACTTACCCGGATAGAGAAGATACTCAAGCAGAGGTACCGTGTTGATGATAAACTCATTGATATCCCCTATGGTGCTCCGAGGAACGTACACGATGTCCCCGTCTATCAGTGGTATATTTTGTTCAACGTCTCCCTTCTTGAGGATAGCATCGATGTCAGCCGTCATGACCTGAGGTTTCTTTCCAGGCTCATAACCCCTGATGATAAGGGTATTCTCCTCAACAGCGGTCCCGGTGTAGCTTCCAGCAAGAGAGAGCGCCGCCATCAAATCGGGGACATTCTTCAATGAATAAACGCCCTGTCGGTATACCTCACCCAGCACGTACACTCGCTCACCGTATGCGGGGAGCTCCGGCACATCAACGACATCCCCGTCATCAATAATGACGTTCTGCTCAGTCTCCCCTCTGTAGATTATATCGTAGAGATTTATGTGATAGATTTTGTTTTCCCTGATAAGCTTAACCTTCTTGATATCCGCATCAGCGGTATAACCACCTGCCAGGACCAAGAGATCAAGGAGTGTTGTCTTGCCCTTCAGGAACACCTTTCCACTTCCGGCCTCATAGTACGGGAGCCTCAAAACGCCAACCTCGCCCAGGACTAGAGCAGACTTACTTTCAAACTCCTTGACGACAACATCTATCCTCGGATTCCTGACATAGGCCGAGAGCCTCTTGGTAACTTTCTCGTCAAGCTCTCGGGCCGTTAGGCCCGAAACGGGCATGTTATCCACAAAGGAATAGGAGATCGTTCCGTCTGACCCTACCCTCACGAGATCCGTTGAATACTCACTGCCTACGCGAAAGGTGATCTCCAGAAGATCTGAGGGACCTATTCGATACTCCGGATAGCCCATTTTCTCCGTAAAGACAGAATTCTCCATCACCTTGCTCATGCGAGCCAGCTCCTGTTTCATCGGCATGGGACCAGGCTCTAATTTGGGCAGAGTAACGGAGGGTACTGCCTTAACCGGTGTACCCGGAATGGGCTTTGCGCAGCCGCTCAGAAGCGGCAGTAAAAGCAATGTGGCAAAAAGGTACCTAAGAGATTTCCCCTTCATCGATGCTACCCGTTATATACAGGAGTATTTGCTGAGATAAATCCACAGCCCTTGGATTCGATAATTTATTTCCAAGACTATCGTAGCTTATCTCGACGGCGGGTTTTAAGGGATAATCCGGATTTGTGTCGATAACCCTCCCGACCGAGCGATCATTGAGCTTTACGTAAGCCCCCAGCGGAAAAAAGGAGATCTGACTCAGAAAGGCCTTTGCAACGCTAGCGGGAAATGCCCCTTGAGCCGTGTCCAGAATTTCGCGTATCGCCGCATTTGGTTCAATCCTCTCTCCGTGCCGCCTATGGCTTGTCATATCTGCGTACATATCCGCCAGACCTATGATATAGGCATACTCATGAATCTCGCCTTCCTCAAGGCCGAATGGATACCCTGAGCCGTCTGCCCTCTCATGCACCTGGAGGGCTACATCGGCAAGCCACCTGTAATTCTCATCCAATCGAGACAGTATATCAGCACTTATCTGCGGGTGGCGCTGAAGCTCCTTGAGTTCGTAATCGGTCAAAGTCCCCTGTTTGTTGACGATATCTGAAGAGATCTCATACATGCCCACATCTTGCAGCAAGGCGCAGGTTGCTAAGTCGCTGAGTTTATTGTTGTCATAGTTCATTCCCACGCCGATCTTAAGAGACACAACCGTTACCTTAATGGAGTGGGATGCTAACATGTCAGCGTCCTCACTCTTAAAGGTCAGATAATGGTGAATATCATCAATAAGCTTTTTCTCAACAATAGCTCGCATGACAGGGGTGATCCCTGAGATATTAATGGCCTCATCCTTCTGAATAGAGTCTCGGACCAGATCGGCTAGCTTGGAAAGCTTTTTGTAGTACCTGTCCCCCTCATTATCGGTATCACTGACCATGGGCCTCTCTTCTGTCGCTCCATCTTGATCGAAGATGCCGATCTTTCTGAGGCTTATGTCTGTTTTTTTGTAATTCCTCTTTTTTGGAGCCTCTTTTGACTCCTTTTCGATGATTTTAGAGAAGCGAATCATACCTATTCCAGATCCTCTATGACGCTATCAATAATAGCCGGATTTATGATTTTTCTCTTCTTGTTGTAGGCTATCAGCAAACTGAGATCGCAGACTGAGTTGATCTTTCTTGGCAAGCCTCCGGTATACTCATATATCTTCCGTATGGCATCCTTGGTGAAGATGTTCTTCTCAAAGCCTGCCTTTCTCTCCCTGAACATGATGTATTTTATGGTGTCTACGAAACCAAAGGGGTGGATGTGAAACCTGATCGGTATTCTCTGATCAAACGGCTTCATGTGCTTGATTTTCGACCTCAGCTCAGGTTGCCCAATGAGAACAAGGGTTAGCAAAAATCGGTGATTGTTCTGAAAATTCAGAAGCAGCCTTGCCTCCTCAAAGGTTTCCTCAGGCAGACCCTGTGCCTCATCAATGACAATTATCGTCCCTTTGCTGTTCTCCAAATTCTGTACCATTTTTCTGCCAAGCATTTGCAAAAGCCTCGCCTTGGAATCGGGTGGGTCACCGATGCCCTGTTGGTAGAGTATTGTCTGCAGGAACTCGATGGGATTGTAGGGTGGATTGGTTAAGAGGCTTATCTCAGCTCCGGCCTCTTTAACCTTATTCTTGTAAACTCGACTTATCAGAGTCTTCCCACAGCCGATATCCCCCGTCAACATAGCAGCTCCTTTGCTCAGCCGCGAGGCATACAGCAGCCGGCTCAGGGCCTCTTCATGGGATTGGGATACATAGAAAAAGGAGGGATCAGCGACGTTTTCAAAGGGAAACTTCTCCAAATTCCAGTAATCAAGGTACACTCAAAAACCTCTTTTTATGGAACTTCAACATGATTAGGGGAAAAATCCCTCAACAGTCAGGGACTAGAGGGTAACTCAGGTATCGGATAATGAAAACATGGGTTTTCGATAAGCCAACACCTCATCCTCGAAGCCCGTGTCGCTGCAATCTTCCTTAGATAGCTCTGCCCCCTGAGGGCGACGCCCCTTTTCAGTGCTGAATGGCTGAGGCTTCAATTCCCCATTACATTCATATAACGGTCATTTCCACACTGGGCCACGCTCAGCACACTACCAGTTATATCCTTATCGGCAAAACACATGCCAACTTTAAAAGATCAGGCGGGACTTGCCCCTAAGAATGATAAAAAAGACATAGATTTCAATACAATAGCAGTTATGATGACAAGCTAAGGTAGGATACCCCAGTGTGCGTGTTAATATAACGGGAGGAAGTTTGGAACGATATGCCAAAATTTTGACAGAAACCGGAATGCATCGGTGACAGGCAATGAGGGTTAGGCGGGTATCACGGGCGGAATCCTTAAAGGATGATCAACCCTCATAGAATCTGACAATGGCAAGAAAGGAATCGGCCTTGAGGCTTGCGCCCCCAATAAGCGCCCCATCAATATCAGGCTGGGTCATGAGTTCCCTGATATTATCCGGCTTCACGCTTCCACCGTAGAGAATCCTGACCGCCTCCGAGGTATCCGTATCGAAGCTTTGCTTCAGCCAGCTCCTGATGAAAGCCTGCACCTCTTGTGCCTCTTCTGGAGTAGCTGTTTTCCCCGTTCCTATAGCCCACACGGGTTCGTAGGCGAAAATCAGGTTTTGAGGCAATGCATGCTTTTGACAAAAGGACCCAAGCGACTCACTGAGTTGTTCCCGGATTACATCAAATGTCTTATGCTCCTCTCTCTCCTGCAGCGTCTCACCAATACAGATAATGGGTACCAATCCTGCCTCGAGCACCGCGACTGCCTTTCTGTTCACCATCTCGCTCGTTTCAAAGAAGTGTGTTCGTCTCTCTGAGTGCCCAATGATTACGTGCGTGCAGCCGGCCTCCTTAAGCATGGGCGCTGAGATTTCCCCCGTAAAAGCTCCGCTCTCCTCCCAATGGACGTTCTGGCCTCCAAGCAGAATGGCCGTGCCGCTCAACAGATCATGGGCCAACGAAAGGGTTGTAAAGGGAGGCGCCACAAGGACATCCACCTTTCCAAAGTCAATTTCGGCACTTTTCAGGTTGTTGAGAAGTTCCTTGGCACCGCGGAGAGAGAGATTCATCTTCCAGTTGGCCGCCATCAGGGGTTTTCTGTCTGCCATGGTGCTATCAGCTTAAGCCTTGCCCAGCATACAGTGCGAGATCAACGAGCCTGTTTGCATAGCCGAACTCATTGTCGTACCATCCGAGAACCTTGACCATATCGTTGCCTACGGCCATCGTTGAGAGAGCATCGATGACGGTTGAGGCCGTAATTCCCTTAAAATCACTTGAAACAAGCGGTTCATTCGAATACTCAATGATACCCTTCATGCTGCCCTTTGAGGCCTCCTCAAAGGCCTCATTAACCTCCTGAGCAGAGGCCGACCTGCTAAGCTGGACAACGAGATCAGTCAGCGACACATTAGGGGTAGGTACCCGCAAGGCCATGCCATTCATCTTGCCCGCTAGTTCAGGAATAACCAGGGAGACTGCCTTCGCAGCCCCGGTGGTTGTGGGAACCATGGAAAGAGCTGCTGCCCGAGCTCTCCTCAGGTCCTTGTGGGGAAAGTCCAGGAGCCGTTGATCGGTCGTATAGGAATGTATCGTGGTCATAAGGCCTTTTTCAATGCCAAACGTATCCAACAAAACCTTACAAATAGGAGCCAAACTGTTCGTGGTACACGATGCATTCGAGATAATATGGTGCCTTTTTGGATCGTAGTCCTTATGGTTGACCCCGATTACCACGGTTATGTCCGGATCGGTAGCCGGAGCTGAGATAATTACCTTTTTTGCGCCGGCCTCTAAGTGCTTGGAGGCCTGAGCCCTGTCCCGAAAGAGCCCGGTACACTCAAGCACAATATCAACCCCCAGATCCCTCCACGGGAGCCTAGCCGGATCCTTTTCAGAGATCACCCGCATCTTGTTTCCATCGAGGACAATACTATTATCCTCAATGCTGATCTCTGCCTTGAGCGTTCCGTGCACGGAATCGTATTTCAGAAGGTGGCCAAGGGTATGGGGATCAGTTAAATCATTTAACGCCGCGATAACAATATCGTCTCTCTCGTATGCTGCACGAAGAGCCATCCTGCCGATGCGTCCAAACCCATTAATTCCGACCTTTGCCGCCATAAAACCCTCCTCGCTTGTGTGGTGAAATGGGGCAGAAAGTAAGCCGCAAATCTGCGGCCAGCCTCTAATACCATGAAACTGATGCCACTAGTCACGCCTCACAAGAGCTTATAGCTTGAATCTCCGTCTGTTCAGCCAGAATACATAACTAATCCTGGGTACTCAGCTTTGGAAGGGAGCTTTTCATATCTGAGGGCCATGCGGAATCCCTTCACGCAGGGGCATAGTGTCTTTTCTGAGGTGACTGGCGGGAAGCCTGCTGTCATTTCAGGTGGTACGGATGGGGGACCCCCTGGCCAGCCCGATCCGAAGGACCGGGTGGAACAGGGAGGGGGTAGGCATCCCACGTCCGTAATACCTAGAAATGGCCAGGCCGGGAGCCTGGGAACCGAAGAAAAGACGTTATGCCCCCCTCAGTCAGATAACCTATGTGCAAAATTGACCCAGGGATCTTGTGAGGGGCCCTTTTTGTCTTAATTAGAGTATCCAGCGTGGCCTCGCCTAATCATGGCGCAGAAAACAAACAGTATAGCGTGGTTTCAACGCACCGCATACTGCCTACTCATTGGCCCTCAGTAGGCTTGAGTAATTCGCTGGCAAGGGATATACTTCTACGGCCAGCCTTCTTGGCCATATCCGCCACTTCACTCAGACTGTGCCCTTCCCTGCTGTGAGCCACCGCTATTACCATGGGTAAGTTGATGCCAGTCACAACCTCCACGCTGTCCTTCTCAAGAAACGACAGGGCCAGATTTGACGGTGTACCGCCAAACATATCCGTCAAAACCAGAACGCCTTGCCCCTGGTCCACAGACGCCATCTTCTGTCCAATCATACCCAGCAGCTTCTTGCTGTCTTTCGAGGTGTCAACGGAAACGTAGTCCACTGCATCAATGGCGCCCACGATGAATTCGGCTGCCTCAAGGAGTTCCTTTGCCAACTGACAGTGGGTTATTATGAGAAGACCGATCACGATACCCTATTACAACTCCTCATCCTTGTCGATTATCATGTCATAGATTTCCTCACCTGAATGCGCCCCCATCAACCGCCGCCGAAACTCACCGTCCTTTAACATCCTTGATATTTTGGCCAAGGCCGTGAGGTGCACCCCTGCTGAATTCTCGGGCGCAAGCAAAAGAAAGAACACGTAGGCGGGCTTTTCATCGATGGAGTCAAAATCAAGACCACTGGTACTTCTGCCAAAACAGATACAAAGATGATCCAGATCCCTTAACTTTCCGTGAGGCAAGGCTACCCCATCACCGATGCCGGTGCTCCCGAGTCTCTCTCTTTCCAATAGAACCTGAAGCAAAGACCCCTTACTCAGGGATGGTTCTTGCTCGGTTATGATTCCCGCAAGTTCCTCTAATGCGCCCTTTTTGTCCTGAGCCTTGAGCTCGGGGATAATGCATTCAGGCTTCAATATATCGGTAAGTTTCATAGGGTACCCTAGCAAAATCTATTTGGTAGAAGGCTCAATGAGGCCCAAATTGCCGTCCCTTCGCTTGTAGATGACGTTAATACTATCAGTCTTGGAGTTAAGAAACACGAGAAAATTTCTCTTTGACAACTCCATCTGCATCGCAGCCTCATCTGCGTCCATCGGCTTGGTGTCCACCTTCTCGGTCACTATCATCTTGGCTTCCGGCTCAGCTACCGTATCCTGGGTCTCTGCTTCGCCCTTTAGGTCCTCCACTTTGCGCTCCTTCTTACGAGAGAGCATGCGCCTTAGTTGTTCCTCTATGTTATCCAACACCGTATCGACGGATGAATACATATCGTCGGTCTGCTCTACAGCCTTAATCTTGTTTCCATCGATGGATAACGTCATATCAGCAATATGTCTGAATTTTTCTACCCCCAGCACAATATGAACGTCAACAGGCGAATCAAAGTATTTTTTTATTTTGTAAACCTTGTCCTCCACATATGACCGTAACTCCGCAGTAGGCTCCATATGTCTGAAGGTAACGGTTATTTTCATTGCACCTCCCCGCGGAAAAATGAAGGGTTAATGACAAACAGTGCTAATCCTAAGCACTAAACCCAAAAACTTCAACCCCAAAAGAATAACCCCAGTTAAGGCAGGGACCATTATATCCCTATCAACGAAGGTAATACAAGCCTGAATAGCATTGGTGTATTTTCTCATGGGGGCGTTCTAACGGGGCAAATCTGGAAGATTAACTGTAGGCCGTTTTTCTCTGGCTCGATGGGAGAATTCCCAGCATCTCCCGATACTTAGCTACGGTCCTGCGTGCTATGTCTATATTCTGTCGTTTCAGAATATGCACGATCTCTTGGTCACTATGGGGCTTGGATTTGTCCTCACCCCTGATGATCTCCTTAATTCTCTCCTTAACACTTAACGAGCCAACCTTCTCCATACCGTCAAGCGATTGAATGCCGCTGTTCAGAAAGTAGCGGAGCTCAAAGATACCGTAAGGGCTGTACAAATACTTGTTGTTCATGACCCTGCTCACGGTAGACTCATGCATCTGAATATCCTCTGCAACATCTCTTAGTACCATGGGCCTCAAATAAGCCGGGCCACATTCGAAGAATTCTCGCTGAAACTTCACGATGCTCTCGGTCACCCTATAAATGGTTCTCTGCCGCTGATGGATGCTCTTGATGAGCCAAGAGGCACCCTTCAGCTTCTCCCTTATATACTCCCTCGTGGTCCTGGTGAGATCATCTTTTTTGGCAAGAGTTTCTCTGTAAAAAGAGCTAATTCTCAATTTAGGAAGCCCATCCTCATTCAGAAAAATAACCCATTCATCACCCATCTTATAGACATAGACGTCAGGGATTATGTATATCGTTTCCTCGTCATTATAGAAACGTCCTGGCTTGGGCTCTAGGAGACATATTGTAGAAACAGCATCGAGAACTTTTTCCAGCGGCACACCGAGGCTCTTAGCGATCTGGGTGTATCTCTTTTTCTCAAGGTTTTTCATATGATCGCACACGATCTTTTCCGCAACGGTCCCCCGAAGACCCTGAAAATAGAGCTGTAGCAACAGACACTCCTTGTTATCTCTCGCCCCAACCCCCACAGGGTCAAACTCATGAATTATGTCCAGTACCTTTAATACCTCCTCTCGGGGTTGAGCAGTCTCCGTCATGATGTTTTCAATTGAGGTCTGGAGATACCCGTCGGAGTCTATGTTGCCAATAATGTATCCAGCGATTTTCCGCTGTGTCTCATCCAAACCGCTAACCTGTAATTGCCAGATAAGGTGAGAGTAAAGACTTGTTTTAGGGGCAATCAGACTCTCAAAGGAGGGCCTATCGTCGACATCCTCATGAGGTGAACTTGCCCACGCGGTATTGTACTCTGAAAGGTAGGAATCCCAATCAAAATCGTCACGCACCGTTTCTCTGATTCGTACCTCCCTGAGGGCCGGTTCTTCTTTGGGGGGAACCTCATCTTTCTTGCCGTCTTGCGATACCTTATCCTCTATCTCATCAGCGGGACCCTCCTCCAGTAATGGGTTTGCCTCCATCTCGTGAGTTATCGTCTGACAGAGTTCCAATCGAGAGAGTTGCAGGAACTTGATAGCCTGCTGCAGCTGGGGGGTCATGATAATCCGCTGACTCATCTTCAGCGATTGTTTGAGTTCGAGCGCCATGGTATTCCCTAATGCAATCTATAAGTTGAACTCTTCCCCCAAATACACCGATCTGACCACCTCGCTGGCAGCAATCTTCTCGGGTTTACCGGACTCAATGATCTCACCCTCGTGTATGATATAGGCGACGTCACAGACATCCAATGTTTCTCTCACATTGTGATCTGATATCAAGATACCCAGACCCTTCTGCTTGAGCCCCTGAACAATGCTCTTAATGTCGTTAATTGCCAGTGGATCAATGCCCGCAAAGGGCTCATCGAGTAACATGAACTTTGGATTGGTAATCAATGCCCTTGTAATCTCGAGCCTCCTTCTCTCGCCGCCTGATAGAGAGAAGGCCTTCTGTTTTGCCAGATGCCCAATATTCAGTTCCGAAAAAAGCGACTGAACAAANGTATCTCGTTCCTGAACTGGTATATCGACTATCTCCATAATTGCCAAAAGGTTCTCTTCAACTGTCAGTTTCCTGAACACCGATGGTTCCTGAGACAGATAAGTGATCCCCTGCCGGGCCCGCAGGTACATGGGCTGATTGGTAATATTTTTTCCATCCAGAAAAATGCTGCCTTCCTCAGCCTTCACCATGCCAACTATCATGTAAAACGTCGTGGTCTTACCGGCCCCATTCGGCCCGAGGAGGCCTACAATCTGCTCCCTCTTGACTGATAGATTTACCCTATTGACGACTGCCCTTTTCCCATAAGTCTTTACAACGTCTTTAACATCTAACGAATCGCCACGGTCATGCCGTTTCATTCGCTCCCTTTTTCCTCCTTCGGAAAGAGGGTGGCCTTAACCCGTTTCGGTCCACTTCCCTCAACTATGCTCCGGTTTTCACGTAGCAGTACGGTTATCCTGTCTCCTTCCACAACGTCCCGACCCTGCGACACAGAGGGATTATCGGTTAGCACGATCTTATCCTCGCCCTGATAAAAGACTGCTTTTCCTGCTTTTGCCGTTAGACCGTCAGATCGATTTACCCTCACATTCCCTTGGGCGATAATTCTATCGATCTTGCTCGATTCAACCGCTGACTCACCACCGGAGGGATTTTCAGTGTAATACACAACCATTTTTTCGCAATCCACTACCATATCATCACTTTGGGCCTTTACCTTCCCCTCAAAAACAATCACCCTCTTCTGCTGGTCAACCTCCAGGGTATCAGAGTGGATAACTATGGGGGCTGAATCCGAGTTCTTTCGAACTTTCTCCTTTACTTCTGACAAAAGATTGTCCCGTGGCGCGATAAAAGACGCGAGGCAGAGAATCGCACCACAAAGCAAGGAGTATCGCGCAATCCTCATCCCTAGAGAACTCCGCTGCTGAAGGTCGTACAAACATTACCCTTAACGGTAAATGTTCCCTTGGGTAAATCAGCATAAAGACCATCGCCCTTCACGTCGAAGAAGGGGCCAAACACACGGATGGGCTCGTCAGTCTCAACGCAGCCGCCCTTCTCGCTGTAGATCAAGAGAGTTGTCTCAATCCGGTAACCGTTGGAAGTCTTTCCCATCACATCTCCCCTGAAGGTAATCCTGCCGCTTTTTCTACAGTAGTTACCCTCGTTTCCCCGTATGGTAAAGGCCGTGTTTCCCGCAGGGTCTAGCTTCAGCAGAACCTGAGTCAAGGTCAAGGTTTCACTTTTCTCAATGAAAGAGCCCTCCCTTGCCTTAAGCTCCCATGTTCCCTCCCCGTTGTCATAATCCTGGGTGTAGTTGATCCCACATATCTTGACCGACTCACCAGGCCGCAGACTAGAAGCTGTTGACGTGCCTACGTCTAAATATGAAGCCCTATACACAAAAAGGCCAGCTATCACGAGCAGGAGAAAAATACCCCCTATCGGCCACACTAGTTTCGGAATTCTCTTCATAAACTATATTGACGGACAGCCCACGAGGTCAAATCGTGTATTATCCGCAACTCCGTCATCGTTTATCTTGTGCCAACTACCTGGTGAACCTGCTTGAGCACAGCCATTAGTGGCTCAACCTGCTGAAAGGGAAGGGAATTTGGCCCATCACAGAGAGCTGAATCAGGATCTGGATGGATCTCCAAGAAAATCCCGTCGGCCCCAGCAGCGATGGCAGCTCGCGCTAGGGGAGCAACGAATTGCCTCTGCCCATCAGAGGTAATGCCCCGAGCTCCGGGCAATTGTACACTATGGGTGGCATCGAATACAACCGGATACCCCAAGTTTTTCATAACCGATATAGACCGCATGTCAACAACGAGATTATGGTATCCGAAAGAACTTCCCCGCTCCGTCAATAATATGTTGGTATTCCCCGTGGATGTAGCCTTCAAGACAACCTGTTCCATATCCCAAGGGGAGAGGAATTGCCCCTTTTTTATGTTAAGCGGAAGATGAGTTCTGGCTGCTTCCAGTATGAGATCCGTCTGGCGAGACAAAAATGCGGGTATCTGAATCACATCCAAAACCCCGGCTACCTTTTCAATCTCACTCAGCTGGTGTACATCTGATAGTATCGGCAAGCCAGTTGCATCCTTTACCTCCTTAAGCAGCTCCAGGCCTTCGTCCAGACCCGGTCCTCGAAAGGAATCAAGGGAGGTTCGGTTCGCCTTATCATAAGAGCTCTTGAATATAACTGGGATGCTCAGCCTCTGGGATATCCCCTGCAAAAACCTGGCCACGGCTAACGTGGTCTCCCCGTCTTCTATGACACAGGGGCCGGATATCAAAAAGAGCGGGCCGTTCTCGCCGAGTGTCAAGTTTCCTATCTTTATCCGCCCGGAGGCACGTATTTCTGTGCTCTCAACAACCATGAACGCAATACCGAAATGTCTATGCTATTGTTATCCAAAGACGTGTACAAAGTCAAGAATCCCTTGCGCTGGAGCTGAGGGCTCTGGCGGCCTGTTTTCGCCCTAGGTCACATGACGTTTTGAGATAAACGCGAACATAAAGTTTTCCTTGTAAACAAAGGTCCATTTGCTTATAGTTACGCATACTTTTTGACGCTGGCAAGATGGCTGAGCACAAAGTGAAAAAGACAATCGATGAAATAAACAACAGAATCAGAGATGGCAAGGTAGTGGTGGTCACTGCCGAAGAGATGGTCGACATCGTGAAAGGCAGAGGAGTTGAGAAGGCAGCGAGAGAGGTCGATGTGGTCACGACTGGGACATTCTCTCCCATGTGCTCGTCAGGAGCCTTCATTAATTTCGGGCACAGCAAACCGCCCATTAGGGCATCAGAGGTTTTGCTCAACGGGGTTCCAGCGTATGGCGGCCTTGCCGCGGTGGATATCTTCATAGGTGCTACCGAACCAGCAGTTGATGACCCGCTCAATAAGGTCCATCCCGGGCAGTTCAAATACGGCGGTGGGCATGTGATAGAGGATCTTGTCTCAGGCAAAAGGGTGGAGTTAATCGCCCGATCCTATGGAACCGACTGCTACCCGAATCGAGAGATAGGAAAACAGATAAGGCTCAAAGAGCTGCCCTATGCTGTATTGCTAAACCCAAGGAATGCCTATCAGAACTACAATTGCGCCATCAATCTGACGCAAGACACGATCTACACCTATATGGGTGTCCTGCGACCTGGGGGCGACAACGTCAACTATGCAACGGCGGGGCAGCTCAGCCCTTTGTTGAATGATCCTTACTGTCTGACCATAGGTCTCGGAACCAGGATCTTCCTTGGAGGGACGCAGGGGTATGTGATCTGGTCCGGAAGCCAACATAAGCCGTCAGTAAAGCGTGAAGAAAATGGCGTCCCCTCAGAGCCGGGTGCAACCCTAATGGTCATGGGCAATCTAAAGGAAATGAATCCACACTGGTTGGTGGGTGTAAGTATCCTGGGGTATGGATGCTCCTTGGCGGTAGGCATCGGCGTGCCTATTCCCATATTAAATGAAGATTTGGCCCGATATACAGGGGTGTCAGATGCCAATATCTTCACCCAGATTATTGATTACGGAAGAGACTTCCCCCGAGGAAGGGCAAAGAGCCTTGGTCAGGTAAGCTATGCAGAACTGAAGAGCGGTACGATCGTGCTCAACGGCAAAAAGATCCAGACGGCTCCGATCTCCTCATACGTCCGTGCCAAGGAGGTTGCCAACGTGCTCAAAGAATGGATTCAGGCTGGTCGCTTCTTCCTCACGCATCCTCAGCATCCCCTCATGGATATGCAAAAGCCCTTTTCGTAAGGCGTTTGCCCCTTCTTCTTTCAGGACCCCCCGATGAGGTTTTATGGAAATCGATAGTCCCAAGACCAGAGAGCTCAAGCGCTTGCTACAAGCTATGGGGTCAGCTCTGATTTCATTCTCAGGTGGCGTTGATAGCGCCTTTCTTCTTCAGGTTGCCTCAGAGACACTTCATGAAAAGGCAGTAGCGGCGACACTGGTTTCTCCCCAGTTTCCCAGAGGAGATCTGATCAGGGCGGAAAGGCTCGCCAAGGCTTTGGGCGTACGCCACATAAAGCTCGCGTTTGACATTCTTTCCAACGAGGATTTCCTCAGAAATGATGCGATGCGATGTCATTTCTGCAAAACAAAGATGATAAAGCTGCTCAAAGGGGAAGCAAAACGACAAGGGCTTGCCACGGTGGTTGATGGCAGTAATCTTGACGACACGAAGGACTACCGGCCCGGCCTCGAGGCAGCACAAAGGGGAGGGGGCAGAAGCCCGTTGATCGAGACTGGCTTTACCAAGGACGACATCAGGAAGGAGTCGAAACAGAGAGGGCTAGACAACTGGAATGCTCCATCTTCGGCATGCCTTGCCTCACGCATTGCCTATGGCACGCCCATTACGGCGGAATATCTCTCTCGGGTAGACAGCGCTGAGCAGGTTCTGCGCGAGCTCGGTTTTAACCAGGTGAGGGTACGATATCATCCTCCCATTGCGCGTATCGAGGTCTCGGCCTCAGAGATCGACCGCTTAGCACGGGCGCCTATTAGGGAAAAAGTGACAAAGGCACTAACAGAGCTTGGCTTTAGCTATCTTACCCTTGATCTCGCTGGCTTCAGGACCGGAAGTATGAATGATTTACTCTCCTAGCCCGCTGCCTCCGCCTTTGCCTGGGCAATGGCCTCATCCTCCCGCTTCACATCCTCCAGGGTCTTGGGCTTGACGGTGTCGGGCTTCTCCTCGATCCCGTACTTCCACTTGAGAAACTGCTCCCC
>JGI24422J19971_10000245_pt1 | contig 28731 bp, 34 predicted proteins | sample DeeMarSWOR152_54_FD_19971 | JGI IMG/M metagenome (IMG submission 19971) | reverse complement strand
TCCGCGCGAACCTCCTGAGTATTTTCTTCCGAAATTGACTCCGACTATGACCTTGTCGAAGACGTCGATTGTGTCGTCGCAGTTTAGATCGGCAAGTGATTTATGTGGACAGTAGGGGCATGGTTCAGGAAAGTCGGGTGGACCGTGCCAGTACATGCCATCGGTGGCGTTACGGTTAGTTCCAAAAGCCACTCCAACCAACACCTTATCAAAGACATCAACTTCACCATCACCGTTCACGTCCCCTGGACAATATTTCTTGATGAAGTACGCTGTGATTGTTGTGTCTTCAACGACTGTTATGTTTCTTGGATTATCCTCTGAGCCGTCTGTCCAATTCTTGAACCCGTATCTGTATCCAGTATTATTGCCTTCCCAGAAATCATTCACAAAAACCTCGTGCGTGTCTATATCTACTATGAAAGTTGAACCAGTGTATCCAACCAATTCATCATCTATGTAAACATCTCCTGTTGTGAGTGGATTGCTGTATTGGTCTTGGGCAAGAACAGTCAAAGGCGCATGTGTCAGGTCGTATGTTACCATGCAGCCGACATCTATGTTCCAATAGTATGCATTTACTTTGTGTCCCCCCCATAGAAGGAAATTATACACCGCTTCTTCCTGTGTATAATGTTTCACATCGTAATGGGCACCCAACACAACTGGGCCTACAAATTTATACCATACTTTCTCAAGGGGAAAGGTAAAAGCTTGTCCAACGCCAAATCCCCCGCCTTCCATTTCGTTGAACTGGATTTCCATGTATCCTTGTTCATTGAGAGGATAATCCGCCGCATTCAATATCCTATCAGCATGGTCTTTGTACGTTGGGGATGGATAAGGAGTTGAATACCATCCCGAAGTTCCACCATAGAAATGTGACTCATACCAGACTTCCTCCCAATAGTTTTCTGGCTCACCATTCTTCGGTCCTATCCACTCGTACCACCATACTTCATAGCAGTCATCAAACTCGTGATAAACCGTCCTTGATTCACCGTTCAACAGGTCAGGGTAATCCTTCAGCTCGCTAGATTCCTCTTTTGTGAGCCCCTTTACGTGGAGAGGACCCGCATCGATGCTTGTCACGGTTTCCGTCCAGCTATCGAATTTCCACGTCAGATCCACAGTCAAGTATGGGCATGAATAGACTTCTCCTGTTTTATGCGGCTGGTTATAAAAGTACTCCCTGTACATGAGAGTTTTCATGTACCCCGCACCTAGAGTCATGGGGTCATTTCTTCCACTCATTGAAATGGGTGGATAGTCTGCAGTCCAAGGCCACTCAGTCAAGTTTGTGTAATGGTTTCCGTTCATGTCGATCCATCTTTCAACCATAGGCGCTACCTTCAAGACAATTTCTCTTATTTCTCCATTACCAAGTTCGACAATACGAGCATCCCATCCATGATTTGGTTTGTATGCACCTACGGAGTAGGTGCCTGGCTCCAGTGAAAACTCAGATTGTGAGAAGTTCGCAATTGATAGGAATTGTGGCGTCGACATAGGATCTTTGATAAGATACAGAATTGGGTCTTGCACAGGTCTAAGCTCAACATCAACTACCTGAACCAGTAGCAGAGATCTCCTTTCGGCCATACCGATGTTGCTGACGAACACAGTTGAGAAGAACATCCACATATAGATCATGACGAAAAGTTTCTTCAGTTCCACTCTCTTCACCTAGACCACAGTAGACATAAGAAATATTTAAAACTGCCCATATCTATCGCTTTTTTTGGAAAAAATGATTTAATTGAAAAGTAAGTTTTTTTCTCTTCTCCCATGTGATTAGGGTGATGAAGATGATGATTGAGAGTGTTGTTGAGATTATGGTTGTGTGTATCCAGAGTATGGTGGGGATGGCGTTTACGCGGATGGTTAATGTGCGGGTAGCGTTGTCAAAATCGTTCTGCAGTGGCAAAGTTGTGTTCATTGACAAAGTGCTGTTCCATGAGGTGCCAATTCTAAAGAAATTATAAGTTATCGTTATATCAGTGTTTTCCCAATACAACTCAGTGCCATCATAAAGAGAAAGCGTAATGTTGACAAGTTTGAAAAGAAATTCAGCCGTGGATATTTCGCTTAGATCGAACGGTATACCTCTCCTGAACCCGGTTTCGGCTGTCCCGCTATTTGGATACAATGGAGGATTTCTTGCTCTTGATGAGTACAACGACTCTGGGTAGCTATACTCTGTACCATTTGTAAGTGAATAATAAGTGAATCCGAACTGGAACCAATCACACCCAAGTCCATTTACCAGATGAGAATTAAGGAGCGTTGTCCCAATTCTTATAGACTTTGTGGATACACCGTTAAGAACGACAGTTTTATTGAGTTTTTCGATGAAGTCTTCGTTGAAGAAACACCATCCTGAAGCCATGATCAATGGACGTGTTATGACTCCTGAATAGCCTAAGACCCTGATTGTGAAGGATTGTGCGCTTAGAATCTCTCCAGACCATCCCAGTTCATGCCTCTTGAAAACTTCAGCTTCAGCTTTGATCAGGAGAGCTTCTGCAGCCCACGAAAGAATAAAGACAGCGAAAACACAGAAGAAAATATGAAGTCTTTTCATGGTTACCTCTCTTTTGTTTTCTCCAAATAACTGTTACGATTATGACTGTTGGGATGGTTATGATTGCTGTGAGGGTGATTGCGTGTATCCAGAAGAGAGTAGGCAGTATCTCCACATATATTACTAAGGTGTTTGTGGCTTCATCATAGACACTTTGCAGTGGCAGAGTGGTGTTGAGTAGGATACACCCTGAATAGGAAGCGTATCGTTGAACAACATCACAGTCCATGGAGACGGTCCATGCGGGAACCCTGGCCACGGGGGATGCCCAGGACCACCAAGCGAAAGAAGGCATTCGTACGTTTTGTAAACGCCATAATCAAGGTAGAGAGAGCCATCATGTTCCAGAACAAGCAATGTGTAGAATCCGTAGTCTATCTGATGAAGATCGCTGTCGTAGGCTGTAACAAACATACCACCCGCAAGCCAGTTGTCTGTCTGAATCACTGATGGATCCGTCTCGGGAAAGCTAACAGTAATTCCAATTTTTTCTACATACTTTTTAACACCATCAGTATCCATATAGCCAGCCATGAAAGGATCACATTGAGGTGGGGTAGCGGTTCCTCCACAGCCCAGCTTGGGAATATGATTACTAATGGTGCATCTACCTAATGATGTCATTAGGGACGCCATCACAAGAATCATAAGTAGAAAAATGCCTTGAGATTTCAAAATATCTCACCAATCAAATGAAAATAGATTTCACCAAAGTATTTATGCAACTTTTCCCAACGAAATCAACAGTTGAGTTCAAATACACACTTAGTATCTTCATGATTGACAAGTTACATTCACCTAGCATCCATCAAGTCTTCTAACGCTTGCTCTCTAGTCTTACCTTCTTTCATCTCTTTATCTATATGCCACTCTAAAACTCCTGTTGGATTATGTGGATACTGTTTTACATATTTTGCAAACAGATCTTTAGGATATTTTGTTTGAGACTCTAAGTCAATCTCTTGCTTCAAAAGCGGAAGATCAGTCTTCGATAATGTAATAACCCAGTAAACCCATCAATGAACCCTACAAGACCCGAAATGAACCCAAGCACACACCAGATAATGACCACTAAGTAAAAAACTGATTCTTCCCATGTCAGTGGATGTCCTGGAATTTTTGTGTTATAGTATTGCCATGCGGCATTAGTGAGCCCACCGTAATAAAAGGATAAAAGCACTAAGACTAAACTAAAAATTGCTAATAGCGCTGATGTAGCCCTACTGTCTTTCACACAGTCCAAAAAGCCTTTTCTGCCTAAGATGTAAAGCGCCAAACCAACAACACTTGATGCACAAAGGAGTTCATACACAATCAGTTGATTTGGAAAAAAATAACTTGCCCGTAACACAAGACCATATGATACCCCAATTACAGCTCCAGTTAAATCAACAAGAGCAAGAACATTACATGCTATTAATACGATTCCAATTATGCCCATCGTACGTTTAAAATTCAACTCTCTCACTACAAAACAGGATTATAACTAATGACTGATATAAAGTTTTGTTATTATGTGCGCGCGATGGAATAGGAATAAGAGATTAGGTAGTCTTGTTACAACTGATAGGCGAAGTTTTGTATGTGGCTGTTGTATGTGGTTGTGCCCCAGTCAAAGGAGCCAGAGGTTATGCCTTCCCACCTGTCGTAGAAAAGCCACGTATAGTAATAGACTGTCCATTGAGAAGAGTCAAGTTGTATTCTCACCTTCAGAACAGAAATGAAAGCCTGTTTATCGTAGGACTAATTAATATATTAATTTTTGGCACAGTTGTAATTCAATTCTTTGATAGAACGTATTCTAAAGAATAGTAATATATATTCCCATAATAATATAGAATAGCTAGAGGTAAGATATGATTCTTGTTTTCTCTCTCATACTTGTTTTTCTGTGGGGCTATCTGAAGAAATTTCCTCACTCATATACGATGAAGACGGTTCTTGCTGTAACAACCTTCAGTGTTCTCGTTTCGCTTTTGGTCAGTTTCCTTTCTGTGTATGGTTCTTTTTGGGGTGAGCGTGCGCCAGTGCATGCATCTTTGCGTGCAGTTCCCAACCCGGTTCTTGCACAACTCTCTCAGCCATTCTACCTAGACGCGAAATATGCAGCGATAATATATGAAATGCTTAGCACTCAAAATGTTTGGTTTAGAATACATTTCGCAGGTGTACAACTATTAGAAATGCCATTCTGGGTCAGATACACAGGTACAATAGCTTTTATCTGTTCCTTTGCGCGGCCCACTGTTGATTACACCACTACTCTATTCCATCAACTAGTTCTCATCTTCACAGGACTCAACATAATGGGCGCACTACTCGCAGCATTCACATACAAACTAATAAATTGGGGAAAATTAAAATCTACAATTGCTCGATTTCAAGAAAACGCTCGCAGCAATAGTTTCTACCGGCGGCTGTTCCCAGATTAAGATTGTTGCTTTCGACGATCACGCACGCACGGTACCTTCCATTACACTTGACTAGAAGCATGAGAAATATCTTTTGGTTTTTATTATTGATTTATCGCGACGCACTTTCTTAACTGTACCAAGTAGAGTTTTGGTTGAGGTAACCAGTAGACTGGTAATCATGAACACCAGCAACAAAATGGTAACTGGAAATTCTGGCACAGCGTAAACGCTAATTATTTTAACTTTTTGAGCGCTATGGTTGTAGGTGAAGTAGAGAAACGTGTGAGTTCCATTTTTCATTGGAATAGGAAAGTATGTTGGCGGTTCATCATCTATGGTAACTTGCCATTCTTCTAGTTGGTCGCACCACATAAAGTTTAAAGGAATCGTTACATTGCAAAAGCCTGTCGAATTGCTTGGTCCAACAACATTGAAGCTAATCTCTCTTAGCGGCTGAGTAAAATCAAATGATGCCACCGTTGAATTGGTGGCTAAATCTACCCAATAAATCATATCATCCCAGATAAATGGGACTGACCCTCTTGGAGCAACAAGGGGAAAATGATCAATACCCAGATGAGGCAGATCAGTGTCTCCAACTCCATCTCCCTTAATTCTGCTGTCGGTTCCATCATCTAAACCCATGTAGTCACTCCAGTAGTTTCCTTCATGACCATTGTCCCAGTTAGCTGGGCTAAAGAGCGAAACGTGATTAGTGTTGTTAAAAATGTCATTGTGATAAAGAGTGCTTGGCAAATCGCAAGGTTCAATCCACACGCCGACAATATTGTTTGCTATTGTGTTGCGAATGAGATTATTGCTACTGCTGTCAGAGATATGAACGGCCGCATAGTTCTCAACTATAATGTTGCCACTAATGTTAATATTTTGAGATTTACGCAACTCTACACCATTATAATTTCTTTTTATCACGTTTTCACTAATTTTGACTCCACTAGAATTCCATACGTGTATTCCGCAATATGGCCAATCCCCACTATTCTGTATTGTAAACCCTTTAATTTCTGCGTTGGATGCGTTGATGCGAACAACCGTTAGATTTTGGTTTCCATCTATGATTGTGGTAAATGGGTTTTCTCCAACAAGTGACACGGTCTTATTGATAACTATGTGTTCGTAGTAAGTGTTCGCTTGGACTTGAATTATGTTTCCCTCGCTTGCGTTATTTATGGCAGCTTGTATTGTGGCGAAATCGTCTGGTACGTCAAGAATCTTTTTAACTTGAACTGTTTGGCTGTTAGATCCTCCTATTCGGTCCTCATAATCATAACTTGGATATCCGTTGTGTTCGCCAACTGCCCCCGACACCAATCCTTCAGCCGCTACAGATATCGCATAGGATCCACAATTATTAGCCTTCACAGCCCAGCTGACTGTTGCTGATTCCCTTGCGAATAGGTTTCCCGTTCCTAAAGTTTTCTTGGCGATTTCGCCTGATTCAAGGCTTAGTCCAGCTGGGAGATTAATTGTTACATTACATGACGAAGCCGGATAGTCAAAAGCGGAAAATGGATCTGGGCAGACATAGGTAACGTTTGTGGTTACGGTGAAAGTGTTATCTAACTTAACGATGTTTGGGACTGTTAGGGTCACGTCCCACGGACACGTGAGAAGCCCCCAATATCCAATGTACTCCCAGAGCTCAAGAAATGTAGACTCTGGGATAGTTGCGTTTGGGCCACCGTAAGTGTCACCCCAAGCCTCTTTGTTCCAAGGGTCATGCAGTATAATGTGAGTTTCGTTGTATCCTACAACAACTCTGTAGTGACCATAAACTTTAGCTGGAGTAAACCACATGAGCACTGTTATGGGGTAGCCATCATCTATCAAACTCTTTAGTTGGCTGATTGTTAGTCCTCCTTGTTCAAAGGCTCCATAACCTAACTTGCGGAGGGAGTATCCAGTAATGTTGATTGGCATTTCACCTCCTGAGGAGGTGCTGAGATTGCTGAAGTGCACCGCTCGTCTCATTTCATCCGTGTATGTCACGTATGGAGCGGTTCTAGCAACATCAGCGACTTCTGATTGTGGTATGTCTTCACCATAAGAATCGAAGACCATCTTAAGGGCAGCTGGACCACAATAATAATTGTTTTCTTGGTAATGGAATGGAACTTCGATGTAACACTCATCTCCGCTCATCTTTGCATCTTTTGAAAAGTTATAAGCAAGAAAGTGAAGTTCTGCAAAAGCGATTGTGTTAACGAGGATTAAGAATAGAGGTAACGTCAATGTGACTCGAAGTAAGGTGTTTTTTTGCATGTTTCGTCATCTTCTTGTAGTCATATGCTATTATTCATTAAATCTCTTTAAAAACTGTGTGAAACATTTGTCGATGAGAAGGTTGCTGCTGTTTGCGGAACTATCTCTCGTTATAAAGATGTTGATAATGGGGTCCTTCACTTGTTATCCAATTCAAGTTTTCTTTGGAGGAAGTTCTAGTTCTCGAGTTTAATCCAGAGAAAATCTGTTGTGAGTAGGCATCAAATTATATGTGGTTAACACCTGTGATGCCGTATCACTAGGTGGATAGACAGAAATATTGAGAAAAAGATAGAAAACAGTGGTGAAGGGCTTGAAAAAGAAGATCGTTTTGTCGGCTGCTGTTTTGACGTTACTATTCTCGGCAGTCATGAGAATACCCTTCATACCGTCTGTAAGAGCAAGAACATGGACTGTGGATGATGATGGTCCAGCAGACTTTCACACAATTCAGGAGGCAATAGACGCGGCAAACGAAAGTGATATCATCTTTGTCTCTTCTGGGGTGTACTATGAACATGTTGTTGTGAACAAGGCTATTCAACTCATTGGAGAGAATGAGTTTGATACTATTATCGATGCGGGCAGTACTGGAACTGTGATGAAGGTGGCTGCAAATAACGTCAACATCAGCGGTTTCACCGTACAAAACAGTGGACCGGGATATAATATGGGTATATATGTGACTTCAAATGGCAACAACATAAGCGGCAACATTGTGAAAAGCAACGAATACGGAATCATTGTCTCAGGCTCCAGTAATAACATCCTTACTGGTAACAAAATCTCAAACAATGGGCTGGGGATCCACCTCGGGTATTCTAACAATAACACCATCGCTAATAACAACATCTCGCACTGCAAGTGGGAGGGGGTCGATCTCATATACTCCAACAATAACGCTCTCATCGGTAACAACGCCTCCAACAACTCCTACGGAATTAGAATCTACAAAAGCAGCAACAACACACTTACAGACAATGTCGCTTCTTCAAACTGGTATGGAATCGATCTCCATATTCTTTCGGCCGGTAACACCCTCACTGGCAATGCAGCTTCAAAAAACCAGTACAATTTTGGTGTTCGAGACCTCGATTTCCCAGGATTGAACAATTACGTGGATGTCACCAACACGGTGGATGGAAAGCCTATCTATTATCTGACGGGCGCAGCAAACGCCATCATCGACACTCAAACCAATGCGGGCACCGTCTACCTCATCAATTGCAACAACATAACCATAAAAGACCTGACTCTGACTAAGAATCTCGTTGGAGTGTCTCTCTGGAACACCACAAACTCCAGGATAGAAAATGTTATCGCCAAGAATAACGATCGTTGTGAAATCGCTCTCATGTATTCTTACAACAACATCCTTACTGGTAATAATGCTTCCTCAAACAATGTGTATGGAATCTACCTCGGAGATTCCAACAATAACACTCTCATTGGAAACACAGTCTCAAATAATGGTTTTGGAGATGTTGCGTTCCAAAGGGGTGGTCTTTGGCTCTCTAGGTCTTCAAACAACACTCTTTCTGGAAACACAATAACAAACAACGATTGGCATGGCCTCGGCCTCTATAGGTCGCCTAACAATAGTGTTTGTGGAAACAATATAACAAACAACGAGTATGGCATCAGGCTCTGGGTGTCGTCTAACAACCGTGTTTCTGGAAACATCATAACAAACAACGGGCACGGAATCATTCTTGATCAATCCTCAAACAACACTATTTACCACAACAACTTCGTTCATAACCTTCATCAAGTCTATGATGAATCATGGGAATATCCACAGATCTCTCCTTCAGTAAACATCTGGGATAGCGGGTATCCCTCTGGCGGTAACTACTGGAGCGATTACAACGGTACAGACTTGCACAGTGGGCCTTACCAGAATGAAACAGGAAGCGATTACATCGGCGACGCCCCTTACAGAATCAGTGGTATAGAAGAGGACAGATATCCATTCGTATCACCCTATGATCCTGCTACATACGGGGCAGTTCAAAAGTACATCGAGCTAAGAATGGATTACAATAGCTTGTACTCTATCCTCCATGAGCTAGTTGTCAATCATAGCCTACTCATTGACAATTTCCATGATCTAAACATGACCTACCATGAGTTGCTAGATGATTACAACATCTTACAAGCATCCTACAATGAACTCCAATCAAATCAAAGGGCTATCATCAAGGAATTAGACAGCATCCGAAATCTGATGTATGCCTTTGTTGCAATATCAGTCGTTCTCACTATAACCACTGTGTATTTAGGAATGAAGACAACACAGAGGAAGAAGCATGAGAGAGAGCAACCTAATTTCCTTTTTATTCTTAATCGGATTTGTATACACTAAGTCATACCTCGAAAAGAAGTGAAAAAAAGTATGTTATGATATTCCGAAATTACGTTATGAAGTTTGTTAGTCCTGCCTCTTGAGCGAGTTCGATGGCTCTTTTCATCTCCCTTCTCGTCAGTCTTCTTCGAAGTTCTGAGGCTTCTTTTGCTTTCCACTCTGGGCGGTACTGAAACATTATGTTGGTTCTGATCCATGTTCCAAGATTTTTTGCTATCCAGTTTAGAATGGGTTTGGTGCAGCATTCGAGGTGTTCTGGTAAGATTAGGACTCTGATGAGGAGTTCTCCGTATTTTTTTCCGTACAGGTGACTGTGGGTGCACGCCTCCCAGTATCTTGGAGCGTTGGAGATTCTTGTGGCGCATTCGTTTGATCCATACTTGAAGTCTAGAAGATATACGTCTGCAAATCCTGCCAGAAGTTTGGCGGTTTCCTCACTGTAGTAGGAGTTAGAGTTCCAAACCACTGGAACATTTACATTAACATACTTGAAAGTTTCAAGCCACTGTTGAAGCCAAGGAGTTGGTTCCCCACCAACAAGGTTTGCGTTTCTACAACCGCCTCGACGCAAACGCTCAACCTCTTTAGCCAACCGTTCTGGTGAATAGATTTCGCCGTTCTCGTACCATTGTGATATAGTCCAATTTTGGCAGTGAAGACAACATAGAGTGCAGCCTAACGTAAAGATTGTTCCTGATGGAACCAGTTCGGGTTCTTCACCCATGTGATGGAACATTGTGGAAACGGTGATTTGGGTTCCGCATTTACAATATCCTAGTTCTCCGGCAAGTCTATTCAAGCCACAGCTGCGAGTACAGAAATGGCAGTTCTCTAAAATGCGACTGGCGATTTCTATCTTCAAGTCAAGATAAGATGTTTTTGGGACGTTTATTTCTTCAAAACGTTTCTGTTTGGTGTCAATCTCTTTTTGGATCTGATAAAATTTTTGTGTAAGTTGGTTATGAATCTGCCAAAGTTTTGCCAAAGGGTAGTTCCTGCTAAAGTTTGCGGGCAGTTTCTTAGCGATCATGAAGTTGGCTGGCTTATCGTCTTCCATAACAGCGAAGTACCTACCTAAACTCTTTCGAGCTTTCTCATCTTTTAAAACTGCTAAGGCGTCAGGTCTCGAAATGCTCCACATGTCATTCATCTAAAATACTGAAGAAAGATCATATTATCTGTTTTTGATTTTTCTTTCTCTTTATTGCAACCTTAAATCGCAGCATAAAGGTATGAAAAACCGCTTTTATGGAACCTTCCCTTTATTGCAATGTTTTCTCCGCATTTTGGACAGCGCATATCCTCATTTAAATTCCATTTCACAATTTCAAAGCTGAACCTTTTAATCAACAATTCCTTGCAGTTCGGGCAATAGGTGTTTTCAAAGCGATGCCCTGGAACGTTGCCTATGTAAACGTAGTTTAGTCCAGTCTCTTTAGATAGTTCACAAGCTTTTTCAAGAGTTTGCAGCTGGGTAGATGGGATCTCAGTTAATTTATAATCGGGATGAAATCGTAACAAATGGAAAGGTGTATCTTTTCCTAAGTTATCCTTGACCCAAGTAGCGAGTTCCTGTATGGTCTCTAAATCATCACCGATCTTAGGGACAACAAGATTAGTAATCTCCACATGAATACCATGCTCTTTCATTTCCTTCAAAGAATCATAAATTGGTTCGACCGAAGGAACCGATGAGAACTCTTTATAAAATTCTGGATCACCGGCTCCTTTGAAGTCGACTGTTGCTGCGTCTAAAACTGGGGCTACGGTTCGGACTGCTTCCGTTGTCATGTAGCCGTTGGTCACAAAGGTGTTGAAGATCCCTTCCTTATGAGCTAGCATGGCTGTGTCGTAGGCGTACTCGAAGAAGATTGTTGGCTCTGTGTATGTGTAGCTTATCCCTTGGCAACCGTTTTCTTTTGTCGCTTTTAGAACTTGTTCTGGGGGAAAGTCATATCCACTTATCTCTTTTTCTTGACTTATAACCCAGTTGTCACAGAATCTACAGCGGAAGTTGCATCCAACAGTTGCGATGGACATAACAAGAGCGCCTGGATGAAAGTGTGAAAGAGGCTTTTTGTTTATGGGGTCTACGCAGGCGGAGCAAGCTTTTGCATAAACAAGCGAGTAAAGCTTTCCTCCCTCGTTTTTCCTAACCAAGCAGAATCCTATGCTACCGTCACGTATCGTGCATCTCCTTGCGCAAAGATTACATTTAACATCATTTTTTTCCAACTGTCCGTATAGCATGGCTTCTTTCAGCATCTAGGATGACCCCTCCAAGCGTATTCCATTGCCGTTAAATCTGATGGTCAAGGCTTTTGTCGCAGCTTGGAAACCTCGTCGAGACCCATTCAATTCAACAAGATTAGCTTCTCTAAGCTTGTTGATGTGAAACCAAATTGTCATGCGTGGCTCCGAAATTATGTCTCTTAACTCGGAAATTGTTAATTTTTTTGGGTACACTTTTACGAGTTCTTGGAGTATGCGGGTTCTTATGGGGAAGCTCAGGGCTTCGCATATCTTGTGACCGTTTAATTCTTCTTCATCGTGCATTATGGTCTACCTTTATACTATTGTACTAGTACAGACGTATATATCCCTTCTGCTGCTTGTGCAGTAAAATCTGGGTAGTTATAGGTTTTCGTGTCATCTTTTGAGGCCCCATTCACAGTTGATCAAGATGTTTGGGTTTATCAAAGAAATCTGCATAAATGGAGATTAGTCATGTAAACAATGTCATTTATTTATGATCTGTATTTTTTATTCATAAAACTAAATTGGTTTATCCTCAATTTCTGGAGTTAATGGAGGAAGAAATAACTTGACAAAATATTTCTGTCTACTAAAGATCAATCCAACAAGAACGAATGATGCAATACATACTTTGAAAGCTCTGCCGGATAAGCCTTGGAATGGCGTGAGACTATACTACACTATGAACTGCTTCGGGAATTGGGACACATGCATTTGGTTCTACGCCGACGATCATGAACAAGCCATGGACTTTGTTCACAACAAGATATATCCAATTCCNGGGGTCACTGAAACATATCTGGTGCCCACAACTCCAATCAAAGAGTATCCACAAAATTGGAAATAATCGACTAGAAGAAACCTAGAATCAATTTCCTCTTTTTTCTCTATTGACGCAGTCAACTAATCGTTTTATTCTTGCCTTACATTTTGAACATTCTATCAAGAATTGCTCCTTCGGCAGAGGTCCTAAGACGTCGCAGCTTATTAGATTATTTTCGTGAAGAACAAGGCAGCATGGAGGAGATTGACCTGAGACATAGATTTCTTTGCTTATGATTGAAATTTGGTTCAAAATGCTGTCAAGTCTTTTCCTTAGGCTCGTCATTACTAACCCCTTTCTCTAAATTCATTTTTGGAAAAAAGAAATATAGCGATGATTACTATCCTGAGCATATTTCTGAACAAGATAGAAAATAAAACTAGAAAAATCTTCAACCAAGTCAATCACGGTTATTTGATTCCTTTAGAAAACGTAAAAAGCATAAGAATTTATTAAAAATCGGAATTCAGTTAAATTCTTATGTTATTTCATTTTCACTTATAGAATAGCTTAGAGGATGAATGTTATGAGAAAGAAATCGGAAATCTCGGGTTTTTACAAATCAAGCCCAAAGGAGAGGGTGCAGATTGTAAAGGAGTTTGCAGATTTAACAGATGAGGAAGTCGAACTTCTTCAGTCAACAGGGTCTTTAGAATTAGACTTGGCTGATCGGATGATTGAAAATGTTGTAGGTGCGTTCCCTATTCCTTTGGGGATTGCTGTAAACTTTTTAATTAATGGAAGGGATTACTTGATTCCGATGGCTATTGAAGAGCCTTCGGTTGTTGCTGCAGCTAGTTATGCAGCAAAAATGGCACGAGTGAAGGGAGGTTTCTTCACAAGTAGTACGGAGCCCGTTATGATTGGTCAAATTCAGACTGTGGATGTACCGGATCCTTACTGGGCTAAGATGGCGGTTCTTGCAGCCAAGGAAGAAATTCTTCAAAGGGCTAATGAACAGGACCCGATGCTGGTTTCTGTTGGAGGAGGAGCTAAGGATTTAGAAGTAAAGGTGATACGTGCAAGCACTGGTCCTATGGTTATTGTGGAACTTCTTGTTGATTGTAGGGATGCGATGGGTGCAAATGCTGTCAACACTATGGCGGAGGCGGTTGCTCCCTTGATTGAGAAGATAACTCATGGGCGGGTTTATCTTAGGATTATTTCTAACTTGGCCACTAGACGGTTGGCGCGAGCTTGGACTGTGGTGACGAAGGAGGCTGTTGGTGGAGAAGAGGTTGTTGACGGCATAGTAGAGGCTTATGCATTTGCTGCTGCGGATCCTTATCGTGCTGCAACCCACAACAAGGGCATACTCAATGGGATAATCGGTGTTGTGATAGCCACTTGCAATGATCATCGGGCTGTGGAGGCTGGAGCTCATGTTTACGCTGCGAGATCAGGCCACTATAGTCCGTTGACGGTTTGGGAGAAAAACAAAGACGGCGACTTGGTGGGTTCGTTGGAGTTGCCTATGGCGGTTGGGATTGTTGGGGGTGCCACGAAGGTGCATCCAATAGCCCGGATCGCTTTGAAGATTTTAGGTGTCAAGACTGCTAATGAGCTTGGGGAGGTGATGGCTGCTGTTGGTTTGGCGCAGAATCTTGGTGCTTTGAGGGCGTTGGCTCATGAGGGCATTCAGAGAGGGCATATGTCGTTGCATGCTAGGAATGTGGCGATTATGGCTGGTGCGTCTGGGGAATTGGTTGATTTGATTGTTGAGAGGATGGTTGAGGAACGGAAAGTAAGACTGGATAGGGCGAAGGTTTTGTTGGAGGAGTATAAGAAGAAAGGCAGATTATAAACGACTTATTTTTTTGTGTGTGTGGGTGTCTGTTTATCCAGGTCTAGTATAGAGGGGGGAGAGGGGTAAATGTGTGATTTGGAGTGGTCTCTCTTCTGAGTGATAACGCAGAGGAAAAAAATTTGTTTTCATTATCAACTGCCGAAAGAAACTATTGTCTTAACCGTCTGATTTTGGAATAGGCGTTGCTTTAGGCTCTGTTGAGGTTCACTGTTTTGATAGCAGTTGAAAACCAATTTTTCAAGATTGTTGTTGGGAAAGGGAGTCCCATAACCCTCCAATTTTCTCCATAAGAAAGGCAAAATTTCTTTTGGCAAAATAGGTTATTTCGTTTCTTTAAGAACCTGCCCTCCAGCCTCCTCAACCTTCTTAACCGCAGTCTCAGAATAGGAATCCACCTTCACCAAAACAGCCTGAGTTATCTTACCCATCCCCAAAAGTTTATCATAACCCAACCCCTCCAAATCGAGAGTCACCTTCTTACCCTTCTTTTCCAACTTCTCCCTAGACAATTTACCAATCAACTCGTCCAGTTCGCCCACATTGATGACACTAACCTTCTGCTTCACACCTCTAGGAGTAAATCCTTTCTTCCCAAAATAGTCAGGCTCATACTTCACAGTATAAGTCCATCCACCTTTATGGCGACCCACCTTCCTATAGCCCTTACAACCAGTCTTACGATGCTGAGCAATCACACCATAACCATGAGTCCTAGAACCACGCATTTTCCGAACCTTACGAAGCTTATGGGGCACCATCTCCAACCTCACATAAGGACAAAACTACTCCACAGAAATCCTTTCACCCTTAAACACTTTCTCCACAGACTTCTTCAACCGAACCTCAAGAACCCCATTCTTGTACACAGCCTGAGCAGACGCTGGATCAACACCCACCGGCAAAACCAATTCCTTAGAATACTTCCGATTAGAAGTGTCAACCAAAATCGTAAGATGATCCCGAGTTGCATGCAACTTGATATCCTCCTTCTCAACACCAGGAAGTTCAACAACCACAACCACATCCTTATCCTCTTCCAAAACATCTACTAGAGGCTCCCGATCCTCCCTAATCTTAGGCCCAGAACGATCTCTCCGAACATTACCAAACTCTCGAATCAGAGGCTTTCCATCCGGTCCAACAGACACGGAAAAACCATAAACATAAGGCTTATAGCCCTTTGATTTCCTAGAAAAAGGTTCAAAAGCATGGCGCATCATCTCGTCAAACATCTCATCTAACCTTTCGAACTCTTCGGAAATGTTAAACCACGGATATGAACGTTTTTTCCGTTTTCGTCTCCACCAAGGTTCGCTCACTAAGGTTCCTCCCAACAACTAGGAGAGTGCATGAAAAGTAACTATAAAACCTATCGCATAAAAAAGGCAAATAACTGACAGACCAAAGATCATCTCAAGCCATTCTCTTTATCAAATCGTTAATTGCCTCGCCCCTATAACCTGTAACTCCACCAGCAGCAAAACTTCTCTTCACCTTACCCCTAAAACCTTTTTTAGGAGGATGCAACCGAAACACAGGCTTCACATTCGGAAGTCTACCAAACTCAACCTTCCCCATATGAATAGCCTCAGCCAAAGCCTCCAACGACTCATATCCAATTTCCTTAACGTATTCGTCAGTCAACTTCCTGTTACCAACCACTCTACCCCTCTTCTTAAGAAGAAGAACTATATTTTCGAAGGAACCCTCTCCCCAAGTCACGTAATTACGTGCCTTGCGCAACATACCAACATAAGACGGCCGATCATCCACCAATGTACCTTGACAGTTTCTGGACAAATGAAGCATCTTAAGCGTGTCGTTAATCTCACGAAAAACATCACTCACTCCACGAACTCGAATTACAACCAAACATTTGCGCTTTTTGCTCATTCAGCCCACCCAATCTTTAGGCGTAACAAAACTGTATGTCTTCCGAAGCGCACCAAAAACGGCACAAGCAAAAGAAGGAATAGTCCTTGTAGAACCATAACTCCTCGTCCAACAGTCTTTGACCCCAGTCAAATCAAGAATAATCTTCGCCTCTTCACTCGCAACAATACCTAACCCACGAGGACCAGGAATAAGCACCACCTGCACCCCACCACATTTACCTTGAACCTGAAACGGCAAAGAATGGGGCCTATCACAACCACATTCCCAACTTCCACAACCCCGACGAACCGGAGTAATATTCAAACGTGCATCCACAGCAGCCTTTTCAATAGCGGTGCGAACCTGACGTGCTTTTCCAGAGCCTAACCCTACATATCCAGCTTTGTTTCCAACAACCACAATAGCTTTAAACTGAGATTTCTCTCCTGCATCTGTCTGTTTCTGCACCAAATTTATGTTGATCACTTCTTCCTGCAACTCTGGAAGTAGAGCATCTGCAATTTCTGGCTCACGAATCTTAAATCCTTCAGCATAAATTTCCTCCATGGAGGATATATTACCCTCAAAGATCATCCTCCCGAGTTTAGTGCGTGGAATCCACCCCTCAAGCTTTTCCTCTCTCCTACTCACGCGTGCGCGGCGCGAGCGCGCTCTTCTACTCATTGTTTCTTCACCTCTGCCTTAAATGAAGATAGAATCCTTTCCTTAGTTGAAGCAAAGTGTTCTGCAAATTGCTCGGGACGTATTTGTTTTGACAGATAATTAGAAAACCTATACTGATATGCTTCTGGATTGGAGGACAATTCTTTTGCGTAATTAACGATATGTTGTCCTTGTGTTCTCTTCTCATCAGGAAGCATTTCGTTGTCATGGGCAACGGAAACTCCTGCATCAAGAACCCCCTTTAACACTGCAAAATTTCGTGAACTTCGAGTAGGCGACTGCAAACCTATATCCAAAATCGCCTTTTTTACACCATCCGCAACTGCCCTGAACCCACATAAAAATCCAGTCAAATAAGCCGCAGGAACATTTCCGCAATAACCTTTCCAACCAAAAGTTTTCGCAAGTTCCCGTGAGTGAGCAGAGACTATGACTTCATCGCCAGTTGCTTTAGCTTTAACGATTTGGACAATCATATGTCTTAAGGCACCTCGAGCCACTAAGCGAGGTAGTCCAGATGAAACTAAAGCTCTTCTCAACTTGTAATCTGTTTTCCCTTCTCTTCGCCTTCGAAATGGAACACAGTATCTTGGCCCCTCTGTCATTACCTTTTCCTCCATAAACCACGAGTTTTGATATAACGCTCTAATTCAGATACCGACTTAAACGCTCCGCTACCAGCTGTACTATAGAGTTGACGATAGGTACTTTCCGTAATCACTCTCTTCTGCTTCAACTCCCGTAACTTTCCTCTTAAAGTTCGAATTCTGTTCATCCACACATGCTTTTTAGAGATTATTGAACCAGAGGAACCACTCTTTCGACCTGGTCCTCGTCCTAACCCCTTTTTTCTCTTTTCATGAAGTACACGCGCTCGGGTACGACTTACTCCCATTTTAGGGAGAGATCGTATGGCACCTTCATGAATTAGCCTCCTTAGTTCTTCCCTAGTGATTGCAATTTCAACTTCTTCTATTCGATCTGGATCTATCCAGACTCGTCCTTTGCCAACTTTTAGAATATCGGCGGCTAAGCGACGTTGACTTGATAAGCTCAACCTTTTTCTACTCCTTCTTCATGCTCGGCTTCTTCCACCCCTTCTATTTCTTCCTCCACCCCTTCCATCCTTACTGGGTTAAGAACACGAGCTCCCTTCCCTTCTGCTCTATTGGAGATTTCAATCCGTTTTTTTGCCCCAACTGTATGGGCAATTCTGATGGCTTGAGTTTTGGGATCAATTTTCTCAAGTTCGTCTACGTTGTGAACCAGAACCTCTACAAATCCTGAAGGGTGAAGATACCTTGCGTTTTTAGGACCACGGTAGCCAACGGATGGAGAGCGGGGCCAACCCTTCACTTTTCTTCGCATTTTACTATCTATACCACGTGCTTTTCTCCAATTCTCTTTAACACGTTTGTATCGCCAACTCTCTTGTCGCCTGAATTTGGGTTTTTTATTCTTGATCCGTTGCCGCTCCTTGATGACGTGTTCTTTCTGCCTCTTCATTTCTCTGTTCCCTCATGCTTTTCGTAGACGTAGATGCCATCGAGAAACACCCGAGGATCTTTTCTTTTGACCCTAGTCGCTCTTTCGATGTTTGCAGCTGTTTGACTGACGTCTTCTATGTCTAGCCCTTGGACGATTACGTCTTCTCCCTTCACTGTAACTTCAGTGTCACCCATTATGTTGACTGTACGAGCGCTTCTTTCGCCGGTGAAGTTTTCTATTGCCATTTTATTCTCGTGAATCTTAACGGATATTGGAAAGTGGGAAAAAACAATCTTGAGTTTGTAGGTAAATCCCTTTGTCACTCCTGTTATCATGTTTTGAATGTGAGAAGAGATTGTTCCTACTAAGGCAGTCTCCCTTTTACGAGGCCAATTCGCCTGGATAACAACCTTGCTCTCTTCTAATCGAATAGATAGTGGTGCATGGGAATAATCTCGAGTTAATGTTCCTTTCTCACCCTTTACCGTAACGAGTCTTCCCTCTACTTTAACCTCCACATTTTCAGGGATTTCGACGGATTTAACGGATTCGAGGGCACGCATTTGTACTTTTCCTTCTAATAAATGAACGCAAGAAGTCGTCCGCCAATATTTTTCTTTCTTGCCTCTTTATGGGATACTACTCCTTGAGGCGTTGAAATTACAAGGAGACCGATGTCTCTGGAAGGGAGAAAACGTTTTTCCCAAGCTTCAAATTCCCTTGAACTCACTGGAAAACGGGGCTTTATGGCGCCACATTTATTCACACGCCCAAGAAGCTGTATTTTAAATTTCCCAGAACGCCCATCATCAACGAATTCAAGTTCGCCAATGTACCCATTAAGCTGCATCACTCTTAAGACTCTCCCTAGAAGCTTGGACGCTGGGCTAATCACACATTCACGTTTGTTTCGTAGTTCATTGTTCATGATCGTTGTCAACCCGTTTGCAAGAGTATCCATCATAGTCAAAACGGTTTACACCTCACTCATATTTCTTAAATCCCAAATCTTTGGCGAGCTCCCTGAAACACTGACGACATAAATACAGACCATACCGACGAATAACTGGTCCGTAGGACCCACATTTTCTGCAGGGTCGACTGCCCTTTCCGTATTTTCTTTCTTTTTTAGGCTTCTGCTTTCCCATCAGATTCACCTTTCACTCTGCGATTTCGACTCCGAATTCTTCTTTGATAAAGGACATTGTCTCTTCAGGTCTCACTATGTGAGACGCCCCAATCTTAGATTTGGCACGATGTCGATGTTTAATACGGTATCCAGATCTACTGAAAGAAACTGAAATATCCATGCCGTATATTCCAAGTTCAGGTACATATTTGGTTCCAGGTATTTCAATGTGCTCTTTAATGCCGAAAGAAAAGTTGCCAAAGCGGTCAAAGCAGCCTTTTGAGATTTTATTATCAACTGCTTGAAAAGCTTTCTCGAGGAACGACTTGGCCTTTTCTTTTCTGAGGGTTACAAGACAAGCAATGGGTTCTCCTTTCCTGATGCCAAAGTCTCGTATTGTTTTCTTCGCTTTTCTTTTACATGGGTTCTGACTTGTAAGTTGCTTCAGAATTTTTGATGCTCTTTCTAGGGGTTCTCCTGATTTCCCGACTGAAATGTTAACTACGACTTTATCAATCTTGGTTTGGAGCATGGGGTTTTCTTGTTTCGACAATTTCACTCAACCTCTAGTAAGGATATCTCGGGCTTTGTACTGCCTACAACAAAGATGTAATCAAGGATTGTTTGGAATTGAACCCCGTTTTTGTCTTCAATGGTGACTAGTAAGTCTCTTCGTTTCTGCTCTGGCTTTCTTTCAATGGCAACTATTTTACCATGTCTGCCGGCGTTTTTTCCATCAGTGATCAATGCGTATGCTCCTTCAACCAATTTTAAATATTCAAGAACCCCCCGGTTTGGGATGCTAATTTTTAACGTACCCAATGTTTCGTAGGCATCTCCCTCGAGATTTTGGGATTCTTTTGTTCGAAAGAGTAAGTTTGTTCCATCGTGGAGATTAAGTTGCACATGACCGCCTTTAACAATGGTTTTATTTTCAATTCTGCATAGTTTAAAATCTGCCTGATCTGCCTCTATTGGATGAAGCATTAAACCCTTTTTAGAAGGCAGAACACGATATGTTCCCTTAATTTCAGGTATGGATATAACGTCCATCAAACCCGCTGGAAAACGTTCTTCTCGTTGAATCTTTCCATCAACTTTCAGCTTCCCTTGAGAAATTATGATTTTTGCTTCTTTCCGTGTTTTTGCGAAGCCCAGTATGTCACGGATAATAAGCGTGAGTGGCATACAATTTGAAATTGGATGAGATCCCGGCGTGGGTCTAGGAGCCCAGACAAATTCTTTTCTATGAATAGGCCAAGATTTTGGCGCTGGTTTTCGTTTTAGATGTTTTTTTCCCAATTCAAATTCCTCCAGTTTCACCTTTGTTTTTCCTTTGTTTCTCCTCGCGCGCGCGTCTTTCGTTTTTTCTGTTTTCTTTGTGTTGGAAAGGGCTTGGTTTCCTTCACAATTTTCTCTTCTTTAGTCTTTTTTTTCTCCCTAATTCCCTTTCTTTTCAATGTTTCTCTGCGCCATTTGTCGTCGAGGTTGAGACTAACAATCACAACTTTTGAGGGATGAATCGGAACAGGTATCGTGGTTCCATCCACCTTCTCTCGAGTCACGCCTTCAACAAAAACCCTATAATTCTTTCTGTCAACTCGACTGACTTTTCCTTCCAACCCCTTACGGTCTCCCCTCATAATTCGAACCGTATCACCTGTCCTTACAGGAAGTGAGTTTGTACTATGAGAAGTTTTTAACTCGGATGCGAGTGGTGCACAAAATCTTTTGTAACGTTTATGTGAAGAAGCTTGATAAAGAGATTTTCGCTGTTTTCGGGGACTAGTTGTCTTCATCTTCTCCACTACCTACACGATGATGCTGGCGGCACTTGCTATTCTCGGCCAACGTTCAGCTGCTTCCTTTGCAACTGGTCCCCTAATTTCTGAACCTTTCATTTCCCCTTCGGGGGTCATTATGACGGCGGCATTATCCTCAAATAGAACCCAAACACCATCCCTACGACGATAAAGTTTTTTCTGTCGAACCACAACCGCCCGAAAGATTTTATTTCTCATATCAGGTGCCCCTTTCCTCACAGAAACAACAATCATGTCTCCAATAGAGGCGGCGGGAACACGTCTCAATCTTCCTTTGTATCCCATCACCTGAATAACCCTCAATTCTCTAGCCCCAGAGTTATCTGAGCATCTGATAACAGCCCCCGCGGGTAACCCCCTCGAGATTTTTGGTTTTTGACCGATCATCCCTCTGGCTATAAAAGCACGGGCCTTGGCTCTTGCTGCCATTTATTTCCCCTCCAGAACCTCTATCACTACAAACGACACGGTTTTGCTTATGGGTCGACATTCAGCGATTTTCACTAAATCGCCTTCTTTGACATTTATGCAGGGAGGGTTATGGACTGGTATGTGACTACGCCTTCGTTCATAGCGTTTTAATTTTGGTACATAATGGAGATAGTCACGGCGCACCACGACTGTTTTATCCATTTTAGTGCTGATGACAACTCCATCTAAAACACGTCCTCTTATTGAAAGGGTTCCATGAAAAGGACAGTTTCGATCATCACAAGTTTTTTTGGGCTTCTTCAGAGAAGAGGTCGCCATCACCATCGCCTTCTGATTCGTCTCTTAAGTCGGTTTTCTGGACGTCCAACAATAGCCTTCCCGTCTATCTCTACCACCGTCCCGTCAGGCATTATAAAATGGAAAACAGCGACGTCTTTGATCACTGTTTTTTCTGTGTTTTTGTGCAGTATCACGAGTGTGTTTCTTGTTTCTTTAATTATCTTACCTGAAATGCTTGCTTGACTTGGATTGGAACTTTTGACAACTTTGGCGTCAAGTCCAACGAACTCTTGTCGAAGCAGGTCTGGTGTTATCTTCATTGTTTCTTCTCCTTAGCAAGTTTCTTTTCGTTTTCGATTGTGAGGATGCGGGCGATTGTTTTGCGTAGTTCTCGCACTCTTGCGGGATTATCGATGGACCCGCCTGCTTTAGTCATGGTTTTTAGTCTTACGAGTTCAGTTTTTAACTCGCCAAGCTTTTTTCTGCATTCGTCAGAGGACATCGCTCGAATGTCTTTGAGCCTTAAGATTGGCATTTATTTTTCAGTCTCCGTTTCAGTTGTTTCTGTTTCAGTTGCTTCAGTTTCGGTGGGTTCTTCCTCTGCTACTTTTTCTGTTATTATTTCTATTTTATCTGGGAATTTGGCTTCGGGAGGCATTATTCGTACTTTTACTCCGAAGATGCCGGGTTTCAGTTGGACATCTAGTGCTGCTTTTCTCATGTATTTTAAGGCTGGTTCTCCGCTCTTGGGTAGGTATCCGTCTCGAAACTTTTCGTATCGTGCTCTGTCGGTTCTTAGTTTTCCGCTTATTATGATTTCTGCGCCTAATGCGCCTGCTTCCTTGACTTGGTTTAGTGCCCAGAAGCCGGCTCTTCTGAAGTGTACGCCTTGTTTTAGGGCTGAGGCGATTCGGGATGCAACGACTTCGGCGTTGAGTTCTGGGATTTCGATTTCGGCGACGGAGATTTGTGGGTTTGGCATTTGGAATTTTTCTTCGAGGGTTCTTGCGAGGGTTCTGATGGTTTCTCCTCCTCTTCCGATGACCAGTCCTGGGCGCATGACGTAGATTACTATGTGGGTGCCTAGCGGTGTTTTTGTTATGTCTACGCCGCCGTATCCTGCTCTTTCGAATTCGTTTTTTAGGTATTCGTTGATCTCTGCTTTTTTGACGGATTCGTCTATGAAGTGGTGGACGGCTGACATTTTATGGTGCCTCTGTTTGTTCTATGATTATTTCTATGTGGCAGGGGGTTTCGAAGTGGGGGGTCATTCTTCCGAAGGCTCTGGGCTTAAAGCGTTTTATTTTCATGCCTGGGTATGCTGATGTGTGGGTTATTTTGAGGTTTTCTGTTTCTAAGCCTTTGTATTCTGCGTTTGCTTCTGCGCTTTCTAGGACTTGGAGGATTTTTTGGGCTGCTTTGACTGGGTATCTGCCTGCAAAAGCTTTTTGTTCTAAGCCTCTTCTGTGGGGGAGTTTCTTTTTGTGTTTACGGAAAGGAATTGCGGCTTTCTTTTGGATGACTTTTTGGAGGTATGTTTTTGCTTGTTGGAGTTTCATTCCTTTTATTGTTTTGCAGATTTCTGTGGCGTGTTTGGGGGATACTCTGAGTTCGCGTCCGCTGGCTTTTGCGGTTTTTGTTGGGTCTAGTTCTGTTGTGGAGTATCCCCATTCAGGCATTTTTTGTTTACTTTCCTTATGTTGTGATTTTGCTTATTGAACTGAAGTAGCCTCGTTTATATGTCTTTTGCGTGTGCGTGCGTGTGTGTGAGACTACCTCTAGAGAGGGGGAGAGAAAAAATTTTATTTCTTCATCATCATGCGCGCGCGCCTACATAGACGGCTGGATAATAGTCATAATTCTAGGCGACGTAAACGGAGACTTCGAAATCGACGTGTATGACAAGGTCATAGTCGGCGCCCGCTTCAGAGAAACAGACCCATAACAACCACTTTTCAATCAAAATAACCTTATCTATGATTACTATGACTGACACTTGTATCTACTTTAACCTTTAACATAAGTCTTAAGTACAGATCTGTATGAGGAATTCTGACAGATATCTATTCTTATATCACCTTGGGATATTTATGAGATCGGAAATCAAGAAAACTGTTAAGGAAGAACTTTCTGGAGACAACGCAAAACTATACGTTCAGCAAGTTTCCAATTTCCATAGAATTCAAGCTTCCCCAATGTTCCACGAGGCTGCAGAATACGTAAAGGACACACTACTAAAAATTGGAATAAAAGACGCAAAAATCGAACAGTTCACATCAGACGGCTCAAAGAAATACTGGACATATACGTCTCCTATCGGTTGGGAAGTGAAAAACGCAGAACTTAGACTAGTCGAACCAGAAGAGAAACTAATCTGCAGATACGCAGACACACCCACATGTTTACATACACATAGCAAAGCAACCCCTCCAGAAGGCGTGACAGTCGAACTCATTGACGTTGGAGCAGGACTAAGAGCAAAGGATTACAAAGGCAAAGATGTCAAAGGCAAGTTCGTATTAGCCACTGGCAGAGCCAAAATCGTCCATGAACAAGCGGTCTACAAGAGAGATGCAGCAGGCGTCATCACTGACACACTCACATACGAGATGAAGAATGTTAGAGAAAGCGTTGACATACCTGACGCCCACGCATACCAGGCAATCTGGCCCACAAAAGAAGACTTGGACAAGGTAACCCTTGGGTTCTCTATAAGCAAGAGGCAGGGGAACCATCTCCGAGATTTACTGAAAAAAGGTAAGTCTGTAAAACTCAAAGCAAAAGTCGATGCACGACTGTTTTCCAGTAATCTGGACGTAGTAGTAGCAACAGTTCCAGGTTCCTCCAAATCTGACGAAGAAGTTTTCCTAATAGCCCATCTTTGCCATCCAAAACCGAGTGCCAACGATAACGCCTCAGGTAGTGGATTACTGCTAGAGATCGCTCGAACTATCTACACCTTAATTGACTCGGGAAAGATTACGAGACCTGCAAGGACGATTAAGTTTATTTGGGTACCCGAAACCTATGGAACAATAGCCTTCCTCTACAATCACCCAGAAGTGCCGGGCAAACTAGTCGCAGGAATCAATCTAGATATGGTTGGACAAAACCAAGAACTATGCAAATCAAACCTCACTGTAGATATAACACCAGATTCTCTACCGTCATACCTAAACGATTTCGTGGTGAATCTACTCGAAGAATCAGTAAAAGAGTTTGATTACTCTGTTATCTTTGGGTCGGCATCAATCTTCAGGTACAAAACAAACTTATACACAGGTGGAAGCGACCATGCGGAGTTTGTAGATTCAACAATCAGAGTCCCATGTGTTATGTTGCTTCAATGGCCTGACCTCTTTTACCACAGTAGTATGGATACCATTGATAAAGTCTCTTCTGACAGCCTAAAACGTGTGGGATGGATCGCAACTGTTGCCGCGTTAACTATCGCAGATGCCGATGTAGACGAGGCTCTATACCTGGCCAATCAAACAAGTTCTAGAGGAATAACCAGAATAAAAGAAACAGAAAGAAAAGCCATTGAAGAATTATACCACATAAAAGAAGACCCAAAACTAAAAGAAAAACCAGACGAACTAACGAAGTCACTTGCAAAAAAAGCGTTTTACCATAAAAACAAAATAGAACACATAATACAACGCGAAAAAGAAGCAGTGGGTTCCGTAAAGAGACTTGGTAACAACACTGACTTAGAAAACTTCATCCATGAGTTCACTGAAGACATTTCCGTCACGGGGGAAAAGGAGATTGCTAGAATTGATGAAAACCTCTTCTACATAGCAAAGACAATGAGAGCCTCTATTCCCGACCAAATAGAAGAGACAAAGGCTGAAAAGGAATCAAAAAAGATAGTTCCCGAAAGATTGTTTAAGGGATCTTTATCAATGGAAGCTGTTAGAAAGGCTTCGACCGAGAAAGAGTACGAATGGTACGAAGAGAAGTGTAAAAAAGACACGGCTTTCGGAATGAAGATGGTGGAAGGGCTAAATTTTATGGATGGAAAGAGAACCCTGTATGAGATTATTACGGCTGTTTCTGCAGAATATACTGAGACGAAGGCGGAGGATGTACTAAGGTTTCTGCGAAATTTAGAAAAAATGAAACTGATCTCTCTTGAGGAAAAGGCGGAAAGTTAAGACAGAAGAGAGTTATAGAACATTTTCACAGAAATCTTAAAATCCCATTAAGATAAAGTAGAAGTTATGTCAGAACTAAAGGTTAGCGACGGATTTTTCTTCCTTGCCCCTGTACTTGTTCTCCTTTCAATTTTAATCATCAATGACAATCTAGGATTCACTACAACTGAACTCAATGCTATCTTGTTCAGTGTCAGGATGAACCTTCTAGGAGCGATAATATTTGCTTTTGGCATTGGTTTCCTAGCTTTTGCTCTAGCTGCTCGTTTGAGGATGATGGTGCCCAGTGGAGTTTTCATGTTCTTTGAGGGCGTAGGCTTGGTCATTACAATAGTGGGTTTCTTTGCTTATGGTTTGGCAATGGAGGAGATAGTGGACCTTCTTGCGGGAACGTATATATTGCTCATCTCCTTACCCGAGTTTTTCACTGGTTTAATAATTTGGGCAACTGGAATTCTTCTTATAACCTTTGCTGGTGCAAGTACTGAGAAAAATGAAGAGAGGATGATATTCTTTGTAATTTTGGTTACACTGGCTGTTTGCTGCTTTGTCTTGGCAATGCTTTTCCCATGGGAAGTAGTCACTATAAGCTAAGTAGATGTCTTTTGGGTTTTCCTCTCGATCCTTGAGATAAGTGACTCTGTTTTCTTAGTTTAGTCGACGTTTTTAGTGTATTTTTGGTGAACAGTTGAACAATGCAACAGAAATACTTATATCGAGTCGTAATATTTAATATATATTAGTGTTACGGGGAGAACAAAAACATGAAGTGCCCATATCCTAGTTGCGGAAAAGAATTTGGCAAACTTATCATGCTCATTGATGATTTCAGTAAAGTGGTTCGAGAAACCTATTACGCTTGTCCTCACTGTAAATCAAGAGTAGATATAGTTGTCACTGGTGAAGACGCATTCAAATTTTCACCAAAAGGAAAAGATATTCCTCCTTCAACTTCTATTTGCCCATATTATTTTGGATATCTATCCTTATTCTACAAGGAGTCTCTTATCCCAGAAGAATGCATGACGTGCACACGAATTACAAAATGCATGACTAAAAATCTCTAACATAAATGGACGCATTCGAATCCAATGTGCTTTCAAGTATTTGTCTAGGGAAATTCTTATCTTCGAATATTGATCCTCAGTTCACAACATTTTTGTTAAGGGAATCAAATGATTATTGATGATTAAACGATAAAAGTGCCGAAGCAATTTACAAGTGGCAAGATTGTACGCGCGAACTTACGATGTAATGGATTAGAAGGAAATCCTGATGTATAAAGAGTATATGCGGGAAAATGTGGAAGAATTGAGGCATAGAGAGACCTTAGCATTTTTAATAATGATTATGGGTATGGTTGCATTGATGGGAGGATTGTCCGTGACCGTCATTATTGCAACCCAGTTAAGTTGGTTTCTGTTTTTTCCTTATGAGCCAACTTCCAGTCCTTCTAGCCTGTTAAGCATGACTTTAACTCTTCTGGGATTTGCGTTAACCTCAGCAGGGTTTGTATTAGCGGTTTACTACGACAGAGAGAAGATGTGGTTCTTAAACCAATTAAGAGAATCAAACGCTGTTGTGGATATAATATTAAAAAAGGGAAAGAAAAAACACTAGACAACAAAAGATACAATAGTCATTTTTTCTTGAAGAAAAGCCAGTTCTTTTTTTCTTTGAATCTTATTAGACAGTAGAGACCTTTGAGTTTGTTGCCTTTAATTTCAAAAATCAGCTTATTATCAGTTTTTTCCTTCAAAATGTATTTTCCGCTGTCCCAGATTTCTACGGTGCCAGCGCCATACTGGCGCTCTGGGATTGTTCCTTCAAAATCTGCGTACTCAAGGGGATGATCCTCCACTTGGACTGCTAATCTTTTGATACCACTTTCTGTAGGTGGTGTTTTGGGAACCGCCCAACTCTTCAAGACTCCGTCCATTTCTAATCGCAAGTCATAATGCAAATGTGTAGCATCATGTTTCTGAATTACATAGATTTTTCCATTCTCATTTTCCAAGGTGTTTCACCTTCTCTGAGAGTTATGAGAGATTCAAAGTTTCTGCACCTAAAAAGATTATTTCTTGATCTATTTGATAGTTCCGTTACGAAGAGAAGCACCCTCTGACTTTCCTAAGAAATTCTTGGAAGAGTTTGTAGTGCAAGAGAAGGAATTGGCTGAGTACTCTTACGAGTGCCAAATGGGTGTTGATTCTGATGGGGCATTCATTTTTGGAGTTCATATAGATTAAATAAGGTAAGTTCTAAGAGTTTGAAATGCCATGCTTAGGGCGTGTGCACGGAAATATAGGTAAAAGAAAATGTTGGAGTT
>JGI24422J19971_10000241_pt1 | contig 28878 bp, 29 predicted proteins | sample DeeMarSWOR152_54_FD_19971 | JGI IMG/M metagenome (IMG submission 19971) | reverse complement strand
GGTAAAGGCTGGGCAGCCGTACTACGGCTGCCCAGCCCTTTCGGGACGTCACGTCGCTCGGTGCCTGCTGCACAGGGGTGAGGCCGCCACCCAGGAGACGGCGTCGTCGATTTTTGGGCTTGACAGTGCGCAGGCAGGTTTCTACGATCCGGGCGCCGCCTCGCCCTCATCTCGGGGGGCCGTAGCGGTTGTCTTGAGCCCGGGCAGGGTGCATCGGCTGGCTCTGTCTCTGCTCGAGGTACTGGTCGCCGCGGGCTTCGGGCCCGGACGCCGGTTGGCCCGGGGCTCGAGTGAGTCCCGGCCCCGGCCCGCTTTTGGAGGGAGGGCCGGTTGCAGCGCGGCCGCTCTTCGGCGGGATCAGCCATGAGCTGAGTGGGGCGATGGCATTGTCTTGAGTGTGCAGACCGGGTGGGGATGTAGCTCAGCTGGGAGAGCACCGCCCTTGCAAGGCGGGGGTCGGCGGTTCGAATCCGCTCATCTCCACCAGAAATGTCGTTCTGTCGTGTCCGCCGGAGACGGCAGTAAGGGGTCCTGGGACGGAGCCCCGGGAGGAGGCAGATTCTGCTGTTACGTGTTATTTTTTCCTTGACACGGATTTAGGCCAGCGTTATAGTGTACCGGACATTACGATCTTTGACAACTGCATAGGAATTGATGGGTAGGCATCTTCGGCCGTTCGGGTGTCGCAGAGGGCTGTTACGTCTTTCTGCGGGTCCCGACGGCTGGAATCGCCGAGTTTGGTCAAGCTACTAAGGGCGTATGGGGGATGCCTTGGCGCCAGAAGGCGATGAAGGGCGTGGTAAGCTGCGATAAGCTCCGGTGAGGTGCACACAACCATAGATCCGGAGATTCCCGAATGGGGCAACCCATCCCGAGTAATGTCGGGATATCGTTTCGATGTATTGTCGAGACGAGGCGAACGCGGGGAACTGAAACATCTCAGTACCTGCAGGAAAAGAAAGCGAACGTGATTCCCTGAGTAGCGGCGAGCGAAACGGGAAGACTGCCCAAACCGGACCGTACGTTAAAGCTCGCGCGCGTTGTGCGGTCGGGGTAGTGGGTCTTGCTTGGACTCTAGCGCGAACGGGGTCGAGGAGTTACAAAGCTATGCCCTAGTCGAATAGTCTGGAAAGACTAACCATAGATGGTGATAGTCCAGTAGGCGAAAGGGTGATAGCCTCCTTGGAGCGAATACCCAAGTACCACGGGACACGGGAAATCCTGTGGGAATCCGGCCCGACCACGGGCTAAGGCTAAATACTCTCTGGCGACCGATAGTGAACCAGTACCGTGAGGGAAAGGTGAAAAGAACCCCTGGCGGGGAGTGAAACAGAACCTGAAACCATGCGCCTACAATCAGTGGGAGCTATCCTTGCCGTGATCTTCGGATCGGGCAAGGGGTGACCGCGTGCCTTTTGCATAATGAGCCGGCGAGTTACTTCTACGTAGCGAGGTTAATCCCTTCTGGGGAGGAGCCGTAGCGAAAGCGAGTCCTAACCGGGCGACTTAGTTGCGTGGAGTAGACCCGAAACCGAGTGATCTACCCATGGCCAGGGTGAAACGCGTGTAACAGCGCGCGGAAGCCCGAACCGGTGAGTGTTGAAAAACTCTCGGATGAGCTGTGGGTCGGAGTGAAAGGCTAATCAAACTCGGAGATAGCTGGTTCTCCCCGAAATAGCTTTGGGGCTAGCCTTGGAAGTTTAGTGGCGGAGGTAGAGCACTGACTGGGTAAGGGGTCTATGAGACTACCGACCCCATTCAAACTCCGAATGCCGTCACTTGAGATTCCAGGAGTCAGGCCACGAGGGATAAGCTCCGTGGCCAAAAGGGAAACAACCCAGACCGTCAGCTAAGGTCCCTAAGAACAGGCTAAGTGACAAAGGATGTGGGATTGCCCAGACAACCAGGATGTTGGCTTAGAAGCAGCCATCATTGAAAGAGTGCGTAACAGCTCACTGGTCAAGTGGTCCCGCGCCGAAAATAATCGGGACTCAAGTCTGTCACCGAAGCTACGGAACGGTGCGATGACTTGTCATCACGCTGTTGGTAGGGGAGCGTTCCATCTGAGGTTGAAGGTTCGTCGCGAGGCGGGCTGGACTGGATGGAAGTGAGAATGCCGGCATGAGTAGCGACAAAATAGGCGAGAAACCTATTCACCGAAAGCCTAAGGTTTCCTGAGGAAGGCTAATCCGCTCAGGGTCAGTCGGCCCCTAAGCCGAGGCCGAGAGGCGTAGGCGATGGGAAACAGGTCAACATTCCTGTACCACCTGAGATGCGCTACCAGCTATGGGGTGACGCAGAAGGGGTGGCCAGCTCCGTGCTGGAATACGGAGTCCAAGCCCGTAGGAGGTCCTGGCAGGCAAATCCGCCGGGGCGCTAACTCCGAGAGGCGATGGGGAGCCCGTTAGGGCACAAACTGGTCGTTACCAGACTGCCAAGAAAAACCTCTATGCGAGTATCTTGGGTGACCGTACCGTAAACCGACACAGGTAGGCGAGGAGAGAATCCTCAGGTGCTCGAGAGAACCCTCGTTAAGGAACTCGGCAAAATGACCCCGTAACTTCGGAAGAAGGGGTGCCCTGCTTGGTGTAAGCTCTTGCAGCTGAAGCTCGGCGGGGCCGCAGAGAATCGGCCTGGGCGACTGTTTACTAAAAACACAGGTCTCTGCTAAGTCGCAAGACGAGGTATAGGGACTGACACCTGCCCGGTGCCGGAAGGTTAAGGGAATGAGTTAGGTGAGTGGCAACACGAACCGAAGCTTTGAACCGAAGCCCCGGTAAACGGCGGCCGTAACTATAACGGTCCTAAGGTAGCGAAATTCCTTGTCGGGTAAGTTCCGACCTGCACGAATGGTGCAACGACTTGGGCACTGTCTCAACGAGGGACTCGGCGAAATTGTAGTGGTGGTGAAGATGCCGCCTACCCGCGACTGGACAGAAAGACCCCGTGAACCTTTACTGCAACTTGATACTGGATTTTGGCATAGCATGTGTAGGATAGGTGGGAGACAGCGAAGTTCCGACGCCAGTCGGGATGGAGTCGCCCTTGGAATACCACCCTTGTTGTGTTGAGGTTCTAACCACTGTCCGTGAATCCGGGCATGGGACAATGTCAGGTGGGCAGTTTGACTGGGGCGGTCGCCTCCCAAAAGGTAACGGAGGCGCCCAAAGGTTCCCTCAGCGCGGCCGGTAATCGCGCATCGAGTGTAAAGGCAGAAGGGAGCTTGACTGCGAGGCCAACAAGCCGAGCAGGTGGGAAACCAGGGCTTAGTGATCCGGCGGTTCTGTGTGGAAAGGCCGTCGCTCAACGGATAAAAGGTACTCCGGGGATAACAGGCTAATCGGTCCCAAGAGTTCACATCGACGGACCGGTTTGGCACCTCGATGTCGGCTCATCGCATCCTGGGGCTGGAGGAGGTCCCAAGGGTTGGTCTGTTCGCCCATTAAAGCGGTACGTGAGCTGGGTTTAGAACGTCGTGAGACAGTTCGGTCCCTATCCATCGCGGGCGCAGGATATTTGAGGGGAGCTGTCCTTAGTACGAGAGGACCGGGACGGACGGACCTCTGGTGTACCAGTTGTGGCGCCAGCTGCATCGCTGGGTAGCTATGTCCGGAAGGGATAACCGCTGAAAGCATCTAAGTGGGAAGCCCACCCCAAGATAAGATATCCCTCCCGAGCAATCGGGACTGAAGGCTCCTCGTAGATTACGAGGTTGATAGGCCGGAGGTGTAAGTCCTGCAAGGGATTGAGCCGACCGGTACTAATAAGCCGTGAGGCTTGACCAAACATAAATCCTCTATCGAGGATTGGCGATTCGGTTCCTACTCATCAATTCCTTTCGCAGTTGTCGCCAAAAGAGGGTGGACTCGCTTCATCGTTCGTTAGCTTTTCATTTCGTCGGTGCGCTCTGCTTTCCACTCGAACGAAAGAAAGGGGACACGATGAAGAGAGTCTCGAGAAGAGACCGGCGGACGCTGATGAAGCTCGTGGCGATCGCGGCTGTCGGTCTGCTTTCTGTCCAGTGCAGTCAGGAAGAAGAGGCGACTCCCTCTTCCCCCAGCAGTGGTACGCAGTACGTGCTCGCCCTCGCTGCGGATCCTGACACGATCGATGGTGACGGTACGAGCACCTCGACGATTTCGGCGGTCCTCACCGGAGATGGAAGCCCCATTGAGGACGCTCTCCTCGATTTCGCCACGATCGGGGGATCGGTGACTCCTGGTGTCGCTACCACGGATTCGACAGGGACTGCGACAACCGTTCTCATGAGCGACGAAAGTTCCTCCGGTGGGCTCGTCAGTTGTGCCTTCGGGGCGTCGGCGCAGGATCAGGCCTGGGTGGTGTTTACGCCCGTGACACCTGATAGCGGTGATACGATCGGGCCCCTGCCCCCGCCTTCGGACACGACCGGCCCGGCCAGCGTGCTCATCTACTCGGTAAGCGATACAGTCATCTATGTGGCGGGATCGGGACATGACGAGACGTCGATGCTTACGTTCACTGTACTCGATTCCGTCGGGTATCCGGTGAACGTCCCTGTCGATGTTGACTTTGACATTCTCGGCGGACCGGGCGGAGGCGAGTACCTCTTCCCTACGAGCGGAACGACTCAGGACAGCGCGGCCCTCGTCTCAACGTACTTGAACAGCGGGACGATCTCGGGTCCGGTTCGGGTGGTCGCATCTGTTACCGGGACGACGATCCAGTCGAACGCCATCGAGGTGGCGATCCATGGCGGCCCGCCGGTGAAAGAGCATCTCACAGTGACGACCGAGAGGCTCAACATCGCCGGGCTCTGCTTCTACGGGAAGATCGATGCGATCACGGCATTCGTTTTCGACCAGTATGCCAATCCAGTCCCGCCGGGTACCGTAGTCTGGTTCACATCGACATACGGCAATATCTACCCCGGGTCGGGCAATACGGACCCGAACGGGACAGTCTGCGGCAACGATCTGATCTCCTCCAACCCTTTGCCGCCCACCGGCTACCTCGAGGTGATCGGTGAGACGGTCGACGGTGGAGGGAGTATCATCGCGGACTCGACGACCGTGCTCTTTTCCGGCTGCACGGTGCTGACGCTCAATCCGTTGAGCTTCAGCGTGCCGCTCTCGGGAAGCCAGACATTCACGATATTCGCGGGCGATGCCCTCGGCCATCCCGTGGTGGGCGGCAGCACGATTGAGATCAGTGTGTCAGCCGGGCAGGTCAGTGTCACCGGATTCGAGATCCCGGATGCGCTGAGCGGGTACACGAACTACCAGTTTGTGCTGTACAATACCCACGAGCCGGGTGACGAACCGGAGTTCTGCACTGTCATGGTGACGGTCACCAGCGAGAACGGCAACGTAGCGGTAGCCGCATCCGGGATCCTGCAGTAATTTTGGCTCGACGAGGTGGCTGATCTGCCGAGTGTGTTGCCTATCCCGGAGTGCGGATCAGGGTACGCCCCCAAGGAACNGCGGCCCGCGAAGGGGGAATCTGAAAACAGGAACCGGGACCGAGATATCCGAACCTGGTGGAGTACATGTGCCCTGGTCGGCCAGGATTAGCGGCGTCTACATATAGAGGAGGAGATTCGGGCCGCCACAGCTCGTTTGGCAAGAGTTCCCGGTGGCTATAGCGGAGGGGCCACACCCGTTCCCATTCCGAACACGGAAGTTAAGCCCTCCAGCGCCGATGGTACTGCTTGGGCGACCTTGTGGGAGAGTAGGACGCTGCCGGGACTTTGATCTGGACAGGGGAAAGGCATTGCGTGCCTTTCCCCTGTCGTTTGGGATCGCGGGGACGGTCCCGGGGGTGGGAGGTTCTTGTTGACAGAGCGCGAACCCCTGTGCTATTCTCGCGTGGTGCTGGCAATGTAATGATATGGGCTTGGCAATGTGGTAAGGAGGGCTGCGAGTTGAGTGACACGAGAACTGAACAGCTACGAAACGTCGGGTTGATGGCACACGGGGGGGCGGGGAAGACGACCCTGGCCGAAGCCATGCTGTTCAACGCTAAGGCGAGTACACGGCTGGGAAGGGTCGATGATGGGAACGCAATCATGGACTCCGATCCTGATGAGATGGAGCGGAAGATATCGATCAGCCTCGCTCTGGCACATGCCTCCTGGAAAAACCATGAGCTGCATATCGTGGATACTCCCGGGTATGCGGACTTCATCGGCGACGTCGTGAGCGCGGTGCGGGTGCTTGACGGTGCGATCATCGTCGTGGATGCAACTGCGGGAGTAGAAGTGGGGACCGAGCGCGTGTGGAAGTATGCCGATGAACAGAGTCTGCCTCGTCTCATCTTCGTCAACAAGATGAAAAAGGACAACGCAGACTTCAGCAGGATCGTCGAGATGGCACGCGAAGAACTCGGCCGGGCGGTCACTCCCATTCAGCTCCCCATCGGGAAGGGAGATGGCTTCAAGGGTGTCATCGATCTCATCAAGATGAAGGCGTATCTGTTCGGCGACGGCAAGTCTGAGGAACAGGAGATACCCTCCGAGATGAGCGATGCAGCTCGGCAGGCGAGGGAAACACTCGTCGAGAGTGTCGCGGAGACAGACGATGCCCTCACGGAGAAGTACCTCGAGGAGGGAGATCTCTCTGCAGAGGAGGCGGAGAAGGGGCTCAGAGCGGGCACAATTAATGGATCGATCGTCCCGCTTCTCTGTGGCGATGCGTATGCGAATCAGGGGGTCGAGAAACTGCTCGACGGGATCGTTGACTTATTGCCCTCTCCGCCGGACCGTCCGCCTATCGAGGGGTCGGCGGGAGAAGGGGGTAGCACTGGCGGTCGCGAGAGGACCGAGGCCGAGCCTCTCTCTGCTCTGATCTTCAAAACGGTCACCGAACCGCATGTCGGAGAACTCTCGTTTGTGCGGGTCTTCTCGGGGATACTGGAAGCAGGCATGGAGTTGATGAACACTACGCAATCCTCCGGGCTCAAGACCAATCAGATCTACCTGGTCCGCGGGAAAGAACGGAAGGAGACGGTTAAGCTGGTGGCCGGTCAAATGGGGGCGCTGGTGAAGCTGAAGGATGTGAGGACGGGTGATACGCTCGCCGCCAAGTCACATCCGATCATCTTTCCCCCGATCGACTTTCCCGAGCCCAATATATCGGTGGCGATCGTTCCCAAGACGAAGGGTGATGAGGAAAAGGTGATGGCTGGTCTCGCCAGGCTGCACGAAGAAGACCCCACATTCTCGTCTCGTTACGATCGCGACGTGAAGCAGATGTTGATTTCTGGGTTGGGGGAGTTGCATCTCGAAGTCATCGTCAACCGCCTCAAGAGGAAGTTCGGCGTCGAAGTCGATCTCGTTAAGCCCCGGATCCCCTATCGCGAGACGATTCGGCGGAAGGTGGAGCGAGTGGAGGCGAAATTCAAGAAGCAGACAGGAGGGCGCGGACAGTACGGCCACGTTTTCCTGCGCCTGGAGCCACTGGAACGGGGGGCCGGATTCGAGTTCGGGGACGAGATCTTCGGAGGTGCGATCCCGGGCAAGTATGTTCCCGCGGTGCAGAAGGGAGTCGAGGAGGCGATGCGAGAGGGAGTCATTTCGAACTTCCCGGTCGTCGATTTGAAGGCCGTCGTCATCGATGGATCGTTCCACCCTGTCGATTCCTCCGATATCGCCTTCAAGGTGGCAGGCTCACTTGCGTTCAAGAAGGGTGCGCAGGAGGCAGGCATTATTCTGCTCGAGCCGATCATGGATGTGGAGGTGACCGTCCCCGAGGAGTACATGGGTGAAGTGATCGGGGACCTCAACTCCCGTCGAGGTCGGATACTGGGTATGGACACGGAGGGGCACCTCCAGAAGATCCGGGCGACCGTTCCTCAGGCCGAGATGTACAAGTATTCGACGAATCTACGCTCGATGACGCAGGGAAAGGGCATGTATGCCATGCGGTTCAGTCGGTATGAGGAGGTTCCCAGAGAGACCGCGGAGAAGGTGATCGCTGAGGAACAGGCAGAGAAAGAGGCATGAGGATGAGAGCGCACATGTGGATTGTCTCACGAGTCACGCTGTGCATCTGTCTGATGGTTCTGATTGCATGCGCACCCTCGTGTTTCACGTCCCGCGAAGAGTCGGGCGGCGCGGCGCTCGTAGTGAGTCCCACTCCCTATTTCTGGGTGGATCGGATGCCATCGCTCGGCCCACGCGATGCCGAGCTGCGGCTGGCCCTCGATCTCCACGTCATCAACCAGGGCGACGTGGATGTCGAGGGGTTCAGGGTCTATCGGGTGAAGGTTCGTTCGATTAGTGATGATCAGACGTTCACCATCGATCTGGAGCCTGTACGCAATACGTCACCGGTCGAATTGATCCCGGCGCACAGTGATGTTCTACTACACTATGCAGGTGTCACAACAGAGCCGGCAGACATGGAAGAGGGGACGATGCTCTACGGCATCGTCGATTTCGGGTGGGGCGAAAGGATGCGTGATGAGGTGGCCATCCCGCCGATCCCGCTGGAGTACACATACTGATCGAGATGGGCGTGACCTGAGCCGGCGCGTCGCGCGCAGGGCAGCACGGTGTGGGGTCTTTGCTGGCATACCCCACAGACACTGTGTGGTTATAACTGCGATCCATCCTGCGTGGAACTGAGGGGGTGATCACATGTCCGGACACTCCAAGTGGAGCACCATCAAGAGGAAGAAGGAGAAGGCAGACGCACAGCGGGGCAGGGTGTTTACGCGACTGATCCGTGAGATTACCGCTGCTGCGCGCCAGGGAGGGGGAGACCCCGAGGCGAATGCCCGCCTGAGGACCGCGATTGCCGGCGCGAAGGCGGCGAATATGCCCCAGGACAACATAGAGAAGGCGATCAAACGCGGAACGGGCGAGCTGCCGGGCATGGAGATACAGGAGATCGTGTACGAAGGGTATGGGCCGGGGGGCGTGGCGATCTTCATCGAAACAATGACCGACAATCGGAATCGAACGACCCAGGAATTACGGCACATACTCAGCAGGTACGGTGGGAGCCTCGGCGCCGTGGGGAGCGTCGCTTGGATGTTCGAACCGCGTGGGGTCATTCTGGTCGAGACGGAGCGTTACGACGAGGAGACAATCCTCAACGCCGCCCTCGAAGCAGGAGCTGACGACGTCCGAGAAGATGGCATCTATTTCGAGATCACCACGCAACCGGAAGCCTACGAGCGAGTGAAACGGACACTGGTCGACCGCGGGATCGAGCTGGCGAGCGCGGAGTCGACAAAGGTGCCTCAGTCGACCGTCCGGGTTGAGGGCAAGAAGGCGGAGCAACTCCTGAGACTTGTTGCGGCGATCGAGGAGCAGGATGACGTACAGAACCTGTTTGCGAATTTCGATGTGCCGGAAGAGATCATGACGGGCCTATCTGACTAGTTGCCCTGGTGCCGGGTGTGTGAGTCCCGTCTGTTCGATGTACCGCTTCGTGACCCCTCAAGGGGGTCTTGCGCTATTCCTCGGTGACTGCTTGCCGAGAGCAGTGCGAGGTACGGCCGGCGTCGCCGCGCCACTAAGATGGGGCGCGAGGAGATTTGCAGGAGAAATGGATTCCCGGTTCGAGGTATCGCCCGCCGAGCTGGCGGCCGGTCCGGGATCGGTCATACTGGGGATCGATCCTGGCATGAGTCGGACGGGGTATGGGGTGCTGGAGGTGCTTCCCCAGGGATTTCACGTTCTCGATGCAGGAGTCATCTCGACATCATCTCGTCAGCCGCTTGAGGTGCGTCTGGAGAAGATATTCCGCTCTGTCCGGGCGGTGGTCGCACAACACTCGCCGCGCGTACTCGCCATCGAGAAGGTCTATTCCCATTATCGACATCCCGAGACCGCGATCATGATGGCGCACGTGCGGGGGGTGATCTGTTGTGTCGCCGCAATGGCCGGGATTCCTGTTGTCGGCTACTCCGCGACCGATGTGAAGAAGTCGATCACCGGAAGCGGGCGCGCCAGCAAATATCAGGTCCAACACGCGGTCTGTAGTGAGCTGGGGCTGGAGGAGATTCTCAAGCCCGCCGACCTTACCGACGCCCTCGCACTCGGCGTCTGTCACGCTCGTGTCAGTCGCGTTAGTGGCGAGCGGTGGGCTCGAGAGCAGGGAGAAGATCGTCGCCTCCCATCTCAGGAGGCTCGCATCGATGACGGCGGATCTCCTGTGCAGGAGGCAGCCTCGTGATCCGCGGAATCTGTGGGAACCTTGTGTCACGCGATGAGGGCCGCATCATCCTCGACGTGAGCGGCGTGGAGTATGAGATTTTGGTGCCTGCCGCGGTGATGGGAGGGATACAGCAGATCCCGATCGGGGAACCTGTGAGCCTCGTGACCTTCCACTACTTGCAGCTCGATCCGTCGCGGGGAGTGCCGATACTCGTCGGATTCTCGAACGAGGTAGAGAGGGAATTCTTCGAGCAGTTCATCAGCGTGGCGAGCATCGGCCCGAAGACGGCGGTGAAGGCGCTGACACTTCCTTTCAGCGAGATCGCCAGGGCAATCGATCAGGGTGATGTCTCTGCACTCCGTCGGCTGCCCGGGATCGGCAGCGAGAAGGCGCGTCAGATCATCGCCAAACTGCAAGGAAAGGTTGGGAAGTACGCGCTCATCCGCGGTCCCACTGAGGAAGGCGCCGAGCCTGTGAGAGAGGATGTGGAAGAAGAGGCCATGGAGATCCTGCGTCAGCTCAGGTACACGGATTCTGAAGCACGGAAGTTGGTGAAGAAGGCCCTGGAGAAGGTTCCCGGTATCGATACGACTGAGGCACTGCTCGAAGAGATCTACCGGCAGGGTGCCTACAGAGATAGCTAGATGGGTCCTCGCAAGTCACTTGCTGGCGGGGCAAAGGGTAGATTCCGGCACGTGGGGAGCGTTCGGTGGAGAAGGATCGAGTGATTACGGGCAAGGTGACCGATGAGGAGATCAGGCTCTTCGCGCAGCTCCGCCCGAGGCACCTCTCCGAAGTGATCGGGCAGCGGAGCATCGTGGAGAATCTGGCCATCTCAGTCGAGGCTGCCCTCGAGCGGGAGGAACCACTCGATCACGTACTCTTCCATGGTCCACCCGGCCTCGGGAAGACGACGCTCGCCCACGTCATTGCCGTGGAGATGGGTCGAAAGATCGTCGCGACATCCGGGCCGGCATTGGAACGGCCGGGCGATCTCATGGGCATACTCACTAATTTGGAAAAAGGCGACGTACTCTTCATCGACGAGATCCACCGACTTCCCACAGTCGTTGAGGAATTCCTCTATCCGGCGATGGAGGACTTCAAAATAGACTTTGTGCTCGATAAGGGACCGTACGCGCGGACTGTCAAGTTCTCGCTCAAGCCTTTCACGCTCGTCGGAGCGACGACGCGAGCAGGAATGCTCACGGGCGCACTGCGCAACCGATTTGGCATATTCCATCACGTCGATTTCTATCCGGATGATGATCTGACGGAGATCGTAGAGCGGTCCGCGCGAATCCTGGAGATCGCCGCCGATCACGAGGGAGCGAAGGAGATCGCGCGACGGGCCCGCGGTACCCCTCGGATCGCGAACCGCCTGCTCAAACGGGTCCGTGACTACGCTCAGGTGAAGGCCGGAGGCTGTATCAGCCGGCCGGTCGTCGACGAGGCCCTGGAGATGTTGGGGATAGACGCACGCGGCCTCGACAGACTCGACCGTGACTTCCTCGGTGCGATCATCGACCAATACCGCGGAGGGCCGGTTGGGATCCAGGCGATCTGCGCCTCCCTGCACGAGGATGCAGACACGCTTGTCGATATGGTCGAACCGTTCCTGCTCAAGATTGCCTTCATCGCGAGGACGCCGCGCGGTCGTGTAGCGACCGAGCCGGCATACATCCACCTCGGCAAACCACATTCGACAGAGGGACAAGAACGCCTCTCCATATGACCCCGGGGACGTTGGTAGGTTCAGAAGGTTACGGGCTCCCGGCACCCGGGGACGTTGGTAGGTTCAGAAGGTTAACGGCTTCCGGCACCCGGAACGCACCTAGGTTATGAAGGTTATCGCCCCGTAACACCGGTGGGATCTGGAGGTCGGCGCCTCTCGTTCTATCGGACCTCACTGAGACGAGAGGAGTGAGTCGGAGGTAGGTAGTGGAATCTGGATATGACCGCGAGGATGAGGTGGAGCGGCAGCGCGGAGATGGACTGGAGGGCGACGAGGATCTGGTTTCGGTGTACAGTGCTCCAGATGAGTTTCTTGCTCTGAGTGTAAAGGCGCTCCTCGAGGAGGCAGGGATCGAGGCTGAAGTGCGCTCTTGCCAGATTCCGTGGTATGATGGGATCGCCAAGATGATGCGGCCCGCCTGGGGAGAAGTGGTCGTGTTGGCAAGGGATCGCGATCGAAGCATGGAATTGGTGGATGCATTCCTATCTCGTCAGAGTACCACGGGGGAGCCTTCGATCGAGGAATGAAGATACTTCTGCACGCTTGCTGCGCGAACTGTCTCATCTACCCCCACGAAACACTGGAGAAGGAGGGGCACGAGGTCTTCGGCCTCTGGTACAATCCAAATATCCATCCGTTCACCGAATATATGCGCAGGCTCGACGCAGTCAGGCAGTATGAGAAGAAGACAGGCCTGCGGATTATCTACCGGGATGAGTACGATCTTGTCCGGTTCCTGCGTGGCGTCGCGTTTCGAGAGTCGGAGCGGTGTCGCTTCTGCTATCATATGAGACTCGAGACTGCCGCCCTGACAGCGCGCCACGGGGATTTCGATGGATTCACGAGCACGCTGCTGTTCAGCAAGCACCAGGAGCACGATCTCATCAGGGGCATCGGGGAGAGCGTCGGGAGACGCCACGGTGTCGATTTTCTCTACGAGGACTTCCGCGAGGGGTGGGAGCACGGGAGAGCGCGCTCCCAGGAGCTTGGCCTCTATCGACAGCAGTATTGCGGTTGCGTCTATAGCGAGATGGAACGGTACAGGGGGAGATGACGTACACGTGCGCATCGATCTCATGGTGAAGGTCCTCGCGGCCCTGGGAATCCTCTTCCTGTTGATGAGTGGCGTCGTCTGGTTGCTCGGCCGTTCACCGCTGGTTGGCCATCTCCCCGGCGATATCTATTCCGAACGGCGAGGCGTCCAGATATATTTCCCGTTGGCGACATGTCTGCTTGCATCGATCGTCCTTACGATAATCATCAACCTCCTGCTGGGACGGTGAGGGGAAGGCCGGAGGATTACGACTACGAGCTTCCTCGCGAGCTGATCGCTCAGTACCCCTCGCCCCGGAGGAGCGATGCACGCCTCCTGGTCGTTCGGAGGTCGGACGGCACAATCGAGCATCGACACTTCTTTGATATCGGCGAATACCTCGATCCCGGCGATGTCCTGGTCATCAACGAGACCAAGGTGATAGCTGCGCGGCTTGTGGGACGCCGGCTGCCGACAGGAGGCACCGTCGAGGTGCTCCTGGTCGTCGAGTCGCGGCCGGGCGTATGGGACGCCCTTGTGCGGCCGGGAAGGAAGATGGCGGTAGGTACGCGCGTCGTCTTCGGGGATGCATCTGCATCGGCGCCGTCCGGGAAGTCAGTAGTCGCGGAGGTTGTAGAGCGGTTGCCGAGCGGCCTCCGTCGGCTCAGATTCGAGACGACTGTTCCGCTCCTCACCCTTCTCGATGAGATCGGTGCCGTTCCGCTGCCGCCGTACATCAGACGTCCACCCGAGGAAGATGACCGGCAACGGTATCAGACGGTCTATGCGAGAGTGCCGGGCGCTGTTGCGGCTCCCACTGCTGGCCTCCATTTCACCGAAACAGTGCTCAGTGGTCTTGCGTCGCAGGGAGTGGATGTCGCCAAGATAGTCCTGCACGTCGGCCCCGGCACGTTTCGCCCGGTCAGGTGCGACGACCTCGCTGAGCACAAGATAGAGCCGGAATATTATGAGATCGGGGACGAGGCAGCGGCCGCTCTCGAGCGGACGAGAGAGAACGGCAAACGTATCGTTGCCGTAGGCACCACAGTGGTGCGTGCCCTCGAGTCGGCGGTCCGTGCCGGCGAGCGCGGATGGAGTGTCAGGGCGCACGCGGGATGGACTGATCTATTCATCTATCCGCCCTACCGGTTTCGGGCGGTCGATGCGCTCCTGACGAACTTCCATCTGCCGAGGACGACGCTTCTCATGCTCGTCGCCGCATTCGCGGGACGTGATCTGGTGCTGCGCGCCTATGCAGAAGCCGTACGTCTCAGATACCGCTTCTATAGCTACGGCGATGCGATGCTCGTCAGCTGAAGGGGTCTCTTCGCCGAGGAGAGACAGGTCCCGAATACGGGCGTGGGAATGCCTGTTCGGCCCGTGCGTGGAACGATGGTTCTCATCCTCCTGTCCGTCGTGGTTGGGTGAGCACGGAGGCACGTGTGTAGTGGAATTCAGAACGGTCGCGCGTGGTGCGGACAGCAGGGCTCGTGCAGGAATTATCGAGACCACGCATGGTCCCATCGAGACGCCAGTGTTCATGCCTGTGGGGACGCAGGCCACCGTAAAGACCTTGAGTCCGGAGGAGTTGGAAGCGGCCGGGGTCCAGGTTGTCGTGGCAAACAGCTACCATCTGTATCTTCGGCCGGGTCCTGCCCTCATCGAGAAGGCCGGCGGGCTGCATCGTTTCATGGGGTGGCCCCGTCCCATTCTGACCGACAGTGGCGGCTTCCAGGTCTTCAGCCTCAGCGACCTGCGCAGCATTGACGACGAGGGGGTGACATTCCGCTCCCATCTCGACGGTTCGAAGCACCTGTTCACTCCCGAGAGCGTAGTTGAGATACAGGTGAGGCTGGGCGCGGATATCATCATGGCGTTCGACGAGTGCGTTCCCTATCCGGCCTCATACGAGTACGCGCGCCGCTCGACGGAACTGACACTCGATTGGGCCCAGCGCTGCCGGGCGGAGTGGGAGAAGGCCAGCGCGGCTCTCGAGAATCCTCCGGCCCTGTTCGGTATCGTTCAGGGCAGCACGTATGCCGATCTGCGTCGCCAGTGTGCGGAGCGTCTGGTGGAGTTGGAGCTGCCAGGATATGCGATCGGGGGGCTGTACGTCGGCGAGTCGAAGAGTCAGTCGGCTGAGGTGATTGACGAAGTCGCGGGCATGCTACCGGATGATAAGCCGCGCTACGTCATGGGTACAGGTCTCCCTGAGGACCTGATCGATAATGTTGCTCGGGGCATAGATATGTTCGATTGCGTTCTGCCAACAAGGAACGGGAGAACCGGCACGCTGTTCACAAGCCGCGGCAAGGTTGTCGTCAAGAATGCGATCTATGCAGAGGACTTCTCCCCGCTCGATCCGGAGTGCGACTGTTACGCGTGTCGGCACTTCACGCGGGCATACCTGAGGCACCTGTTTAGCGCTGGGGAGATACTCGCCCCCCGGATGGCAAGTCTCCACAACGTAACGTTCTTTACTGCTCTTATGAGGAAGGCGAGGCAGGCCATCGTGGAGGGTCGCTTCGTCGAGTGGTCGCGCCAGGCGATGACGAGATGGTCATCCCAAAACGAACTGACGGAGGTAGAACATTGATCGGAGAAGCGTGGGCGATGGCGGCACCAGCACAACAGGGGGGTGGTGGAGGGATCGTGCCGAGCCTGGTCGTCATGTTCTTGATGATTGGGGTGATCTATGTGCTGCTCATCCTGCCTCAGCAGAGGACGAGGAAGAAACACGAGGAGATGTTATCCAGGCTCAAGAAGGGCGACAAGGTCGTGACGAGTGGCGGGATCCATGGGATAGTGACGAGGGTGAAAGACGATGTGGTCACGGTGAGAGTTGCAGACAATGTGCGCCTCGAGGTCGAAAAGTCAGCGATATCGCGGGTGAGGGTGTCGGGGGGTGTCGGTGCCCGAGAGGAGTCTCTTGAGACGTGAACTGGTGAGGGGAGTCATGGCCCTTCTGTCGATACGGACATATGGCGATCCCGTACTGCGGAAGCGGGCGCATGAGGTTACTGATATCGATCAGATGATCGTACGTCTCTCGCAGAATATGATCGAGACAGTCCGCAATGCCGGCGGGATCGGGCTCGCTGCGACACAGGTGGGGGAGCTCCCTTCGCTCTTCGTCATAGATCCGACGCCTCTGGGGATGGAAGAGAAGCCATTTGTCGTCATCAATCCACGGATCGTCGAGGTGGCGGGAGAACTCCGTAGAGAGGAGGGGTGTCTTTCCATCCCTGGACTGTCGCAGGAGCTGGTGAGACCGGCGAGGGTCGTGATCAGAGGAATCGACCTGGACGGCAAGGAGATCACGCTCGAGGCCACGAGTATTCTGGCGCGGGCATTTCTCCACGAGATCGATCATCTGAACGGGGTCCTGTTCATCGATCACCTCAAGCCGGGCCAGCGCGAACTCCTGCGCGGAAAGCTTCGGGAGATCGCACGCAAGAAGGAATGAGCGATGCGCATCGTCTTCATGGGTAGCCCGGCGTTTGCCTTGCCCTCCCTGAAACGCCTCGCTCAATCGCGCCACTCTGTGGTGCTCGTCGTGACGCAGCCCGACAGGCCGAGAGGGAGAGGGCGGCGGGTCGGAGCGCCCCCGGTGAAGGAGGCGGCTGAATCGAGCGGGATTCCCGTGATGCAGCCGGAGGATCCGAATGCCGAGGAGGTGCGCGGTAGAATCGAAGAGGCGAATGCCGATCTGGGTGTCGTCGTTGCATACGGCCAGTTCCTCAAACGTGCGCTCAGGTCTCTCTTCCCGTACGGGTGCATCAACGTCCACCCATCGCTCCTGCCGAAGTTCCGCGGAGCAGATCCGATTCGCTGGGCCATCTACGCGGGGGAGAAGGAGACAGGAGTCACCACGATCTTCGTGTCGGATAAAATGGATGCCGGGGACATTATACTCCAGCGTACAGTCAGGATTGCGGAGTTCGAGACCTTTGGCGAGCTCTCGGAGAGGCTTGCGGCTGTCGGCTCGGAAGTGCTGCTTGAGACCGTCGATGCGATTGAGCGGAATGAGGCCACTCGGACGGCTCAGGATTATGAGGATGCAACGTACGCACCCAAGTTCAAGCCGGAAGAGCGGCGTATCGACTGGTCAGATGCTGGCACGGCTGTCATCAACCGCGTGCGGGCGTTTGCGCCCGATCCGGGGGCAGATGCGGAATTCCGCGGCCGCGGCCTGAAGGTGCTCCGTGCTCGGGTGCTCGGTGGTGGGGCCGGGGAGACGGGACCCGGGACCGTCATCGAGGTGGGGAAGGACGGCACACTCGTCGTTGCGACCGGCCAGGGGAATGTGGCTATCGAGGAAGTGCAGCCCGCAGGGCGACGGCCAATGAGTATGCTTGATTTCATCAATGGTTACCATCCGCGGGTCGGTGAGAAATTTGGCTGACGAGAGAGACATCTACAGCCTTTCGCCTGCGATCTATGAACTGGCTTTCGCGCTCTCCCCCCTCGCGCTCTGGAGGGGAAAGACGTACGCTGCTGTGTTGAGTGTGCTCGATGCAGGTTCACTCCGGGGTGCGCGCTGCCTCGAAGTCGGATGCGGGACCGGTTGGCTCGCAGGATCGCTCGCTGAGAGATTCCCCCATGCACGCTGGGAGGCGATCGACAGATCTGGGGAGATGATTCGATTCGCGACGCGACGCCGGGGTCGTGACAATCTCTTTTTTCGCGAGCACGATTTCTGGGAGGCGAAGGGTTGCTATGATCTCGTCCTGAGCGTCAACAGCTGGCTCTTCTTCCCNCTCCGTGAAAGTGTGACGCATCTGGCCGGGATGCTCCAGGAGGGGGGGCGGTGTGTAATCACGACCTATCGAAAGGCAGCATTCAGCCATATCCACAGGCGCCTTCTCGAAGCGGTGAGTGGGAGGAACGTTTATCTACATTCGCCGGAGGAGTTCGCGGCAGTGCTGCTGGCCCATGGTGTCCGGTCGCGGTGGAAAACGATCGACGGCATCGAGGGATCGTACATACTGTATGGGCAACATGAGAGATACTCGAGATCCGCGGGAGATTGCGCTTGTCGTGCTGGAACGAGTAGAGCGGACAGAGGCGTTTGCAAAGGAGGCACTCGATGGGCGGCTCGGCAAACATCGATTGTCGAGGGAGAACCGCAGTCTCGCACGAGAGCTGACATACGGGACACTCCGCTGGCGCGGGTACATCGACGGGGCACTCAGTTCGCTCCTCACGCGCGATCTTCAGTCCCTGCCGGGGATGATTAGGAACATCCTTCGGCTGGGCGCATACCAGATACTCTTTCTCAACCGAATCCCGGACTTCGCCGCGATCGATGAGTCCGTGAACCTCGCCAAGCGTTATGGCCATGTCGGGACTGCCGGTCTTGTGAATGCCGTGCTCCGTCGGGTCGCTGAGAGGCGCGATGAATTTCCTCTGTTTCCCGAGGGTGCTGATGAGGTTGAGCGTCTGGCGATCCGCTGTTCGCATCCCAGGTGGCTTGTCCAGCGGTGGGTGGAGCGTTGGGGAGAGGACGCAACCCGCGCGCTCTGCGAGGCGGCGAACAGGCCCCCTCCGTTCGTGGTGCGGGTCAATCGCACACGCACGAGTACCGAGGCCCTGGCCGATGAGCTCCGGGCCCTGGGCATCGGTTGCGAGGCCGGCCGCTATGTCGAGGAAGCCCTCCGCCTCAGCGGACACGTCGATCTCGGAAGTATCGAAGCGTTCGGTCGCGGTCTCTTCCAGGTGCAGGATGAGAGCGCGATGGTTGTGATCCTGCTTCTCGACCCGCAGCCGGGCGAGACAGTGATCGATCTCTGTTGTGCTCCCGGGGGGAAGGCAGGGCACATCGCCGAACGGACGGACTGTGAGGCATTTGTTATTGCGGCTGATGTGCGGGAGATACGGTTGAGGCGGGTCGCGGAGAACCTGACGAGGCTGGCGCTCAGGGGAGTCGCTCCGGTCGTCGCCGACGGGAAGGAATTCGCAGTCCGCACGGCTGACCGGGTGCTGGTCGATGCACCTTGCTCTGGAACAGGCGTACTCCGGAGAAGGGCCGACATGCGATGGCGGCTCAGGCCGGGTGACATCGCCGACCTCGTCAGGACTCAGAGGGCACTCCTCGAGAATGCGGCTCGACTTGTCCGGCCAGGGGGTGTGATAGTCTACAGTACCTGTACTCTCGAATCGGAAGAGAACGAGGAGGTCGTCGAGCAGTTTCTCGCGAAGCACGCGCAATTCGTGCGAGAGGATGCCTCCCCGTTCGTCCACCACGAGCTTGTGGATGAGAGCGGATATGTCCGTACGTTCCCGCATGTGCACGATCTCGATGGCAGCTTCGCCGCACGCTTGAGGCGAGTGGCGACGACCAGGGAGATCGGCTGCACACCAACCAGTCGAGGATGATGGTGAGCGACCTCGGAAGATGGACAAAGCGCGTCGTCATCGCAGGTATCGTTGCAATATCCTCCTTTATCTTCGGGCTCCTGCTGTTCAACTACTTCATCATGCCTCGTGTCGTGGGCCTGGGAGAGGAGGTTGAGGTGCCGAACGTCGTCGGGCTGAGTCGCAGTCAGGCGACGGCCACGCTTGAGGAGGAGGGACTGTCAGGGATCGTGGAAGGGGAGCGGTTCGACTCGAATGTTCCCGAGGGCTTCGTTGCGGCACAGGATCCGTTGCCGGCCACGCTTGTGAAGAAGGGTCGGACGGTCGCGTTGATCCTCAGTCGTGGGCCGGAGATGGTGGAGGTGCCCCACCTCGATGGGGTAGAGCTCAAGCTCGCAAAGACCGTCCTGGTGAGGGCGGGATTGAGCGTCGGTCGAGTAGATAGCGTCGCCTCTGGCGAGGTACCGGTGGGCCATGTCGTATCATCGGACCCGGCCGGAGGAGAGATACTGCCCCGTGGAAGCAGCATTCTTCTGCGTGTCAGATTCGAAGAGGAATTCCTGTTCGAGATGCCGGAGTTGATAGGTGTTACTCTCGCCCAAGCCCAGGTGGTCATCCTGGAACAGAAGCTCGTGCTCGGTGATGTACGCTATGTGTTCAGGCCATCGGAGCCCGAAGGCATCGTGCTCATGCAGGTGCCGCAGGCTGGATCGAGAGTATCCGAGGGAGATACCGTCGAACTAGCTGTCGCATCGCGTGGCGGCCTGTAGAGCTGCGTTAGGTCTTTTGGCGCTTGCGTTTTTTATTGGTAGGAGATAAGATGGGAGGCCTCTCGGGAGAGTGTTTGCAGAGGATCCGGGGACGGAATGAGGCATGTTCGATGATCTGACAGAGAAGCTTGGCGACGTCTTCCGAAGGCTCCGCGGGTACGGGCGGCTCTCCGAGAAAGACGTGCGCGCTGCGATGCGGGAGATCAGGATCGCGTTGCTCGAGGCCGATGTCAACTACCGGGTGGTGAAGGACTTCATCGACTCGGTTCAGTCGGAGGCGGTCGGCGAGCGTGTGACCAAGAGTGTTTCCCCTGGGTACCAAGTTATCAAGATCGTCCATGATGAACTCGTCTCGTTGCTCGGGGGAGAGGGGGAACGGATCGGATTCGCCGCCAGTCCTCCGACTGTGATCATGTTGGTCGGCCTGCAGGGGTGTGGGAAGACCACGCTGGCCGCCAAGCTCGCGCACCGTCTGAAAAAGGCCGGCAAGCGCCCGCTGTTGGTGGCATGCGATACGAGAAGGCCGGCTGCCAGGGAGCAGCTCGCGATCGTGGCCGATCAGGTTCCTGCCCCGGTCTTCTTCGGAGATGGCACTGACGCAGTGGAGGTTGCGGCCTCCGCCGTGAAGGGCGCACGCGAGCAGGGGCGGGATCTCCTCATTCTCGATACCGGCGGCAGGCTCCACATAGATGACGAGTTGATGGATGAGCTGGCGCGGATGAAGGATGCGGTTCATCCAACAGAGATCTGCCTGGTTGCTGATGGCATGACGGGCCAGGATGCCGTTCAAGTCGCCAAGGAATTCGATGATCGTCTCGGAATAGATGGAGTCATCCTCACCAAGCTCGATGGCGACGCGCGCGGTGGCGCGGCGCTGTCGATCAGAGCGGTGACGGGGAGGCCGATCAAGTTCGTCGGTGTGGGCGAGAAGCTGGGCGACCTGGAGGAGTTCATCCCCGAAAGGATGGCCTCACGCATCCTCGGCCTGGGTGATGTAGTCAGTCTCGTCGAGAAGGCAGAGGCCGTCATCGACCAGAAGGAGGCAGAACGGCTCGAGGCGAAGCTCAGAAAAGAAGAGTTCACGTTGGATGATTTCCTCGATCAGCTTCGCCAGATGCGCCGCATTGCGCCCCTGGATCAGGTTCTGCAGATGGTTCCGGGTGTCGATAGAAAGATGCTGAAGTCGGCCGTCGTCGACGAAGCGGCGCTCGACCGTTTCGAGGCCATCGTCTGTTCGATGACGCGGGAGGAGCGGAGGCGTCCCGAGATTCTCGACGGCAGTCGTCGGAAGCGGATCGCCAAAGGCAGCGGCACCACGCTCCACGATGTCAATAACGTAGTGAAGCAGTTCATGATGGCTCGCAAGCTCATGAAAGACGTGACAACGGGGAAGCTGAAGGTGCCGGGGTTGCCTGAATTTCGTCGTTGAATAGAGAAGCACTCATGGGTTATTCTCTGCTTGAGATGGTCTCTGGACATAGAGCTGGAGCTAGAGATAGAACGCAGGAGGATATCAGCGGATCACGGGATCACGCGGCGCCACGTGAGCTAATGAGAGAAGATCGGAGTTGGAATCGTGGCATGAGATGTCTGACGATCGAGAGTACAGGCGCGAAAGGAGGATTCATTTCAAGTGTCAGTACGCATCCGGTTGCGTAGGACGGGTTCGAGGAAGCGACCCTTTTACAGAGTTGTGGTAGCTGATTCGGGAATGCCTCGAGACGGGAAGTTCATCGACATTGTCGGATACTACGATCCTCGCTCTGAGGGTGCGCTCGAGATCGATGAAGAGAAGGTCCGCCTGTGGGAGGAGCGAGGCGCACAGCCTACGCAGGCGGCGGCCCGGCTCATCGCCCGATATCGCGCGGGAGGAGGTGGTGTATCAGCCGCGGCTGGGGAGGAGATGCCGGTCGAGATAGCTGAAGGCGGCGAGGAGATGCCGGTCGAGTCAGCTGAGGGTGGCGAGGAGATGCCGGTCGAGTCAGCTGAAGGCGGCGAGGAGCCGTCGCTCGAGACAGCCGAAGACGAGGATGCTGAGACCTGAGGACAGGGACCCCACGTAGACGAGTGATGCCGAATCTGGAGGCACCTCTAGAGGCGGAATGTCTTCCGATCCAGCGAGAGAGCGAGTTCGCAGAGAGACAGAGGGGGATTCCCCATGAAGGAGTTGATCGAACACATCGCCAGGTCCCTCGTCGATCATCCTGAACAGGTCGTGGTTACTGAGGTGGTCGGGGAAAAGACGATAGTGTACGAGCTGCGAGTTGGGCCGGGCGACCTGGGCAAGGTCATCGGTCGCGAAGGGAGGACTGCGAAGTCGATCCGTACGATCGTCACGGCGGCAGCGATGAAAGCAGGCAAGAGGGCCGTGCTCGAGATACTTGAGTAGATGGAGCAGGAGCTGGTCGTCATCGGAAGTATCGCAAAGGCCCACGGACTGCGGGGCGAAGTTCAGGTCATTCCGGAGACGGATTTCCCGGAACGGTTTGCCAGCCGGCTCGATGTGTACCTGGTGTCGCGAAGGGGACTGGTCCGTCAGGCCAGGCTCATGGACTGCAGGCGGGCTGGTGAGCGCATACTCATCAGCATCGAGGGCGTAGATTCGAGGGAAGGCGCAGAGGAGCTGGCCGGTTGGACCATATGCGTTGCGCGAGAGAACCTTGTCGAGTTGGCGCCCGGGCAGCACTATATCTTCGAGATCATCGGACTGCGAGTAGAAGCACTCGATGGCAGGCAGCTCGGCACGATCGTAGATGTCTGGCAAGGGCCAGCAAATGATGTGTACGTCGCCCGCGGACCATGCGGGGAGATTCTCATTCCGGGTACCGAAGAGATCGTGAGGGAGATCGACGTCAAAGCCGGCGTAATGAAGATAGTTGCGATGCCGGGTCTCATCGAGGAGGAGGGACAACCGGCTTGAACCGGTGTCGGGGCCTGGGTGCCGATGCATTGGTAGACCGGGTCGAGGGCGGAGGATGGGCGAAGGTCTGAGGTGGCGGTCCGGAGGGTGGCGGTCCGGAGAAGAAGGCGTGACGATAGACATTATCACGATATTTCCCGAGTTGATCGAGGCCGTGCTTGAAGTGGGGACACTCCGCATCGCCCGCGAACAGGGAGCGGCCAGGATAAACGTGGTCGATCTCAGGGAGTTCACTGACGATCGCCACCGCTCGGTCGATGATGCTCCGTTCGGCGGCGGGCCGGGGATGATCCTCAAACCGGATCCGATCTTCCGCGCCGTGCGGGAGGTTCGCGGTGACGACGACAGCGGGCGTATCGTTCTGCTCTCGCCGCAGGGAAAGACGTATGACCAACGAATTGCCACAGCCCTGGCGGAGGAGGACCGCGTTTCGCTGATCTGCGGCCGGTACAGAGGTGTGGATGAGCGTGTGCGTCGTGGGCTCATCACAGACGAAATTTCGCTGGGCGACTATGTGCTCTCGGGCGGCGAGCTCGCGGCGCTCGTCGTGGCGGAGTCGGTGGTACGGCTCCTGCCCGGGGTAATCGGCGATTACGAGTCGGCGGCCCGAGACTCTTTCCAGAGTGGTCTGCTCGACGCTCCGCACTACACCAGGCCGCAGGAGTTCGAGGAGATGCGCGTGCCAGAGGTTCTCGTCTCGGGCGATCACGCAAAGATCGAACGTTGGAGAAGGAAGGAGGCGATCCGGCGGACCCTTAGGAGGAGGCCGGATCTCCTTGAACGAGTTGAGCTCACACCCGAGGATCGTGAATTGCTCCGGGCCGTAGAGTCCGAGGATCAGCTCAGTAGATCGAGTGGTGCTGAATCGAACGAGGTATCGGAGACGAGCTGAGTGCAATCGAGTGGAGATGGAGGCACCAAACAGGGAGGCTTCAATGGGTGCGGTCGAATCAGTTGAGGAGGGCTATCTGAAGAAAGAGATCCCGGATTTCAAGCCGGGCGACACCGTGAGGATCCACATCAGGGTCATAGAGGGAGACAAGGAACGTCTCCAGCCCTTCGAGGGTGTGGTCATCCGGAGGAAAGGCGGCGGTCTGCGAGAGACGTTTACGGTACGGAAGGTGACCGAAGGGATTGGCGTCGAGCGTGTCTTCCCACTCCACTCGCCCTCGCTGGCGAAGATAAAGGTATTACGGCGAGGGAAGGTGCGGAGGGCGAAGCTCTATTACCTGCGCGGTCGACGAGGCAAAGCGGCGAGAGTCGAGGAGAAACGATAGTCATGCTCGAGTACGAGCAGGCGCTCTGGTCGAAGGGTGTGGAACTCGTTGCCGGTGTGGATGAGGCGGGTCGGGGCCCCCTCGCAGGGCCTGTAGTTGCGGCAGCGGTGATCCTCCCCCGTGGGACTGCATTGAGCGGAGTCCGTGACTCGAAGCGGCTTTCGCCGGCCGCGCGTCTCGCCTGCTACGACGACATTGTCTTCAACGCTCTGAGCATCGGGGTTGGCGTCGTCTCTCACCATGAGATCGACAGGACGAATATCCTGCGGGCAAGCTTCAGGGCGATGCGCCTCGCGCTCGCTGACCTCGATCCCAAACCGGAGTGGGTCCTTGTCGACGGTCATGCCATACCTAAGCTCACTGTGCCGCAGTATGGGATGGTGAGCGGGGACTCGCGCTCGCTCTCTATCGCTGCGGCGTCGATCGTGGCGAAGATCACGCGGGATGCGCTGATGGAGAGACTGGACGAGCAGTACCCTGTCTACGGCTTCGCACGCCACAAGGGATACACCACTCGCGCACACCTCGATGCCCTGAAGCGGCACGGCCCGTGCGAGGTCCACCGCTACTCCTTCAGGCCGGTGAGAGAGGCCGCACTGCTCGCCGAAGGGAGATCTGCTCAGGGTAGATACAGAAGCTCACCGTAGCCCCTCACATTATGACACAAGAGAGAATGCGCCTGGGTGAGGCGGCCGAGAAGAAGGCCGCTCGTTTCTTAGAGGCGAAAGGGTACCGGATCGTCCAGAGGAACTTCCGCTGGCGGCACGGTGAGATCGACCTCGTCGCTCTGGATGGCGACTGCGTCGTATTCGTTGAGGTGAAGTACAAGAGCGGCAGCGCTTTCGGCTGGCCCCAGGAGGCGGTGGGTGGAAGGAAACGGGCGCGCCTGCAGCGTGGGGCTATGGAGTATCTTCGGCAGAGAGGCCTCATTGATATCGTGCCGGTCCGGTTCGATGTCGTGGCAGTAGGCGGGGTGGGGGACGGTTGCAGCGTCGAGCATATCGAGAACGCCTTCTAGTTCCAGGGCTGCTCGTAACGAACGCAGGTCGAAGATGTTCGGAAGACGGCTCACCATATTCAAGCTTTTCGGCTTTGAGGTGCGGATCGACCTCAGCTGGTTCATCCTTGCGGTACTAATCACCTGGTCTCTCGCAGTAGGGCTCTTCCCCCTCTATCTCAAGAATCTCTCACAATCGACCTACTGGTGGATGGGAGTCGCTGGCGCGGCAGGTCTGTTCGTCTCGATTATCTTCCACGAACTCTGGCATTCTCTGATTGCGAGGAGATACGGCCTGCCGATGAAGGGGATCACCCTTTTCATCTTTGGGGGTGTCGCGGAGATGGAGGATGAACCACCGAGCCCGAGAGCCGAATTCCTGATGGCCATTGCGGGTCCCATTTCGAGTATCCTCCTGGGCGTGGTCTTCTACGGTATCCGCGCCGCGGCGAGGGCAGCAGGGTGGCCGGCCGCAGTGAACGGAGTCTTCGGCTATCTTGCGTGGATCAATCTCATTCTCGCTGGGTTCAATCTCCTGCCTGCGTTCCCCCTCGACGGAGGTCGTGTGCTGCGGTCGGTTCTGTGGAATTGGAGGGGCGAGCTGCGGGGGGCGACGCGCATTGCATCTCAGATCGGATCCGGCTTCGGCATTGTGTTGATTATCCTGGGGGTCCTGAACGTGCTTCGGGCGAATTTCGTCGGCGGAATATGGATGTTCATGATCGGCATGTTTCTGCGGAACGCATCCCAGTTATCGTACAGACAGGTGCTGCTGAGAAATGCTCTGGAAGGCGACCACGTGAGACGGTTCATGGAGGTCAATTCCGTGACGGTACCGGCCTCAGTCTCGATAGCGCAACTCGTGGAGGACTACATCTACAAGTATCATTTCAAGATGTTACCGGTTGTCGACGGGGAGAGGCTTCTTGGCTGCATCGGTACGCGCCAGGTGCAGACCATCCCCAGAAACGAATGGGGTGAGCATCGAGTCGGCGAGCTGGTCCGGGCATGTTCGTCGGAAAACACCATAGCTCCAGATGCCGATGCCATCAGAGCTCTATCGGTCATGCAGCGGACGGGCAACAGCCGCCTGATGGTCGTCGAGCGCGACCGACTGGTTGGTATCATAGCGCTCAAGGATATGCTGCAATTCCTGGCTCTGAAATTGGATCTCGAGGGAGATGGAGAGTAAGAAACAGGATGGCCACCACTCTCGGCATTGCCCCTCTTCGAGCTCCTCTCTTTTCTGCCACGGTCTTTCTACTGTGACACAGGGTGATAGACGAGATCGGCTCACATGGCTTCGTCGCCGCACTCGAGGGATCCCTGGCAGGCCGAGAAGGGAGTCTTCTCTTCCCTGGACTCAGGTCGTCCCTGATTGTGGTGAAGGGACTCCATCATTGGCTGTCTACAATCTTCCCTCGTGATATTCGGATCCATCGCACTGACCATATACGTGGTTTTCCTGGACTGCAAAGACCGTGGAGTGCACTATGAACGACTCATGTTATCGTATCCTTGCGCTAAATAGTGGGTCATCGAGCATCAAATTCTCACTTCACAGTATGGGACGGACAGCCGTCGAAAGACTCACAGGACGGATAGAGAGAATTGGCCGGAGAGAGGGATACTTCTACGCCAGAGGCGGTGATGGCAGGAGCTTGATAGAGAAGCACGTCGTTCTGCCGGATCATGCCGTCGCTCTGCAGAAGCTATTCGAATGGCTGCACGGTAGTGCGCTTGCCCGGGATCTCGATGCGGTAGGGCACCGTGTGGTGCACGGGGGCAGCAAGTACAATCGTCCGCACCTCGTCACGCACGAGTTGATTGCGGAACTCAGGAGGCTCAGTCCCTTCGCTCCCGAACATCTGCCTCGCGAACTGGCCGCCATAGAGGCCGTCCAACGACACAATCCGGCCCTGAGGCAGATTGCCTGCTTCGACACGGCATTCCACCGCAACATGCCGCGCGAGGCCCAACTCTACGGACTCCCCAGGCATCTCTGGGATGAGGGAGTGCTGCGGTACGGCTTCCACGGCCTCTCCTGCGAATACGTCATGAGAGAGCTTGCCTCGGAGGCCGGTTCGAAGGTAGCTGCTGGTCGTACCGTCGTCGCTCACCTTGGGCACGGCTGCAGCATGACCGCAGTGCGAGATGGGGAGAGTGTCGATACGACCATGGGGTTCACGCCGACCGGTGGATTGGTCATGGGTTCACGCTCGGGCGATCTCGATCCTGGAGTGATTCTCTATCTTCTCGTCGAAAAGGGCCTGTCGGCTGCACAGGTGAACGAGATCGTGAACCGCAAGGGGGGCCTCCTTGGGGTGTCAGGGACCAGTTCTGATATGGAGGATCTCCTCGAGCGGGAGAACCAGGACCCGCGTGCCGCGCTGGCCATTCGACTCTTCTGCTACCAGGCGAAGAAGTTCCTCGGCGCCCTCGTCGCCACATTGGGGGGACTCGATACGCTCGTCTTCACGGGTGGCATGGGGGAAAACGCTCCGGCTGTCCGCTGGCGCATCTGTGAAGGTCTGGAGTTCCTGGGCATCCGGGTGGATCCGGAACGCAACGAGGCCAGTGGCGCTGTCATCTCTTTCGACGATGCCCCGGTCAGTGTGCGCGTCATGAAGACGAACGAAGAGTTGGTGATTGCCAGACATAGCTACGAACTCTTGTGGAGCAAGGAGGGAGAAGGGGAGGGGAGCGGAGGCACATAGAGAGGCGGAGGCACATAGAGAAGCAGAGGGCAGAAGTGGCATTGAGCGAGCAGAAGCAGCATGGAGCGAGTTCACACGCAACGAGCTGATGAGAAGTGAAGTGAAGGAGGATGCAGTTATGGCCGAGGGCATTCCGCAAGGGAGGATAGACCAGCTAGATGCCTGCTGGAGGGCTGCCAACTACCTAGGGGCAGCCCAGCTTTACCTCAGGGAGAACCCCTTGCTGCATGAGGAGTTGAGCCCTGAGCATATCAAACCGCGCCTTCTGGGGCACTGGGGAACGGTGCCAGGACTCAACCTGGTATACGCGCACCTGAGCCGCCTCATTCAGGATACGGATGCCAGCGTACTGCTGGTGGTGGGGCCGGGGCACGGTGCGCCTGCTATTCTCGCGAACCTCTACCTGGAGGGGAGCCTTGGTGAGTACTATCCCGATCTCACCTTTGACGTGGCGGGACTGAGGCGTCTCTTCCGCCAGTTCTCGTGGCCGTACGGCGTGCCGAGCCACCTGTTTCCCGGCACTCCCGGCATGATCCACGAGGGTGGGGAGTTGGGCTATAGCCTGGTCCACGCCTACGGTGCCGCTTTCGACAACCCGGATCTGATTGCGGCCTGTATTGTCGGTGACGGGGAGGCGGAGGCCGGCCCGCTGGCGACAGCCTGGCATTGTAACAAGTACCTCGACCCCGCCACCTCCGGCGCGGTGCTTCCGATCTTGCACCTGAATGGCTACAAGCTCTCCGGCCCGACGCTCATGGGGCGCATGACGGATGAGGAGCTCGAACACCTCTTCACTGGCTACGGCTACAGGGTGCGGATCGTGGCGGGTGATGACCCTCCCTTGGTGCACACGGCAATGTGGCAGGCTACGGAGTGGGCGTACACCGGGATCCGCTCGATCCAGGAGGAGGCGCGTGCAGGGGAGAC
>JGI24422J19971_10000239_pt1 | contig 28979 bp, 25 predicted proteins | sample DeeMarSWOR152_54_FD_19971 | JGI IMG/M metagenome (IMG submission 19971) | reverse complement strand
TTACAGCTTCCTCAAAAGTCTCATAACATTGAAATCCGGCTTCTCTGACAGCCTTTCTTCCCTTTTCCGCGTTGGTGCCTTCCAACCGAATCGTTATAGGTTGTTGAATATTGCCGATCTTGTTGATAGCTTCGACCAAATATTCCCCTACATGGTCCATCCTTGTCAGGCCGCCGAAGATATTAACCAGAATTGAGGAAACTCCCTCTTTTGAAGAAACGGTCCTTAACGCCATTTCGTAGCCCTCTGAGCTTACATTTGCGCTGCAATCCATAAAACACGCCGGCTTGCCACCCTCGAGGGCTATCAGATCCATGGCTGTCATCGTCATTCCTGCTCCACCGCTGACGAGCCCTATATTGCCCTCCAAATTCACAAACTCCAGTTGATAGTCATCTCGCAAATATTCCTCCAGACCCTTCTCCCGAGAATCTCTGAGTTCTTTTAATCTTGGTCGTCTGAACACGGCTGCATCGTCAAGGCTCATTCGGGCATCAGCAGCGACCAGGCTTTGTTCTTCAGTGACTATGAGCGGATTGATTTCTAGGAGGACAGCTTCATAATCCAAGAAAATCTCATAGAGCCTTTTACATATGGTAATAAACTGCCCGAACAGATTCTTCGGAAGTCCAACCCTTGTCAATGTCTCCCGGACCTTATAGTCGAGTATTCCGTATGCTGAATCAATGTCCATTTTTCCGAGGAATTGAGGAAATACCCGTGCTATTTCCTCGACATCCATACCGCCTCTGGGGCTCGCCAAAAGCATGGGGGTGCCGAGCACGGGGTCAATGGCAAATCCCAGATAGAGTTCTTGTCGAACAGGCACCTTTTCCTCAAGGAGGATCTCGGAGGCTTTATATCCGCCGATCTCCAGGCTCTTCATGTGCTCAAGCGATGTCGATAGCTCATCGGGTGTGTACGCAAATTTCACCCCTCCCGCTTTCCCTCTGCCCCCTGCGAGCACTTGGGCCTTTATAACAATCCCATCCTTCGTTTTCAGAGATTTGAATGCATCTCCGATCTGATTCTTTTCTTTCACAAGATATCCTTTTGGTACCGGAATATAATAGCTTCGAAAGACCTCCTTCGCTTGGTATTCATATAACCTCATGACGGGCTCCCCTTTTGACGATTTCCCTTAATAAAATCAATGATATCGTCAAGATCTGACCCGGTGGGAAAGATTTGCGCGATTCCCATGTCCCTCAGGGTGCCAATATCTTTCCGTGGTATGTTTCCTCCCACGAGTAGCAGAGTATCGTCAAGAATTCCCTTTTCCCTGAGCTTTTCTATCAATTTCCCAACCAATGAGACGTGGGCGCCTGATAAAATACTCAGGCCGATGACATCAACGTTTTCTTGAAGTGCAACGTTGGCAATTTGATTGGCTGTCTGGTGAAGCCCGGTGTAAATAACCTCCATGCCTGCGTCCTTAAGTGCTTTGGCAACTACTTTTGCACCCCGATCATGACCATCTAATCCGGGTTTCGCTATGAGCACCCTGATAGACTCCCTTTTGCCTTCCATTTTAGAACCTCCGAAAGCGTTAAATCCTCAAAAGCTCAGGGACCTCGCAAAAAGTACCCGGTTCCATAACTACACACCGAGCCCTCGTCTCAGATTCCACTCTCTTCTTAAATTCCGTTGGATCTTTGAGATGTACATCGAACGTTCCGTAGTGCATGGGAATTACAATCTTGGGATTCAAAAGATTGACGGCGATAATCGCATCTGAAACTCCCATGGTGAACCGCCCCCCAATTGGGAGCAAGGCAATATCAATGGGTGTACTCTCGGCAATAATCTTCATGTCCCCGAAAAGACACGTGTCTCCAGCATGATAGTATGTTTTTTCGAAGAAATTGATAACGTACCCACAGGGATTACCAGCATACAGACGTTCTTCGCCGATAGATGAGGTATGCCAGGCTGGAACCATTTTGACGCTCCCGAAATCAAAATCCACGGTACCCCCGTAATGTAACTTCACAATATTTTCAGCGCCGTTCTTTTTACAATGTTCCACGAGTTCTGGTTGTCCTATCAGGGCAGAACCCGTCTTCCTCGCGATCTCTATGGCATCCCCGAGATGATCATAGTGTGCGTGGGTCACCAAGATGAGGCTTGGCTTCAGTTCAGGTGTGGTAGATAAGTGAGGATTGCCCTTAAAAAAGGGATCAATTAACACCTTCGCGTTTCCTTCTTCCAGGGCAAAGCACGCATGTCCATAGAAAAATAATCGTGTCACTTTACACCTCCAAATATCTTTAAGGTTCTCTAAAATCTAAAAAGTTAGATTTGCACGGGTTCGTCAAAGGATCCGAAAACATTTCTTAAGACATCGGTTATTTCACCGATAGTCGCATAAGCTTTAACGGCATCAATTAAAGAAGGCATGATATTTTGCTTTCCTTCCGCTACCAGTCTCAGCTTCTCTAACGTTGCCCCAACGTGCTTGTTATCCCTCTCGGCCTTTACCCGCTGAAGTCTTGCGATTTGTTTCTTTGAGACTTCCGGGTCCATTTCATAGAGGCTGAGCTCCCTCTCTTTCTCATCCACGACAAACCTGTTCACTCCCACCATAACCTTCTCACCCGATTTAATGTTCCTTTCGTGTTCGTAAGCCATATTCGTAATTTCCCTCTGGACATAACCGCTCTGAATCATTTCTACCATTCCCCCGAGGTCCTCAATCTTTTCCATGAGCTTCGTGATCTCCTCTTCCAATCGATTCGTCAAATATTCCACATAGTATGAACCGGCCAGCGGGTCCACCGTTCTGGTTATGCCGGTCTCATAGGCCAATACCTGCTGAGTTCTCAACGCAATCTGGGCTGCTTCTTCCGNTGGTATGGAATACGCTTCATCATAGGATGCGGTGAAGAGTGACTGAACCCCTNCCAGAACGGCAGCCATCGCTTCANANGCAACTCGAACAATATTATTTTCGGGCTGTTGTGCAGTTAGACTGACAGCCAATATAGACGTNCCAAACCTCAACATCCAGGATCTGGGATTCTTAGCACCGTATCTTTCTTTCATAATGTTGGCCCAAAGCCTTCTGGCAGCCCGGAATTTCGCTATCTCCTCAAAAAAATCAATATTGGTGGTGAACCAGAAGCTCAGCATAGGTGCAAATTTGTCCACATCTATTCCCCTTTTTAACATGCTATCCACATACACAATTGCATCACAGAAAGTAAATGCTATTTCCTGGATAGCGTTTGCCCCCGCGCCCCTAAAGTGGGCTCCCGATATGCTGATTGGGTTGAACCGTGGTATATTTTCCATACAATACTCGATGGTATCCCCAATGAGCCGAACAGATGGCTCGAGAGGAAAAATCCAGGCCCCCCTCGCCACGTACTCCTTTAAAATATCGTTCTGAATCGTGCCCCCAAGCTTCTCCGGGGGAACGCCCTGTTTCTCCCCCACCGCTATATACATGGCCAGCAATATCGCGGCCGTTGCATTAATGGTGAATGATGTAGTAATCTTGTCGAGCGGTATTCCTTCAAAGAGCAATTCTATATCCTTTAGCGTGTCTATGGAAACCCCAACGACACCCACTTCACCCTCTGCCAGTTCATGATCAGAATCAATCCCCATCTGAGTGGGCAAATCGAGGGCAACGCTCAAACCAGTCTGTCCTCCCTCCAAAAGGAACTTGTATCGGGCGTTGGATTCCTCCGCAGTTGCCAGTCCAGAATACTGTCGCATCGTCCAATTACGGCCCCTGTACATAGTAGGGTATACACCGCGCGTGAAAGGATATTCTCCTGGAAAACCGAGCTCATTGAGATAGTCGACCCCTTTTATATCCTCAGGTGTGTACAGTAAATTCACCTCTATTCCAGAAGAAGTCCGGGCCTTTTCCCCTAAGGCACTGTCCGAACCCTTATCTTTCACCTTTTCCTTTAGCCATCTCTCTTTTTCCTTGCCGATAGTCTTATCGCCATGTTTCACTTTGTAGCCTCCATCAATAACAAGGATTCTCGCATGCTCGCTTTTTTGTGGATTATGAAGCTCCCCTGTATCCTCCTTAGACTGGAAAATTGCAGTGTTTCTTCTTCGGTTTCGTCTCTTCCTTGGATTCTAGGATCCTCAGTGCCCGGATCAGTTCCCTTCTCGTTTCTCGCGGCTCGATAATACTCTCTATACAGAGCTTTGAAGCCGCCTCAAAAGGACCGCCAAATTTCTCGACATATTCCCTTGCCTTCTCCTTTCTCACCTCGTCTTTTCGGTCGCCCGCCTTCGATATTTCGTCCTTGAATATCACATTCACAGCCCCCTCTGCTCCCATCACCGCCAGCTCCGCAGTGGGCCATGCAAACATCATGTCGCAACCCACTTCCTTATTGCACATGGCCGGCTTCACGCCTCCATAACCTTTCCGTATCACAACCGTTATCTTGGGAACGGTAGCCTCAGACCATGCATACAGCATTTTCGCCCCATGCCTGATAACACCTTTATACTCCTGTTCAATACCTGGCATGAATCCGGGTGAATCCATGAAACTTATCAGCGGGATATTAAAGGCGTCGCAAAACCGGATAAACCTCGAGGCCTTGTCGGAAGAGTCGACATCAAGTACGCCCGCTCGAACGCTGGGTTGGTTTGCAACCATGCCTACGGGCATTCCGCCCAAGCGGGCAAAGGCTGTAATTATGTTATTGGCGAACCTCGGTTTGATCTCCAAGAGATGGCCCTCATCGACGACTTCACGCAGGATATCCACCATGTCAAAAGGTTTGTTGGAACTGCCGGGAAGTATTGTCATCGGATCCGTCTTCATATCTTCCAAATCATCACGTGCCTCTGTTTTGGGCGGTTTTTCCCTCCAATGAGAGGGGAGAAACCCAAAGAGCTCTCGGATAATTCTCAAACAATCCCTATCATCCTTCGCAATGAGATCCACGGTCCCGGAAATCTCAGCATGAACCTTTACCCCCCCTAGTTCTTCTTTGGTTACTTCCCTTCCGGTGACAGCCTTAATAACCGGGGGACCTGTGATAAACATCTGCCCCGTTTTTTCGACCATGATAATGAAATCCATGATCCCCGAGGAGTAAGCAGGACCCCCCGAGCACGTACCCATTATCGCTGATATTTGGGGGACAACTCCCGAGGTGATAGCATTCTGGTAGAAAATGGGGCCATAGCCTACCTTGAGGCCTTCCTGAATCCTTCCTCCCACCGAGTCGTTCAAACCGACTATCGGTATGCCGATTTTTCTGGCTAATTCAAACAGATAGCAGATTTTCATTGCGTGGGTCCAACCCACTGAGCCCGACATGACCGTTTTGTCCTGAGAATAGATGCATACTTTTCTTCCACCTATCTCCCCAATTCCCGTTATTACCCCGTCGCCCGGAATTTTGCGCTCCTCCATTCCAAAGTCTTTGCACTGGGCCTCCCCCAACATATTCATTTCAACAAAACTATCCTCGTCCACCAGCACGTTGACCCGCTCCCTCGCTGTCATCATCCCCATCTCGTGTTGCTTCACGGCAAATGTCTCTCCACCCCCCGCCATTGCCCTCTCTTTGAGTCTTTGCCATTTCGCAAATGCCTCCTCATAACTCATGGGTATTCCTCCCCAGAAATCAACTATAGTTCACAAAAGAGATAGGGCCTTTGTGATCTTTTCATTTTGCAACAGCCCCCTGGTGAGTCCTTTCATCACTATGGCCCGAAGCTCCAAAATAGATGAATATTAGACCGTGCTAGTCCTTAATGTCGACAATCAAATCCTCTAGCCCCAAATCCCTCAACGTTTTCGGTAAGGGTTTCCCAGTATCGTGATCCCAGCCCATCAAGCGGTAATAGGTCTCCCTTATGAGATCCCAGTGTTTCATTATCGCAATTCCTCTTGCAGGCCCATCAGTTGGGGTTGATCCATATCGAGTGCTCGGGACCTCCATATCACAGGTTAAACCATTCTTTATATTGAACACCCTCAGGGTATTCACGATTCGTTTTCCCGTTTTAATAATTTCGGGGAAGGATAGGTTAAAGCCTGTTGCGGCATTGAACGCGTCCGCAACGAGCTTATAATGAGTCATGTTGAACCTGCAGGAACCAAGGCAGTCCTCGAAAATATGCCATCCATTCATGGTTGCATTGATAGTGGGAGCCTCCCAGGGAGAAAACCCATAATGAACGGGAGGCATATCCAACTCTTCGGGCCTCACGCCAGCAAAGGTCGCCTCTAGGGTGCTCGTGTTGGTGAAACAGGTGTCGAGTAACTCAGGCCATCTTGCCCTATGGTCATGTCCTCTGGGTGTAGATCCCTTCCGGGTACAAATTGCCATATGGGCAGCCTCTCCAGCGATTTCCTCGGAAGCCCTCTTCACACCTTCAGCCAATAAGTTGCCGATGCCTTCGCGATTCGAGATCTTATACAACATTTTTCTTACGGATTCGACATTGCCCCAATTCATCTCTATCCCGTCGGTGTCCTTCTTTGTAAGGATCTCCTTTTCGTAGCATTCCATAAGCCATCCGATAACCCACCCAGTTTCATTAACATCCATGCCGAGACGGTCGGCAAGGTCCGTCAAAACGAAAACACTCCCAGCATCCGTTTGACCAATTTGGGGTCCAAAGGCCGCGAAGGCCTCATATTCCGGTTCCTCCGCGACAACTCCCTTGTAAGCTCCTTCCGTTATCCTCATTACGAGATTATGATGGATTCCGCAATTAAAGCAGGTGTTGCGTCCTACCTTTTCAAAATGGGTTCGCACGTATTGCCCGTTCATTTTTTCGTGCTCGGGAAAGAGATTGGTGGTATAGTTCTTAACCGGAAGGGCTCCAATCGCAAGCAGAACGGAGAAAGTCCCATTAGTTCCCCATTTATGCCGAGAGCCATCCCGATATGTGANNGCTTTTTCATGAAGTTCTTTGGAGATTTTCTTAAGCACTTCTTTGTTCCATATGCGAGTTTTGAATTTTCCCCGACAAATGGCCATTGCCTTAAGATTCTTGGATGCTAATACAGCTCCCAGACCATTTTTCGATACCGTATGACTGACATCCCCCACAATGACACTATATCGGACCTTATTCTCAGCCGCGGGACCGATACAGTACACGCTCACCTCCCCCGTTACACCCAATTCCTTGCGAATTAATTCCTGGGTCTCCTGGGTATCCTTTCCCACAAAATGAGACGCATCCCGGAGCTCCGCTTTTTCGCCCGTAATAAGGAGGTAAGACCAGCGGTCAGCACAACCATGCAATACGATACCATCGTACCCACATGACTTCAAAAAAGCTCCCCAATACCCATTGGCCTGACTGGATCCTGCGAGGTTTGTCATCGGTCCCTTACTCGTCACACACATAGTCCCCGACCCGCGGGCCGCCGTGCCGCTCAGCGGACCGTTCGCAAAAATCACCCTGTTTTGGGGATCTGCCCAGTCCACGCCATCAGGATTTTCCTGATAGAGGTATCGAGCGCCAAATCCCGCCCCTCCAATATATTTTTTTATAAAATCATTATGCAAATCCTCATCCACAAACGTTCTGTTGCTCAAATCTACCCTCAGGATCTTTCCGGCATACCCGCATGAGATCATTATCCATTCCTCCCTAGTTTATTTGCCTTTAGCTATTTTTTAGGTCATATTCGAAGGAGGCCTTTAGGATCGACTCGCGTTCTCAGAGTTCCTATTTCTATTTCACTAGGAGGGGGAATCAGGGAGATATCTCCAGGGATTATCAAATCAAATCCCGTATTTTTGACAACATCTTCTTTTTTAACTCCGGGCATCAGATGTTTCAGTCGCATCTGCTTTGTATCCTCGGTGAAGTCCATTATACAAAGCGGTGAAATCACATAGATAGGACCGCCACCGGGTAAGCCCAATTGCTTCCTCGAATTGCCTCCCTTATGCCACCCTACTGTCGAGATAAAATCGCAATGATCGACAAATGTCCTCTCGTTATGATTGTTGGAAAAAATTATGTATCGTTTTGTCAGAGAAGCCATCGATGGAGCCCCTATACTTCCCGCCCCACGTAATTTCAGGCCCCTAAAATCCTGCCCTATTCCTATCAAGTTGGTATTCCCATACGTATCGATCTGAATCCCACCGAGAAACATCAAATCAATCAGTCGAGCAGTCTCATATCTGAGCTCAGGCGAAAACGTATATTCGGCGTTTTTCTCTAATCCCGGATCAGAATATGAAGTAAAATCGCGCAGTTCCTCTTCATTGAGAAATTCGACAAAATAGTCTGACATTATAATCCTTAAATCAGGGCACTGGGTGAGATGGGCAAGCATGATTCCAGCCCGTGGAATTGGAGCACCTATACCAGCAATAACGTACCAACCGTTTTTAATAATCCTCGATATAAAAACCGCCTGGAGCTCTTTCGTTGTAATATCCATCCAATTCATCCTAGATTTTCATTATATGTAAGAGCCGCTTGGTTCCAACGACTTCCAGATAATCCTCCAATGAGTGAGGCCCATAAACATATTTCGCGAGATAATCTTTGAATCCATCCTCTTCTCCCCGTTGATATTTCTGCGCCAATTCAACATATTCCCTGATGTGCCGTTCATCAACATCGTAATATCTTTGGCTTGAAAGGGGATGAGCTCCAAGGGGCGCCAAAATAATTCCGTTTACCAGAGCAGATGGTATGGTCGTATCAAGAAAATTAAACTTGATCTGCTCGTTTGGGATGATTTTCTCAACCTGGACTAGCGTTTTCTGAGACGCCCTTGCCATAAGCCCGTCCAAAAATGACCTTCCCTTATGTTGGACATTCCCATAAATATCAGATTGTGCTGCATGAATAAGGGCTAAATCAGGAGACAGAGCAGGGACGGCGATCAACTCACCATTTCCAAAGGGGTCTTGTATTACCTTTAAGTCTGAATTGAGCTCAGGAATGGATGTTCCAACCACTCCTTTCCACGGTAAATAGGGTAAATTGAGGGCTGCTGCACGGAGCATCAATATAACCAAAGCCACATCAACTTCCCGTATCTCCAATTCTCCCCTCTGGGCTTTCTGGCGGAAAAAGGGGGCTATTGGAGAAAGAGATTCCATCCCCACATAGGGGCACATGAGCTTTTTTACACATCCTGCAGCTATAAGTAAATCCACGTCTATCCCGGATGGGAGGGAAATGATCGTCAGGTTTTTAATCCCCTTTCTTATGATCTCTCTTATGAGGGCCATAGGCTTATTTGCCGTTAAATAACCTCCTATGGCCAAGCTCATGCCATCGAACAGAAAACCTTCAATTTCCTGCAATTTTAGAGAGACATCTTTTCTTTTCTCTCTCATGATCCTTTTGCTTCGTTAGCTATTAGTCAGCGTTATAACTGATGATTTGCTGACGAATTTTACCAAATAATGAGCTCTATTTCCTCAATCGACTATCTAACGGCCCGACAGCTTTACCCGTTTAACCAGGTGAAGTTTAGATATGAATGCGGAGGAATTGGATCAATATGAGCTGATACCCCAAGGGGTGTTCACCCCTTGCTGTTTCTTAAGAGGCTCGGTTAGCAGTTGGAGGAGCAAATACCGTTCCACATTCTGTTCTTTTAAAATATATTGAAATATCAATAGGTTAGCAAACTCGAGGGTTGTTTAGATAGAAATAATCTGTCTATTTTCGTAGACATCTTATTAAGATACCCATCGCTTCAGTGTAGAAAAATGGGAAGGATAGCTCGACTGGATCAGAACATTGAGGAAGGTGTCTAAATAATTAAACATGTAGAGGGAAATAGATTAACTAAGCGAGGTCATATTTTCTTAGTTTTTGATAGAGCCCTGATCTGTGGATTCTCAGGAGTCGTGCGGTTTTCACTTTGTTTCCATCAGCCATCTTCAAAGCTTCTAAGATGATCTTTTTCTCTGATTTAGCTCTTAAGTCTTTCAAAGAAGCCTTTGAAGAGAAAAGGGAGCTTTGCGATGGTGCAAAAAGCCGAGGCGGAAGATTCTCTAAATCAATGAGGCCGTCCTTTGTGGAGGCGATTGACTGCTCGATTACATTCGCCAGTTCCCGGATATTCCCAGGCCATTCATAAGATTCAAAAATCCTTAAGACCCTCGGGGATAATTTTATCGGTGACTTTCCTATCGCAGAACCAAATTTTTTCGCAAAAAACGCCGCCAGACGAGGAATTTCGTCCTTAATCTTTCTAAGCGGAGGCAAATCGATTCGAATGACATCCAAACGATAAAAAAGATCAGCCCGAAATTTATTCTCTCTGGTCAATTTATCGGGGTCTTGATTAGTAGCTGCAATTACCCTGAAGTTAACCCTTATAGGTTTAACACCCCCGACTCGTATTATTTCCTTCTCTTGCAATACCCGGAGCAGTTCAGCCTGCATCGAAAGAGGCATATCGCTTATTTCATCCAAAAAAATTGTCCCCCCATCCGCTAACTCAAATTTGCCAAGCATTCCCCCTTTTCGAGCTCCTGTGAATGCTCCAGGTTCATATCCAAATAACTCCGCTTCTAACAACTCCCTAGGGATAGAGGCACAGTTTACCCTGACAAATGGTCCGTTTTTCCTGCGGCTAATATTGTGGATGGCATGAGCAAAGAGTTCTTTCCCCGTGCCCGTTTCTCCAGTAACCAGAACCGTGGAATCGGTTTTCGCCACCATTGGAATTCGCCTTTTCAGGTTTCGCATTGTCTCGCTATCCCCAATGATGTCATCAATGGTGTATCTTGATATCCATCTATTCTCCAACTCTTTCTTGTAATACTCTACTTTGGACTCAAGAATAGCTAATTTCTCGTAAAGCCCCTTCAAGTCCGCTATATCCTTGAACAATACCATCGCAACGGCTCCAAGGATGTGGCCATCTCTTGTTATAGGAATGCGGTTAACGATCCTATTCTCATCATAAATTGATGGCGCCCTAATCTCAGGTATTCCTGTTTCAAGGACAATCGGAAGCCGCGAGACAGGTATCACATCCGATATATTCTTTCCGATCGCTTCCTCAGGTTTGATTCCTAACATTTCTGAATTCGCTTTATTAAAATAGACTATTTTCCCGTTCTTATCTATTACTGTGATTCCCTCATAGGCGTAATCTAATATCGTTTCAAGAATATCGATATCATATTTTGCCTCACCTAAACGTTCGATCGTCTTCTCTAACTCTGTAAGGTCTTGGAAAACAGCAATCACTCCGGAAATTTTGCCACCTTCAACTATCGGGGCCCTATTTGTCATTATCTTTGCTTTCCCGATTTCTTGTTTTTGCCCCAGCTCAGTTTTCCCGCTTTTCAATACCTTATCGAGTCTCGTATTAGGTATAACTTTGCTTGCCTTTTTGCCAATTGCATCGGCGGCCTTTATCCCCGTAATCTTTTCAGCCGATTCGTTAAAGATTCTTATTATCCCCCCTGAATCAATAGCAACAATTCCATTGTATGCCGAATTGATGAGTATATGGAATTCCTGATGCGTGAGTTCTATCCACTTTCGATATGCATTCGACAAATCATAAGGGAGGAAAAGACTTACAAATTTACCTCTCGAATCAGTTATGATGTAATTTTGCTCCTGCCCTTCGGCAAACATCTCTTCCAAAAGGGAATCCATGGCTATTGTTCTAAAATTGGTTTCCATTATTTCGGAAACAGTCGCTTCGGGAGACATTCCATCGACCAAGGATTCAAAAAGATTCGACCTCCTAACTATTCCTAAAGGGCGTTCGCCTTCATCGAGTATTGGGATTGCCTCCATACGCTCAAATTCCCTAAAAATGCTCGCGGCATCGCCTATGGTCGACATTTCTTCCAAGCAGGGTTTGTTCGTTCCGGGCAAGAACTCAAATATTCGCTTTTTTTCTAACATGGCAAACCTCTGTATCGCAGATAAAATGATTTCTTCACATGAGCGGCCCTCTTCCAAACGTATAATAAACTAGACACTTGGTTTGTCAACCCTCCCTCCCAGCAATCTACTGGTCAGGTTATCTTCCTTTCAATTCTACAGTGATCATTAGAATGGTTATGCCTTGTAGGTTGCTTTCCTTCCTGGTACCATTATGCGGAACATGCGTATCCCGGGAAGGCACTATGTGTAAAGCTTCATACGTGGTAACCATGCATATTGATTGAGAGAGGTCCGAGAAAAGAACCTTTTGAGATTTATGGTACAGAGAATGGTGTGGAAACCCTTCGACAAACGAATGCGGCAAAACACCAGGTCCGGTTCTGATGAACATCTCTGGAGGGTATGACTATGAGTCATTTACAGGAGTTCGTGCGCAATAAATTGGCGGATCTGATTCTGAGCATTCGATACGAGGATCTACAACCTGAGGTGATCAGAGAGACCAAGCGGCTGGTCCTTGACACTTTGGCCTGTGCCTGCGGAGGATTTTCGGGAGGACCTAGTAAGATCGTGCGCAAGACTGTGCAGCAACTGGGGGGCAATCCTGAATCGACAGTAATCGTTGAAGGAACTCGGACATCCTGTGCCTTGGCCACCCTCGCTAACGGGACCATGATCCGTTACCTCGACAATAACGACTACTATTCTGGGCGTGACCCTTCCCACCCCAGCGGGAACTTAGCAGCGGCTCTGGCCGTGGCCGAGCGCGAAAAACTGGGAGGCGCGGATGTCATTCTGGGCATGGTGATCGCTTACGAAATACAGATTCGATTGTGCGACTATGCTGGATCTCCCAACATCTGGGAGAGGGGCTGGCATCATGCCACGAACATGCAGTTTTCCAGTGCCGCGCTTGCTTCCAGGCTCCTTCATTTGGACCACAAAGCCACAGCCAATGCCCTGGCTATCGCCGGCAGTCACAACAACACCCTGGCTCAGTCTCAGCGGGGCAACATCCCAATGATGAAGGCCAGCGCAGAAGCCACCATTGCCAAGGGTGGTGTGGAAGCGGCCTTATTAGCCATGAACGGCCTAACGGGGCCTGAGGAGGTTTTCGAAGGTCACATGGGTTGGGCTCGCGCAGTGGCGGGCGAAGTGGATTTCGCAGCCCTTACTAAACCCATGGCGGGGCATTACCGTATTTTGGATGCCTGCATGAAGCCTTACGCTGCAGAGATGATGACCCAGGCACCCATTCAGGCAGCCATCGACGTGGTAAGGGAAAATAACCTCGATGTCTCAGAAATAGAAAAGGTAGTGGCTCGCTTCCACGCATATGCCTTGGACAAACCCTCATGGGATCCCAAGAAGTTAGATCCCCGCGATCGGGAGACAGCCGACCATAGCTTTCCCTACTGCATTGCAGTGGCCATGTTGGAGGGTGACTGTGGTCCTGAGCAGTTTACCCCGGATAAGCTGTTTTCCCCCGTGGTCCGCGATCTGATGGAGCGGATCGAATTGGTAGCGGACCCTGGGCTGACGGCTTTGTGGCCGAGCTCTTCTGGCGCTGCCATCGTCGTCATCTCCCGTTCCGGCCTTCGCTTTGAGAAGGTCTGCAAATACCCCCCCGGGCATCCAAAAAACCGACTGACCGATGAGCAAGTGGAGAATAAGTTCCGCCGTCTCTCCCGAGGTCTCCTCACTGACCGCCAGGCTGATCGGGTGATAGAAGCAGCCTGGCACATAGATGAATGTAGCAAGCTGAGAGACTTTATGGCCGGGCTCATTATCTAAGATTTCCCCGAAACAGTGCAGACGTAATCTTGTCTCATTATGGAGGGGCACAGAGTGTTNTTATGACGGCGGGGGGGNTTATCCCAGGTACCATTGCACAATGCTACTGGACGACTAATTGATGCGCCAGAGGCGCAATGTCAGGCATCTGGTCCAGCTTCCCTATGGTTGACAGCATCCGGTCCTGATGGGCAGAGCTGATAACAGGTCCCGTGAGGTCACGGAACTTTTCCTCCAGATCATCCCGGGTCATAGGATCATCCGAAAAGCCCTTAAATGAATTAACGTACTCCGCCATCTCACGCCCATCCTTCAAACGGATAGTTACCCGGGAGGACCAGCGAGAAGGATACTCGGACTCCGCCTGGGGATCTACGACCATGTGAATTCTGTGCACCAGACCGAGCACCTCCGGGTCCCGAAGGTTCTCCTCCGTATAGTCATGGAAACCAGCAGATCCCTTGACCAAGACAAGAGCCGTTGTAAATGTTAGGCTGAACTGGGCGGAAAGTATGTCCTTGGGTTCCTTAATTGTTCCCGTGTGTCGGATGGCGTTATCCGCCACACCCACGGTCACGCTGTCCACATCGGACACCGAGAAGTCGTTGGCGGCCTTCAGCTTTTGGCAAGCCTCAATAGCTGCATGGGTGTAGTAACAGGCAGCGTATCGCTTGTGGCTGGTTTCTAGTAAGAGCCATTCCCTGCCTAGACCATGGGTAAGGGAACGGAGGTCGGGTTCTTCCAGCCCGCACACGACTCTAAAAAGGCCCCATCGGCCCTCCAGGATGGTAGGTGGGCCTGTCATGCCATACTTGGCCAAAAGCGCTGAGCGAATACCAATTTGCGCTGGTATTCCGGCATACGTCCGTTTCAGGCTCCCACCGCTGACGGTGTACTCGCGCAGCCCGGCAATGGAATAGCTGCCAGCCAGGGTGCAGGCGTTCAGGATTCCATCGTGGTCCAGACCCAGCAGTCGAGCGGCACCCGCCGCCAGGCCAAAGGCAGCTGTGGGAGGGTGGGTATTTTGACCCTGTCGTAAGAGTGGGGTTCCCGCTAGAAGGGTGAGGCGAAGCATCACCTCCATCGCTAGAGCCGCTGCGGTGATAAACTCTTTGCCATCGGTGTGGACCCATTCACCCATGGCCAGGGTTGTAGGAATGCCCAGGCACCCGGGGTGGTTGGTAGCCCGCGTATGAATGTCATCAATCTCAAAGCCGTGGCCAAAGGAGGCGTTGCAAAAGGCCGCGTGCTCAGCCGATGTCTTCATGCCGTAATATGCCACCGTGCTGACCTGGTTCCCGCCCAGCTCCTGGATAACATGGATCAGAGTCTTGCTCCAAGGAAGTGTAGCGCAGGCTAGCTGTATGCCAATCTGGTCAATAATCATGTCTTTGACCTTTCCCCGGACTTCCACAGAAAGGTCGTTGAAGGTCATCTCATTGCTGAAGCGGGCAAGTTCAGAGGCGGGTCCTTTATCCATATTTTCCTTCATCAGTTTGTACCTCCTCATCGGCAATTACCACATAGTATCTTAGGGGGAGCTCATAGTTCAGCTAATACGGAATGCAAAATAATTCATTAAGCCGTACAATATTGCCTGTACCGATTCAGCAGCACCTCATTTTTTTACCATACCGGTGAAATCATTGAGTGTCAACTTGGAGGACCCAGGTCTTTTTTCACCTAATGGTTACAAAAGGCCAGAGAGCCCACGAAAGGCTTTTTGAGATCATTTGGGGATATTCGGTGGAACAGACCACGTAAATGGCCTGGCGGCTCTCGAAGATCTGGAGAAAAAAGACATTCGTTTTTAGGATTCTTTGTGCTCAGTGAAGGAGGAAGACATGCATGAGGCGTTGACAGAATATTGAATCAGCTACTAGTATTTGTTTTGATAGGCACGACGACTTCATAAGGGCCAAAGTTCCATGTTGGCCGAACTTTCCGTATGACAAGGGATCTAGAGGATTCATGTTCGCGATTAAGCTTACCCTCTATTGAATACGATGAGAACAAGGAGGTTAAGGGATGCAAGTGAAAATTCGGGCCGTGTATATGAGGGGTGGTACAAGTAAAGCCGTCTTCTTTCATGAAAATCATTTGCCGAAGGATCCGACGATTAGAGACCGTGTTATTCTGGCCGCATATGGGAGCCCCGATCCAAACCGCCGCCAAATTGATGGGATGGGAGGGGCGGTTTCTGTTACCAGTAAGTTAGCGATCATAAGTCCTTCAAAGGATCCACATTATGATGTGAATTACAACTTCGGTCAGGTTTCCATTGACAAGCCGAAAATCGGGTATCAGGGCAATTGCGGGAATATTTCGTCTGCGGTAGGTCCCTTTGCCATTGATGAGGGTTTGGTGGGGGCAGAAGAGCCCGTTACGACGGTACGGATCTACCAAACGAATACGAAGAAACTGATCATCGCAGAAGCACCGGTAAGAGATGGCCTGTATAATGAAGAGGGGGATTATGCCATTGATGGAGTTCCCGGTGCGGGAGGAAAGGTAACGCTTCATTTCATTGATCCCGGTGGTTCAGTAAGCGGCAAATTGTTGCCGACGGGTAGTGTGAAAGACGTTATAGAGATACCGGGCCTCGGCGAAATGACCGTTTCCATTGTTGATGCAGCCAACCCCGTTGTCTTTATCCGGGCAAGAGATCTTGGCCTGACGGGAACTGAAATCTACGAGATTGACGGCAGCACGGAAATCAGGCAGAGGCTTGAGGCCATTCGGAGCAGGGGGGCTGCAATGCTGGGTTTGGCTTCGTCTCCTGAAGAGGCGAGCGAAATAAGTCAGGATGTTCCGAAAATCGCCTTCGTGAGCGAACCTCAGAATTATAAAGCCGTAACCGGCCAGATGATTGGAAAAGATCAGGTTGATGTGGTCGCTCGGATGATGTCGATGGGCACGTTACATAAGACATATGCAGTTACCGGGGCTATCTGTACAACGGGCGCGGCCAAGATCGAGGGTACTGTCGTCAATGAAGTGTTAGACGAAGTCGCCCTTAAGGCGGGGGAAATTCGTCTGGGGCATCCCGGTGGGATTATTCCCGTTGGGGCTGAAGTTGAGAGGAAGGGAAACGGTTTTGAATATCGGGAGGCGGTGCTGTGCCGCACGGCACGGCGTCTGATGGATGGCTATGTTTACGTTCCGGAGAAGCATTTTCAAAAAGAAGTAAGATAGGAGGCCGGAAAGCAAGGGGCTGTATTCTTCCCGTGAGAACAGGCAATATATGAAACCCTGATGGAGGATTGATGGTGCCATTGACGGAAAAAATCAAAATAAAAACACCCATCGTGGAAATGGATGGGGACGAGATGGCAAGGGTCGTGTGGAATATGGTCAAAGATAGACTTCTGCTTCCATATTTAGATCTGAACGTTGAATACTATGATCTTCATTTACAAAACCGGGACAAGACTGATGATCAGGTAACGGTGGATGCTGCAAATGCCAATATGAGATACGGCGTGGGCGTAAAGTGTGCAACCATTACCCCAAATGCGGACCGAGTTGAGGAATACAATCTGAAGAGGATGTGGAAGAGTCCCAACGGTACAATCAGGTCAATGCTCGACGGGACAGTATTCAGGAAGCCGATTCTTGTGAAGAACATTAAACCCTTTGTTTCCACATGGAAAAGGTCAATCATTATTGGCAGACATGCTTATGGTGATGTATACAGCAATAGCGAAATGAGGGTCGCTGGGCCGGGAAAAGCGGAGCTTGTCTTCACCCCTTCCGACGGGAGCGAAGCTGCACAAAAAACTATAAAGGAATTCACGGGCCCGGGAATCATCCAGGGAATCTACAACACCGATGAATCGATACGAAGCTTTGCAAGGGCTTGTTTTTCCTGTGCTTTTGATGAGAAGGTAGATCTTTGGTTCAGCACCAAGGATACCATCTCAAAGACTTACGACGCGCGCTTCCGTGAAATATTCGAAGAGGAATACAGGGAAAACTGGGTGGAGAAATTTAGGGCGGTGGGAATCGAATACTTCTTCATGCTCATTGATGACGCCGTCGCCAGGATTATTCGGTCCGAGGGTGGAATGCTCTGGGCGTTGAAAAACTATGATGGTGATGTGATGTCGGATATGATTGCCGCTGCCAATGGAAGTCTTGCCATGATGACCTCTGTTTTGGTTTCTCCCCACGGCTACTTCGAATACGAGGCAGCTCATGGAACGGTTCAAAAACACTACTACAAGCACCTGAAAGAAGAAGAAACCTCCACGAATTCCATGGCTATTATCTTTGCATGGGCGGGAGGCCTTCGCAAACGGGGTGAACTTGATGGAACAGGAGACTTGGTTGACTTCGCACGCGAACTAGAACAAGCGGCCATCGAAACCGTTGAATCTGGCATGATGACAAGGGATCTTCTTCTCATTGCCGAAAAGAACCCGAACAACAGAAAGGCTAGCACCCAAGAGTTTATCGACGCAGTTGCAGAAAGATTACGGAGAGAATTAGTAAGGATAANCCTCCATTTATGACTTATTAGATCACGCGAACACAGTAACAGGTGATTCGCAAGGAGCAGCGTATGGGAAAGAATATCGTCCAGAAGATCATGGAATCCCACCTGGTATCCGGCACTCTGAATCCCGGGAATGAGGTGGGAATTACCGTTGATCACACCCTGGTTCAGGATGCTACGGGCACTATGGCCTTATTGCAGTTCGAAGCCCTGGATATTTCCCGGGTGCGAACCAAGAGGTCGGTGGCTTATGTGGACCACAATACGCTCCAAACGGGTTTTGAGAGCATGGATGATCATCTGTTCATCGAATCTGCCTGCCGAAAGTTCGGGCTGTACTTTTCCCGGCCAGGCAATGGTATCTGCCATCAGGTTAACTTGGAACGTTTTTCAGTTCCCGGGGATATCCTTCTGGGAGCGGACAGCCATACCACTACGTGCGGCGGAGTGGGCATGCTGGCAATAGGCGCGGGTGGGCTGGATGTAGCCGTGGCCATGGCCGGGGGCCCCTTTTACCTGACAATGCCACAGGTGGTGAAGGTGGGGCTCACCGGGGAACTCCCTGCCTGGTCCACTGCCAAGGACGTTATCCTGGAACTTCTGCGTCGGATGTCCGTCTCCGGTGGACGGGGGAAGGTCCTTGAATTCAGCGGATCGGGGGTGCAAACCTTGAGCGCGACGCAGCGGGCCACTATCACCAACATGAGCACTGAGCTGGGTGCGGTTACCGCCGTGTTCCCCAGCGATAAAGAGACCCGGCGTTACTTTCGTGCCCAGGGGCGGGAGGACGAGTGGCGGGAGCTCCGGGCGGATCCCGATGCGTCGTATGATGAGGAGTTGATCCTTGATCTCGGCAAGATAGAGCCCTTGCTGGCGCGCCCGCATTCTCCGGACAATGTCGTTCCGGTAAGAGAGGAGCAGGGGTGCAAGGTCGATCAGGTGGCCATTGGCTCCTGCACCAACTCCTCGTTGGAGGATATGTTGAAAGTCGCGGCTATTCTGCGGGGACGCGTGATTCCTCGCGGGGTGAGCCTCGTTATCTCCCCTGGCTCACGCCAGGTTTTGCGCCAGTTGGCCGATAGCGGTTCCCTGGGGGATATGATCGCAGCCGGAGCCCGGATACTGGAGTGCGCCTGCGGTCCCTGTGTCGGGATGGGCCAGGCACCTTGTTCGGGAGGGATATGTTTACGCACCTTCAACCGGAACTTCCGAGGCAGAAGCGGTACCCCAGATGCGCTCGTCTACTTGGTCAGCCCTGAGACAGCAGTTGCCTCCGCCCTAGGCGGTGTGATCACCGATCCTCGGGAACTCGGGGAGCCGGTGAAGGCGACCTTGCCGGAACGCTTTCTGGTGGATGACCGGATGATTGTTCCCCCCGCGCCGGAGGTTGAGGAGGTTGAAATAATCCGGGGGCCCAACATTAAGCCCCTGCCTCAGTTCGAGCCCCTGCCAGACGTACTGGAAGGAGAAATCCTCCTCAAACTGAGCGACAATATAACTACCGATGATATCCTTCCCGGTGGTGCGAAAATTCTCCCGTTGCGCTCAAATATCCCGGCTATTTCCCGTTATGTATTCGCCCGTACCGACCCGGAGTTCGTGAGCCGGGCCGAGGAAAAGGGTGGGGGATTCGTGCTGGGAGGGAAGAACTACGGTCAGGGCTCGAGCCGAGAACATGCGGCCCTTGCGCCCCGGTACTTGGGGATCCGGGGTATCATTGCCCAGTCGTTTTCCCGCATCCACAAGGCCAACCTCGTCAACTTCGGGATCCTCCCCCTGGAGCTGGCCCACGAGGAAGACTTAGATCGGTTTTCTTCCGGGGATCGGTTGCGGATCGGGAACCTCCTCGAGCTGCTTCGGCAGGGGAAAAGCCCTTCGCTGGAGAACACGAGCAAGGGATTCACGGTTGAAACTCGGCTGGACCTTTCATCCCGTCTCCGAGAGATACTTCTGGCCGGTGGGCTGTTGGCTTATAGCCGGGAAAAGGCCAAGATCTAGCTAAAAGACGGGGAAGCTTCCTGGGCCCGAATTACACCGGGGAGGATTCAAATCCACCTCAGTCCCCGTTCCCGATGTGGGCTCAAAGAAAATACTTTCCAAGCATCCTGGTAATCTCCCCTCCCTGCTCACCCTCGAAGGATGCCCCGCTGCTCCCGGGAGTCGCTCATGAGCGCTGGTGTTCCCTTAAGACTCCGGAAACCCCGTTTAGCGTTGGAGTTGTTTTTCGAAAAGGCCTCTGATAGATTGTTAAACGACATGGGGCGAAGCGGGAGGTATGGACCATGAGATGTTATCAGTGCGCGAAGAAGGGTGTGGATAAAGAAGCAGTAGTCATTTGCATCATATGCGGAATGGGGCTCTGTATGGATCATCTCTTCAGGGAGGAGCTTCTGGTTGCCGATCTCGTGGATTGGGGTTTAGGGAGGGAAACGGTTGAGTATCCGAGAACCCTTCCCCGATTCATCTGCGAGGACTGCAGAGCGGCCATTGAACAGAGAAAACGTGCCTGAGGAGCAACGATACCCTGCAAGGCCCCTGATCCATGGAGACAGTGCCCTGGGGAGAATGACCATGCAAAAAGTACTGGCCATGATTCTGGCGGGGGGAAAGGGGGAGAGGCTCTATCCCCTGACCAAAGACAGGACGAAGCCTGCCGTTCCCTTCGGGGGTATTTACAGAATCATCGACTTCACCCTCAGTAACTGCGTCAACTCGAATGTCAGGAGGATCTACGTCCTTACCCAGTATAAATCCATATCGTTGAATCGCCATGTTCAGCTGGGGTGGAACATGTTCAGCAGCCAATTGGGGGAGTTCATTAGCGTCATCCCGGCGCAACAGAGGTTGGACGAAAGCTGGTATAAGGGGACGGCTGATGCCGTTTTCCAGAACTTCTATACCCTCCAGGAGGAGAAGCCGGATTTGGTCCTCATCCTTTCCGGGGATCACGTCTATAAGATGGATTATAACGAGATGATTCAGTATCACCTGGAAAAGGAGGCCGATCTGACCGTTGGCACCATCCAGATGCCGAGCAGCACGTCGAGGGAATTCGGGGTTATCGAGGTGGACGACGACTACCGGGTGGTCGGATTTCAGGAAAAACCGGAACATCCCAGGACCCTTCCCGGGAATCCCGAGGCGATATTGGCCTCAATGGGGATCTATGTCTTCAACACCGAGATGATGGCCCGGAGGCTGATTCAGGATGCCAAACGGAAGGGGAGCACGCACGATTTCGGGCGGGATGTCATTCCCTCCATGGTCGCCACGGGGGATAGGGTATATGCCTTCAGCTTTTGGGACGAAGAACGGATGGAGCCGAAATACTGGCGGGATGTAGGAACCCTGGATGCCTATTGGAATGCCAATATGGACCTGGTTTCCGTCACCCCCCAGCTCAACCTCTATGACTTTCAGTGGCCCATTCATACCTATTATGCGCCCTTCCCGCCCGCCAAGACCATACACTCCCAGACGGATCGAGCAGGGGTTGCCGTTAACTCGATTCTCTCCGGGGGCTGTATCGTCAGTGGCGGCAGAGTGGAACATTCCATCCTTGGCCCCAACGTTCATATCCATAGTTATGCTGAGGTGACGGATTCCATCATCCTGGAAGGAGTCTCCATAGGGCGGAACGCGAGAATTCGGAGGACCATCATGGATAAGGGGATCACCGTTCCAGAGGGGATGGAGATCGGCTTCAAGTTACAGGAGGATAGGAAGAAGTTTACCGTAACCGGTACGGATATCGTGGTGGTTCCAAAGGGAATGAGATTGTAAGTGTTCCGATGAGGCGGGGTCTGGAGGGGATGAAGCCAGGGGGCAAACGGGAAAACCGGGGATTAAAGAAAGCCATCCTTCATCGCATTCGGAAGATGGGGAGGATAACCTTCCGCGAGTTCATGGACTTCTGCCTCTATCACCCCCAATACGGATACTATTGCTCAAATAAGGAAATAATCGGAAAAGAGGGCGACTATTACACCAGTCCGTGCGTTCATCCCATATTTGGGGGGATGATCGCCAAGCAAATACATCAGATGTGGGTTCTCATGGGAAAGAATTCCCAGTTCCATATCGTGGAATTCGGTTCGGGGAAAGGCCTCCTCTGTTACGATATCCTCTCCTATCTCCGCGAGAAAGAGCCCGTTTTTTTCGAAAGCGTATCCTACCAGATGCTGGAGGCGAGCCCGTTTTCCCGGGAAGAGGCGGAAGCTATCCTTTCGGGAGATGGGTTCGGGGAAAGGGTGCAGTGGGTCAATCCGCAGGAGCTGGAATCCGAGAATTTTCGGGTTCAGGGATGCATCCTGTCCAATGAGCTGATTGATTCGTTTCCGGTTCACGTGGTCACCTTCAGGGATGGTCGTCTCCGGGAAATCTATGTAACCTCCGAAGACGGGGGATTTCGTGAGGAGCTCGGCAAACCATCCTCGGATGAGCTCGAGGGCTATTTTCAACAGTTGGGCATTGTCTTGGACGAGGGACAACGAGCTGAGGTGAACCTGGCGGCCCTTCAATGGATGGAAATGGTGGGTCGAATCTTAATGGAGGGATTCGTAATAACCATCGATTATGGCCATGAGGCGGAGGCTCTCTATTCCCCTTTACGGAGGAATGGGACCCTCCTCTGCTACTATAGGCATACCTGGAATGATAATCCATACGAGGGGGTCGGGCTCCAGGATATAACCTCTCACGTCGATTTTACCAGCCTGATGAACAAGGGGAACGAGATGGGCCTTCGCAGGACCGGCCTCACCACTCAATCACGGTTCCTGATCAATTTGGGATTTCTAGAAGAGGCCCAGAGAATATTGGGGGAAGATGAATCCTCCCTCGATACGATCAAAAGTCGATTGGCCATGAAGACCCTGATTATTCCCGATGGGGGAATGGGGGATGTGTTCAAAGTACTCATCCAACACAAGGGAATAGACGCGCCTCAACTGGACGGACTGCGCGATCTGGGCACCTTCTGAGAAAGTCCCGCCCTCTTGTCGTTTCACTTCATGGTGTTCATTGTGGAAAGCCTGTGAGGAGAGGGATTTGAAGTTACTACGTTTTGAGTTCGAGGTTGATCATATCGCCCCGGGTGAAACCCATCCGTCTGAAGAATTGGAGTAAGTCCCAATCGCTCCAGTTGACCAGGGTATATATGTTCCTCACGCCTGCCTTTCTGAAATTCTTGATGAGCTCCCCCATTAAGGCCTTTGCAACGCCCTTCCTCTGATATTGAGGGTCAACACCCATGGTGTCGATCCAGCCCACCGATGCCGGCACGCCAAATTCCCACCCGCTGACCCCCCCCAATATGAATCCGATGACCTTGTTGTCCAGTTCGGCTACTACGCCCGTAGGGGGAACGTTGGACTCCGCCGCGCCTATCTTCTTTTTCCAAAAGGACTGGCGTCTTTTTCCCAATATCCTGTGATCTATTTCAACAATACCCTCCAAGTGAGAAGAGCTGAGGGATTTCAATGATACCCCTTTCAAAAAGTCACTATCCATCGAAGGTTCTCCCTTACCTCTGGATTCGACTGTCTAAGGAGATCATATTGTGAAATTTTTGTCAAGCTGGTAATTGCAGTTTCCATAGGATTAGATATAATTAAAAATCTACCCTAAAGGTGAAGTCCATGGCGGCCCAACCAGTTGGCATAGGCGAGCGTTTTCAACAGGCGACGAAATACCGTCGCGGGAAGATGGCAGGGGGATTTCTGGACTGGAGGAGAAAACCGGAGGAGTTCAAAGAGTACCCTAGGGGATATCCGAAGATTTCCCCTCCCGAATGCCGGAACAGGTGGTGGGGAGCCTCTCTGGGAGGTCATGGCCAGGAGACGTTCCCTCAGGGATTTCTTGCCCGAGGATATCTCCGTTGAGGAGGTTTCCCAGTTGATTTGGGCAACCCAGGGGCTCACGGAAAGCGTGTTTGACTCTCGGCTTCGGGTTACTCCCTCAGCAGGGGCGTTATACCCCATTGAGACATATGTCGTGGTCAACCGGGTCACGGCGTTAAGCCCTGGTGTCTATCATTTCAATGTCGGGGAAAACGCATTGGAACAGCTCACGGAGGGGGATTTCAAAGTTGGCATCTCCGCTTCGGCCTTGGATCAATCCATGGCCAGAGAGGCGGCCGTTGTGTTCGTTTGGACGGCCGTGGTGGAAAGGACGAAATGGAAGTATCGGGAGAGGGGATATCGATACCTCTATCTGGACGCCGGCCATATCGGCCAGAATTTGTATCTCGCTGCTACATCGTTGGGATTGGGGTGTTGTACCATCGGGGCCTTTTACGACGATGAGGTGAACCGACTGATTGGCGTGGATGGTCAAGGGGAGACGGCCGTCTATTTGGGGGCGGTGGGCCGCATTTCATAGCAAGGGCAGGGAGAAGTCTACGGTCCTCACACGGAGGGATAAAAGGGAAGCATGGAGGGACTCGGGATCGGAAGGCGATGACGAAGGGCACGCGGTGGTAAGAATCAATTTGCTGGCTGTTGGAAAATCGGAGAAGTTGATCTGAGGAAAAACAAGAGAGAAAGGAGGTGCGAACATGAAGGCAGTGGTTGATGAAGATACGTGTTCAGGCTGTGAATTGTGCGTCGAGACTTGCCCTGAGGTATTTGAGATGCAGAACGATACCGCCTCCGTTAAGGTGGACGTCGTTCCCCCAGAGGCGGAGGAGACGTGCCGGCAGGCAGCGGAAGATTGCCCGGTTGAGGCCATTTCCATCGAGGAGTAGGCCGTACCTTCATGGAATTGAGCCAATGCGGCCGGAAGGTGCTCGTTCCGGCCGCGAACTTCTCTATTTCCCGAATATCTCTCTTGAGGTGCAATATCGCTGGTTTGAACAAAGGGTCATAGAATTAGGAGTACTGCTTCACGATATGAATGGCATAGCATGAGCCAGGATTACGTACACCACATCGATCATAGACGTTCCGTCTCTTCTCATCAAGGCAACCTCCTCACTGCACTTTTCATCACCGGCGCCATCATGGTGGCCGAATTAATAGGCGGTCTGTTAAGCAATAGCCTTGCCCTGCTGAGCGACGCCGGGCATATGTTAATGGATATTTTGGCCTTGCTCTTGAGTTATTTCGCCCTGCGCTTTGCCAAACGTCCTGCCACGGAAAAACAGACCTTTGGCTTTTACCGGCTGGAAATTCTGGCGGCCTTGATTAATGGAACGGTGCTTTTGGTCTTGTCCCTGTTCATCTTCTATGAGGCGTATCAAAGGTTTATTGAACCCCGGGAGATAAGGGGATTCCTTATGCTGAGCGTGGCCGCCATTGGTCTGGGGGCGAATATCGTCAGTGCCCTCGTATTGAGGGCGGGGAGCCATGAGAGCTTGAACGTGAAGGGGGCTTTTCTCCATGTCGTTGGGGATCTCATCTCCTCCCTGGGAGTTATACTCGCGGGGGCAATCATCCTGCTGACCGGTTGGAAGAAGGTAGACTCCATTATCAGCTTTGTCATCGGCGTTATCATTCTGATAGGGGCCTATAGGTTGGTGATGGAGTCGGTCCACATCCTCTTGGAGTCCACCCCGAAGGATATTGGTTTGAACGAGGTAGTTAACGGGGTTAAGGCTATTGAGGGCGTGAAGGATTTACACCACGTCCACCTGTGGACCATTACTTCGGGAATCTATGCCTTGAGCGCCCATGTCCTCATTGAGGATCAGATGACCAGCCGCAGCTCCCAAATTCGGGAGGACATCAACCGATTCCTCAGGGATCGATTCAATATCGATCACACCACCATTCAATTCGAATGTGAGGCTTGTGAGACGGACTTCGTCTGCCGCTTGGATACCTCGGCAAACTCGCGGGATTCTCAAGGAGGGAAATAGAGCTAGAATGCGCCAAGTTGGCACTGACTAATGTGAAGGTTCAGCCGCTCACATGCCGAGGTAATCCCCATCTTGGGCACATTGAACCGTTTCGCGATTTCCCACGCGATGGCGCATGGCANCCGTCCATTGACGAGGCTTGCTCGAATGGTCTCTTCCAGATCTTGGGGCACCGTCTCGGCGGGTTTGACAATAAGACGTTTGCCTTTTTCGTGTCCGAAAAGCCCCAACTGGCACTTTATGATCCTTATCTCCAGGAGGTCAAGAGCCCGTCCTACCTCTGACGGCTGAATGTTCATCTTCTCCGCGATGCGAAATGCCTCCGTGCATGGCACTTTCCCTTCTGCCGAACATTTCCTTATGGCGTCTGCGATTGTTCGGTTGAGTTGCGCGCGAGCGCTATGCTTTTGGGCGTAATGTCCTTCATCTCGATGAGTCATATTCGCCTCCTCGTTAAGACCATGATAGTGCTCATTATAGCAATTGGGGGATTTTTGATGCCAACCTATTTCCCCATACAGTGACGAAAATCCGCTATGAAAGGCGTCCGCAGTATGATTAGTTAATGGAAGTTACCAAACTTGTGCTTGCCTTCAAATGGATTCCATTATACAATGCCTCCTGTAATTTGCCGTCCTGGGCCGTTTTAGGTGAAGTGGCAACGCTGTGTACATTGGCATATGGAACAAAACTCTATCCTTTCCCGAGACAGGGAAGCATCGTGGCGAGTAGGGGAGAGCGATTTTTGATTGATCGCGGGATTCCCTTCGAATCCCTTGAGTATGATTTCCAGAAGAAGGGCTCGGAACACGCAGCCGAAGCTTTGGGCGTTCCTCTCGATGTTATGCTCAAATCCCTCGTAGTTCGGCTTTCGGATCGTCGCTTCGTCTTCGTGCTCATGCCCGGTACGAAGGATGTCTCCCTAAAGGAGATGGCCAGATTTATTGGTGTTAAGGAGGCACAGATGGCCAGCGAGCGGGATGCGCAGCGCTTAACAGGATACCTCGTAGGCGGTATTAGCCCCTTTGGGGCGAGGACCCAACTTCCGGTCTACGTCGACAGAGGAGTCGTGGGACATGGGGAGATCTATATCAACGGTGGGAGGCGTGGCCTCATCCTGAAGCTCAAGACCAGCGATCTCGTAAACGTCCTGCAACCTCAGGTAATGGGTATAGCGAGATAAGTATTCCTAAATGGACTAATTGGCACGAAGCCACATGGAGGGACCGATGAATTGGAAGAAGGGGATTATCTCAATCATCTCGTTGGTTCTAAGCTTAGGAGTTATGGCGAGTTGCGTGAGCAAAAAGGACTATCTATTAAAGGTGGAAGAGGGCGAGAAACTCTCCAGGGAATTCGGTGCACTGCGATCCGAGCATGCTCGGCTGCAGGGGATGAAAGAGGCCCTCGATAAACAGGTAGTTACCCTCCAGGGGGAAAGGAACGAGCTGGAGAAGGCGAGAACCGAATTGAAGCTTAAGAACCTTTCCCTGGAAAGGGAGGTCGCCCGGCTCAAGGAGGATAACGCGGAACTGGAGAAGATTTTACGGGCTAAGGAGGATGCCCTGAGTAAGAACATTGTAGGCCTCAGGAATCAAATCTCTGAGCTGGAGAAGCAAAACGAAGGTCTGCAGCAGAGGGTGGATACGCTCCAGTCAGAAGCCGAGGCGTTGGAACGTCAGAGACAAGAAGAGATGAAGGAGATGAAGACTACCTACGAGGATCTCCTGGAGGGCATGAAAGCGGAGATCGAGAAGGGCCAGATCACCATCACGCAGTTGAAGGGTAAATTGAAGGTGAATATGCTCGACGAGATCCTCTTCGACTCGGGAAAGACCACCATTAAGCCCGAGGGCATTGAAGTATTGGAGCGAGTGGGGGAAATTCTGTTGAACGTGAAGGACAGGGCGATCAATGTAGAGGGGCACACGGACAATGTTCCCATCGGGCCTGAACTGGCGAGGAGATACCCGACGAATTGGGAGCTCTCGGCGGCTCGGGCGACCAACGTAGCTCGATACCTGCAGGAGAAAACCGGCATAGATTCCACCTTGTTGTCCGCTACCGGTTACGGCGAATACCATCCCGTCGATTCCAATGAGACTGAAGAGGGAAGGGCGCGGAATCGGCGCATTGAAATCGTGCTCGTTCCGACGGAGATTACGCCCGTCTCCAGGGAATAGCGGAATGGTAATCAACGGGGGGTTGGCTGAAAAGTCCCGGATCTTGACCGCTCCTCTCATACCTCGCTGGATAATATGGTGAAAATACCCCTGAATTACCACTCTTGCTCTGAGCGCGAATTAATATTCTTTCGGTAACCATTCCTAGTGAAGCAAAACGGTTGCATATTCAATGTTTGAGCCCGAAGGGCGGGGTGCGGGAACGAGGTAGCGCAGAACAGGCGCTCTTTGCAGTGAAGGGAAGTTCAGAATTGTCGAAAAGATATTTTGAGCAGGGAAGAGCGACTTTTTTAGAGACCTCATAAAATTTTCTTGACAAATTGCTGGAGGATTGATATTAAGAGACTCGTCAGAAAATTCAAAGATGGTTATATAAAGGAGGACAGCAGATCTGATGATGGCCCTATATATTTCTTTCGGTAAAACAGATGGCATGTTTCCTTCATAGAGTAAGGATATTTCTTATGTGTTTATCTTAAAGGAGGTTACAAATGGACCTAAGGCATGTCATTGGAAGGAAAGTTTGGATGACAGGTTTAATTGTTATCGCTTTAATGGCATTCGGGGGGGTGGTCCTGGCTATAAGCCAACAATCTTTCTTTGAAAAAAGCCTCCACTATACCGGGGAGGGGATGCGGTACTGTTACGAGAGGGAAGACGGTCTTATGAGTATAACGGGGATCCCCTATAAGGACCTCGATTGCAAGAATTGCCACGTGCAATCATGCGATCCCTGCCATGCGGAGCAGAAGGGCAAGAGATCCTTCTACACAAATGCCAAGGCAAAGGACGCAAAGACCTGTCT
>JGI24422J19971_10000238_pt1 | contig 29003 bp, 30 predicted proteins | sample DeeMarSWOR152_54_FD_19971 | JGI IMG/M metagenome (IMG submission 19971) | reverse complement strand
CTGACATAGAGGAGGAGCGAAGGCTCCTGTATGTGGGCATGACGAGGGCCAAGAAGATGCTTTTCCTGACCCATGCAAAGAGGAGAAATCTCTTTGGCACCCATTTAGGCCTGCCTGTTTCCCCCTTTTTGCTCACCATTAAAGAGGAGTTGGTTAGGAGGGGAACATTTGAAAAGGGCAAAAGGAAGCCAAAGGACGATCAGCTGTCCCTCTTTTCATAGATAGTTCTTCAGATTTCGAGCGAAAAGTAGTAGGCTTATGCCGAGGTGAAAAAGGCAGATGAAGAGCGATCAGGGGAACAATCCTAAGGTAGTACGCCTGGAACAGATCCGCAAGTCGAGAGGGAAAGAGGACCACATCGTTGCTATCCTGAAGGATATGAAGAGGATAGCTATGGCTATAGAAAAGAGGACTTGTGTCCTCTGCAATACCACGAAGGTGTGCGTTAATAAGACCGGCCTCTGCACTGCCTGTTATTCTAAGCTCCGTCCCAGGGAGAAGGGGGTTGCGGATGAAGAGGCGAGGCACAAGAAGATACACCTTACAGTTACCGATGATCGGTTGAGCAACAGAGACGATCATTAGGGTCTAGGATTAATCAAAAGGCGTCAGGATCTCAACATCACCATCGGTCACCAGGACTGTCTGTTCAAATTGGGCGGAGAGACTCCCATCATCTGTGACAGCCGTCCAGTTATCAGAGAGAACATGGAGGTTGTGTTTTCCAAGATTTATCATTGGCTCGATTGTAAATACCATCCCGGGGACAAGGGGAATGCCCTGGGCTTTTTGGCCAAAATGGGGGACCTGGGGCGGCTCATGAAACTCGAATCCAACACCATGGCCCACGTACTCTCTGACAACTGAACAGCCCTGACTTTCGGCATATGTCTGGATAGCGTAGCCAATATCGCCAATCCTGTTCCCTGGTTTAACCTGTAGGACGCCAAGCCGAAGACACTCCTTGGCCACGGAGACTATCTTTTGGGCATCCTTCCCAGGAGACCCAACAAAGAACGTCTTACTGGCATCGGCGAAGTATCCATCCAGTACAGGGGTAACATCGACGTTCACAATATCGCCGTCCTTCAAGACTGTGTCATCCGGTATCCCATGACAGACCACATTATTGACAGAAGTACAGACGCTTTTTGGAAATCCATGGTAATGGAGAGGGGCAGATCGCGCGTTGTTCTTTCTGGTAAATTCCTCTGCAACGCTATTGATTTCATTGGTGGTAATCCCCGGTCTTATGTGTTCCTCAACTAGATTGAGTGTATCAACGGTAAGCATGCCCGCCTTTTTTATGCCGATAATATCCTCCTTGTCCTTCAGCTTAATCTTGTAAAGTTCGGCGTATTGATCTTTGATTGAGGTGAAATCACGGGAAGTACTTAGTCTCCTTAACTTTCTCTTTAGTTTTTTGTAGTTCATATCTTATCGTCGATATGGTAAAGAATACGTCTGATTTCGCTGGGTGAAGGGGATCATAGGGGAGATGGGAAAGTCGGTCAAGGGTTTTTGCAAAACCCCAGCCCCTGTTGATTTTATGTAGGTTTTAGGACGCCTTAAGGAAACATTAGCGGGTTGAGCTTAACATGGATACAGAGAGACCGAAGATAAGGCAAGATCTCGATTTCTTTCCAGCACAGTCCGCTGGCACGACGGTGATTGTGATCCATGACAGGCTTGGTCTGGTAGAGAAGGGTAAAGGTGTTAGTCCTGAATTGTACAAAGTCATGACCATGTTAGATGGAACAAGATCAATGAGGGATCTTCAAATAGACTTGATCCGGCAACAGGGAGGAAGGCTGATATCAATTGAGGAGGTTGAGGGACTCTTGACTGAGCTTGACTCGTCCTATCTTCTCGATAGCCCGAGATATAGAGAGGTAAGGAAGGAGATCATAGCTGATTTCGGAGCCCAAAAGACCAGATATTGCTCTCATGCAGGCGTGTCGTATCCAAGACAGAGGGAAGAGTTGACAGAAAGACTGGAGGCCATCTTGGCGACCGAGCAAGTTGCATCCATTCCACAAGGCACAATAGCTGGCGTGGTTGCCCCACATATAGACTTGGAGGCGGGCAAGAAGGCGTACTCAAGTGCATATCAGGCAATAAAGGGGGTACGGGCAAGAAGGGTGATCATCTTAGGGGTTGGTCACGCTTTGGCAAAGGAGATGTTCTCATTAACGGAAAAGGCATTTGAAACACCCTTTGGCACTGTAGAAACGGATCGGGAAATAGTAACGGAACTCATGAAGGCAGGGGATAGTATAGTCTCAAGGGATGATTTTGCCCACAGAGATGAACACTCTATTGAATTTCAGCTTATCTTCGTGCAACACGTCCTACGGGATACTTCCTTCAAGATAGTTCCTATCCTGTGCGGTTTTCTTAAGGGGTGTTTGCCTGACTTCAGCAGGGAGGCCTACCAATCTAAGGCTGGTGATTTATTGGAGGTCTTGGCAGATGCTTCAAGAGATCAGGGGACAATATTGATAGCAGGAGTCGATCTGTCCCATGTGGGGCCCAAATTTGGCCATGATATGCCTGCCACCTTCATCGCTGATCAATCTGAGAGGCATGATAGACAGCTTTTGGATTATCTTTGTGCCAGGGATGCTGATGGTTTCTGGTCAGAGTCAAGAAGAGTAGAGGATAGATATAATGTCTGTGGATTTTCTGCCCTTGCCTGTCTCTTGGAAACCCTTCCCCCGAGCAAGGGACACATCTTAAGCTATGGTGTGTTCAAGGAAGATGCTACGAGGTCAGCGGTCAGTTTTGCCGCGCTCATCTTCACCAGCTAACCGTGCGGCCTGGGAGGCAAGATGTATGGGCTTTAGAAGGATTGTTGATCAAGTTTTTGGTAGGCAGAGTAGATCCTCTGACAAATGGTAATATAGCCTCCAATAACGAGTATCCCCAAACCTAGAAGGAGGTATTGAGGGAACAACAACATCAGAAATATGATGAGGATTCTTTCTGGTCGTTGTAGGAGACCTATCGAGCCGAATTTCAGGAAGTTTTCTGCCTTTGCCTTGATATAGCTTGTAATCAACGAGGCGATGAGGGCTAGGAGCCCAAGGAGAAAGACGTCTCGGTTCCCAACATTGAAGGCATAGCAGATGATGGCAAATAATATAGCACTGTCAGAGAATCTATCCATTACGGAATCAAGGAATGCACCCATGGGCTTCGCACTGTTGTTCCTTCTGGCCAGCGATCCATCGAGCGCATCGAAGAGCGAGAAGACCAGAAACAGAGAAGCGCCTATTATCCAGATTTGATAGTATATCAAGACAGAGGCCAGGATCGTGCCGAGAAAGGCAACCAGGGTTAACAGGGAGGCTGAGAAGCGATGTCTGATCAGAAAATCGACGAGAGGCCCTGAGGCCTTTTCGAAGGGCCCTCTAAGCAGATGTATCATTTCGGTGTTCCCTTTACTATAAGCAATGCTCGTTACTCGCTACAGCTGATTTGTATAGTAAGTTAAATCTAGTGTTAGGTCAAGTCAATGTTTTAACTATTTGTAAGTTGCTCAGATCAGGTTGGTTTTTGAAGAGGTAGAGAGATGGATAACGAAATGTTCGCAATTGTCCTTGATACCCTTAGGAAGGTCGAAAGAGAGAAACTGCCTCTTGAGACGAGGCTAGAGATGGATAAGAGGGGTGATTTTCCTGAGGAACTCATCCGTTTTATGCTCGGGCCTGATATTGGCCTCCACCTGATTTTTGTCCCAGCCGAATACGGTGGCTTGGGGGCAAGCACTGCGCAGATTGCGAGGATATCAGAGGAAATGGCTAAGATAGATATGGCTGTTGCTACCTCATTTCTGGCGATCTGCCTGGGGATGGATCCGATTAGGATAGGAGGAACGGAAGAGCAGAAGGAAAAGTACATCCGGCGAATCGCAGATGAGGGACTCATTGTCGGCTATGGTGTAACCGAACCCGAGGCGGGTTCCAATGTCCAGGCACTCAAGACAAAGGCGGAAAGAGTGCTTGACGAAAAGGGCAATATCAAGGGCTACCGGATGAATGGGCAGAAGCAGTTTATTACCAATGGCGGAGTGGCAGACCTTTACACCATACTTGCTCATGCCCCTGAGGGACTCTCTTTTTTTATAGTTGAGAGGGGAACAAAGGGCCTGCTACCTGGAAGACATGAGGATAAGCATGGGATCAGGGCGTCCGATACCGCACCTATAACACTTGAAGAATGCTATGTTCCAGCGGAGAATCTCGTGGGTGGTATTGAGGGAATGGGATTGAAACAGGCCAACAAGGTCTTTGGATATACGAGGCTTATGGTCGCCACCTTCGGGCTTGCAGCTGGGGCGTCTTCCTTGGAAAAGGCTATCTCCTATGCGAAGGAAAGGGTACAGTTCGGAACTACCCTGGCGGAGAAGCAAGGTTATACCCACAAGCTTTTAGTCCCCAACGCGGTGAGGATTGAAGCGGCCAGGGCTTATATTGAAGAGGTAGCCTTGAGGATTGATTCAGGAGACGAGGATTTGCATGTGGAGGGGTCTATTGCTAAGTATTTTGCCACCGAGGTTGGAGATGCCATGGCCAACGATGGTATTCAGGCCCTTGGCGGCTACGGTTATATGAGGGAATACGAGGTAGAGAAGATCAAGAGAGATGCAAAGATAGGCACCATCTTCGAGGGGACAAGCGAGATTCAACAGAATATCATCTCTATCTTTCGATTAAGGGAGACCTCACGTACAAGGGGCGGGTATTACAGCAGTATGTCAGATGAGCTATCCGGCCTTCCAGAAGCAACTGGTGGCCCCATGGTTGCGCGGGCCATAAGACTGTTGAATGCACTGCTTTTGCGTGCGCGAAAGCTTGGTGTTATTAAATCCCAGCACCTCCTATTTCTCTTGGCGGATATGATGACGTGGGTAGAGGTAGCCAAGGCCATGTGCTTAAAGGCAGGCTCAGGGGATCGGGAAAAGACATCTTCAGATGAATTTGCCTTGGCGGCTGCCAGGCTTTTTGCCAGAGAAGCTGTTGAGAAGGTCTACATAAACACTCTGAAGATCATCAATGCGGAGCAAGGGGAAACCCCTGATCTGACCGAGCAACTGGGCTCCCTGGACTTGAACAAGGTTTTTGAAAGTGCCTTGAGGGATATGGATCTGGCGGCCAGGGAACTGTTATGAAGGCCTTTTGCCCTTTATGGGTGAGATGGCATTAGATAGCCCATGAGTATCTTCTATCCCGAGTATGAATTTTCCATTTGCTTGTTCATAGGCGATCGAGATGCTCTGCCATCTCCAGGCCTAACTTCAGGGCCTGCTTATTTACCTCCAAAATACCAGCTGGGAGCCTGCGCTCAAGGACCTTCATGATTGATTGCGGTTTAATCAATTGGGTAAGGCCAGTCAAGGCCCCGAGCATGCAGATATTAAAGACAACAGGCCTTCCGATCTCATCCATAACCTTCCTATACATACCCAGCTCTACCTGTCTTGCGTCGACGTTTTTCTCTTGTTTGACATAATGACTATCAGTCAATAAGAGGCCGCCAGGCCTAATAAACCCAAAATATTTATTATATGCATCCTGGGTAAGACACACAAGGACATTTGGTTGGGTGACCTTGGGAAAGCGTATCTCCGTGTCTGCGATGATAACATCGGAGCGGCTGGTTCCTCCCCTCGACTCAGGGCCGTATGACTGAGACTGTACCGCATTCAAACCCTCACATAAAACCGCTGCTTCGGCGAGGATGATAGCTGCTGTGATTATGCCCTGTCCACCTGAGCCAGAAAAGATAATCCGACACCTTTCCATCGCTCACCCCTTTTTGGATGCCCTTTCTATAACCTTAGCATATTCATCGCAATATTCAGGCCGCTCGTCCTGGAGGAATATCCCCGTTTCGATCAAACCCGGATTCTCCTCCTTCTCCTTGCTGCCTATCGAGGTCGTATGGGTCTTGTAGTACTTAAGCATATCCACTGCACTGGCAAAGTTGTTCTTCCTGCCATAATAGGTAGGACATTGTGAGAGGATCTCCACGACCGAAAACCCCTTATGCGCAATTGCCTTTTCCAGTATCTTTATCATTGAGGTCACGTGGTACGTGGTCGTCCTGGCCACAAATGTGGCCCCTGCGCCTAAGACAAGCTTAACGATATCAAAGGCCTGATCTATATTTCCGTAGGGAGCAGTGGTTGCGAGATCGCCGTATGCGGTTGAAGGCGAATACTGCCCTCCTGTCATACCATAGATGCTATTGTTCATGATAATGGTGGTAATATCAATGTTGCGCCTAGCTGCGTGAATGAGGTGATTGCCGCCAATAGCGCACGCGTCGCCATCACCCATAGGAACGATCAATGTAAGCTCCGGCCTGCTGAGCTTGACACCTGTTGCAAAGGCAAGGGCCCTTCCGTGTATGGTGTGGAGCGTGTGAAAATCCAGATATCCGCAGATCCGGGAGGAACATCCGATACCCGAGACCACGACGATGTCATTTTTCCTTATCCCTGAGTTTTCTATTGCTCGGATCATGGAGCCCATTACAATACCGTGGCCACAACCAGGACACCAGATGTGAGGAAAGAACCTCTGCCTTATATAATCTCTCACCGGCATTATCAGGCCCCCTTCCCTTGGATGATCCTGAGGATGTTCAGGATGTCCGTAGGGGTGATAAAGCTGCCGTCGATCTGGTTGGCGAGAAAAATCTTATCAGGGTCATCCACGGCCTTTTTTACCTCCTGAAGGATCTGACCCATATTCATCTCGACCACGACGACATAGCTGGCTGGGGCACATCTCGTCCTGACAGCATCAACAGGGAATGGCCAGAGAGTCTGAAGCTCCAGGAGCCCAAGCCTTTCGCCTCTTGCCCTCCTGTTTTCTACCACGTGGAGGGCTGTCCTCGCGGATGAACCATAAGAGATCAAGAGACATTCCGCGTCGTCAACGAAGAATTCCTTTATTCGGGTGATCTCCTGGGTGTGACCCTGTATCTTGTCAACCAGATGGTGCGTCAGACCATACACGATCTTGGGATTGTCGGTCGGGAACCCCCACATATCGTGCATCAACCCACTGACATTATACCGATGGACACCGCCGAAATCAGACATAGGGAGTCGACCGTCTTCCCTGGGCAGATATGGGTGATAGTCAGTTCCCTCTTTCACGGATGTCTTTAGTCTCTTTACTACACTGATCTCCCCTGGTTCCGGCATTATGACCCTTTCCCTGGTATGGGCAACAACCTCATCAAACAGCAAAATGACCGGCGTTCTGAAGATCTCAGATAGGTTAAAGGCCTCAACGGTCATGGCAAATACATCCTGATTATTGGAAGCTGTCAGGGCAACGATTGCATGTTCTCCGTGAGTTCCCCAGCGTGCCTGCATGACATCTCCCTGGCTCACACTTGTGGGAAGGCCTGTAGAAGGACCGCCCCTCTGAACATTTACGATCACACAGGGGATCTCAGCCATGACAGCGAAACCAATCGCTTCCTGCTTGAGGGAAAACCCCGGTCCACTCGTTGCGGTCATAGCCTTTTTGCCGGTAAGGGAGGCCCCTATTATGACGCACATGGAGGAGATTTCATCTTCCATTTGGATAAACTTCCCTTCCCTTTTCGGTAGCCGGTAAGAGAATAGTTCTGTGATCTCCGTAGAAGGAGTGATTGGGTAGCCTGCAAAGAAGTCGAGACCTGCATAGAGGGCTGCCTCTACACAGGCCTCATTCCCTTGGACAAAGAGGGCGTTCCTCTTCATGGGCTTTATACCTATTTAAGTTCGATAGCGAGCTCGGGACAGCGGAGCTCGCACATTCCACAGCTATTACATTTTTTTGGATGGATGAGTCGGGCCTTTTCCATCTCATCCATAGCCAAGGCATCCTTTGGACAGAACTCCACACAGATCCCACATCCTTTGCACCACTCCCTGCTAATAGCAGGGAACTTTTTTTCCTTTTTGGGCATTATAGTGCTGGTTTATCATATTAAATTTCCTTGTCAACCATTTATACTACGATCAGACCTGGTTGCCCAAAGGCTCAAAGGATTTGACTATCTCGAGCCACTTCTTATATTCTACCATAACTCAGAGGATCTAGGCCGATCCAGGGCCAGGCCATGCACGGCAAAAGGGTCAATATGGAGCATGCGAGGTTTACATGGAAGAGTACTATATAGGGATTGATTTAGGGGGGACCAACATTCGGATAGGGCTTGTTGATGAAGGGGATCAGGTAGGTGATTTAGTGTACCTTTCAGTAAAGGAATACTCTTCCTGGGATGACTTGTTGATGGACCTGGTATCGATTATCAAGGAGATGGAGGTTAACAGGGTAAGGGCTGTTGGGGTTGCCGTGGCGGGTGGGGTTGTCATTTCCAGGGGGATTGTGTCCTATTCCCCCCATGTGAGATGGATTGATGGGCAGCCTGTAAGGCAAAGCCTCGCCAAAGCAATCGATCTACCGGTGTGGATGGAGAATGACGCAAATGCCGTAACCTACGGTGAATGGATGTATGGGGCTGGCAAGGGGTTTTCATCGATCATCTGTCTCACATTGGGCAGTGGAGTCGGTGGCGGTATTATACTCAACAGCGGGCTTCATCGGGGTGAAGATGGCCTCGCCGGTGAGATCGGACATATGTGCGTTCAACCCAATGGCAGACCGTGCAGGTGTGGAAAGAAAGGGTGCCTTGAGGCCTATTCATCAGGCACTGCAATTTCAATCATCTATAGAGAGAAAGACCGGAATGGTGCGATTGATGATGGCATCAAGCCCCTCCAGGTATATGAAAAGGCAACGGGCGGTGACACATTAGCATTAGAGGTGTTTGAGGGCTTTGGAGGGCATCTGGGCGTTGCTATTGCCAATTTGGTAAATGTCTTCAGCATCCACCACTATATCATTACAGGGGGAGTCAGCCGTGCCTGGGAACTCTTCTCTGATCCCCTAGAGGAGGCCCTCCAGGCCAATTTATTTCATCCCCATAAGGGAAGGGTTAAGGTGCTCAAGGGCCAATTGGGGGATAAGGCAGGGGTGATAGGTGTGGCGAGGATGGCTCAGGACTATCTAAGATCAGAGCTACAATGAACTTTTGTAGCGGGTTTTGTCATATGAGGGACCTATGAGGCTTCACGAATACGAAGCTGCAGATATTTTTAGCGCTGCCGGCATACCGGTTCCCGCAAGGGCCGTGGCAGCGACGCCGGAGGAGGCGCGGAAAATTGCCGAGGATCTGGGCTGCCCGGTTGTGCTCAAGGCACAGGTCCTCGCTGGAGGGCGCAGCCTGGCAGGCGGTGTCAAGGTAGCCGCGAGTCCTGTAGAGGTCTACGCTCTTTCTGGCGATCTCCTGAGGAGGGACATCGAGGGGTTTCCTGTACGAAGGCTCCTTGTCAGCAAAAGGGTTACCATTAAAAGGGAATTGTACGTGGGGATCACAGTTGATGGCTACGAAGGAAAGCCGGTTGCACTGGTGAGCGCAGAGGGTGGCATGAGTATCGAGCGGGTAGCGGAACGCTGTCCCGAGAAGATAGCCTCCCTTCATGTGGATGTAGATCGCGGCCTTTTCCCCTATGAGGCCCGCGGGATTTTCAGGAAACTGGGGTTTTCATCGCAGGAACTCTTGTCGGCCGCCGATATTCTCGTACGGCTCTACGGTGTTTTCCAAAGCTACGATGCGCTTACCGCGGAGATAAATCCGCTTGGGGTGACGCCTGATGCTAGCCTGATCGCTGTCGATACAGTCCTTGAGGTGGACGACTCGGCTCTCTTCCGGGTCCGCGATCACCTGCCGCTTGATCACGAAAGAATCGAAAACCCGCTCGAACGTAAGGGCAAGGAATTAGGCGTCACCTACGTGGACTTGGATGGCGACATCGGCATTATCTCCTCTGGTGCCGGACTGGGGATGGCCACCATGGATATCGTCGCACGAAAGGGGCGTCCTGCCAATTTCCTTGAAACGGGTGGAGGAATAACCGAAGAACTCTTGTACAATACGATGGATCTCGTAATGATGAAGCCCGGGATTCGGGGTGTATTTATCAACATCTACGGCGGGATCAACCCTATTCATGAGGCCGCCCAGGGCATTGTCCGCTACATGAAGGAGAGACATGTGCGGATTCCCGTTGTAGCCAAGGCCCTCGGCAACCGTCAGGAGGAGACCTGGGGCATTCTTCGTGGTGGCGGTGTACATGTGGTCACGGATGTTGCCACCGAAAGGGCCGTTGACCGGCTGTTTGAACTTCTTGGGACCTGATGTCTGGAGGGGGAGCGATGAGCATTCTTGTAGACAGACATACCCGCGTCCTCATCCAGGGCATCACAGGCAGGGTGGGGAGCATCCAGACCCGTTGGATGATCGAGTATGGCACCAGTATTGTGGCGGGGGTTACTCCAGGTAAAGGCGGCTTAACAGTGGAGGGTGTGCCTGTTTTTGATACGGTTGAGGAGGCAGTGGGCGAGACTGGTGCCGAGGCCTCAGTCTTTTTCGTCCCTTCTCCTTTTGTCAAGGATGCATTCTACGAGACGGTGGCCGCAGGGATTCACCTCATTCTGGTTGTGCCCGAGCACGTTCCCGTGCATGATGTTATGGCCATGCGCCAACATGCACGACTGAATGGTGTAATCGCGCTGGGACCCACAACGCCAGGCATCATCACCCCCGGGGAGGCTAAGATGGGCATCATGCCAGCCTCGTTGTTCTCCTCTGGGCAGATTGGGGTCATTTCGCGCAGTGGGACCCTCTCTTACGAAATGGCCGGTATTTTGACTGAAGCGGGTATAGGCCAGAGCACCGTGGTTGGGATGGGTGCGGATCCAGTCGTGCTCACGAACCTGCCGGACATCCTTGAGCGCTTCGAGCATGACAAGGAGTCCGGGGCAGTGGTAATCGTCGGGGAAGTAGGGGGGATCCAGGAAGAGAGAGCCGCGCGGTTTATTGCGGAGAGGATGTCCAAACCGGTAGCGGCCTACATTGCTGGGGGGATTGCCCCTGAGGGCAAGAGGATGGGTCATGCCGGCGCTATAATTCGAGGTTCGACTGGAACGGCGGACAGCAAGCGAAAGGCCCTGAGAGATGCCGGGGTCGAGGTACTTGAGACACCGATGGCTGTGGTCGACTGGGCTAGGGAACACGGGATATGAGCCTCAGGTAGGGGAGCCGTACCGATGTTCCGTGTGGAATGATGGGCAGCAAGCCTCATAAGGCAAAAGGGGTTCCCGGCGAACTATCATTGGATAATAAACCCTGCGTAACCAACCACATAGCTATAGTCCCCGCTCACATCTCCTGATGTGGCATAGGCTACTAAGCTTGCCTTAGTTGCACCCAGTTCCTGAGCTGCCACTACGGTTATTGTCGTTGGTATTACACCACACATCGATATGTTATTGCTGTTAACTATCTCTAAAAGCCCGGCCGGATCTAAGGCGAGGATCCTATCTATCGCCAATTGGTCCTTCTTTTTGGCGCTCTCTTGAGATTCATAGTGGGTCATGTCCGTGCTGGCTATGATAACGACGGGCTCACCATATCTCCTTATGGCCCTGGCCACGGCTTTGCCTATCTCCTCACACGTCTCAAAGTCAGCTCTGCCAAGGACAACAGGAACGAATTGAACATCCGGTCGCATGTGTTGAATAAATGGTAACTGAACCTCCACGGAGTGTTCCTGGATATGCGCCTGATTGTCGGCCTTTAACCACCTGGATTCTTCTATGAGGAGATTGGCCAGCTTTTCATTGATGCTAATATCACCTCCTGGCATCTCCCATTTGCCCTTCGCCATAACCGCAAATGGGGCCCCAAGCCCATGGTGATTGGGACCCATAACCACGACATCCTTGGTAATCTCGGCTCGAGAGTAAACAGCTCCGGCAATATCACCTGAGTACATGTAACCGGCATGGGGAGACACTAAGGCCAACGCCTTTCCCCTTTTTTGGACCTCTCCAATCCTGCTGGAAACATCCCTTTTAAGATCCGTTTCACTTCCCGGATAAAATTGATTGGCTACTGCTGGTCGACGTACCATGTTGATCACCTCGCTATTGTTTATTAATTTCTGGTGGCGGGCCCTCCCACGCCTAAGGCCACCTGTTCCAAAAGTCCATAGAAATTCGGAACACGGATATTGAATCGATAGGCGGAACGCCCTGTCCACTTATCCTTATAACCCCGTATTATCTGGAAATCAAGGCTAACCTCAAGGTATTTAAGGCTGTAGTGGCGCCCCTGTTCTGTAAGGTAGGGAGATCGCCTCCCATTTTCCACGCATAGCTTCTGCCGATAGCTTCACCGGAAACCACGACATGGGCACCCACCTCATAACCCCTTTCAGCCAAGTGTACTGTCCCCAAGAGGGCCAAACCAATTGAACTATCTCCCTTGTCCCTTATTTTTTCAGCAAGGGCCTCTGCTATCTCTCCACTGGTAGGAGGGGTTTTTTTACCCAAAAATGAGGGGATCTGTTCCCTTTTCCCTATCACAATGGCCTTGTGGAGGGGCGATGATGGAGACCGTTGCAGTCTCGCAGTTAGTTCCCCTCCTGAAAAGGTCTCTAAAACACTTAAGGTGTCCCCCCTTTTATTGAGGAGATTTATGACGACGCCCTCAAGGGTGTCATCGTCAACACCATATATACTAGTTCCCAACCGTGATCTGATCTCTTGCTCGACTGGCCGGATAAGATCCTGGGCCCCCTCTGCACTTTTTGCATAGGCCGTTATCCTGATACTTATATCCCCTGGTGAGGCCAGAATGCCAATACTTGGATTGGTTGTAGTGTCGATGAGATCCTTTATCTGGCTGTCCACCTTACTTTCGCCCATACCAGTTACCTTGAGGACCCTTGAGGTAATCAATTCCCCGTCAAGGCGGAAACGTTTCCTCAAGTACGGAAGCACTTCCTTGTTCAGGATGTATTTGAGCTCTTTTGGTACGCCAGGAAGGGCAATAATTAACCGTGATCCTTTCTCAACAATGAACCCTGGAGCCGTTCCTATTTCGTTGGGAATTGGGATGGCCCCGGCAGGTATAAAGGCCTGTCTCTTGTTGTTTTCCGGCATCCTGTACCCTAAACGCCTGAAAATTGATTCGATGTGATCCATCAGCTCTCTCTTGAAGGCAAGCGAAACACCTACCAGATCAGCTATTGCCTCTCTTGTAAGGTCATCTTGTGTGGGCCCGAGGCCACCTGTAGTTATGACGAGATCGGCTCTCTTCACTGCCTGGGAAAGCGCATCCCTTATTTGAACATGGTTGTCTCCCACTGTCGTATGAAACGCTATATGGAGGCCGATAAGATTGAGCTTGCGAGCGAGATAGGATGCATTCGTGTCTATGGTATGGCCAAGCAAGAGTTCACTTCCTATGGTTACTATCTCACAGTTCATGGTGATATTCGCTATCTTTTTCGCCTAGTCTTAGCCTACCGAAGTCGTATTGAGGCCAAAATACCCTTGGATCTTACTACTTTGGATTCAGCAGTGCAAGTGGTGGGGAGAGGAGAAATTTTCTTGACAAAAACAGGCGCTGGATATAAAAGCAAATCTTAATTATCCAACGTGGCCCATAATTCTGGGTAATGTGTTTCAGCTTTTGGCGTTACATGAGAATCGATTTGACAAATATCCCTTCGGAGGGTAAAAGCCTAAACTTCACGCTTACACCGGATTGGTGGAAACCGGATCTTGATGAGGATCGGCTCATGGGGCTTGAAGCCCCCATTTCTGCCTCGATCAAGTTATACCCAGCGGGCAAAAAGATTGCAGTTGAAGGGTCTCTATCTACCAGGCTAGTTTTGAGATGCGACAGGTGTCTTGAGCCCTATGGCTGGGATTTATCAACGGATTTCAGGATATATCTGTCAATTGCTCCATTTAAAGGGGAGCTCGACGTCGAACTATCGGAAGATGACCTTAGTCTGGATTTCATTGATGGGGAGTTTCTTGACCCTGCTCAGATAATAAGAGAACAGATTATACTCAGTGTTCCCATGAAGACCCTTTGTAGGAAAGACTGCAAAGGACTTTGCCCTGTGTGCGGGTGTAATTTGAACATGACACGGTGTTCATGTTCGTCAACATATGAAACATCTCTTTATCAAAACTCATGAGTAAGTCTTAATATGCCTGTACCAAAGAAGAAGAAATCAAGATCAAGAAGGGACATGAGGAGATCCCATCATCACCTAAAGCTACCCAACATCTCGCGTTGTCCTCAGTGTCACGAACCAGTCCTTCCCCATCACGTATGCATGAACTGCGGTACCTATAAGGGCAGAACAATAATTAAAAAAGAAGGGGGTTAGTTTGAACATAGCTGTAGACGCAATGGGAGGAGACCATGCCCCCGCAGTAACCGTTCAAGGTGCCCTCTGGGCACAGTCCGAGTTGGAGGTGAATATTACCCTTGTGGGAGATCAAGACCTCCTTGCTCAGGAGCTCAGTGGAAGGAAAAAGGCAGGTAACGGTATCCGGATTCATCACTGCACCCAGATGGTGGGCATGGATGAGCCACCCTTAGAGGTTCTGCGGCGGAGGAGGGATGCCTCTATCATGGTAGCCTTTGACCTCGCAAGAAAAGGCAGGGCTGATGCAGTTGTCAGTGCCGGCAATAGCGGGGCAACCATAGGAGCTGCTGCCCTTCTTCTTGGAAGGATAAGGGGCGTGGAAAAACCGGGCTTAGCGGGGATCTTTCCTGGTGCAAAGGGAAAGGTTGTGTTGATTGATGTGGGGGCCAATGTTGAGACTACGCCCAGACAGCTCTTTGAGTTTGGTATTATGGGTGATATCTTTACCCGATCGCTCCTTAATATGGATAATCCAAAGGTTGGAATATTGAATATTGGGGAAGAGGGAGGTAAGGGCAATGAACGGGTTCGGATAGCCCACGATATGCTTAAGAAGGGCCCCTTCAATTTCATTGGGAATGTTGAAGGAAGGCATATATTCTCCGGAGATGTCCAGGTGATCGTTAGTGATGGATTTGTCGGCAATGTAGCAGTTAAATTGAGTGAAGGAATGGCCGAGACTATGGGCATCATGGTTGAAAGAGAGATGTCCCGCAGCTTGCTTTCCAGGGTTGGTTTCTGGCTTAGCAGAAGGGCATTTGAAAACCTTAAGAGGAATCTTGATTATGCGGAGTATGGCGGGGCCCTCCTCTTAGGAGTGAAGGGTGTTGGCATCATATGTCACGGCAGCTCTTCTCCTAAGGCCATAAAGAATGCGATTAGAGCGGCTAGGGATTTTGTCAATAGCCGTGTTCAAGATCAGCTGGAGGAAAGGCTGGATAGATTTCGCTCAGGGGGCCTTTGAAGGGAAACATTGTCTCAATCAAGGAGAATAGTGCTTATAACCGGGGGTTCCAAGGGAATTGGCAGGGCGTGCTGCCTCAGGTTTGCCAAGGAGGGCGCGAGAATCGTATTCGTTCACTGCGATCCCGATGAAATTGCGGCACATGAGACATTAGGGGTCCTTGAAAAAGCGGGTGTGGAGGCGAAGGCAAGGAAACTCGATATCTCCTCCTTTAGCGCTGTTGAGGAATTTTTCCAGGAAGTAGTCAGGGAGTTTCAAAGGGTGGATGTGCTGGTTAATAATGCCGGGATAACAAGAGACGCATTGCTAATGAGGATGTCTGAAGATCAATGGGACCAAGCCTTGCTCGTTAATCTTAAAGGCGTCTTTAATTGTACTAGGGCAGCCATAAGGTCAATGGTAAAAGAGAGGAGTGGGAGGATTATAAACATCTCATCTGTCGTTGGACAGATTGGAAATATTGGTCAGTCTAATTATGCAGCCTCTAAGGCAGGCATAATCGGCTTCACTAAGAGTGTTGCAAGGGAATTGGCCGGCAGGGGTATTACGGTTAATGCTGTAGCCCCGGGATTTATTAATACGGAGATGACAGAAAGACTTCCTGAGAAGGTAAAGGAGACCTTCTTGGCCCAGATCCCCATGGGGAGGATTGGCGACCCTGAAGAGGTAGCTGAAACAGTTTATTGGTTGGCTTCCATCGGGGCAAGCTATCTTACAGGACAGGTTATTCACGTAAATGGCGGTCTTTATATGTGAGGGTATTTCAAAAAAATTTACGGAGGTAATGAGCCATGTCGGTTGAGGAAAAGGTAAAAAAGATTATTTGTGAGCAGCTGGAGGTTAACGAGGAAGATGTTGTTCCTGAGGCATCATTCGTGGATGATTTGGGTGCGGACTCCCTCGATCAGGTAGAACTGATTATGGCCATGGAGGAGGAATTTGGTATCTCCATCTCGGACGAGGAGGCCGAAAAGATTCTTACTGTCCGGGATGCTATAGAATATATTCAAAAGGGGAAAGGCGAAGCCGCCGCTTAAATATTGGTAGGGAGAATACGAAGATGCCCAGGAGAGTGGTCATTACAGGGGTGGGCATGGTTACGCCCCTTGGTATCGGAGTAGAGCAAAACTGGGATGCTGTCTCGAATGGCAAATCCGGCATAGGGCCTATTACCAAATTCGATGCCTCTGCTTTTCCTAGCCGGATTGCAGGTGAGGTCAAGGGCTTTCGGTCGGAGGATTTTCTTGCCCCAAAGGTGGCCAAGCACCTTGATATCTTCATCCACTATGCCGTGGCCTCAGCCCGAATGGCTGTTGAAGACGCAAAGCTCAACATAACACCCAAGAACAATCATCAGGTGGGCTGTGTAACGGGCTCTGGTATGGGTGGATTGGGCACCATCGAATTTTACCATAAGGTCCTTTTGGAAAAGGGTCCAAGGAGGATAAGCCCCTTCTTCATTCCCGCTATAATAGCCAACATGGCCTCAGGTCAGATATCCATCGAGTTCGGGGTCAGAGGCCCCAACACCTCAATAGAGACAGCATGTGCCGCTAGCTCTCATGCCATTGGTGAGTCATTTAAGATAATTCAGCGAGGGGCAGCTGAGGCGATGATAACCGGCGGAACAGAAGCAGTCTTAACCCCCCTGGCTTTAGGGGGATTTACCTCTATGAAGTCCCTCTCAACAAGAAATGAAGAGCCAGAGAAGGCATCGAGGCCCTTTGATAGAGAGAGGGATGGTTTTGTAATGTCAGAGGGTGGCGGTATGATTATCCTAGAAGAACTGCACCATGCACTCGAGAGGGGTGCGAATATCTATGCGGAGATAGTAGGTTACGGCATGTCCGCAGACGCCTACCATTTCACTGCCCCTGACTCTGATGGACTAGGAGCTCGACTCTGTATGGAGGCGGCATTGAGAGACGCAGGCTTGAATCCCACCGATATTGAGTGTATAAATGCCCATGGAACGAGTACAAAACTGAATGATATCTCAGAGACAAAGGGCATAAAAACCGTGTTCGGTGATCATGCACGTAAGGTCCCCATAAGCTCTACCAAATCCATGACAGGTCACCTCTTAGGTGGTGCAGGCGTGGTAGAGGGAATATACTCCATCCTAACAATAAAACACGGCCTTATCCCCCCAACTATCAACTATGAGTTTCCCGATCCTGAATGCGATCTTGACTATGTGCCAAACAAGGCCAGGAGGGCAAGGGTGAGAACGGTGTTGTCCAATTCCTTTGGGTTCGGCGGCACCAATAGCTCGTTGATTTTNAAAGAGTTCGTCCCCTGATCTATCTTCCTCGCCCTTACTTTGTTCAGGAAAAGTTCATCCCTCGTTCCAATAGTGCCCTTAAGGAGATATGAATATAATTGCTGGATCAGATCATGCAGGATTTAGTGTCAAGACCTTCCTGGCCAGAGTATTTCATGTCCATCGCAAAACTGGTAGCCACACGGTCAACCTGCCTGAGGAGGAAGGTTGGTGCGGTGTTGGTCAAAGACAAGAGAATCCTGGCAACGGGGTACAACGGTGCCCCAACCGGTATAAGACACTGTAGCGATACTGGCTGTCTGAGGGAGAATTTGGGCGTAGAGCCCGGTGAACGGCATGAGCTCTGTCGGGGCCTTCATGCTGAGCAGAATGTAATCATACAAGCAGCCTATTATGGAGCTACGACTCGAGGGACAACCCTTTACTCTACGCACATGCCGTGTATCATTTGTTCGAAGATGCTTATCAACGCAGGGGTAGAGAAGATCTTTTTCTTGGATGGCTATCCAGATCCCCTGGCTGGTGAGCTCTTGTCTGAGGCAAATATAGAGCTGGTGAGGTTAACGATATGAAGTGTCCATTTTGTGGGGAGACAAAGAATAAGGTCATTGATTCCAGGCTCAGTAAAGATGCCAGGATGATAAGGAGAAGGAGAGAGTGCCTCAATTGCGAAAAGCGTTTTACCACCTATGAGAGGGTTGAGGCTGTCCTGCCTATGGTAGTAAAGAAGGATGGAAGGAGGGAGCCCTTCAATCACGAAAAGATCAGGGCGGGTATCCAAAAGGCCTGTCAGAAGAGGCCAATAAGCACTAACATAATTGATGACTTCGTTGATTCCCTGGGCCAGCTCTTTCAAGAGAGTGGCCACAGGGAGATAAGGAGCTCTGATATAGGTGAGCGGGTGATCGAAAAACTCAAAGAGTGGGATGATGTGGCCTACGTGAGATTCGCCTCTGTTTACAGGCAGTTTAAGGACATCAACGAGTTCATGGCCGAATTGAAGGAACTGCTTGATGAGAGACGAGAGGCAGATAAATAGCGTGGGTTGTGAGATAGCGATGGATGTCGATGAGCTATTTATGAAACAGGCGCTCCGTTTGGCAAGGAGAGGCCTGGGTTCGACCTCTCCAAATCCCGCAGTGGGTGCCCTCGTAGTTAAGAATGGGCATATTGTTGGGTCTGGTTATCATAGAAAGGCCGGTGGTCCCCATGCAGAGGTAGAGGCATTATCCAAGGCGGGTGAAAGGGCAAGGGGATCTACGCTGTATGTTAATCTGGAGCCCTGTAACCACTACGGCAGAACCCCACCATGCACAGCTGTCATACTAGAGCGCGGCGTCAAGAGGGTAGTGGTTGGCATGGCTGATCCCAATCCAGGTGTGAGCGGCGGTGGATGTCAGTTTCTGCGATCTCAGGGGATGGAGGTGAGACGCGGGGTACTAGAGGAAGAGTGCACGAGATTAAACGAGGCCTATATGAAATATGTGACAAAAGGCCAACCCTTTGTGATTTTGAAGGTGGCGCTTACCCTGGATGGCTGGATTGCCACCAGAAAAGGTGACTCGAAGTGGATCACCAACGAGAAATCACGGAAATTCGTTCACACCTTGAGAAAGAGGGTAGATGCTATAATGATTGGGGTGGGAACTGTTATAGCAGATGATCCCCTCTTGGCACCGTATTTGATAAGAGGGTCAAATCGGGATCCTGTTAAGGTTATAGCGGATACGAATTTAAGGATTCCCTTAGCCAGCAGGCTACTCACCGAGGGGCCATCGGCCTTGACCTTAATAGCCGCCGGGAGTAATGTAAGCAGTACAAAGAGAAAAGAGGTGGAGGGGCTGGGGGCCAGGGTTATCGACTGCAAGATGAGAGATGGGCGAGTTGATCTGGCCGACTTGCTTGATAAGCTAGCAGGGATGTCGATAACCTCTGTTCTGGTAGAGGGAGGGGCAACCCTCTTCGGTTCAATCATAAGGGAGGGGCTTGCCGACAAATTTTATATGCTCCTGGCACCGAAGGTCCTGGGCGGTGAAAATGGTGTTCCGTTCACGAGAGGATCTGGATGTGACATACTGGAGAAGTGCCTGACCCTCAAGGTTTCGACGGTCAGGAGATTTGATAATGATATCATGATTGAGTCGTATCCTAAGATGAGTTAACAGGTGCCCAAGGTCGACGGTGACTTCTACCACTACCATATAACTTATGACTATCAGCGTATAACACAACAATGTTCACTGGTATTGTTGAGGGGATCGGAGAGATCAGAACCATCCGGAGGGTAGGCGGGGAGGCGACCCTTACAATAAGGGTACCTGCCTCCTTGTCCGATTGCCATCCAGGAGATAGCCTTGCAGTTGATGGTGTCTGCTTGACCATAACTGGTATCAAAGGAGATCTGTTTACTGTGGATGTCTCAGCTGAGACACTTCAGAGAAGCACCTTAGGGAAGATAAGACGAGGCGAAGAGGTAAATCTCGAACGGGCGCTTACGTTGTCTGACAGATTAGGTGGACATCTTGTCAGCGGTCACATAGATGGTACTGGAATAATCGAAAGGGTTCAACGGTTGCAAAGATCATGGATCATGCGGATTGGTATCGATAAGTCCTTGGGCGGGTATTTGATAGAGAAGGGCTCCATTGCCGTAGACGGAATTAGCTTCACCATCAACAGGTGCGGGGCGACATCCTTTGATATAACTATTGTACCTCATACGGCGAGCGTAACTACAATCTCAAGGAAAAGGGTTGGCGACCAGGTAAACATAGAGATAGATCTGATTTCCAAGTATGTAGAGAGGTTCCTCTACGACAGAGGAGCTGTATCAAAGGAGACAGCCTCAAGGATTGATAGAGACATGTTGATCAGGTATGGTCTTGGAGGGGGCAATGGGCATTTCTGACATACAGGGTGCACTTGAAGACTTACGCCAAGGTAAGATGATCATCCTCGTGGATGATGAAGACAGGGAAAACGAGGGCGATTTAACCATGGCAGCTGAGAAGGTCACCCCTGAGGCTATTAACTATATGGCCACATACGGGAGAGGCCTGATTTGCTTATCCCTCCATCCAGATATCGTTGAAAGACTAGGTCTTCCACCGATGGTTCACGATAACAGGTCTCGTTTTCAGACCGCCTTTACTGTCTCAGTAGACGCAAAGAACGGGGTGACTACTGGTATATCCGCCGCCGATAGGGGACACACTATCCTTACAGCTGTTGCGGATGATGTCGCACCGGATGACCTGGTTCAGCCAGGCCATGTTTTTCCCATAAGGGCAAGGAGAGGGGGAGTACTTTTCAGGGCCGGGCAGACCGAGGGTTCGGTAGACCTGGCCAGGCTTGCCGGTCTCAAACCTGCGGCGGTTATCTGTGAGATAATGAATGAGGATGGCACCATGGCCAGAAGGCCTAACCTTGATGCGTTCGCTCAAAGCCATGGTCTGAGAGTAGTCACCATTGCCGATATTATTGCCTACCGCATGAGAAATGAATCCTTTGTCCATAGGGAGGCAGAAACGGTTTTGCCGACCCCATGCGGTGAATTCAAGGCAATAGCATTTAGCAATGAGCTGGATAACAGTGAGCATCTAGCCCTTATTAAGGGCGAGATTGATCCTGAGAAGGATATTCTCGTGAGGGTTCACTCTGAATGTCTCACAGGGGATGTCTTTGGCTCCTACAGATGTGACTGCGGAGATCAACTGAAGAGGGCCCTTGAGATGATCAACAAAGAGGGACTGGGGGTCCTCATCTATTTAAGACAGGAGGGTCGGGGAATAGGTTTTGCCAATAAGCTTAAGGCCTATGCATTGCAGGATAAAGGCCTGGATACTGTAGAGGCAAACAAAAGGCTCGGTTTTAAGCCTGACTTGAGGGATTACGGGGTCGGTGCCCAGATTCTCGTTGCCTTAGGTGTTAAGAGGATGAAGATAATGACCAACAATCCCAAGAAGATAGTTGGTCTGGAAGGTTACGGCTTGACAGTTACCAGCAGAGTACCTATTGAAATTCCCCCAAGGGCTGAAAATGCGGAGTATCTCTTAACCAAGTGTGAAAAGCTAGGACATATCATGACATTGAAAACGTAGCTATACAAGGAGGGTGCTTATGCCCAGGCTTATTGAGGGAGAGATTTCAGGCAAGGGGATTCGATTCGCAATTGTGGTGAGCCGCTTTAATAATTTTGTCAGCCAGCGATTGTTGGACGGCGCCCTAGATGCGCTCAAAAGGCACGGGGCATCTGATGATCAGATAGACATTGTCAAGGTACCGGGCGCCTTTGAAATCCCTGCCATGGCAAAGAGACTGTCCTCGGACAGTCAATTCGACTGTGTGATCTGTCTGGGCGCTGTAATTAGGGGCGCTACACCGCACTTTGAATACATCAGCAGTCAGGTGGCAAGGGGGATAGCCTCGGTTGCCCTTGAAAGCCGGATACCAATTGCATTTGGAGTGATAACCTGTGACACCTTGGAGCAGGCGATAGAGAGGGCTGGAGCAAAGAGCGGAAATAAGGGTTGGGATGCCGCTGTGTCGGCCATGGAAATGGTCAACCTGTTGAAAGCCCTTAAATAGGCCATAGCTTGGCGCAAAGGGACATTTCCCTCCTAAAATAGGGTGACATGGGGAAGAGAAGGCGCTCGAGGGAGCTGGCAATACAGGTCCTCTACCATCTGGTGTTTTCAAAGGATGATCCTGCTATGGCCTTCGATTTGATCTGTGATGACTTCGAGGCCCCTGAAGATATTAAGCCCTTTTCCAGGGAACTTGTCCTCGGGGTTTGTGCTCATCTCGAGGGATTGGACAGACTGATAGATGAGGCCTCGAAGAACTGGAGATTGGAGAGGATAGCAAAGGTTGACCGTTCCATCTTGAGGCTTGGTGCATATGAGCTCTTATACAGGGACGATATCCCGCCCAAGGTTTCTATCAACGAAGCAGTGGATTTGGGGAAGAAATTCGGCACTGAGGAATCAGGTGCGTTTATTAACGGTGTACTGGACAGAATCTACAGTGGGTTGATGGTTGATAAGAAATCCTTGGATATGTAACCCTCCTTACACGACTTCTTTCCAGGCTCAATGAAGAGTTAGTTTGTTGATAGGACTAAAGGCTACGGAGATGAAAAAGTACGACCCTCAAGCAATAGAGGCCAAGTGGCAGTCATTCTGGGAAGAGAAGGGTTACTTCACGGTCACCGAAGATAAGACAAAGGAGAAGTACTATCTGCTTGAGATGTATCCATATCCCTCTGGCAAGATACATATGGGACACGTAAGAAACTATGCCATAGGGGATGTGGTTGCCCGCTACAAGCGGATGAGGGGATTCAATGTCCTTCATCCCATGGGTTGGGATGCCTTTGGTATGCCCGCCGAGAATGCTGCCATTGAGCACAACACTCACCCGGCCAAATGGACATACGAGAACATAGATTATATGCGCTCCCAGCTCAAGAGAATGGGGTTCAGCTATGATTGGGACAGGGAGCTGGCTACGTGCAGGGCTGAATACTATCGGTGGGAACAACTTATCTTTGTGAAGATGTTTAAGAAGGGCCTTGCCTATAGGAAGAAGACCCATGTGAATTGGTGTGATCAATGCCAGACAGTGTTGGCCAATGAGCAGGTTGTGGATGGATGCTGTTGGAGACATCCGGATCAAGAGGTTGTCTTGAAGGAGATGGATAGCTGGTTTCTCAAGATTACAGACTATGTCAAAGAACTACTCGACTACTGCGATAAGCTTCCGGGATGGCCAGAAAAGGTCCTTACCATGCAGAAAAACTGGATAGGAGAGAGCCATGGGGCCATACTGAGGTTCCCTATTGTCGATTCCGATCATGTCATCGAGGTCTTTACCACCAGACAGGATACAGTTTTCGGTGCAACCTTTCTCTGTTTTGCCCCCGAGCACCCCCTTGTCAAGGAATTGACAAGGGGCTACCCCCAGGAAAAGGAGGTGGCAAAATTTGTTGAGAAGACCCTCAAGGTTGACACCTTTATGAGGACCGCTGATTGGACTGTCAAGGAAGGGGTATTCACAGGGAGGCATTGCCTGAATCCCGCAACAGGGGAGGAGATTCCAATCTACGTAGCCAACTTCGTCCTCTATGAGTATGGAACAGGTGCGATTATGGCAGTCCCGACCCATGATCAGAGGGACTTTGAATTTGCCAAGAAGTATAGTTTGCCCCTCAGGCTTGTGATCAAACCAGAGGACAGAGAGATGACCGAGGGGGAAATGGCCGAGGCTTACGTAGATGAAGGCGTGCTGGTCAACTCCGAGCCCTTTAATGGCATGCGTAATGTGGAGGCCTTGGATAGAATCATTGATTATCTGGAATCAAAGGGCATGGGCTATAAGACAGTAAACTACCGATTGAAGGATTGGGGAATTAGCAGGCAGAGATACTGGGGTGCACCTATCCCTATCATCTATTGTCCTCAATGCGGCGTAGTCCCGGTTCCTGAGGATCAACTGCCGGTGTTGCTCCCCCTTGATCTGGATCTCAAGGAAGGGGGAAAATCGCCACTCCCCTATGAGCCCTCTTTTTATGAGACAGAATGCCCTCAGTGCGGAAAGGCGGCAAGAAGGGAAACGGATACCATGGATACCTTTGTTGAGTCATCATGGTATTTTGAAAGATTCGCATCTCCCAGATACGAAGGGGGTCCTTTTCATAACAAAAAGGTGCACTACTGGATGCCCGTTGATCAGTATATCGGGGGCATTGAGCATGCCATATTGCACCTCCTTTATTCCAGGTTCTACACAAAGGTCCTGAGGGATTTGGGATATCTGGAAATAGATGAACCGTTTACCAATCTCCTGACCCAGGGGATGGTATGCAAAGAGACATTTAGGTGCCCTGAGCATGGCCTTCTATTTCCCGAGGAGGTACGAGAGGCCAGATGTACTCACTGCGGTAAAGAAATAGAGCTGGGAAGTTCCGTCAAGATGTCGAAATCGACCAAGAACGTCATCGACCCCCAGGAGCTCCTTGATCGATATGGTGCAGACACCGTACGGATGTTCTGCTTATTTGCATCTCCTCCAGAGAGGGATTTGGAATGGAGTGATGAGGGGGTGGAAGGGGCCTGGAGATTTCTGAACAGGGTGTGGCGTCTGATTGAGGAAAACACAGAACTGCTGTCCCGTACTGAGGCTTATGAGGGCGGTCTAGAGCTTTCACCTGATCTGAAGGATATCCACCGCAAGACTCACCAGACCATAAAAAAGGTGACAGAGGATATAGAGGATAGGTTCCATTTCAATACCGCCATCAGCGCAATCATGGAACTGCTCAATAAGATAAATCAGTTTCTCAACAATAGCAAAGAGATCCCTGAGGCTGCCTGTTCTGTAGTGAGAGAGGCAGTGGACACCATGGTAGTCCTGTTGCATCCTGTAGTCCCCCACATTACAGAGGAGCTGTGGGGGGCCCTTGGCCACACACAGAGCCTGGCAACTGTCTCATGGCCAGCATACAAGGAAGCGGCCCTTGAGAAAGAGAGCCGCCTCGTTGTTATTCAGGTAAACGGTAAGGTCAGGAGCAGGATGGAGATACCCGTCTCCTTGGCTGAAGAGGAGATCCAGGATCAGGCGTTGAGGGATAAAAGAATTCAATCCTTTATTGGCGACAGAGAGGTAAAGAGGGTAATCGTTGTCCAGAAAAAGCTGGTGAACGTGGTCGTGTGATCTAGGGGGAGGGGTATTCGCGTAGAATCGAGTTTACAGTGAATGAGACAAAGAAGCAGAATCTTCAAGGGGTCCACCAGCGCATTATCCTGATATTTATAGTGTCCTGCCTTGGCTTTGGTTGCGGCTATCACTTTAGACCAGCGGGAAGACCTATCGGCATAGCCCCGGATTCCATAGCCATCCCACTCTTTTCCAGCACCTCTTCTTTCATGGGAATCGAAGGTGAGTTCACGAGGATAGTGAGGGAGGAATTCATACGTCACTCCAGGGTGAGGATAGAGAGTAAGGACAAGGCCCAGACCCTTCTTAGTGGCCGGATTTATTCTATCGCAACAGAGCCATTGGCTTATACGATAACGCAGCAGACTATACATGGCTACCTCTCAACAGATGAGGTCACCAGATCTCGCACCCTGAAGGTAAGACTGGATGTAAAGTTTATAGATGCGGGGACAGGGAGGACAATCTGGCATGATTCCAACCTCACCGGTGAGGCAATCTACTCTGTGAGCGCAGACCCTTTACGGAATCGCTATAACCAACGCCAGGCACTTATATCCATCGCCCGCGACCTTGCAACAAGGGTGTATTCGAGGACCATGGAAAGGTTTTGATGCGAGATCTAACGCCGGACAGTATCCTGGTGTCTTTACAGAAAGGGGTTATCGCGCCCTTTTATCTGTTTTATGGCCCCGAGGAGTTCTGGATTGAACTGACCCTTAATAGGATCAAGAAGGATTTAGTACCCGACTCGGTAAAGGCGTTTAACGTAGAGACCCTTTATGGGGGGGAGGTTTCTCCTCGAGAGATAGTCAACAGGGCCCGCCTTGTCCCCTTCATGTCTCCCCACAGGTTGATCGTAGTCAGAGGTACTGAGAAATTCACGACGCAAGAGCGTGAGCTCTTTGTTCCCTACCTGGGCCGTCCAGTTGACTCCACATGCGTTATCTGGGTATCAGGCACGGCAGATTTAAACGGCCTTTTTTATAAAAGGTTTAAGGAACTTGGCAGGGCGGTAAACTTCAGAAAACTATCCGAGCGGCAACTGCACGGCTGGATCCAGAAGAGGGCAAAGGACTTAGGGTTGAGTCTGGATAAAGATATACCCGCCTTTCTCTACCAGATGGTTGGCAGCAGCCTAAGGGATCTTTTCAGCGAATTATCGAAACTTTCCGTGAGGCATCCCAATTCCCGGATAGGAGTAGAACAGATCAAGGAGTTGACTACCTTTAGTAAGCTCTTTACTATCTTCGATCTCGTCGAGTATGTTTCCAAAAAGGATGCCCCCCATGCCATAGCGGCCTTAAGCAGGCTTTTTGACACACAGGGACGTGACACAAGAGCTGCCTTGGGGTTTTTGGGGATGTTGGCCAGGCAGATCAGATTAATCGTGAAGACCAAATCAGGCCTTCATAAGGGAGGGGGGAAGAGGGGGGCAGTCGAGAGATTAAGGCCTCTGCCCAGTTTTGTAGTGGAAAAATGCATCGCTCAGGAGAAACTCTGGAAGGAGCGTGAGCTGGAAGAGGCCTTGCGCCACATACATGATGCAGACGGGCTAATCAGGTCTGGCTCGAGGGGGGATCTTGTTCTGGAGGGCCTGGTCTTTCATCTTTGTTTCCCTCCGAACTCATTGTAGCAAGTCTATTTACCTGACGGGCTAATCTGGAGATCTTCCTGCTGGCGGTGTTTTTCTGGATTACACCTTTGCATTGAATCTTCTGGAGAATGGAGACAGTCTTATTAAGGGATGCCTTTGCCCCTTCAATGTCATTGTTTGCGACGGCGAGTCCTACCTCTTTGATCGCGGTCTTGGCAGTGCTCTTATATGCCATGTTCCGTAGTCTTTGCGCCTTGCTTTGTCTGCCCCGTTTGAGAGCGGACTTGTGAGTTGCCATGTTCTTACCTCCTGCACATTCGAGACAGGTGGCAAGGTAAACTAATCCTGAAGGTGTGTCAAGGGATTTTATGAACGAAAAAGAGCACGTCACCAGGGCGGCTGGAGTAGTCGGTTTTTTCACCTTCTTAAGCAGGGTCTTGGGATTGGCAAGGGACATCCTCATCGCCAATTTCTTTGGCTCTGGTATGATGGCCGATGCCTTTTTTGTTGCCTTTCGGATCCCGAACCTCTTGAGGCGGCTCTTTGCAGAGGGTTCGTTCTCCGTGGCCTTTATCCCGGTCTTTACGGAATATTTGCAGACCAGGTCGAAAGAAGAGGCCTTTGTGTTGGCAAGGGCTGTCTCGACCTTTTTAGTGCTCATTTTAACGGGTATTACCATCCTCGGCATCGTCTTTTCCCCGTTGATCGTACGGATTATTGCCCCGGGCTTCGGGGGTATGGGTGAAAAGTATGCCCTCACAGTCCTTCTAACCAGGATCATGTTTCCCTACATATTTCTGGTGAGCCTGGTTGCCCTCTTCATGGGTATCCTTAACTCCCTCGAGCATTTCGCAGCCCCCGCCGCGGCCCCTGTGTTCTTAAACCTCTCTATGATTGCCGCCCTTGTTTTCCTCGCTCCCTCCATGAGAACCCCGACGGTGGGCCTGGCTATTGGGGTGGTAGTGGGTGGGGTAATACAAGTGGCATTGCAGATCCCCTTCTTGATGGAGAAAGGCCTCTCATTCGTGCCAAGATGGAATCCGAATCACCCGGCCTTAAAGAGGATTGGTGTGCTCATGCTTCCAACTCTCTTTGGTTCTGCTATTTATCAAGTCAACCAGTTAGTAGGCACCCTGTTAGCGTCTCTTCTCAGGGAGGGCAGCGTCTCTTATCTGTACTATGCTGATAGACTCGTCCAGTTTCCACTTGGCGTCTTTGCCATAGCAATCAGTACAGCTGTTTTGCCGTCCCTTTCACGAGAGGCTGCACAGCGAGACCTTGATGGGCTCAAGGAGACACTTTCTCATGCCCTGAGACTCACTATGTTTATAACCATACCCGCAATGGTAGGATTGATTGTGCTCAGAGAGCCAATCATCAGGCTCTTATTTCAAAGGGGTGCATTTGATGCCTTTACCACCATAATGACTGCTCAGGCGCTTCTGTTTTATTCTCTGGGGCTCTGGGCATTTGCTGCCCTGAGGGTCTTTGTTTCCGCCTTTTACTCCCTCCAGGATACCAAAACGCCGGTCAAAGTGGCGGCAGTGGCCATGCTTGCAAACATAGGCCTTTCCCTTGCTTTAATGGGTCCCCTAAAGCATGGGGGGTTGGCCCTGGCACTTTCCCTCGCCTCCACTTTGCAGCTCTGTATGCTTATCTTTTTGTTGCGGAGGAGACTGGGGGGTATTGAGGGCTGGGTGGTGGTCGGTTCAATGGCGAGGTCTTTTATTTCCTCTCTTATCATGGGCATCTGCATTTACTTCATTGCCTCAAGGGTTTTCGTTGATCATTCAAGCCAAGGCGTTTTAGGCCTCGCAACTGGGCTTCTCCTAGCAATAGCCACTGGAGTCATCGTATATGGTATCTCAGCAAAGGTTCTGGGGAGCAGAGAACTTACCTCTATTTTCAGGGCATTAAAGGTATCTTAACAATTTCAACCACTTAACCCCCTGATTTGCTTCCTGCATGACAGCGGTAAAAAGGGGTGAATCAGGGGGTATTTTTTACCTTTTGTTGACCAAGTGTTGACCAAGAACACCCTGGCTGAAATGGCGTGTAAATTCCAGCACCAGGACCT